>Ga0302310_10003149_pt1 | contig 12969 bp, 6 predicted proteins | sample III_Palsa_N1_2_FD_200451 | JGI IMG/M metagenome (GOLD analysis project Ga0302310, IMG submission 200451) | Peat permafrost microbial communities from Stordalen Mire near Abisko, Sweden - III_Palsa_N1_2 | ecosystem: Environmental > Terrestrial > Soil > Palsa > Peat permafrost | place: Sweden... | reverse complement strand
CAAGGATTAACGGAAGCAGAACATGGAATAAAGACGCACCGGTCTACTGGAATAGCTTTGGCGTAGAGGGCGTTTTGGGCTCTGAAGGAATTATGATGCCTCCTGCAGTAAAACAGATCTCTGACTTTCTGCATTCACTTAAAAACTTCAGCGCTAACAGTAAACCTGTATTAAGTATTGACTCTTATGATCAAAAGATCTATTCAACTGATGTGCTTAAGGACATCAGTACATATGCAGCAGGGAACGGACAGCAAATGGGATTTTATTTCATTCCTTTTGCCATGTGGAGCTGGAAGGACGATATTAAAGGACGAAAAGTCCCTGGGTCTGACTATCTTTTAGAAGATGTTCTTTTGAGAGATAATAATGACAAGCCCATTATGTACAAAGATGGGAAATGGGGCGCTTATGCGATGGACCCCACACATCCTGCTATTCGCCAGTATATCATACAGCAATTAGAGAAAGCCAAGGCGATTAACGCGAAATTTATCAAGATTGATTTTCTAACCGCAGGGGCACTGGAAACCTCCAGGCGTTACGATCCCAAAATACGTACAGGCATACAGGCATACAACTACGGTATGAAATTGATAAGATTCCTGACCGACTCGATTATGGGTAAAGATATTTTTATTACCCAGGCGATTTCACCAATGTTTCCCAGCCAATATGCACATGCCCGCTTCATATCAACCGATGTTTACTCCCACTTGAGAAACGATCAGCAAGGTTTTCCGCATTGGGGAAGTACAGAAGCTTCACTGGCAACGGGGTCACATATGGGTTGGGTACAGGGAACTATATGGCCCTTCACCAATCTTGATGTGAGCATTATGAAAAAATTTCAGCGCAATCCTGTGTTAAGTGAGCAGGAAATCAAGGTGAGAATATATGCTATGGCCGTAATGGGCAGCATCTATGGTGACGGCTCCGACTACAGGGATTCGCTTGCAGCTTCCCGGGCGGAAAAGTTCATGAATAACCGGCGGTTAATGAGCTTATTCAGCCATCCTAAGGCATTCATTCCACAAAGGGCTGCCGACGGGGCTACATTAGACCAGCAGCTGTCCTTTTATTTGCCAGGCGATACCGTAAAAGCGGCGATCTTTAATTTTGACCTGAAGGAACGCTTCTCCACTGGTTTTACCAGGCAAACGCTGGGTTTAAAGCCAAATGAATCCTTTGAGATACGGGACATACTTTCAGGAACCCTCGTAGGAGTTTTAAAAAGAAACGAAAATATTATTCACTTAACATTATCGCCTGCCGATGCCTTGATGGTCAACATCATTCCTTTGCCAATTAACCATGATTAATAACGAAATTGTCTTAAAAAATATTATAAATGACCGGAACAAAGGAATTTAACCATCGTTACATTATTGGCATCTCATTTATTTCAGCATTGGGGGGATACCTGTTCGGCTTTGATTTTGCAGTCATTTCCGGGGCATTGCCTTTTTTACGAACCCAGTTCAGCCTCGACCCTTTATGGGAAGGTTTTTTGACCGGCTCGCTGGCCCTGGGCTGTATCGTGGGCTGCCTTATAGCAGGAAAACTTTCAGACCGTTATGGCCGCAGGCCGGGGCTGATGACGGCCGCAGTGATTTTTGCAGTGTCCTCACTCGCAATTGCATTTACACAAACACTGCCCTTTTTTATTTTATTGCGATTTGCTGGGTATCGGCGTGGGCATGGCCTCCATGCTTTGCCCAATGTACATCGCAGAAGTTTCACCTGCAAAGGTAAGAGGCCGCAATGTCGCCATTAACCAGCTGACCGTAGTAATTGGCATTTTGGTAACCAATTTGGTCAATTATCTGCTGGCGGATACTGGCCATGATGCCTGGCGGTGGATGTTTGGCCTTGGGGCAGTTCCCTCTGCGATATTTCTGATTGGCGTAATCTGGTTACCGGAAAGCCCGCGCTGGTTAATGCAATCGGGGCAAGAGGACAGAGCGAAGTCCGTACTCCAAAAAATCGGCTCTGAAGGATTCGCTGAATCTACAATTCAGGCAATTAAGGGTTCAATCGCCGGACCTGGAACAAGATCGTATAAGCAGGTTTTTGAGAAATCCGTTCGCCCGGCGGTCGTTGTCGGCATTGTATTGGCAGTTTTTCAACAGTTCTGCGGGATCAATGTCGTTTTTAATTATACTTCGACTATTTTCCAATCCGTAGGTGCCTCCTTAAACCGTCAGTTATTTGAAACGGTAGCCATAGGTGTCGTTAACTTGCTATTCACGCTTTTGGCCATGTGGCAGGTGGACAAGCTTGGCCGTAGACCGCTGATGTTGGCCGGATCACTTGGCTTGTCAGTACTGTATATCATTCTTGCATTTCTGTTGCAGAACCATTTCCCCGCCGGCCTGATATCAATATTTGTTTTACTGGCCATCAGTACCTATGCTGTATCACTGGCACCTGTCACGTGGGTGCTGATTTCGGAAATATTTCCGAATAAGATCCGGGGCGCGGCCTCCTCTGTTGCAATCGTGTCATTATGGAGCGCCTACTTCGTGCTGGTCTTTACCTTTCCAATCCTGGCCAAGACGCTGGGCACCTATGGCCCTTTTTATCTCTATGCAGTCATTTGCTTTCTGGGATTTCTGTTCGTTAAAAATAAGGTAAAGGAAACAAAGGGACAGACGCTGGAAGAGTTGGAAGAAAATTTAATCAGACATTAATTTATATAATAATACTATGCAGCAATTAAATGTATCAGTTTGGGAAGAAAAAGTAATCATACCAACTTATGGCGTAGGCAAGCCCGATAAGAATCCCATGTTTTTCGAAAAGCGTGTTTACCAGGGAAGCAGCGGTGTGGTATATCCTAATCCGATCATTGAAAAGATATCGGATGAAAAGGAAGACAAGGAATACACTGGGCTTTTTCTCGAAAACAAGTATATCAAGGTGATGATTTTGCCGGAGCTCGGCGGCCGTATACAAATGGCTTACGACAAAATCAAAGAGAGGCATTTTATTTATTATAACCAGGTCATCAAACCTGCCTTAGTAGGCCTGACAGGACCCTGGATCTCCGGCGGTATTGAATTTAACTGGCCTCAGCATCATCGGCCCAGCACCTTTGAGCCTGTAGATTATACGCTGGAAACGCATGCAGACGGCAGTAAGACGATATGGATAAATGAGGTAGAAAAAATGTTCCATACCAAGGGTATGGCGGGTTTTACCCTCCGGCCTGATACTGCGTATATCGAGATCAGGGCCAAGTTGTTTAACAGGTCGTCTCTGCCGCAAACCTTTCTATGGTGGGCCAACCCCGCCGTAAAAGTCAATGATCATTATCAGTCGATATTTCCACCGGATGTGAACGCGGTATTTGACCACGGAAAGCGGGATGTGTCCAGCTTTCCTATTGCAACCGGGACCTATTATAAAGTAGACTATTCGCCCGGAACGGATATTTCCATGTATAAAAACATACCGGTGCCGACTTCTTATATGGCTATTAACTCAGATTATGATTTTGTCGGCGGTTATGAGCATGATACCAAAGGAGGCCTTTTGCATGTGGCCGATCACCATGTTTCACCTGGAAAAAAGCAGTGGACCTGGGGCCACAGTGATTTTGGACAGGCATGGGACAGGAACCTGACAGATGAAGACGGGCCTTATATCGAACTGATGACAGGTGTTTTTACAGACAATCAACCGGATTTCAGCTGGCTAATGCCTTATGAAGAAAAATGCTTTACGCAATATTTTTTGCCCTACCGCGAGCTGGGGATGGTGAAAAATGCATCAAAGGACATTCTCGTAGCCTTAGAAAAGAACGGTAACTTACTTATCCTGAAAGTGCAGGTGACGTCGCCACTTGAGGTAACCATCCGTCTAAGTGATGCAGAAAAGATTGTGCTTGATGAAACATCCCCGCTTTCACCGGAGAACATTTACGAAAAGGAATTGCCTGCTTATGATTTGGATGAAAACGAGTTAATACTTGTGGTAACCGACAGCACGAAAAAAGAACTACTACGTTATGAGCCATCAAAAAATAAGCAGAATGAATTGCCCTCGCCGGCAAATCCTGCTTTACAACCCGGAGAAATAAGCACGACCGAACAGCTATTTTTAACGGGGCAGCATTTGGAGCAATACCGCCATGCTACCTATAGCCCTGTGCCTTATTATGAGGAAGCACTAAAGCGTGAACCGGACGATATCCGGAACAATAACGCCTTAGGTTTATGGCATTTACGGAGAGGGAAATTTGAGAAAAGCGAAGTCTATTTCAGGAAAGCAGTGAAAACAGGCACGCAGCGGAACCCCAACCCGTATGACGGTGAGCCCTACTATAACCTTGGGCTGAGTTTAAAATACCAGAACCGGCCTGACGAAGCTTACGAGGCGTTCTTTAAAGCTACTTGGAGCAGGGCATGGAAGGATGCCGGTTACTTTTCAGTCGCCCAGATCGATATGTTACGGGGGGATGTGGAATTAGCCGCAGATCATATTGCCCTTGCCATCGACCACAATGCAAATAATAGTAAAGCTTATGTCGTTAAAGCTGCAGCTGAAAGAAAAACGGGCAGATTGGATAAAGCGATTTCAACAGCAAAACAAGCATTGAAACGTGATAAATTTAACCTTGGCGCTTTATTCGAATTGATCTGTGCTTATAGATTAAGCAATGAACCAACCACAGCAGATGAATACCTGAAAGATCTTTTGGGTTTATCCCGGCGCACGTCCAATAATCTGCTGGAATATGCGTTGGACTATGCGGCCTCAGGCATGTTTAAAGAAGCTGCAGGGCTATTGGGGCTTGCCTTAGTGGATAATGGCGAAGATCCAATTGTTTTATATACGCTTGGATGGCTCAGTCAGCAGCAGAATGACCCGTTATCGGCAACAAACTGGCTACAAAAAGCTGCGGCAGCTGATCCTTATTTGTGCTTTCCAAACCGTTTAGAAGAAATAGGCATACTTCAATGGGCTAAGCAAGCTAACCCGGCCGATGCTAAAGTGCCTTACTATCTGGGGAACTTATTTTACGACAAACGCCAGTATCCCGATGCGATTGCTTATTGGGAACAGTCTGTGGCCGTTGATGATCACTTTCCTACAGCTTTCCGAAACCTGGCTATCGCGAATTTCAACAAATTGAACAATCCGGAAAAGGCTTTACAGTATTATGAAAAGGCCTTTTCACTGGATCAGACCGATGCCCGTATCTTGATGGAACTTGACCAGCTCTATAAGCGGCTGAACAGGGCACCACAGGAAAGACTTCGCTTTTTAGAAAACCATCTGGAATTGGTACTGGAAAGAGATGACGTTTACCTTGAACGAATTACCTTATATAATTTTATGGGTGAAAATGAAAAGGCGCTGGAATTGCTGACAGCAAGAAAGTTCCATCCCTGGGAAGGCGGTGAGGGCCGGGTCACTGAGCAATACGTCTATTCTCTGATGGCTTTGTCACAAAAAAAATGTGCCTCAGGCGCTTATGCAGAAGCAATTGCTCTTTTGGAGCAGGCCCAGGTCTATCCATACAATCTTGGCGAAGGCAAGTTGTTCGGCGCCCAGGAGAATGATATATTTTATTGGCTCGGCTGCGCTTTTGAAGGTTTACAGCAGCAGGAAAGTGCACGTAACTATTTCCAAAAGGCTACGATAGGACTAAATGAGCCCTCTGCGGCAATATTTTACAATGACCAGAAACCCGAAAAGATATTTTACCAGGGCTTAGCCTGGCAGAAACTGGGTGATACTACGAAGGCGACCCACATTTTCGAAAAGCTGGTCAGTTATGGCAGGCAGCATTTGAACGATGAAGTTAAGATAGACTACTTCGCTGTTTCATTACCTGATCTGCTCATCTTTGAAGACGACTTAAACTTGCGCAATAACATACATGTGCTGTTCCTGCAGGCCCTTGGCTATTTAGGTTTAAAGCAGTTCAGCGAGGCAAACAGTCTATTCGAACAGGTACTTGAACTGGAAGCGGCCCATCTGGGAAGCCGGAATCATATACAATCTATCACTCCCTTTATTAACCTGCAATAATACCATGACAAATCAGGAACTAGCTCATGCATTTAAAAATATTTACGGAAAGGAAGCAACTAACATTTATTTCTGTCCGGGACGCATAAACCTTATCGGTGAGCATATTGATTACAATGGCGGACTGGTAATGCCATGCGCTATTAATTATGGCACCTATCTATTAGTCTCACCAAACACTGAGAACAGGATCAGGTTCCGTAGTCTCAATTTTAAGGAAACTACGGATAATGGAATCGGTGACAATTTTGAAAAAGAAGGAGGTACCTGGTTCAACTATCCCAGGGGCGTAATCCGTTTTCTTGCCGAAAAAGGCATGGATATAACGGGCGGTTTTGACTTGCTTTATTATGGTAACCTTCCAATCGGTGCCGGTTTATCTTCATCTGCTTCTATAGAAGTGGTAACCGCCTATGCCTTTAATGAACTGTTTATTGGAGGTTTTTCCCGTCTGGATTTAGTTAAGCTAACAAAAGCGGTTGAAAATTCCTATATAGGGGTCAGCAGCGGGATCATGGACCAGTTTGCGGTAACTTTTGGAGCGAAAGACATGGCGCTTATCCTGGACTGCAATTCCCTGGCTTACGAAACAGTGAATGTCCCGCTTAACGATCATGTATTAGCCATTATTAATACCAATAAGCCGCGTACCCTGGCCGGATCTAAGTACAATGAACGTGTACAGGAGTGCCAGGAAGCGCTTCAGTGCCTCCGGAAAGAACTATCTATCACTGAACTTTGCCAGATCGATGCAGAAACGCTCCACCAGCACCGGCATTTAATAACCAATGAAACGGTATGGCGCCGAGCCAGGCATGTTGTCGAAGAGAATGACCGTGTTAAACGTGCAGCAGTGGTGCTGAAACAGGGCGATCTGAAGGCATTCGGACAATTGATGAATGAATCACATATATCACTGAAGGAATTATACGAAGTAAGCGGAAAGGAACTGGATACCATTGCTGAATATAGCCGGCATTATAGTGGGGTGGCGGGCGCACGCATGACCGGAGCAGGCTTTGGCGGCTGTGCCATTGCAATAATCCAAAGTGATAATTTTGAAGACTACAAGAATGACCTGGTCGGTTTTTATACAGAAACGATCGGCTATGCGCCCGAAGTCTACCGGTCTGAAATTAATAGCGGTGTAGCCGGTATATCTCTTGAAACTATCAAACAGCTTAAGCAAAATAGTATGACCACTGAGGATAAGATCAACCGCCGGTATACAGAACTAATTTACGTTTGAAAAAAATAATAAAATATAGAACCATTGAAATATAGAACTGTAAAATACAAGAATCTGGGTGTCCTTTTATGGTGCACAGGAGCCTTACTGCCAGCCAGGCTAATGGCCCAGGACGTGATCATTCCTATTGAAACCAGTCATAACGTTTTGGTATTGCAGGCCGATACCGGGAAAAATCTGAAAAATCTATATCTCGGTAAAAGACTGGCAAACCCGGCCGAATACAGGCAGATGGAAACTATTTTCACACAGCCGGGTGATTATACCGGCATGCTGAATGCTGCTTATACGCCGGCTGGTTCCCGGAATCTTGCGGAGCCTGCCATTACGGTTACCCATGCCGACGGCAATCAGTCGCTCGATCTTCGTTATGTCAGTCACGAGGTCACTAAGATCAGCGATGACGTAAGCCTAACATCGGTGCTATTGAAAGACCCTGTTTATGATTTCGAGGTAACGCTATATTATAAAACCTATTACCAGGAAGATGTCGTTGAACAATGGTGCACGATTAAAAACCATGAAAAAGGCGATGTGATCCTGCAAAAATTCGCTTCAGCGAATCTGGACCTGCAAGCGCAGCATTATTGGTTAAGACAATATCACGGGGATTGGGCCAGGGAAATGCAGCCGGAGGAGACGATGCTGACCCATGGTGTAAAGACCCTCGACAGTAAACTCGGTACACGCGCAAATTTATTTATGCCGTCTGTTTTTATGGTTTCTCTTGACCAGCCTGCCGGTGAAGACAAGGGGAGCGTACTGTTTGGCGCGCTGGAATGGAGTGGCAATTTCAGGACCGATCTGGAAGTGGACCCCCTGAATAATCTGAGAATCATTTCAGGGATCAATAATTATGCCTCTCCATACAAGCTGAAGCCTGGGACGGCCTTTGAAACGCCTGCTTTTGTTTATACTTTTTCTGACAGTGGTAAAGGTACCGCCAGCCGTAACCTGCAACGATGGGCAAGGAACTATAAGCTGCTGGATGGAAACGGATCGCGGCTAACGCTCCTGAACAATTGGGAATCAACTTATTTTGATTTTAATGAAAGTAAGCTTAACGGTCTGTTAAAGGACACTAAAAAGCTGGGCGTCGATCTTTTCCTGCTTGACGATGGGTGGTTTGGCAACAAATACCCGCGCAACGGTGACCATGCAGGCCTTGGTGACTGGCAGGAAAACAGGTCTAAACTTCCAAACGGCATAGCTTCACTCGTAAAAGAGGCACAAAATGATGGCGTGAAGTTCGGTATCTGGATTGAACCCGAAATGGTCAACCCGCAAAGCGACCTATACCATAAGCATCCTGACTGGGTGGTCAAACAGCCGCAGCGGCCTGAATACTATTTTCGCAACCAGCTGGTGCTGGACCTGGCTAACCCAGCCGTGCAGGACTTTGTCTTTCGGATAGTAGACTCGCTTTTTATCAAAAGCCCGGACCTCGCTTATATCAAATGGGACTGCAATTCGGTCATTTATAATGCGTATTCCCCTTACTTAAAAAAGGACCAGTCGCAGTTTTATGTGGATTATGTGCGAGGCTTATACAGTGTTCTTGCCCGAATTCGGGCAAAGTATCCGCAGGTGCCCATGATGTTATGTTCGGGGGGCGGCGGCCGTGTGGACTACGGGGCGCTTAAATATTTTACAGAATACTGGCCAAGCGATAACACAGACCCGCTGGAGCGCATATTTATCCAATGGGAATATTCTTATTTCTACCCGGCGATGGCATCTGCCAACCACGTTACCGACTGGGGACATCAACCGCTGAAATTCAGAATCGACGTCGCCATGATGGGCAGGCTTGGTTTTGATATTGCCATCAGCAAACTTAGTCCCAGTGACCTCAGGTTCTGTCAGGACGCTATTAGGACTTATGATGAGCTGAAGCCGGTCATCTGGCACGGTGACCAATACAGGATTTCTGACCCGCAAACACAAAGTGTTGCTTCGATGCTATACGTTGATAGTACCAAGTCAACCGCGGTAATGTTCAATTACCTGGTGAATTACCGTTATGGTGAAGGAAGCAAGCTGCCCTTGCGGCTAAAGGGGCTGAATCCTTCCGGCCGATATAACTTAAAAGAGGTTAATCTTTATCCGGGAAGCAAATCCGCTGTAGATAGCAGCATCGTCTATTCTGGCGATTTTCTGATGAAAATCGGCTTTAATCCGGGCATTGACACCTATAAAACCAGCGAAATCATTCAAATAAATGCAATCAAATAACCGTTCAACAGATAATTATCATGCTTAAATCCGCTATCAAACCCTTTTTTCTTCTCCTGTCACTATTGTCCTTTCTTTTGCAGGCACATGCGCAAAATAATGTAGTGTACCTGCATAGTTCAGCCGCCCAGGAATGGAAGGTTACACCGGACGGATCTGTAAACGGCGATATCAATAAGCCTGGATATAACACCAGCGGCTGGGTAAATGCCATCGTTCCGGGAACGGTATTCTCTTCTTACGTCGCGGCAGGCCTGGAAAAAGACCCCAACTTCGGCGACAATATCTACAAGGTTGACAAATCGAAATACGACCGCAACTTCTGGTACCGGACCGAAGTAAATATCCCTTCAGGCTATCACCAAAAAAATATCTGGCTTAATTTCGACGGCATCAACCGTAAGGCGGACGTTTACTTCAATGGTGTCCTTTTAGGTAAACTGGACGGGTTTATGCAGCGCGGGCATTTCAATATTACCACGCTGGCCAGGCGCAATGGTGCAAACGTGCTTGCTGTGCTGGTTTATCTGCCACAGCAACCGCTGGCCAATGTGGGGAGCCCGGACTACGTATCCGCAGCGGGCTGGGACTGGATGCCGTATGTGCCAGGACTCGATATGGGAATTACGGACAAGGTTTTTCTCAGTAATACGGACGACCTGACACTGATTGATCCCTGGATACGGGCCGACCTGCCGACCAATGCTCGTGCAGACCTTTCTATAGCTATGGACATCAAGAATGAATCCGCCGAAGTACAGCATGGCATTATCAAAGGTGTCATCATGCCGGGTAACATCGAATTTTCTGAAAAGGTTACCGTAAATGCTAACGGCACCGAACAAGTAAAACTGGATAAACGCGAATTGAATCAGCTAATGATCAACGGCCCTAAATTATGGTGGCCAAACGGCTATGGCGACCCCAATCTTTATGAATGCAAGCTATCGTTGGAAATGAATGGGCAGGTATCGGATCAAAAGAATATTAAATTCGGTATTAAACGCTACAGCTACGATACTTTGGGCCATGTACTACACCTGTTTATTAATGGTACAAAGGTATTTATTAAAGGCGGAGACTGGGGCATGTCTGAATACATGCTGCGCTGCCATGGCGATGAATATGATACGAAGGTACGTTTGCATAAGGAGATGAACTATAACATGATACGAAACTGGATCGGCTCGACCACAGACGGTGAATTTTACGATGCCTGTGACAAGTATGGCATCATGGTTTGGGATGAATTCTGGCTTAACGCTAACCCAAACCTGCCGGCTGACATCAATGTTTTTAATGCTAATGCTATTGAGAAGATCAAACGCTTCCGGAATCACCCTTCAATAGCAGTATGGTGTGCGGAAAATGAAGGCTGGCCGGAGCCGCCACTGAGCGCCTGGCTCAAGGAGGACATCGCCACCTTCGACGGCGGAGACCGCTATTATCAGCCGAATTCCCATGCAGACGACCTGACCGGCAGCGGGCCATGGAAGAATTTTGATGCCCGTTTTTATTTCTCTCCATATCCAACAGCTATTGGCGGTAACCGTGGATGGGGCTTACGTACAGAACTGGGGACTGCTGTATTTGTGAACTTTGAAAGCTTTAAAAAATTTATGCCAAAAGAGAACTGGTGGCCGCGTAATGAAATGTGGGACCAGCATTTCTTCGGGCCAAAAGCTTTTAACGCCGGACCGGATAACTATGATAAAACAATTACCCAGGAATTTGGCGCGCCTGCGGGCATAGAAGATTATTGCCGTAAAGCGCAGTTCGTAAACCTGGAAACCAATAAGGCCATGTATGAAGGATGGCTGGACCATATGGGCGAAGATGCTTCCGGCATGATGATCTGGATGAGCCAGTCCGCTTATCCTTCCATGGTTTGGCAAACGTATGATTATTACTACGACCTGACGGGCGCTTTTTTTGGCGCGAAGCAGGCCTGTGAACCCTTACACATTCAATGGAATCCGGTAACCGATGCGATTAAAGTGATCAATACAACGCGGGAAGACGCAAACGGCCTTACGGCAGAAGCACAGGTGTTTAATCTGGATGGAAAGCCAGTAGCCCAATATACCATGAAGAAGATGGCTGATGTTCCTGCAAACAGTGCCGAAGAAGTGTTTCAGATGCCTTTTAACAAGGATAACGTTAACCTGGCATTAGGAAAAAAGGCCGTTGCGTCTTCGACTAATTACGGGAGTACGGATATGCTAACCGACGGCAAAGATGATACCCGCTGGTCAAGCGACTCGCGCGACAACGAATGGATATATGTTGATCTGGGCCAGGAAGAAATTATCAACGGCGTTGGCCTGAATTGGCAGGATGCTTATGCCAAGTCATTCAAGATCCAGGTTTCGACCGACGCGCAGCATTGGCAGGACGAATATTCAACAACAGAAGGGCGGCCCGGCATCCAAAAAATTCAGTTTCCGGAGGTCAGCGCGAGGTATGTAAGAATGCTCGGCATAGAACGCGCCACTTATTGGGGATACTCTTTGTATAGTTTCGATGTGTTCAAAGGGAACGTTGCTTCTCCAGGTCTGTCTGACGTGCATTTTATTAAGTTAGAACTTACCGATCATGACGGTAAGCTTATCTCGGAAAACCTTTATTGGAGGGGCAACAAACGGGAGGATTTTACAGCGCTTAATGCGCTGCCAAAAGTCGGTCTTAAAATCAGTTATAAAGTTACTTTAGTGAACGGCAAGGATATCGTGGAGGCCCAAGTCACCAATCCTTCATCTTCACCCGCTGTAGCTTTCGGTGTACGTGTTCAGGCAGAAAGGGCAACAACAGGCGAACAGATCTTACCGGCTATAATGAATGATAATTATTTCACTTTGATGAAGGGTGAGACTAAAGCCATCCGGATTGAATTTGACCCTGATCTGCTTAAAAACGACCGGCTGGCGATTAAAGCAGATCCTTATAATAATTCACTTAAATAATCCCTTTTGAAACCTTTCACTATAAGTTATGAATAATAATATCAAGGTATCCATTACGAATTGGGGGAATCACAATGGAAATAATATCTACCTTTTTAAATTAGAAAACCCTTCGGGCGCGTATGTGGAAGTTTCAAATTACGGGGCTACGCTGGTTTCGATTGTGGTGCCGGATAAGAACGGCGAACTTTACCATGCAATATTGGGCTTTCCTACTTTGCAGGGCTACCTGGATGATACTTGTTATATAGGGTCAACTATAGGACGCTATGCAAACAGGATTGGCGGGGCTGCCTTTAGTTTAAATGGGCAGGAATACTGCCTGGAAGCCAATGAAGGCGTTAACACGAATCATGGCGGATATGCCGGAATGAATACGAAGACATTCAAATATGAGCTGCTGGATGACACAGTTTGCTTTAGTATCGAAAGCCCTGACGGTGAAGCCGGCTTCCCGGGAAATCTTAATTCGAAAATCAC
>Ga0302310_10003145_pt1 | contig 12975 bp, 7 predicted proteins | sample III_Palsa_N1_2_FD_200451 | JGI IMG/M metagenome (GOLD analysis project Ga0302310, IMG submission 200451) | Peat permafrost microbial communities from Stordalen Mire near Abisko, Sweden - III_Palsa_N1_2 | ecosystem: Environmental > Terrestrial > Soil > Palsa > Peat permafrost | place: Sweden... | reverse complement strand
CGACCCCGCATACGTCCTGCCCTTCGCAAACCCAGCCTCGAGATACACCACCACGCTCGACAGCAAAACCCCCACCTGGTTCCCCAACCCCGGCAGCGTCCCGCGCACTGAATCCGGACTCAACTCGGCCACATGTGCCGGCACCACGCCCCATGCGCCCTGCACGCAGAACTGCATCAGCACGGCGCCCAGCACCAGCAGCGGCAGCGTATGCGCAAACGCCCACAGCGGGATCGACGCAATCGCCCCCACCAGCGCGCCAATCATCGCCCACCGCCGTCCCACGCGGTCCGAAATCCATCCAATCGACAGCCCACCCAATATCGCCCCAACCATCGAGATCGCCGTCAACGCCGCCTTCTGCTTCCCAACAATCCCCCAGTCCTTCTCCAGAAACGTCGGATACAGGTCCTGCGTCCCATGCGAACTCATGTGCATCGCCATCATGAACACCGTGAAATAGACAAACAGCTTCCAGTGCGACGCCAACGCCCGCCCCAACCCCGCAAAGCTCGAATGCTTGGTCAACCGCCAAACCTCGGATTCCCTCACCCGCAGCGCCACAAACCCCGCCGCCGCCAGCGCCGGCAGGCTACCCAGATAGAACAGCGGCCGCCATCCATACTTCGGCTCAATCAAAAAGTAAGCCGCCGCCGCCAGCAGAAACCCAATCGAATACCCCTGCTGCAGCAGCCCGCTCAACACGCCGCGATACCGCGTCGGCACCTTCTCCATCGCCAGCGAAACACCCACGCCCCACTGCCCGCCCATCACCACGCCAAACACCGCACGAATGCACAGGAACATCACAAAGCTATGCGCAAACCCGGTCACCAGCTCCACAATCGCAAACAGGCAAAGGTTCACGATCATCGGAATCCGCCGCCCAAACCGGTCCGAGATCCCGCCAAAGAAGAACGCCCCCACCGGCCGCAGCGCCAGCGTCGCGGTCAACGCCAGCGTCATGTGCTTCACATCCTGCCCAAACTCCTTACCAATCACCGTCAGCGAAAGCACTACCAGGAAGAAGTCGAACGCATCCAGCGTCCACCCCGACAACCCCGCAATAAACGCCCCGACCCACGGCTCATCCGGGGTATGGATCTCCTCCGGCGATACGTCGAGCGGCAGTACAGAAGGCGTCGCCAGGGTCACGGGAGCGTCCGGATCAAGCGGGGGAAGGTGCGTCGTCGACAAAATAGCCAAGCGGAGTCTCTCTATCCAGAGCACCGTTCGCAACGCGCGCGACAGCCTCTTCAGAACGCCGCGAATCCTAGGCCCCCATTCGCAAACCTGTCTTCAAGAAGTTCCAAAGAATATCTAAATACTCATTACAAGCCACTTATCCAGTGGCGTAGCGTTCCGCATCCGCACGATACACCGTCTACAATCCAGAGAGACCGCGCGGGAGAATTGCTGAGATGCCCCTTTACTCACATGCCGTCGCCCTGATTCGGTCCAACCTCGAACAGATTTCGAGGGGACAAAAGGTTCGGGCGGTCTCTATTGGAATCCTTACAGAAAGACAATTGGGTGCCATTAATCAGGCCCGGCAGTCCAGAACCAACCCGCTGCCGATTGTCATCGCAGAAGTGCTCTTTCTCGGACAGCACACCTACAACAGCCGAATCAGAGATGACGGCTACACCATCGACGATGTCGTCGATCAGATAGTAAGTGCCATGGATGCTACGGCCGTTTTCATTCCAACGTCAAAGGCCGCTGCGATTCAGAACCATACCAAGCGGCCTGACCGCTATGGCAATCGCGTACAGGATATGGCCGTCTTCGAATGTACTGCGCGGCATCCTCGGCCAGAGTTGCTATCGGTAATCCCGAAGGGCGATAGGCCTCCAAACCCAAAGGCTGGTCAAACGCCAAAGGGCCGCTAGCGCTAGCGGCCCTTCGGTAAAGATTGAGCGATTCGCCCGGGTAACGAAATGAGTCCGGCGCACCAACCGCTCTTCTATAGTATCGGCCTTCCACGTTCGATCGTCAACAGAAAGCGTTCGGTATCACCTATGGCTTGATCCGCCCCACCAACCCCTCAAACCCGGCATCCTCCCGCAGCCCATCCAGCGAAGGATCGACCCGCGCATACACCATCGCGGTCGAGTGGTCGTCGACCGCCTGCGCCAGCGCAGCAACAGCCTCAGCCTTCCGCCCCAGCCCCAGCAGCACCAACCCCCGGCTGATCGGCGGAACATACGACGTCCGCACCTTCAACGCCGCCAGCGCCTTCTCCGCCGCAGCCTTGTCGCCCGCTCGCGCTGAAGCATCGCCCAGCAGCCCCTGCACCCACGGGTCTTCGTCGCCCGAAAGCACCAGCGCCTGTGTCAAATCAGCCACAGCCTTGGCATTCTCGCCGGTGGCCATCTCCACCATCCCCAGCCGCGTCCGGGCTCGCACAAAGTTTGGATCAAGCTCCAGAACCCGATCCAGATCGCGCGTCGCTCCGGCATAATCGCGCGCCAGGTACTCGATCCACCCCACATTCGTCCCGATAATCAAGGACAGCGGATCGAGCTTCTGGGCTAAACGGATTTCATACAGCGCCTGCGGAAACCGCCCCATCGCCGCCAGGTCCAGCGCATACCAGTGGTGCGCCGTCGCATAGTTTGGATTGAGCTGGATCGCCCGCTCGAACTCCCGCTCCGCCGCCGCCAGGTTCCAGTCGGTAAAGAAGTAGATCATGCCCAGCGAAGCATGGGGCTCCGCCAGCGTCGGATCGAGCTGAATCGCCGAAAGCGCCGCCGACCTCGCATCCGCATTCGCCGTCGCTCCCGGCTCCACCGAAAACGACGCCAGCAGAGCATACGAGTCCGCCAGTCCCGCATACGCCAGCGCATAGTTCGGGTCGGCCGCAATCGACTGCCGGAAGTAATCCGTGCTCTTCCGCAGCCCATCCACCGTCCGCCGGTTCCAGAAGTACCGCCCGCGCAGATAAAGCTGATACGCCGGATCGTTCGCCCGCGACATCGCCGCATTCGCCGCCGGCTTCGCAGGCGCAGCAGAAGCACCCAGCCGCTGCAACTCCCGCGCAGCAGCATTACCCGCATCCTGCTCCAGCCGCGAAAGATCGTTCGACCCGGCCGTGAAGCTGTTCTGCCACAGCGTCAACCCATCGCGCACCCGGATCAACCGCAGCCGCAACGTATGCCCACCAGCCGAGTCTTCCAGCGACCCAGCCAGCACCGCATCCACATCCTGCTCCCGCCCAGCCGCCACCGGATCGACAGGCCCAGCCCCAGCCTCTAGCGGTCCGGAATACCGCAACACGGAACCCGTAGGCCTCACCACCAACTCGCCGTTCAGCCTCGATATCAGGCCGTCGGTCATACCCAGCAGCACCACCTCATTCGAACCCGGGCCGGTAAGCGGCAACACCGCCAGCGTACGAATCGGCTGCCTCGGCCTTAACAGATACCACGCGCTTCCCAGCAGAACAGCCAGCAAACTCGTAACCAGCAATCCCAACGGCCACATCCCGGTCTTCCCGGCGCCCGCGGACCTCGCTGTCGCAACCGCCGCCGCAACCTGCGGCGCGAACTCACCCGCCGCAATCTCGACCGCAGCCGCCCGCGCGGGCCGCTGCACCTCGCGTACCTCTGCAATAAACCGGTACCCCCGACGCGCGACAGTCTGTATATAGCGGCGATCGTGCGGGTCTTCATTCAGCGCCCGCCGCAGCGTAGACACCGCCACCGTAAGGTTCGACTCCTCCACAAACGACCCGCCCCACACCGTGTCCAGAAGCTCTTCCTTGGTCACCAGTTCACCCGGTCGCCGCACCAGCATCAGCAGCGCATCGAACACCCGCCCCGGAACCGCGACCTCTTTGCCGCCGAAGCTCAGCAGCCGGTTCAACGGATCGAGCTGAAAGCCATCGAACTCGTAGATCGCCGTCGCAGCGGAGCCGCCGGCGGGGTTCTTCGTAACTGGCGGAATGTCTTCCACTACGCTACCAATCATAGGTCTACGGCCAAGGATTCTCACTCTAGCATGGCTGTTGTAGCCTTGGCGCGATCTCTATGCCCTCTCGGCCCGTGCCGGTCTCTTCCTCTCTCGCCACGCCAAGCTCTCAATAAATCGCTCCCTGCGAAGACCGCACCACCCCGTCCGTCACCGTATACACATACGGCTCCTCGCTCCCCTTCCAGGCCACCACATCAAACGTCCCACCCGCCTTGAGCTTAGCCGCGGTAACCGGCCCAATGCTGAGCGGCGTCCCCCTCTTCACCACCGCCGGCTTCCCACTAGCGCGCAAAAAGTAAGCCGCCCCCTTACCCACCACGGTCGCCTGCCCATCCGGCTCCAGCAGCACAGCCGTCTCCTGGTCGATCCCCACCCCCCTCACCTCTTTAGCCGCCCCCAAATCCAGTATCCGCGCCATCATCGCCAGCAGACGCCCCATCCGGTCGCGCGCCACAAAGTGGCTGTCAGTAATCGTGTTCGCCAGCAGCGGATTCTCCAGAAACCCATGCACAATCACCACTTGCCGATGAAACGGATCAGCCAGCGCCATCTTCGAGCTCAGATTCGGCCCATCCTCCGCATCGTTCTGCGCCGAGTAGATATACTCCCCCTGCACCGCCAACCCCGCACTCGTCCCTCCGATCGGAACCCCGCGCCGCACCGCCGCATTGATCGCATCCTGCACCGGCGTCCCCTTCCAGTAATTGATGTACTCCGCCTGGTCGCCACCGGAGATAAACACTGCCTCAGCCTTCGCGATGATCGCCGCAACCTCCGGCTCCATCGCCGCCTCCCGCGTAGCAAGGATCAGCGTAGCCACCGAATTCACCTTGCAAAGCCCCTGCACATACGGGTTGTAATCATCCGTCCCACTCGCCCGCAGGATCAGAAAATCCCCACCCCCGGCCCGGTCGCACATCCACTTGAACGCAACATCCAGGTCCGTACCCCCGCCCATCAATGCAAACCCAGCCTGCGTCTTGATCGACATAATCGACACGTCCGCCGCATTCCCCACCCGAAAGTACTGATAAGGCTTCGGCTTTTGCGCCCCGCAGGCCACCGGACCCAAGCCCACCAGAAGCAGCAAAGAAATGCCAAAAAATCTCTTCATAGAACAAATTCTCCCACGCATGCCCATCGCCGCGCCTCTTGCCGCCGCCAGCCGGCCTTAAACGCCAAAGGGTATGGAGTCACCGAAAGCGCGATACGCTTCCTCTCCATACCCAAACTGGCGAGCTGTTTCCTGCCCGTTAGTACGTAATGTGGATCGCCATCGTAATCGCCCGCGAACCGCCGATGGTATTGGTTACCGAGCCGAAGTTGGCGGCGTTGTTAGGGCATGCGGGCGGGTTGCTATTCGGTATCGTTGAAGCCGTGCAGACGGTGTTTGGCGCAACAGGCAGCGTCGTAGGGACCGTGATCGTGTTACCGGCCCCATTGATGACTGGCTTCTGGTCAAGGTTTGTCAACGCGGACTGTTGATCGGCGGCGAGGTTGCTCGTCGCAACCTGGCCATAGTTCACGTAGCCTTCCGGACAGTTGTCGCCCTTCACGTTGTTCGCCGCGGTAGAGCAGGCATCGTTCTGGCGGATCCTGATCTCGTCCTGCGGCACGTCCTCGCTGGTCGTGTTGAACACATTGAAGACGTTGAACGCGAACTGCATCCCAAACCGGTCCGTCATCTTGAAGCTCTTGCGCACGGAAACATCGAGCCGCTTCTGTAGCGCCTGGCGGAAGATATTGCGCTGGTTTCCAGGAGCGAACGCCGTCTCGTAGATGTCCTGCGGATCGGTGCCCGTCGATACGGGAATTCCGTTCTGCCCTGGAGCCAGGTAATTGATTGCAATCTGGCTGGGATCGATGGCCGGAATGTAGCTTCCACCCGGACCGCGGAACCTGCCCGGATTGCCCGTCATCTCCTGCTTGATATTGGACGGGTTCTTCACCGGCAGCACCGGGTTCATCAGCAGCGGATAGTCGCCAAAGTTGATGCTGCCGACAGCACCGTAGAACTCGTACAGAGAGTAAGGCTCGCCGCTCTGCACAATCCCGATTCCAGTCAAGCTCCAGTCATTCACCGCTTGCGACAGCCACGAATGCGCCTTCGCGAAGTTAGGAAACAATACCTGGAAGTTGGCGCTGGCCACATGCGTGCGGTCGAAGTCCGAGGACGCCCACGAGTTGCGCAGGTGTGCCGGATCGTCGCCGGTAAAGAACAGGCCGATGTCGCTCTGCTCGTCCAGGGTATGACTCCACGTATAGCTCACGCCAGCCTGCACGTTATGCGACAGCCGCTTTTCAACGTGCGTTTGCAGGCCGTCATACGCCGAGTTCCCGGCCGCCTTGAACGAAGCCGCATTGGGGTTATACCCAACGTACGGCGCACGGAAGTCCGTGTTGCCGCCGCTCTCCGTATTCCATGGCTCGCCCGCAATCGGCGCGTAATCGTAGCCCTCGTAGTTCTTGGCATTCAGCACTTCAAAGCCGTAGCTCGAGTTTTCACCGCTCGGATGCGACTCCTTACCGGCAACAACTCCGGGATTCGTTGCCGTCGAAATCGTTGGCTCGTTGAACGGAATCGGCACCACCCCATGACGGCCACGGTTGCCCACATACCCAATCGAGATCGCCAGGTCGTTGCGCGGCTGCCACTGCATATCTAAGCTGAAGTTGATCGTGTACGGCAGCACGTTCGCCTTGTTATACGTGCCGAAGTACAACGTGTCCGGGCAGTCCGTATAACCTTCCTGGCTGTCCCGGCCACCGCAGTTCGGGCCATACTTCGAGCTTATTCCCGACATGCCATTCAGCGTGTTCTGCAACAGCGTCTTGGCCGCCGCGAAGTTCGGAAGAGCCGATGCAGTGGCGCCGTTCGTGCCCAGCGGATTCGCCAGGGTCGTTCCATTGCCGGTTACATCCGTCACCAGGGGAGCGGACTCCGTCACACCGAACGGCCCGGAAGCCGCGCCGCCGGCCGGCTGCGAAAGATAGCTGAACAGCTCGCCGCGGTCGTAGTAAATGCCCGCGCCGCCGCGGAAGACCACCTTGCCGCTGTTCTGCTTAGGCGCAAACGCAAAGCCCACGCGCGGAGAGATGCCCCACTGCCGGCCCGTCAACGTCGAGTTGCTGCTCGCAATGTCCTGCGCGGCAGCCCCGCCTTTGTTATTCGCGGCGGCAATAAATCCAGGGTCATTCACCGTGAACCCCGTGGTGTCCGTGCCCGTTACGTCATACACATTCGGATCGAAGGTAAAGATATTGCCGTACTTCTCCGTCAGGCCGCCGTGGTAGTCGTAACGGACCCCGGCCGTGATGCTCAGGTTCGATAGCAGCAGCCACTTGTCCTGAACATAGGCCTCGATCTCATTCGACCGGTAGTAGCGATCAGCATCGTTATGCGTTGGCGTATCGCTAAGAATCTCGCTCGAGCTCTTCACCGTTCCTTCCATGAACTTCGTGAGCGACGCAGCGGCGACCAGAGGCAGCGCATTGCGGTTATTGATCACATTCAGTTGGGTATAGCTATACCCCGCTCCGGCCACCAGCGTGTGCTTGCCCAGCGCATAAATCAGGTTCGTCGAAGGGTTCAGCCTGTTCTGGTAGTACCCGGTGTTCGCAAACGCGCTGTCCGGACCCAGCTTAATTCCCGGTGATGTGGACGCCGTCGACGCAAACTCCGCGATCGAAATGCCCGGAAGAACTCCAGGCGCATAGTTCGTCAAGCCTGTACCGATTCCAAACGTCGCCCCTAGCACTGGATCGGGGGTTACCGCCTGCTGGTAGGAGCTATACGAGCCCATCCGCGCATAACCCAACCGCTGCTCCCAGTTCAGGCGAGACCCGATGGTCATCGTGTTATCGATCACGCCCACCTGCGCCAGGTTCTTCTGCGTCACGGGAAATCCGCCCGTCTCCGCAAACGCATACGGCTTCGTCACCGGATCGTTCTGGTAGTAGTACTTGAACGAAAGCCGGTCAGTCCCCGTCAACTGGTAATCCAGCGCCGCATTCGCCTGGTCGGAGGCCATCACCGACGTCCCGATCAGAGTCACATTGGGAACACCGTATTGATAAGTTTGCCCCGGAGTCTGGCTCGACGGAATCATGAACTGCCCATTCGGCAGAGTCGCATTGAACAGCGCCGCGGCAATCGGGCTCAGGTTAGCCGTCGTCACACCGGTGGCGCCCGCGCTAGCGGCCGCCGCAACCAATCCCGCAGGGGTCCGGATATTCGTAAGCCCGCTCGGCACATTGAACTGCGAAAGTCCCGTCGACTCGTCGGCCAGCCCCAGGTGCTGGTACGCCGCAAAGAAGAACAGCTTGTCCTTCTTGATCGGCCCACCCACCGTCGCACCCGTCGTCCAGCGCTGCACGTACGGATTCTGCAACCGCTCCGGGAATGCCCCTACGCCTTGCTGTCCCAGCAGGTACTCCTGCTTGAAGAAGAACGGGTCGGCATTCAGCGAGTTGTCGCCAAAGATGCCATACACCTGACCATGCAGATTGTTCGTGCCGTCCTTGGTGTTCACGTCGATCTGCGCGCCGCTCGTCGCACCCTGCTGAGCGTCGTACATCGACGTATTCACGCGAATCTCTTCGATCTGCTCCGGCGGAGGTGAAGGCAAGCTGTTGCCGTTCGACCCATACACCGAAGTCCCGGTCGGGTTCGCGCCCGCCGTTGTCCCACCGCCGGCCGTCGAGAACGCCGACGTGCTGCCCCCGCCGATGTTGAAGTTGTACCGCTGCGAGGTATCGCCGCTCGACGACTTCCCGTTGAACAGGTTCGTCACATCCACGCCGTTGACCTGGAACGTGTTCGACGTGTCCCGCTGCCCGTTGGCCCAGATCGGCTGGTTGCCCAACCCGGCATTCGAGTCCGTGCCGCTCAGGAACTCCGCGCTCACACCCGGCGAAAGCACCGCCAGCTGCGTAAAGCTGCCCGTCGCCAGCGGCGTCAGCGCGATCTGCGCGGAATCCAGCGTGTACCCGTTGGTATTGTCGGTGGCGTTCAGCATCGGATTCGCCGTCACCTCGACCGACTCCGACGCCTTGCCGACCTTCAGGCTGGCATTCACCGTCGTCGCGCTGGCTTCCTTCACGCTGATGCCCGTAAATTCAGTGGTGTCGAAGCCGTCATGCGTGGCCGACACCTTGTAGGTGCCCACCGGAAGATTGAATATCTGGAAGAATCCGTTCGCCCCGGCCTTCGCCGTACGCGTCACGCCGATCTCGGCGTCGCTGACGGTCACCTCCGCGCCCGCAACCGCCGCGCCCGAGCTGTCCAGGATCGTTCCATTGACCGATCCCAGCGTCTGTTGTGCCCTCGCGGCGCTCAAAAACGTGCAAGCGGCCAGAACCATCAAGCAACAAAAGCGAACGTACTGTCTTCCAAAATTCTTCATCTGCATCTCTTCCTCCATGAATAATTGACAAATCTGTAATCCATGCAGGAGATCGGCGGGTCCCATCTGCATTTGAAAAATGGACTAACAGTGGTTAAATCTTTGAAACCTTGCTACCGGTTTACTCCGGCTTTTGTGTGGATTAGGACAATGTATCGCAAGTGAGCGTCTCATTCAAGTATCTTCTTGCGACATTTTTCCACCTCAGACGTAAGAATTTCAGCGGTTTGCGAAATATCCATGCCTGCGGCAGCGCATCTCCCGTGCTTTCTGTCATCCAGGTACCGTGTTTGGTTCCACCACCAAACGCTAAAGCTTGTCCATGAATCCTTCGTGAAGCCTTCTGCCGGTTCTCGCCGCGGGTTCAGTAACCGATACAACCCGCATCCCCGCCGTCTACAATATAGATATGCACGTCCATGCCAAACCGGCCGGCGATTCCGCAAGCTCCGGCAGCCCCATGCAGCGCATCCTCAAGTTTTCCCTCGCGCTCACGCTGCTCTACATCTTCGCAACGCTCTTCTTCGGCCTCCGCGCCCACTCCCTCGCGCTCATCTCCGAGGCCGGCCACAACGTCTCCGACTTCCTCGCACTCGCCCTTAGCTTCGTCGCCGTCTACCTCCAAACCCGCCCGGCCACCGACCGCCGCACCTTCGGCTACCAGCGCGCCGGAGTCCTCGCCGGCTTCGTCAACGCACTCTCGCTCATGGCTTTAGCCGTCTGGATCGCCGTAGCCGCCATCCACCGCTTCTACACGCCCGTCATCGTCGAGCCCCACCTCATGATGTCCGTCGCCGCCGCCGGCGTCGTCATGAACGGCCTCATCGCCGCCCTGCTCTGGAAGTTCTCCGGCGACGTCAACATCCGCAGCGTCTTCCTCCACATGCTCGGCGACACCCTCTCCACCGCAGCCGTCATCGTAGGAGGCGTCGCGATTCTCGCTACAAAGCAATATTGGATCGACCCCCTGCTCTCCCTCATCATCGCCGCCATGATCCTCTGGTCTTCCTGGAGCATCGTCCGCGAGACCCTCCACATCCTGCTCGAAGGCACTCCCCGCAGCCTCCAACTCTCCGAGATCCGCGCGGCCATGGCCAAGGTCGAAGGCGTCGTCAACGTCCACGACCTCCACATCTGGTCGCTCACCTCCCAGTCCCACGCCCTCGCCAGCCACGTCCAGGTAGTCGAAATGCCGCTCACCGAGTGCGAAGCCATCCTCGAACGCATCAACCACCAGCTGCGCGACCACTTCGGCATCCACCACACCACCATCCAGCTCGAAGTCACCGACTGCGTCACCGTCGATGGCTGCTGCTCGCCCCCCACCCCCGACGTCATCGACGGCCACTCCCACCACCACCACGGCCCCGGCGATCACGCCCACGCCCACTAGCAATTGCGTTTGCCTTTTTTCTTTTCTTTGAATTTCCATTCCGACCCTGAGCGCAGTCGAACGGGGAGGAACCTGCTGCTCGCCCGCAGCCGCAAAATCGTCAACGCCCAGCAAAAAGCCCGCCGTCCCGGCGGGCCTTCGCTTTACCTCTCTACTATCTACCCTCTACTCACTGCACTACACCAGCTGCGCATCCAGCGAAATCTCCGCCGCCTTCAGCAGCCGCGAGATCGGGCACCCTTCCTTCGCCTTCTTCGCCAGCTCATCGAACGCCTCCTTCTCGATGCCCGCCACCTTCGCCCGCGTCGTCAAGTGAATCTTCGTCACCGTAGGCCCGTCGTCGGTCTTCTCCATCGTCACCACGGCGGTCGTCTCCAGCGACTCCGGCGGAAACTCCACGCTGGTCAACTGCCCGCTGAGCGCCATCGTAAAGCAGCCCGCATGGGCCGCCGCGATCAACTCCTCCGGGTTCGTCCCGACGCCATTCTCAAACCGCGTGCTGAAGCTGTACTGCGCCTCCCGAAGCGTGCCGCTCTGGGTGCTGATCGTCCCATGTCCGTCCTTCAACCCGCCATGCCAAACTGCTGATGCGCTGCGATCCATCTCGATTTCTCCTGTCGTCCTTCAAACTTGTGGCCCCGCTTAGTGACGCTCTCGCGCTGACATTTGTTTCGATGCCATTCCCTCCCCAAACGTTCCTTTCCCGCTTTGCTCTCGCTTCTAGGTAAGCCAGGGCTTCAGCCTTGGCATTCTCTCGACTGCCACAAATTGGGCTTTAGCCCCTGGGGTACGCCCTTCCGCAACACGCCACGCTTCACCCAGCATGAAGATACACAAACCGTCCCAGAAACAGCAACGCCAGCAGATAAAGCATCCAATGCTGCCGCCGCCCGCGCCCGGTCGCAACCTCCAGCATCGCAAAGCTAATAATCCCAAACGACAATCCCGTCGCAATCGAGTACGTCAGCGGAATCGTAATCAGCGTCAAAAAGCTCGGAATCGCCACCCGCGGCTCCTCCCAGTCGATCCTCGCCGCTCCCGCCACCATCAGCGCCCCCACCAGGATCAACGCCGGCGCCGTAGCAAAGTCCGGAATCGCCCCCACCACCGGCGCCACAAAGATCGCCACAAAGAACAGCAATCCCGTCACAATCGCGGTAACACCCGTCCGCCCGCCCGCCGCCACACCCGCCGAGCTCTCAATATAACTAGTCACGGTTGACGTCCCCGCCAGCGAGCCCACCACCGTAGCCGTCGCATCCGCAAAGAAAATCTTATCCAGCCGCGGTATCGTATGGTCCTCCGAGATCAACCCCGCCCGCTCCGTCACCGCCACCAGCGTCCCAATGTTGTCGAAGAGGTCGACAAACAGAAACACAAAGATAATCTCCAGCGCATTCATCTTCAGCGCCCCGCGCAGGTCCAGATGAAACGCCGTCTGCCGGATCGCCATCGGGTTGAACGTCGACGGATGCCACTGCACCTGGTGCAACAGGATCCCCACCGCCAGCGTCCCCAGCACGCCGATCAGCATCGCGGCCTTCACCCGGTAGGCCTGCAACACCGCGATCAGCACAATCCCAAACACCGCCAGCAGCACACTCGGCGAGTGCATATTCCCCAGCGTCACCGTCGTCGCCAGGCTCGGCACAATAATCCCCGAATTCCTTAACCCGATAAACGCAATAAACAGCCCAATCCCACCCGCAACCGCCGCATGGAGCTGATAAGGAATCGCCCCCACCAGCCGCTGCCGAATCCCGCCAAACGTCAGCAGCAGAAAGATCACGCCCGACAAAAACACCGCACCCAGCGCCGTCTGCCAAGGCACGCCCATGCCCTTCACGACGGTATACGTGAAGTAAGCATTCAGCCCCATCCCCGGCGCCAGCGCCAGCGGATAGTTCGCAATCGCCCCCATCAATATCGACCCAAACGCCGCGCACAGACACGTAGAAGTCGTCACCGCCGCCAGCGGCATCCCGGTCTCCGACAAGATCGCCGGGTTCACAAAGATGATGTACGCCATCGTCACAAACGTAGTCAGCCCGGCCAGCAACTCGACGCGCCACGTCGCGCCCAGCTCCGCAAAATGAAAGTAATTCTCCAGACGGCTGCGCATAAGGCTGCTGGTTCCCCTTCAAATTCAATTTCAGTTGGCAATCAAAGACGGTGAGCCTTCAGAATAGCCTGAGAGGAAAT
>Ga0302310_10003144_pt1 | contig 12978 bp, 11 predicted proteins | sample III_Palsa_N1_2_FD_200451 | JGI IMG/M metagenome (GOLD analysis project Ga0302310, IMG submission 200451) | Peat permafrost microbial communities from Stordalen Mire near Abisko, Sweden - III_Palsa_N1_2 | ecosystem: Environmental > Terrestrial > Soil > Palsa > Peat permafrost | place: Sweden... | reverse complement strand
TCGTTGACGCAACAAGTCGGCATGGGCGCCGGGGTGGCTGTCGGCGCACTGCTGCTCACGTCGAGTCAGACTTTCCGCGGCGCACTGAGCCCGGATATCGTGGACTTTCGCTTCGCCTTCGTCTTGGCGGGCGTGTTGAGCACCCTGGCGGTGTTCCCGTTCTTGTCGCTATCTCGCACCGTCGGCGATGAGATCAGCGGTCACGGCAAGCTCAAGAGCGCGTAAAGGACCAGGTTTACGTGGGGGCGCTCGCGACACCGGCAAAGCCATGGCCGCGGCGCATGATCCACGCCGCGAGAAGAAAGCACAGCAGCCCGCTGCCAATGGTGGCGCCGCGCAGACCCAGTAGCGGCGAGGCGCCGCCGATGAGAGCACCGCCAATGCCCGGGCCGGCGACATTGCAAGTCCCCCATAACCCCAGCACGCGGCCTCGAAAGGTTTCATCGATGGATTTTTGCAGCAGCACCTGTAGGCCGACACCGCAGATGACGCCCACGATCCCTAAGAAGAAAATCACGACAGTAGCCAGTGCAAACGTGGGCATTGCGCCGACGGCCACCACCGACAGGCCCAGCCACAAGGCACTGCGGCTCGCGACCACTGGCAGCCACGTTCCGGCGCTGCGCTTGGACAAGAGAAACCCACCGATGACGGCGCCCAGACCGGCCGCCGTGGTCAATACGGCGAGTCCCGAGCTGCCTTTTTGGAAGAGGCCCCCGGCAATAGCGGGCAACTGTTCGATGACCCCGCGTCCGAAAATCGAGGCTACAAGGGACATCAGCATGAGCTCGCGAATCAGGCTGTGGCCCGCGACATATTTAATGCCCGCGACAAATTCGTGGGTGAACCCGCCGCTGGGCCGGCGCTGAACGGGACGAATTTCAATGACTGCCAGCGCGTAGATAATGGCGGCGTAGGAAATGGCATTGAGGGCAAACGTCGCGGCAACGCCGAGTGAGGCGATGACGACACCCGCGAGCGCAGGCCCCACTGACCGCGACAAATTGTACAGAATCGAATTGGTCGCGATGGCCTGGGACAGCTTGCCCGGCGGCGCGACCTCGTTCACCAGGGAAAGGCGCACCGGATGATAGGCGCCGTTGGCGATGCCGAGAAGGATGCCCAGCCCGCAGAGCACATCGATGGTGAGTGCGTGGAGGGCCGTGACGACATACAACACTACCGCGAGCGCGGTCAGAATGAGGTTCGTCACGATGGCGTAGCGCTTCGGATCGCAGCGATCGAGCAACCCGCCGAACAGCGGCGCGAAAAAGATCAACGGCAGAAATTGGGCCAGGGAGACCAGGCCGACCCAGGTCGCGGAGTGCGACAGATCCCAGGAGAGCCAACCGACGCCGATGCGCTGAGCCCACATGCCGAGCGCGGACACGGTATTGCCCAACGCGTACAACGCATAGTTGCGATCGCTGAAAATACCGAGCCGCGAGATGAGTGTACTCAACGCAGAATCCCCGGTGTGCCAGCTTCGCCGGGAACGTCGCTAACTTTTATCCGCGAGTAGATGCTTACCATCCAGCCGTCGCGGCCGTTGTACCAACGCCTCGTTCCTCAATGAGGCCGGCAGCAGCGCGTCGGGAAAGTCTTGGTAGCACACGGGACGGAGGAAACGGTCGATGGCCAGCGTTCCCACAGAGGTGCTCCTCCCGTCCGAAGTCGCGGGGAACGGGCCGCCGTGGACCATGGCGTGCGACACCTCGACGCCCGTGGGCCAGCCGTTCGCGAGCAGACGACCCGCCTTGCGCTCGAGCACCGGTACCAGGCGCGCCGCCAGCGCTTCATCCCGCATCGTGAGATGCAGGGTCGCCGTGAGTTGGCCTTCTAGGTGCTCCAATACCTCCAGTAATTGCGTCTCATCACCGCACCGAACCACGACCGAGGACGGTCCAAACACTTCGTGCGTCACGTCCGGATTCTTGAACACTTCGAGCGCCGACACCGAGAACAATGCGCCGCGACCGCAATGCTTTCCGGTGGGTTCGGCGCCGCGGGCCGTGGTTTGCACGGCGGGATGGTCGAGCAAGCGCTGGACACCCTTCTCATAGGCACCATGAATGCCGGGCGTCAGCATGACCGCCGGAGCGATCCCTTCGAGCGCCATCGCCGCCGACGCAATGAAGCGTTCGAGGTCCGGGCTATCCAACGCAATGACCAGGCCGGGATTGGTACAAAACTGTCCTACCCCCAGGCTGAGCGAGCCCACGAATTCCTTGGCCAGCTTGTCGGCGCGCTCGGCAAGGGCACCCGGCAACAAGACCACGGGATTGATGCTGCTCATTTCCGCGTAGACGGGTATCGGTTCGGCGCGCTCGCTGGCGATTTTCATCAAGGCGAGCCCGCCCCCGCGAGAGCCGGTGAAGCCCACCGCTTTGATGAGCGGGTGGGCTACCAATGCGCCGCCGAGTTCGCTCGAAATGCCGTTGAGCAAAGAGAACACACCCGGCGGCAAGCCGCAGGCCTCGACGGCCTTCACGATGGCTTGCGCGACCAAATCACTGGTGCCGGGGTGTGCGGGATGGCCTTTGACGACGACGGGGCAGCCGGCCGCGAGAGCGGACGCGGTATCGCCGCCCGCCACGGAGAAGGCTAGAGGAAAATTGCTGGCGCCAAACACGGCGACGGGGCCCAAGGGCACTTTGCGCTGACGTAGATCCGAGCGCGGCAGGGGTTTACGCTCCGGCAGGGGCGGATCGACGCGAATGCCCATCCATCCCCCGCTGCGAAGTTCATCCGCAAAGAGTCGCAGCTGGCCTACGGTGCGGCCGCGCTCACCCGTGAGACGAGCCAGAGGCAAGCCGGATTCCGCCATGGCTCTTTCGAGCAACTCATCTCCCAGCGCCAGAATCTGCTCTGCGATGGCTTCCAAAAACACCGCGCGCGCTTCGACCGAGGTCTCGCGAAATTGATCGAAGGCACCCCATGCCAGCGCGCAGGCCTGGTCCACCGCCGTGCGGTCCGCAGCGACGAACGCCGGTTCGAGGGGCTCGCCAGTGACGGGACTCACCGCATGAAATGTTTTGGCGCCGCCGATACGTGTGTCGCCAATAAAAAGCCTGCCGGAAATGGTCATGAGGGTGCCTTGAGCGCTGGAGGAAAGAATTTGAATGATTACGGAATATATACCCCGGGGTTCACCGTGCTTGTGACAATAGAATTAGATTTGGGTACGGCCTTATAAGATGTCTGTCCGCAGCCGGTACTTGAGACGGCGGCGGATTAGTGGAAGACTCTCGGTATGACCAAGGATGCTCAACGAGACATATTCCCACGGATCCTGGGCGGATTACTTATGCTAGGCGCCCACACGGCGTCAGCGACCCCACCGCAGCCCAGCCCGCCTCTCGCGGCACAGGCGCCAATTCAGCCCGCGCTACCGGCGGACCAGGTGTGGCAATGCGAAGACAATGGGCAAAAAGTTTTCTCGGATAAGCGTTGTGGCGCGGGCGCCTCGATCCGGCAGCTCAACGCGGTGAACGGCATGGATCCCCCGCTACCACTGCATGCACCTCGATACGCTGCAGGATACGGCGCGGGGCCGGGCTACGCCCCCATGCCGAGTTACGCTCCCCCGCAAAACTACGATCCTGACTCATCGCAGGACGCTCAGAGCTCCAACGAAGTGTACGGCGCGAATCAATACGTCGCCATCGACGGTCGGCGACGGCGAGAACATCATTCACCGCCTCATCCGCAGAATCATCCCGCCGCCCACGCACACGCAACTCGATAACCTTTAAAAAGGCTTTGCGGGCTTCCTAGCGAAGCCCGCTTGGCCAAGACCCGGATCGAGGGGCGCTTCCTACGCCGCAATCCCTCCATTAGCGGGTCGACGCGACGTAGATCAGTTTCGGTGCGGCATGGACTCGGGCCATGAATTCCCGATCGAGCTGCGTATTGCCCACCGCGGCGACGCTTACGGCAATGGCATGATCGACACAAGCCTGAGCCGCGGTAGCTTCATCGAGCCGACGAGGATCCACTTCGCCGCACACCTGCTGTGCTGCGTGACGAATGCGGTTGTACAGCGACGCGACGCCGGCTTCGGTATTCATATTGAGGTCCGAGTAGTGCACCGTGAGGGCGGCACGGCCATCGACGCTGTCGGCCTGCGCGAACTGTGCGACCGAGACCAGGGACGCCGCGGCGACGGCCGCGAAAACGAAGCTCTTGCTGTTGCTGAGTGTGAAGCTTTTCATGATCTTCTCCCGTGGGTAAATGGTTTGTCTTCGGGAGTGATCGTGCGCGTACAGGGGCTATCGTTCTGTCAACGGGTTGACACAAGGCGGCGGCCCTAACCCATCAGCAGCACAAGATGATTAATCACGTTCATCCAGGCGTCAAGCGGACGGGCGGTCGCGCCCGCTATCGCGAGGTTTTTACGATTCTTTTCCTAAAATATTCCTAGGCCCATAAAAGCAGGGAAAACCGCCACCCTGGCGCGCTTTGAGCGAGCCGAAGCTCCTCCCGGCCCCTCGAGTTGAGCATAATGGCTCCCCGAAACACTGGGGCTCGAATGAAATTAGAAGTATTGCTGTGGACCGTGGTTTTGGCCCTGCTGGCGCTGGCCTATCTTTTTCCCAAAACTCGCTGGCTTAGCCTTTCCGCCATTGTCGTTGCGGTGGTCGCCATCGTCGCACTGGTCTTCGTGGCCAAACGGGAAGCGCCTATGACACCCCAGGCCCCGACACCGCTCAACACGGCGCAAAAGCCGGTCGATTTCGAACAATTTCATATCGAGAAGCTGGATAAGGCAGACCCGGAGGCTAAAAGCCGCATTCGCGTGGGAGACATTAGATTCGACCAGATTCGTGCGGAGCCCGGGGCTGAGCGCGGCAGCCTCGGTACGATCGTCGCGCGAATCTATAATGACTCCGCGATCTATACATTGACCGACTACGGCTATTACCTGGTGGTTCAGGATTGCATTAAAGCGATTTGTACGACCGTCTTCGATCAGCGAGGGCTCACCGCCGTTTCCGTGCCACCCAACCAGGCACGCGATGTGAGGATTGGCATCCGCAATGACAATCCTCGAGCTGCGGTGCCGATTAAAATACTGGGAACAGCCAACATCCTTCTCACGCCGACCGAGACGCGCGCCCAATCCACGGGAAACGCAGAACCTACCCGCAATTAGTCAAGGCTCGGTTCCGTGGCGAGTTTGAGGCCGCCGGTTGTGGCCGAGAGCGGGGTCATCAGGAAGGGCAAGACCGTGGACACACACAACACGGCCGCCACCAACGGCATCAAACCCGCGAAAGAGCCGCTCAGGTCCTTCGCGCGCGCCATGGGTCGATTCGTGAGATCCTCCAGGATGAATCGCTCTATGGGACAAACGGAATTCCAGCGCAGAACGGACCATCGTCCGAGGGATTTAACCTATTGGCTTCGCACCATCGCGACGCAATTTGGACGTGTTACGCCATCGATACGCGGCGCCAGAAAGCAGTCCCACGATCTCGAGATACCCGAACGCGCCTCCGCCGCCTCCAGGGGGCGCGGGAATCGCTGCACTCGTTTCCAATGAACCGGTGGAAGGGCCGCCGCCATCGACCGCAGCGACGGTGAAATAATAAGTGTGTCCCGCCGTTAGGCCTTGCACGGTGGCGGTGGTGGTCGTGAGCCCGCTCTGCACCGATGTCGACCCTTCCGCGCCGGAACTACTGCCTTGATAGACGTTGTAACTCATCGCCCCTGAAGTCGTTGACCAGTTCAAGGTCACGATGTTGTTCGCAACAGAGGCGGTGAGCCCGGACGGCGCCACGGGAACGATCGTGGCCGGCGCTTCCTCTGACGACGCGGACGCCCCATAGGGGGTGACCGCAGCAATGGTGAAGTAGAAGGTCTGCCCGTTTTGCAGGCCGGTAATGGTGGTCGAATTGCCCGTGGCAGACGCCGTCGGCGTGGTCGATTCTGCGCCCGCGGCGCTGCCCTGATACACATTGTAGCTCGTGGCGGCGATGACCCCGTTCCAAGTCAAGGTGACGGTCGTTCCCGAGCCCTTCGCCTGAAGTCCCGTCGGCGCATGAAGCGCATCGAACGCGCCCACCAGATTGGCCGCATTCAGGCTACCGAGGCCGGTCGCGAGGTCGTAGCCTGGACCTGCGGCATAGGCGGCCGTCGAGCCTTGCACCATGATGCCGTATCCTCCTGTATCACCCTCACAGGTGCTCGCGGGGAGGCTCCCGCTGCTCGCGTAGGTACTGAGCAGGCACGGCTGATCGTTGTTGCCCGTCGTGATGTCTTGGAAAACGCAGCCGCCGCCGATGCCGGTTCCAAGGCTCGCATTGCAACCACTGAGTGTGCTTGCCACGGACCATTGAGCAGCCGCAATCGAGTACAGGCGATCGGCAAGCAGGCCCTGACGGCCATCACTGTTCGTTCCCGTGATTTGAGATTGATCCAGCAGCGCGACGATCGCCGCGGCAGCGGGCGCTGCGGCGGATGTCCCGTACTCAACATTGAAGTCGCCGACGGTTGTGGGATCACACGTCGTGTTGCCCTGATCACACGTCACCCAGTGAGTCGCCGCCAGCGCGATATCCGGTAAGCCGCGCGCACCGAGGCCATTCACGCCGGGCACACCGGCTTGCCACGCAGGCTGGGGGTAACCAACCAAGCAATCGTTGGTCGTACTGTCTTGGGTCACGCAGCTGCTGAGTCCGCCGCCGCCGCCGAAAGTGTGGAGAAAAGGATTCGCCTCACTTCCCAAGGTAGGTGCGTTGCAAAGTGTCAGGGGCTCCGGGGCAGTAAGGTAAGCGGCAAAGTAGGTGGCGAGCGTAGGACTCGCACAGGACTCGTTCCACACGGTCTCAGGAATATACGAGAGCGCGGTGGTCAAGGTGGGCAATGCCGCACCCGACCAGTTTTGTGCCGACAGTTGATTCAAGTCGAACTCCGTTCCCCCGACGGCAATGTTATAGGGCGTCGATGCCAGCGAATTCACGCCATATCCCTTGACGCCGACCCCGGTCGTGTCGTCGCAGGCGGCGACGCCGCCATCGCCCGTTGAAACGAGTATGGTGATGCCTTGCGCGACCGCCTGCTGATACAGCGATGAGATCTTAGAATTATCGGCGGCCACGGCTTGCTCACACGTGCCAAAGGAGATATTGAGTACCGCCGCCAAGTTGTTGTCGATCACATACTGGGCGGCAACGAGGGCATTCTTATCCCTCACGAGCGCGATGGTAACGCCGGGCGCGATCCCTCCCACCAATTCCGTATCCAGGTACGCCTCGCTCTCATCGCCGTTATTGGTCTCGCCAGGATCGCTTCCGCCTTGCGCGGCGGGAACGGCTGTCGATGAGAAGTTCGCCGCATTGAGCCCAAGCTGCTTTGCCGAGACCCCAAACGCAGTCCAGTACGTTTGCAAAGTTGCCGAATTGATGTCGCTCTGCGCCGCGATCGCGACGGTAACACCCTGACCATACAAATTTTGCTGATAGAGCGGCCGCAGGTTGTAAATAACGGCGAAGTCACCGGGGCCCAGATAGTTCGGGCCCAGCACGGAGCCGGTGGGGAAGGTGATCTCGGGCGCCGCTTTGTGCAGCCCCGACTTCGGGTGAAAATCGTTCAAGCCCCCGATTGCCTTGATGATCGGTGCGAGCGCCTTCGGCACGCTGGGCGCAGACACGTTGGAATAATGCAAAGTCCCCTCGATGCGAAATCGATGAATTGGGGTCTGAAAAGCGCTTTCGATTTTATCCTTGCTGCCGAAGAACGGGATGTGGCCCCGGCCCTCGGGTATTTGGCCGGCCTTGAGTCCGTTACTGTCGAGCCAGTCGGTGACCAGCTTGATCGTCGTATCGCTGGCGCCGAAGCGCTGGCCGTACTGCGTCGGCGTGAGCCAATGGTGATATACAGAAGAGTGGGGGTCATTGACCGCCGAGAGGAATGCCTTCAAGTCGGCGTCTTGCTCAGGGGTTTTGGCCAGGGTGATGTCGAGGCCTGTCAGCTTCAGCGACGCGGACGCTTCGCCTCCATCGAATTGCGCACGTGCCATGGTTGGCACGTGCCCCGGAAGTTTCACCAGGTCAGAGGCGGCAGCCGCATGCTCATTGCCGGCCGAGCGGGCGGAGCCGACCGCTAAAACCATCGCGCAGACCAAAGGCAATAGCGCCAACCGTCGCGCCCACATCGAAGAACGATCTGACATATCACATCCCTGTCGCGGTTTGTCGCAAGTCGAGCGTCCAACCGTCATTTGTTTCGGATTCGTTGCGGCGCAATCCTAGCCTAGCGCGATAGGCTAAGCAATGTGACGCAGCACGAGCGCCGGGCACTTATCAGTGGCCAACTTATCGCGTGAATAGATCTTCGCTGCGAACTTGATTCGCCACCAATTCCGAGGTGTACGGACCCGCCGCCACTCCTTGCTTCGTGATAAACGTGAGCAGGACTGACTTTCGGGTTCCCGTGACCCGCCTAAAGGTATCCGAGCGCGCGCGAAGTTTATCGGCATAGCGTTTGTCGATCACGAAGGGGGAATCGGTGTACTTCATTTCGCACGCATTGACGACTCCGTCGGGCCTATCAATCAGAAGGTCGATTTGAGCGCCGCCCTGTTCATGATCGGTTGCCTGGTATTGCCATGAACTTTGGTCGGTCGAGATGCCTGAGATTCCGAGCGCTTGCTTGATCTGCGCAACATGCGTTAGACAGACGTTCTCGAAAGCGTAGCCGCTCCAAGCAAAGCCGGCAGGACTGGCACGTTGCCGCAACCACCAAGAGTCGCGTGTCGTGGATGCGATTTCGCCGGAAACCCAGCGTAGATAAAACAACGTGAAGGCGTCCACGAGTCGATAGACCGAATCCCGCAGTGTTTTGCCAAAGGGAACGCTGCGAAGAATAAAGCCGGTATTTTCCAACTCCGACAAGACGATCGTCAAATAGCCGCCCGTGGACACACCCGCCTTGGCGCTCAATTGCTTACGGGTCATCCCCGAACGCCTGCGGGCGAGAGCCCGAATGACGTCGACATGCTTATCATGATGAGCGAACAATGCAGCAAACAGTTGACCGAATTCATCCTTCAGGGGGGCACCTTTTAGAAAGAACATCGCGTCGATGTTTTGGGCGGCGGACCTCCCCTTGCGCACGTAATCCAGGTAGTAGGGAATGCCACCCACCGCCATGAAAAGCTCGAGGATCTGATCCTTTTCCAGATGAATACCTCGGCCTTGCAGAAACGACTCCGTCTCGTGCAAGTTAAACGGATTCAACGGCATTGTCCGGGTGACGCGATTGTGCAAGCCGCCCTTGTGATGCAGAACGTTGAGGATCATCCAGGATGCCGCAGATCCACAGATGACCACGATCAAATTTTTCTGCCTCGATGCAAAAGAGTTCCAGAAATGATCGAGAGCAGAGAGAAAGCCAGAGCGCGGTGAAGCAATCCAAGGCAGCTCATCGAGGAAAACCACTTTGCGCGTACCATCCGTCAATTGCTCACCCAGGTAACGCTCCAGCATTGCGAAGGCATCGATCCACGATGAGGGAGCGGACAAGGGATAGGAAACGCGCTTTGACAATGCCTTCGTGAAGTTTTTCAGCTGTATTCCGAGCGGCACGTCGCGCATGCCGGTTAACTCGAAACATAGCTCTGCCGAATAAACGGTTCTGATGAGGTAAGTCTTACCAACGCGGCGGCGACCGAGAACTGCGATCAGCTCGGGCCTCCCCGAGGAAAGCGCATCCGTGAGCTCCGCCCTCTCTGCTTTTCGGCCGGCCAGAAAGTCGATATCGCCCATTATAATCCGCCACAAGTCTTAATAAAAACGAGATATGGCGCATTATACCAGTCATATATTCCGCCACAACTCGATTTATTTCATAGATATGGCGTACTTTGAAGGTCGCATTGGAGACGATCACACCGTTTTTTTTCCAGCCGAGCGCGACTTGAGGCAATCGCCATTCAGGCCGGCTGTGAAAGCAGTGACTTGATGCGCGCGGCATCTTCCGCGCTCACCGGGTTGTAGATCACCATGGTCAGGTCGGTACGGCCGTCGACCGCGAACGCGGAATACTCAAACGCGAGACGACCTAGAACTGGGTGGCGTATGTGTTTGACCGCATCGCCATGGGTACCCGCAACATTGTTGTCGCGCCACATGGTCGCGAACTCAGGACTCAGCCGACATAGTTCTTCGATTAGCGGCTCGACTTCTGCCGCCGCTCCGGCACGGGCGGCGTCCGCGCGAAAGGAGCCCAACACGAATCGTGCGACATTCTCCCAGTCGTATTGGGCGCCGCGAGCGCGCTTGTCGAGGAACATGAAGCGCAGGATATTGCGTTTATCGGGAGGCAGCGCGCCATAGTCCATTAGCATGGCGGTCGCAGCCCGATTCCACGCGACGACATCCCAGATCGCGGTTCTGATGATGGCAGGACAGGGATCCAATGCATCCAATATACGTTGGAGGCGCGGCGTGACGCCTTCGCTCTTCTGGTAACGGACTTCCGGCGGCCGGCCAAGACCCAGCAAAAACAAATGCTCTCGCTCGACATCCGTGAGCATCAACGCGCCGGCAATGCGATCGAGGACATCGCTCGAGGGAGCGCCGCCGCGACCCTGTTCCAGCCAGGTGTACCAGGTGGGACTGATGTAGGCTCGCTGCGCTACCTCCTCGCGGCGCAGTCCGGGCGTACGGCGACGCTTGACCGGCAGCCCGAAAGCCGCCGGGTCGAGCTTCATGCGGCGCTCGCGGAGGTATCTGCCGAGCATGTTTTCGGGGGCGGTGTTCGGCTGCGAATTCATCCGGGTACCTACTATAATAGGATAATGTCACTACTTTACCAGCATATAGTCTAGACGCAGACTGGCTTTCGAGACAACTTGGAGGCTTTCTAATGCGCATATTCGTCACTGGAGCAACAGGCTGGGTCGGCTCCGCCGTCGTACAGGATCTCCTCGCCGCCGGGCATCGAGTGCTCGGCCTCGCGCGTTCCGACACGGGAAGCGATGCCCTCAAAGCGGCAGGTGCTGAAGTGCACCGTGGGTCCCTTCAGGACCTCGAGAGCCTCGAGGCGGGCGCGGCTCAATCAGACGGTGTGATCCACCTGGCATTCAATCATGACTTCTCAAAACTCGCGGAGAACGGCGCGGATGAACAGCGCGCCATCGAGACCATCGGTGCCACGCTCGAAGGTTCCGCCCGCCCCTTCGTTGTGACCTCGGGAATTGCACTTTTGGCGCCCGGCGCCATGGCAACCGAACGGACCCCGCCGCGTCCGCCGTCCGCTTTTCCTCGCAATCCCGAAGCGGCCATTGCCGCCCTCGCGGCGCGTGGCGTGCGCGTTGCCGCCGTTCGGCTCCCGCCATCGGTTCACGGTCACGGCGATCACGGCTTCGTGCCGCAGATCATCGCCTGCGCGCGAGAGAAAGGTGTCTCGCCGTACGTAGGCGACGGCTCGAATCGCTGGCCGGCAGTACACCGGGCCGACGCCGCTCGTGCCTTCCGACTCGCCTTCGAACACGGCGCAGAGCGCGGCCCCTTCCACGCGGTCGCCGAAGAAGGGGTGTCCTTCAGGGAGATCGCTGAGGTGATCGGCCGCCGACTGAAGGTTCCGGTCGTTTCGCAATCACCGGAAGAGGCCGAGGCCCACTTCGGCTGGTTTGTCCGATTTGCAGGAATCGACTGTCCCGCGTCCAGCGAGGTGACTCGCTCTACGCTGGGCTGGCGACCGGAGCAGCCTGGGCTCATTGCCGACGTCGATCATCCCGCTTATTTCGCGGCGTAGACGCCATCGGCTTCGTTCCAATTTTTTATCTAGCGGAGACTTTTCATCATGCGCGTATTTGTCACTGGTGCTACTGGAAACATCGGCTCGAAAGTCGTCAAAGACTTGATCGCGGCCGGCCATCAAGTGATCGGCCTCTGCCGATCGGACGACAGAGCCCCTGCCCTCGCCGCCACGGGCGCCGAGGTGTATCGCGGGTCGATCGCTGATCCCGACAGCCTGAAGGACGGAGCTGCCCGATCGGACGGCGTGATCCATCTTGCCTTCAATCACGACTTCTCGCGATTCGTTCAAAACTGCGAGGACGATCGGCGCGTGATTCAGGCGCTCGGCTCAGTGCTAGCCGGCTCTGATCGGCCACTCGTCGTGACCTCCGGCACGCCGATAGCCAACACCGTGCCGGGGCAGCCGGCGAAAGAAGACAATGCGACCGTGAGTTCCAAGGTGCATCCCCGCGCGGCCACCGAAGAGGCGGCGGCGCTGGTCGCAAAGACCGGCGTCAATGTGTCGGTGGTGCGCCTCCCGCAGGTTCACGACCCCATCACTCAGGGCCTCATCACCCCGGCGATCGCCTTGTATCGAGAAAAGGGAGCGTGCGCCTACGTCGGGGACGGCCTCAATCGTTGGCCGGCGGCATACGTGCTTGACGTCGCTCGCCTCTATCGACTCGCAATCGAAAGAGCCGAGCCGGACGCCAAGTATCACGCGGTTGCGGAAGAAGGCGTAAGCATGCGCGACATCGCGGAAGCCATCGGCCGCCGCCTGAACTTGCCCGTCAAATCCATTTCGCAATCCGACACCCAAGCCTTCTTCGGCTGGCTCGCCATGTTTGCCGGGCATGACATGCCGGCCTCGAGCGAACAGACACGCAAAAAGTTGGGCTGGGAACCGACGGGCCCCGGATTGATCGCGGATTTGGAGAGGCTGGTCATCGCGTGAACTGACGCCCACAGACTTACGCAACTCTGCCGCAAGTCCTATTGTCTGGCTCAAACAAAGCTGAAAGAGTGGGCAGCCAGACAATAGGGTGCCGCTTTTGAATCAAGATTCGAACGATGCGATGAATACTGTCGCTGCTGTAATCCACTGGTGGCAACGCGGCGTCATTTATCAGATCTACCCGCGCTCTTTCCGCGACGCGAACGCCGACGGCATAGGCGATCTGCGGGGCATTACCGAGAAGCTGGAATACTGCGCCGGCCTGGGAGTCGACGC
>Ga0302310_10003142_pt1 | contig 12986 bp, 12 predicted proteins | sample III_Palsa_N1_2_FD_200451 | JGI IMG/M metagenome (GOLD analysis project Ga0302310, IMG submission 200451) | Peat permafrost microbial communities from Stordalen Mire near Abisko, Sweden - III_Palsa_N1_2 | ecosystem: Environmental > Terrestrial > Soil > Palsa > Peat permafrost | place: Sweden... | reverse complement strand
GGCGCGAGCGACGTGCATTACACGAGTCTTTGTGGACACTGGCCTTATCTCTCCCGAGCGGCTTTCTGCAGCCGGATATGCGCAGTATCATCCCATGGCGGGCAACGACACTGACTCTGGGCGAGCCGAGAATCGGCGCGTCGATCTGGTAGTGATGCCGCGCACCCAGGTGAATCTCACCATGCCCGATGGAGATGCCGCCAAGGGCTCATGGCGGAAGATCACCGAATAGTTCGATCTTTCTCTCCTCCATGGGGCTTGCTACGATTGTGCTGTGGTCATCCCCTATTATCAAACTTCCTCGAGTGATCCAAACCGCGCCGACGAGTGCTCACAGCGAGGCGTGGATCTGCTTGCTTCCGGCGATGCTTCTGCAGCAGCACAGGCGTTTCGCGAAGCAATCGCTGCCAACCCCGCGCACATCGAAGCGCATCATGGACTGATTCGGGCTCTGCGCGATGCAGACCAGTTTGAAGCGGCCATTGCCGCCGCTTCGGCTCTGACGGTCCTCACGCCGCATGATCCGCTGGCGCACACCAGTCTGTCAATCTCTTTGCAACGGGCCGGGCACATCCCGGAAGCCGAATCTGCTGCCGCACGAGCCAGAATTCTGGAATGGAAGCAGCAACTCGCGGCCGGCCCAGCGGCTGATGGCTTGAAAGAGGATGACTCTTTTCTATAACCCGGTAATGGTCAATACACTTCGGCAGTCCTCTTCCTGCCTATGATTCCTTGTTGAGGCTATCGATCCAGCTTGGATCGAGTTCAATAATCATTCATGCTCTGAATCGCCTAATGTGCGTATACTTGCCCGGCAGGAGGGAATAGCAATGGCGGAAGATCACAAGAGCTCGTCGCATCACTCCAAACACAAGCAACGCAAAGAACCAACGGACCCCGTGACCCCGCCGACGGGCGGTGGAATCTCCGGTGGCGCTCCGCCCACGACGAGCGGAGAGCCTGTCTTTGGCCAACCAATTCCTTCGCCTGATCCGACAACCTTCAAAGACCCCGTAACGGATGCGAATGAGCCCGATGTGGCTGGAGTGCTACCTGTTCCGCAGCCCTCAACCACTGCCGCAGAGCCTATTCTGACGCTCGCGCAGGTGTATGGAAGCCAGGGCGCGACCATCACGCAGACCATTCAGAATGCAGGCCAGATTGTCTTTCACAGCGTCGGCGATACCGGCAGCGATGTGGGTCCCGCAACGCAGTCTCTCGTTGCAGACAAGATGGTTTCGGATTTCACGGAAGAGAGTCCTGCCGATGTGCCATCTTTCTTCTACCACCTGGGCGACGTAGTCTACTACTTCGGCGAAAGCCTGTACTACTACGATCAGTTCTTTGAGCCGTACCGGAGTTATCCCGCGCCCATTCTTGGTATTCCTGGGAATCACGATGGAATTGTGTATCCCAGCGACCCAGAGACTACACTGCAGGGCTACCTGACCAACTTTTGCTCCGCGTCTCCCATTCCCTCGCCGGACGCCGGCGGCCTGGACCGCACCACGATGATTCAGCCAGGTGTTTACTACACCTTTGACGCGCCCTTTGTACGCATCCTTGGCCTTTACAGTAACGTGCTCGAAGACCCAGGTGTGATCTCCGACCAGAGTGGAACCTATCCGACACTCGATCAGCGCCAGATCACTTTCCTCACCACAGCGCTTGCGCGCATAAAGACCGAGAGCTACGCTGGTGCAGTGATTATTGCCGTCCACCATCCGCCGTATACGGGTGGCTCGGAGCATGGAGGCAGCCCGCTCATGTCGCAGGACATCGACAGCGCATGTGCCGCTGCGGGAGCGTGGCCTCATGCTGTTTTCTCAGGCCATTCGCACAACTACCAGCGCTATACGCGCACAGTGAATAGCTATCAGATTCCCTACATTGTTGCCGGCTGCGGAGGACATTCTCCATTAAGCACAATGCGCTCCATTGTGCGTACTCCGTACCCGATCGATAGTACACTGACGCTCGAGAGCTACGACGACACGGACTACGGCTATCTGCGCGTCATCGTGAACGCGACCACGATGACCATTGAGTTTCATCCTGAGGCAGATGGTGGGACAACGAAAACACCGGACGACTCCGTGACCATCAACCTCGCTGCACGCACGGCGAGCTAGGTCAGGCGCAACATCCAATTGGGTTTGCGAGCTCCGCGCCAGTGCGGGACTCTTGCTGTCTGCGCCGAGCCCCTGCTCTGATCCGGTGCCGTGTGCTAATCTGCGAATTGGTGGCAGAGGACGTCGTTCAAATTTTTGAGCAGGAATACCGGGCGCTTAGGCCGCGCGCGCCCATGCCGGCCTTTCGCATTCGCTTTCGTCGTTTTGTTTCTTTGAATACGACGATCCGGCTCAGGGATGGCGAACTACATGTGAGCCTCTCCGATCTGCTCGAAGGCGCTCCGTCGTCTGTTCTCCACGCAATCGCGCATATTCTCATAGCGAAGATATATAAAAAGCCTATTGACCGCGCCCACAATCATCGTTACAAACGTTTTCAATACAGCGAGGTTGTGGCGCGCCAAACGGAGCAGATTCGGCACACGCGTGGAGCCAAGCGCAATAGCGGCCCAGAGGGAAGATATTACAATCTTGACGAGGTTTTCGATTCTCTCAATGAACGGTTCTTCCACGGCCTGCTTGGACGTCCGCAATTGACCTTCAGTGAGCACCACGCGAAGCGACTATTGGGTCACTACGATGCCGCCCACAATACGATCGTAGTCAGCAAAGTATTCGACCGGCCATCTAGCCCACGATATGCAATCGAGTACTTGCTATACCACGAAATGCTGCATTTGAAGCATCCTGTAAAGGTGCGTGGGACCAGGCGCTGCGTGCATAGCGCGGCCTTCAAAGCAGATGAAGGGCTGTTTCCGCAATTGGCGGAAGCGCTGGCGTTTCTCAAGAGACTTTAGCACTGCCAGTAGATTGATTTGACTCAAAGACATCAGCCTAGACACGACAACTACAGTTCACTGGATAGGGGAATGGAATGAAAACCAGGCGTGACTTTTGCCGATGGATCGCCGAGGCTGGAGCCTTGGCAATGATGTCCACTAACGCTCTCCGCAGCGAAGAATCCCAAACCGCCACCCCGTCCATTCGGCACGATAGGCCACTGCTTGAATTGCAGCAAAGGTTTCTCGATCTCCGCTTCGGCATGTTTGTGCATTTCAACATGGCGACGTTTCAAGACCGCGAATGGGGCGATCCAACTTCTCCAGCATCGCAATTCAACCCAACCAATCTCGATACCGATCAGTGGGCTGCTGCGGCCAAGTCAGCCAATATGACCTGGGGTTGCCTTACGACCAAGCACCATGACGGCTTTTGTATCTGGCCGACGGCGACTAGAAGCGCGAGCGTAAGACAAACGCCACACAAGATCGATGTTGTCCGCGCCTACGTCGATTCGTTCCGCAAGGCCGGACTGACTGTTGCTCTCTACTTTTCCATTCTCGATTTGCGTGACGACATCCGGCACTTCAATATCACCCGCGACAAGATTCGGTTGATCAAGGATCAAATCACCGAGTTGTTCACCAACTACGGCGAGATCGACGCTCTCATCATCGACGGTTGGGATGCGCCCTGGAGCCGCATCACTTACGAGGAATTGCCATTCGCGGAGATATACCGACACATCAAGACCCTGCAACCCAACTGCTTGGTCTCTGATCTGAACGCGAGCCAGTTCCCTGCTGGCGGTCTGTACTACTCCGATTTGAAGGCCTTTGAACAAAACGCGGGACAAAAGGTGCCGCAAGAGAGCGATCTCCCCGCCTTCTCATGCGTCACATTGACCGATGGATGGTTTTGGAAGCAGAAGGATATCGAAGGTCACTTGAAGCCTGTGAAGACCGTCGTCAACGAGTGGCTGGTCCCACTGAATCGACGCCACTGCAATTTGATTCTCAATGCGCCTCCAAATCGCGAGGGCCGTCTTGCTCCCAACGTTGTTGCCCGCCTCGAGGAGATTGGCAGCGCATGGAAACATCCTGGACCTGCTGAAAAGATTAGTGAACACATCGTAATCACCACTCCGAATCTGGCAGTCGGCAAGCCGATTCATGCAAGCTCGTATCCCGATACCGTTGGACCGGACCTCGCGAATGATGGCGATTTCCGATCGAGTTGGAATCTCGACGGGGGGCTCACGTCGGGCTGGCTTGCGGTTGATCTGACGAAGCCGCAAAGCTTCAATGTGGTTTCGCTCATCGAGCCCGTAGGCCGATGGGACGACTACAAGGAAAGCAGAATCAAGAGCTACAAATTCCAACGCTGGAACGGCAGCGATTGGATGACGCTAACCGAGGGTGGAGTGCCTGCCGCGACAACCATCCAACGTGTTCCTCGAGTGACCTCGTCGCAAGTTCGATTGATGATTGAGGCGAGTCACGATGGGCCGCACATCGCAGAAATTGGCTTGTACGACGAGCCGTGAGTTGTCTTGTCCCTCGGGCTATCGGAAAAGAGTTTAGCCATATCTCGTCAGTAGTGATCTAGATACAGGCGAAGTGGCAAGTGGTTAGCCTCAATCGCGATTGAGTGGGTATTGTCGCTGGCCGCTCACGCCTACAGAATCGACGCATGAGGTCAATCGGTTTAACTCCCGAGGGCGTCGATATCGACGTTGCATTCATTCGAATAGACGAGCGCGGCTTACGGCGCGTATCTCCAGACTCGCTAACGATGAACAACGAGATTCCACACTTTGGAGCGCAACCCTAACGACCTCTCTCTGAACAAGAGATCAAGGTTGCGCTCCTTTTTTTATATTCAGATGACTGGCCGAACATTGCACGTTGCGCCCTCGACCTCGATGAGAGGAGGGCTTACCATTGCGATACTTACCGATCGCGAAGCTGCAATCCGCCGCGCGGAGATAGGACGCAAACACCCGTATTCCCTACAAATCGGGGCATTAGCCAAGCCAAGAATTTTCCACAAATTTACCCGATTTTGCACATAACATAATTTTTCAAGAGGCGTTCCGTAATATGAGTTCCGGAGTACTATCAATTCATCGGAAGAGAGATCTTCCAGCAGGAGAGAGACGACAAGGGTCATCGAGAGAATCGGAAACGAAACTCAGGAGCAACCGGGCAACCGGAGGCCTAATTGGTGGCATCGAGGAAGCTCTTGCAGCAGGAGTTATGCCGGAAAAGTTAGGGGAGGGCGGGCGCAAGTTCGCAGGATCCGGATGAGTATGGGATAACAAAGGCTGTGATTTGGAAGCCGAACCAGAGCTCCAAAAAATCGGATTGGAAGGGCGGTTCCTCGCAAGGGGAACCGCCCTTTCGCTTTGCATGGGAGTCTGTGACTCCAGGCAAACATCTAATTCCTCCTTTTGTATTGTATTGAGCTGTCAAGACAAAGCCGTGGGGAGGCCGAGTTTACTGAATTGCGTCGCAAATTGTCGCAAATTAAAGACATCAAAATGAATTGGGGCGCAACTCCAAGCGTTGCCCGGTGTCTCAGACGACAGATCAGGCGGAAGTTAGTGCCGCGAAATTTCTGCTGGTGTTGCGAAATGTCGAAAGGGACACAATGAAAACCTCAATGTACCAATTTTGCGATCGCATACGGACCGATGTTCCGCTGCGCCATCGCCTTGCTCTCGGCTCCGTTCTGCAAATTTGCCGTCAGGGGCTTGCTCTCACGTTGATTTACCTGATGATTCCGCTGGGCGTGGGCGACGTGTATGCACAGGCCCAGCAAACCCCGCCTCCGCCCGCCAACACGCAGGCTCCTGACGTGGATGTACCGGCCGACAATGGCGGTGAGCCACCGCAGGCCTATAACGCGCTCAGCCCTGACCAGTTGAACCAGATGGTTGCGCCGATCGCTTTGTATCCAGACGCCCTGGTAGCGCAGGTTCTGGCGGCATCGACGTTCTCCGCTCAGGTAGTGGAAGCGGACAGATTTGTGCAGGCACATCCAGGACAGTCTCCAGAGGCGCTGGCACAGATGGTCAACGGCAATCCCTGGGACCCCAGCGTGAAGGCACTGACGGCCTTCCCTTCGGTGCTTTCCAACATGGATCGGAACCTTGAGTGGACGACCCAACTCGGCAACGCGTATTACAACCAGCCTCAGGATGTGATGGCCGCGGTTCAGACAATGCGTCAGCGCGCTTATGCAGCAAATAACCTGCGTTCGACACCGCAAATCGCGGTCAACTACGCCCCGGGCAACATCGTCATCGCGCCTGCGAATCCAGCTTTCGTGTACGTGCCGTATTACAACCCCTGGGCAGTTTACGGGGTTCCGCTCTCTCCTTGGGGCGGCTATTACGTTGCGCCCTTCCCTCCCGGAATTGCGTTTGCCGTCGGGTTTGGCCTGGGCTTCGGGATCGGAATCGGCGTCGGCCTCTGGAGTCACTGGGGTTGGGGATGGGGACATTGGGGTTGCGGCTGGGGAAGCCATGCTGTTTTCTTTAACCATGCTACGTATATCTCGCGCAGCGTGACGGTGATCAACCACGGCTACTACGGCCGGTTCGATCATAACCCCGGTGCGCGCGCCTATAACCGCAACATGGCGATGCACGCCACCAATTACAACCGCGCTGCGTTTGCAAATCGTGGCGGAGCGTCATTCAATCACGGCAATGCGGGTAACTTCAACCGCGTCGGCGTTGCCGCTCACCCAGGCCCGGCTAATCACCCCGTGGGCGCCTTGGGTCATCCGCAAGCGGCTCAGCATCCCGGGACCGTCGGCCACCCGGCTGCGCATCCTGCCGCTCGCCCTGCCGCTCATCCTGCGGCTCATTCTGGCGGAGGCCATCCCGCAGCACATGCCGGAGCCCATCCGGCAGCACACAGTGGAGGACATCCTGTAGCCCATGGGGGCGGAGGACATCATGGCGGGGGACGTTCCGGCGGCGGTCACTCCGGTGGAGGCAAGCATCGCTAACGCACCAGCTCTATTGAAGTCGGGGGATGGATCCGTCGATGGACTATCCTCCTTTTATTTCTCCTGCTTTTCGAAAAAGCTCACATCCTGCAAGCCGCCGTGTTAAAAAACACGTGTTCCTCGAGCCACAAAGCCATCCAAATTTGCAGCAATTTAGTCAGAATTATTTTCAACAAAAAGTCCATTATTTCCACATCAGAAAATGCATTGTAAGCCGTACATGTCTATAGGTTCCGGAGTACTATCAATTCATCGGAAGAGAGATCTTCCAGCAGGAGAGAGACGACAAAGGTCATCAAGAGAATCGGCAACGAAACTCTCGATAGGCGACCGGGAAACCGGAAGTTTTAGGATGACACGAGAAGGCTCTTGCAGCGAGAGTTATCGCGGAACAGCAAGGGGAACGCGGGCGCAAGTCCGCGGGAACCGGGTTAAGTACGAGATAGCAAGCGCTGTGATTTGGAAGCCGAACCAGAGCTCCAAAAAATCGGATAGAAAGGGCGATCTCTCGCAAGGGAAATCGCCCTTTCGCTTTGCAGGATAATCTCCGAATCGCACGTGCGAAATGTTGCCGGTTTTAGTCGTCCTTAAGGAACGCACATCAGACAATCGAGCGATGTTTCGCTTCGCCGGGGTACACTCTCGGCATGGTCTTCACCAAGCGGCTTCGCGACCGGGTCCGCCGCGGAGAAATTACATGCAGCGTACGCATCTGGGTGCGTCCCCATGTTACATTGGGCGGGCGGTATCGCATGGATGAAGGCGAGATTGAGGTAGATTCGATTGAGTTGATCGGGCTGCCCGATATCACGCCGGCCTTGGCGCGGGAGTCGGGCTTTCTGGGGGTACTCGATCTGCTCAAAGTGGCAAAACATGGGAAGGGTCAAAATATATACCTTGTCCGCTTTCACTACATAGCGCCATAGACCAGTTGCTTCCTCAATTCAGGCAAGTCTTGAGTTGTCCCGTAAGCCAGTCCCAAACCAACTCAACATTTCACAAGTGCCACTTTGTTCGAAGCTCAGAGGCTCTGACCCTACTCTACTTTGCCCACGCACCGTCGGATGTTCTGTTCGTATGGCTGCGTTCGACGGCGGACACAGGACCAGCAATCTCAAACAAATGCACCCGGAAGCGCTTGGAGCACCCGGTCTGCTGGACATGCATCGGCGCACGATGCTGGTGCGAGAAGCGCGTCTGGCCAGCGAACTCACGCACGTCAACATTGTCCGGGCTATTGACTACGGCCAGCAAGCCGGATTGCTCTTCATCGTGATGGAATTCATGGAAGGCCGCTCGCTCGACCGGTTCATCCGCATCGACCCTCCGCTCCCCATGGCTCAAAGGATAGGCATCGTCACGCAGATGTGCGATGGACTTGCCTTCGCTCACAACCATGGGGTGATCCATCGCGATGTAAAGCCCGTCAACACGTTTGTTCGGATCGATGGAACCGTGAAATTGCTCGATTTTGGCTTGGCAGCCAAGCTGACAGGGACTTTGCCCGAAAAAGGGGGCCTGGCAGGCGCCATCCCCTATATGGCTCCCGAATGATCCAGATGCAGTCCGAAATTGACGGCAGAGTCGATATATAGGCCGCCGGAGTAGCAATGTACGAATTGATTTCCGGCAGACAACCCTTCACCTGTCGATCTTTCGGTGAGACTCTGAACAGAATCGTCCATAAGCCATTCCCTGCCCTGCAACGAAATATTCCGAGGGTGGATGAGATTGAAAGGATTCTGGCCATCGCCTTGGCCAAGGATCCTACGTATCGGTATCCAGACGCTACAGACCCTCGCTGGCGTTGGGGACAAAGTCGGCATCCTCGGTTGCCAGCTGATTTTGAAGTTCGCGCAACTCGTTTGCTTTTCAGGGCGGGTTTGGCTTTGATATCGGGTTGAAGGAGACAAATGCCCAGGTCTCAGTCAAATCGAGAACCTTAGCGATGCGTCGTGTTTCGCGGAGTTTACTATCCTTGGACATGCCAACTATCTGGCTGTATTGGTTCACGCTTTCGGTCTTTATTCTTCTTCCCATTTGCGCGGCTCTGCGAGCCCAGATCAAGCCATCTCTCTTTTTCACAGTGGAAGGAGCCATTCCGGCGTCGCTGCTGCTCCTTGGGCTACTCCAGCTTGTAACTTTCCCACTTATGTTTTTGCAAGAACTTGAGGCGATACCTCGTTGCCGAAACTGCAAGTCGTGGATGACTCACAAATCGAGGTGGACGAGATTTGCCCACACAAATGCCGCGTTCAATCACGGCTTTTCGGATTGCCTTGCCGCACTTCGTGAAAATCTTTGGGTGGACGCTGCCAAACTCCGTGCCCTGCATGGAGACGAATACTCACTGTCGATTACCAACACGGTGGTTGAGCCTCCGATTCGATTCCATCTCGACTTCTTCGAATGCCAGCGTTGCGATCATCAATCCGCCAGAATTACGACGGAGGACAAGGACGAGGACAGGTGGACCACCCGAGGGGATTACGTAAGCGCTAATAAGTTCAGCGCTGCGCAAGCGCCTCGAAGAATGAGCCTTTATGGCCTTAACCAAACATTCCGGGCGCTCGTTCACGCGGCCGGAATGGCATCTCCGAGGCCGAACGAGCTCGACGGTGTTCTTATTGTCATCGGAGCTCTTGGATTTTTCTTGCTGATTGGATGGTTGATATTTGTTGGCGTGGAGCATCCCTGGACAGCGCTTCACCCATGGTTCTAAGGGGACGGCGCTAAGCGTTTTCGACGCAAACGGGAGATTGTTCGGCAATCGGTATCGGCACCTGCTCGATAATCTCCAGGCCAAAGCCTTCCAACGCCGGGATATGCATTTGGGTGTTGGAGAGCAGGCGAATGCGGCGGATGCCAAGGTCGAAGAGGATCTGGCCGCCCAGGCCAACGGCGCGGACAATTCGCTGCTGATGCGCCTCGTGGTCGGCCGCTTTGGCGCTTTTTTCCAGAGCGCGCAGGTCGGAGTGTGTTAACAGTCGGGCTGAGGCCGTTGGGTCTTCTGGTGAATGCACAAGTTCGAAGCCGCGGCTGGTGTTGTGCAGGTAAAGGATAGCTCCGCAGCCGGCCTCCACGATCATGCGCATGGATTGGTCGAGGATCTCGCGGCATTGGCAGTCGGCGGCGAAGATATCCCCAGCCGTGCAGCGAGTATGCACGCGAACCAAAACCGGCTTTGCGGATGTCGCGCTCTGGCAGGCGGAGCAATCCCACTTGTCGTTGTGTTCGCAAAGTGCACCGTGGACCAGAGCGACGTGGCTTTCGCCGCCGTTGACTTCGCTCTCGTAGGCGATCATGCGGAAGTCGCCATAGCGCGACGTGATCTTCGTTTCCGCGGCCCGGGTGATATAGCGCTCGTGCTGCAGCCGGTAGCGGATGAGTTCGGCTACTGTGAGCATCTTGAGCCCGTGCTCGGCACAGAATTTCGTCAGGTCGGGAACGCGCGCCATAGTCCCGTCGTCGTTCATGATTTCGCAGATGACTCCCGACGGATTGAGCCCGGCGAGGCGCGCCAGATCGACAGATGCTTCCGTTTGGCCGGCGCGCACAAGGACTCCGCCTTTGCGGGCGCGCAGCGGAAAAATATGGCCAGGCCGGGCGAGGTCTGAGGCAGTTGTTCCTGATGCAATGGCGGTGCGGATTGTGTGTGCACGGTCGGCGGCCGAGATACCCGTCGTCACGCCCTCGCGAGCTTCGATGGTCTCAGTGAAGGCAGTGCCAAATCTGGACGAGTTCTGCTGGGTCATCGGCAGCAGGTTCAGGTGGTCGGCGCGCTCTTCCGTCAAGGTAAGACAAATGAGCCCGCGGCCGAACCTGGCCATGAAGTTGATGGCCTCGGGGGTGACGAACTCGGAGGCCAGGGTGAGGTCGCCTTCGTTTTCGCGGTCTTCATCGTCGACCACAATCAGCATGCGCCCCAGGCGAATTTCTTCGAGGGCGGCAGGGACATTGACAAAGGGAGCAGTGATCGATCGATTGGACATGGCTTACCTGGGATGTTCCATAACGGTCCGCAGTTTCATTCTCTCGCACTGACGGCGAAAAGGACAAAAGAATGGCCGCCCAGCGCAGAATTCCCGGGGTATCCTCTTCCCTGCCTCTGCCTTACATCAAGCGAACCAACCGATCGCGTGTGGACGGCTTCAAGATTGGCTGGTTCTTTTGGTTCGCCCCGTAACACTATGATTGCATTTACTGTTCCCTATCCTCGCGCTATCTTGGTTCGACACTTCACTATGCAGGACGAGACCCATTGAGCCTCCCGAATCATTACGAGTTCTTACAGATAAGTCCCAATGCGGAACCCGAGACGATCCAGAGAGTCTATCGATTTCTGGCGGTGCGGCTTCATCCGGACAATCCGGATACCGGCGATGCCGGCAAGTTCGTTCAGTTGAAGCAGGCCTACGAAGTATTGTCCGATCAGGCTCGTCGCTCGGAATATGATACGGCTTGCCAATCGGAATCATCGGGCGAGCCTCCGCTCTCCAATTCGATCGATTTCATGGACAACCTGCAGGGCGAGTTGAATCGGCGTCTGGCTGTGTTGGCGGTGCTCTACATTCGTCGCCGTACCCACCCCGATAGTCCAGAGGTCTCACTTTTCGAGATCGAGAGCCGCATGGGGTTTCCAAGGGACTATCTCGACTTCACCATCTGGTATCTGCAGAAAAAGGGATATATTTCGCGGGCAGACAACGCGGAATTCACCCTCATGGCGGACGGTGTGGACTTTGTGGAGACCCAGCGGTTGCAAATTCCAGTACTGAACAAATTGCTAACGAGCGAGTCAGGGGTATCCAGTTCAGGCGCAGACGACTGCGCAATGCAAAGAGCTGAAAGAACTGAAGCAGGCCCCATCGTACTACCCCACGCAATGCCAACCCATGTACCCGTGGAGCGGCGCAGTCAAAAGGACCGGCGCAGGCGGTGAAGTAGCTCCCCGACTGGCTTGCGACTCCGCGATGAGCCCTCTGTTGCCGAAATGTACTGGGAAAGACCGGAAATGAAGGCTGGTCACAGAAAAAGCACGGCCCCCAAAAGGGGGCCGTGCTTTCTTGATTCGGATCAGGCTAATGCAATGAATACTTTACAAGGGCTATTGAAAGCCTCTCCTTAAAGAGTGGACTCGATCTCAAAGCCCCATGCCTCGAGCAGCGCTTCCGGAATGTATTTGGAATTCCGATTACGGCGAGCCCATTCGCGAAGCCGAGTGGAGCGAATGTACTGATCCGGGGTCAGTTTGAACTCCTTTACGATTTGTTCGAAGGAGGTGACAGTGGGCACAACCGGGCCGATAGGCTCTGGTTTGCCCCAGTTTGGATTACCACGACGCTTTGCCATCGATTTTTTCCCTCTTTGGAAATGTGACTTTCAAATTGCCAGTTTCCGTCAACAGTCCGCGTTAAGGTCGACCCCGATCACGGGAGCAATCGGGTTTGCTTGGACCTGCTTAACAGTTGGGTGGCTGGAAAGCTCTGATTCTTTTATTTTAGGTATTTTTTCTTCAAAAATCAATAGTAAAGTGAAGGCCGCGCTCAATTGAACAATCGCTCGACGATCAATAGTAAACCGATTTAATTCTTTTATTCTCAAGACCTTAACGCCTTTCTCCATCGTCAGGCACCGGAACGGAATGTGCACGAGTTTCGTAATTTGCTTTCTATGCCATGAAATCGGTGACTATATATTCTTTAGTAAATACGGCTATGCCAAGATTTTGGCTTCTTTCTTTCCCTCTTTTACCCTGGTTTCTGGCTGTTTCTCGTGGGAGCCGGCCGGAACATGAACGGCCCCTCAAGCAGGGGCTCTTCAGCGGTCCGGATGACCGTTGCTACCCCAATAGGACACAAAATCGGCCTTCACAGTTTATGCCGAGAAGCCCGAACTTTGCTTTGTCGGCGAACGAGGTGGAGTCTAGATAAGAATTCAGGGCCCGGCTTGGGTAAGCTTCGCGCCGTCAGCCGTGGTCTCGTTGGTTCCCAACGCAGAATGGGAGCTGGATTTTCTCGCTTTGCCCTTCATGAGCCATCAGATTCCCGCGGG
>Ga0302310_10003137_pt1 | contig 13000 bp, 7 predicted proteins | sample III_Palsa_N1_2_FD_200451 | JGI IMG/M metagenome (GOLD analysis project Ga0302310, IMG submission 200451) | Peat permafrost microbial communities from Stordalen Mire near Abisko, Sweden - III_Palsa_N1_2 | ecosystem: Environmental > Terrestrial > Soil > Palsa > Peat permafrost | place: Sweden... | reverse complement strand
ATGGCCGTGCCGGGTAAGAACGACTTCGTCCCCGGCCTCCGCGCGGCGAACCAGTTCGGTTAGTTGTCCTTTGGCGTCGGTCACGGATATTTGCACGGCAGGTTCCATTGTTGATCGACCAAAGGTCCAGGAACCGATTTTTAGACCATATCTTGGTCCAAATCAAAGGTAATGTGGGATGCGGGCGAGGCAGGGCGGCATGCCCTTCGCAACCCGACTCTATGGCGTTTCCCCACAAGTCAGCGACCACCGGTCGTGGCGAGGCTGCCGGAAGAAGTAGCAGCATGCGAAGAGTATCCCACCCGCCTTGCTATTTGCGCACGGAGTCAAAATACTTCGTTACAATCGCGCGGAGTTTTGTGTGATCTCCCTCGGCGGCCGTTCTCAATGTGATAGCCCCTGTAGCCCAGGCAGACGCACGGAAGACGAGGTATCGATTTCCGACCCACGCCTGGCGAAGGGAGCGCCACTCATACGAAACCGTTGCTCCGTCGCCTCTGCGAAACACGATTCCGTTGGATCCGACTTCGAGGTTGAAATTGCGCGAGTCTTCCCCGCGACTCACCCAACGAATGATCAAGATAACCAACAGCCATCCCGTTTGTACCAACAGGAAGCGCCAGAAATATCCGCCATAGTTTTTCAGAAGATAATGTATTTCGCCGGCCCTCGCGTAAGGATGCCGATTGTACCACGCTAGGATCCCGGGAACACTGAAGATACCCCATTACACGAGCGGAACGACCACAAGAAACAAGATTAGCGGCTTGCGCCATACGATGAACGGTGCAGTAAGCGCATCCGCCAGATTTACACGACCGGCGATCTTCACCACCTCGTCATCTTCCCCGGCCCAAGGATCCGTCGTCATCATGTTGCCTCGTTGATGCTATTCATACCGTTGACGTCGCAAAGCGAAACGGCCGGCGTGCCCTCACATGGACGCGCCAGCCGTTCAACGTCAAACGGATAAAAGTTTTTTGCTTCCTTTTTTAAAAAAAGAAGCCTTTCTTTCTACTCCGCCGCTTCTTCCGGGATCGCAACCTTCCCGCTTGCCGCAATTGCCCGCAGCCTATTCATCACGCTACCAGTGCCCGCCGGGATCAGGCGCCCGACGATTACATTCTCCTTCAGACCCATCAGCGTATCCACCTTACCGGCCGTTGCCGCCTCGGTGAGCACGCGCGTGGTTTCCTGGAACGACGCCGCCGAGATGAACGAATGCGTTTGCAGCGACGCCTTCGTAATTCCCTGAAGCACCGGCATCGCCGTCGCCGCGCCCTCGCCCGCGTTCAGCCGCTTGTTGTTCTCGGCGTCGAACTCGATCCGATCGATCTGCTCGCCGGTGAGGAACGTGGTGTCGCCCGGGTCGAGGATTTCCACCTTCTGCAGCATTTGGCGCACGATCACTTCGATGTGCTTGTCGTTGATCTTCACGCCTTGCAGACGGTAGACGTCCTGGATTTCGTTCACCAGGTAGTCCGATAGCGCCTCGACGCCCAGCACCTTCAGGATGTCGTGCGGCACGCGCGGGCCGTCGACCAACGGATCGCCACGGCGCACGAAGTCGCCTTCCTGCACCGAAACGTGCTTGCCCTTCGGCACTAGATACTCGGTTTCCTCGCCGGTCTCGTCGTTCTTCACGATGACGCGGCGCTTCGCCTTGTAATCCTTGCCGAATTCGACGCGGCCATCGGTTTCCGCGATGATCGCGTGATCCTTCGGCCGGCGGGCTTCGAACAGTTCCGCCACCCGCGGCAGACCGCCGGTGATGTCGCGCGTCTTGCTGCCCTCACGCGGGATACGCGCCAGCACGTCGCCGGCGTGCACCACCGCGCCGTTGTCGACCGACAGGATCGAGTCCGGCGACAGGAAGTACCGCGCGTCGCCGCCACCGGGCAGCTTCAGCACTTCGCCCTTCTCATCCTTCAGTTGCAACCGCGGCCGCAGATCCACGCCCTTGGCGTTCTGTTTGTAATCCACGACAACTTTGGACGTGAGCCCGGTTACCTCGTCGACGCGTTCCACCAAGGTCACGCCGTCGAGCAGGTCGAGATACTCGACCGTGCCGGCGCGTTCGGTGATGATCGGCAACGTATACGGATCCCACTCGGCCAGCTTCTGACCGCGCGCGACCTGCACGCCGTCATCCGTCAGCAACCGGGCGCCGTACGGCACCCGGAACCGGGCGCGTTCACGCTGCTTGTCGTCGACCAGGACGATTTCGCAGTTGCGCGCCATCACCACCGGCACGTTCATGCTGTTCTGCACGACGTTGCGATTCTTCACGTTCACCACGCCGTCGTGGCTGGCTTCCACACTCGACTGTTCGGCACCACGTTGCGCCGCGCCGCCGATGTGGAACGTGCGCATGGTGAGCTGCGTGCCAGGCTCGCCGATCGACTGCGCCGCGATCACGCCTACCGCCTCGCCGATATTCACCGGCGTGCCGCGTGCCAGATCGCGCCCATAGCAATGGCCGCAGACGCCCACCGGCGCCTCGCAAGTCAGCACCGAGCGGATTTTCACCTGCTCGACGGCGGCCTTTTCGATGATCTCCGCTTCAGGTTCGGTGATCAGCGTATTGCCCGGCACGATTACTTCGCCGGTGACCGGATCGAGCACACCCTCGGCCGTGGTGCGGCCCAGGATACGTTCGGACAGCGACGCCACTACGTCGCCGCCATCCATCACCGCGCGCACGGTGAGGCCGCGCTCGGTGCCGCAATCTTCCTCTACGATGATGCAATCCTGCGCCACGTCGACCAAGCGGCGGGTTAGATATCCGGAGTTGGCAGTCTTCAACGCCGTATCCGCCAACCCCTTGCGGGCGCCGTGGGTCGAGTTGAAGTATTCCAGAACCGACAGGCCTTCCTTGAAGTTCGCCTTGATCGGTTGTTCGATGATCTCACCGGAGGGCTTGGCCATCAGCCCGCGCATGCCGGCGAGCTGCCGCATTTGGGCTGGACTCCCGCGGGCGCCGGAGTGCGACATCATCCACACCGAGTTGGTCTGAACTCCGAGTTCCTGCTTGCTGATCTCCTTCATCATCGCGCTCGCGACTTCGTCGGTACAGCGCGACCAGGCGTCGACCACTTTGTTGTAGCGTTCGCCGGCGGTGATCAGACCGTCTTGATATTGCTGCTCGAATTCCTTGACCTCGGTCTCGGTTTTGTGCAGCAGCGCGGGTTTGCTGTCCGGGATGATCAGATCGTCCTTGCCGAACGAAATGCCAGCCTTGCACGCCTGTCCGAACCCAAGTCCCATGAGCCGATCAGCGAAGATCACGCATTCCTTCTGGCCGCAGTGGCGATAGACGATGTCGATCACGTCCTGCACGTTCTTTTTGGTCAACTGACGGTTGATCGTGGAAAACGGCACTGCCGGATGTTTGGGCAGGATCTGCGCGATCAGCATGCGCCCCGCGGTCGTGGTCACGCGCTGGCGCACTGGTTTGAAATTCTCGTCGACGGTATCGAAGCGCGAGATGATCTTGTCGTGCAGCTTGAGCACGCCCGCCGCCAAAGCCGCCTCGATTTCGCCGATGGTGCCGTAAGCGGTCGGGCCCTTGCGAACTAGCTTGCCCTTCGAATCGCGCTCGTCAACGTCAGGGGTTTGCCGGAACGCGACGTTTTCGAGCGACAGATAATAGATCCCGAGCACGATGTCCTGGCTCGGCACGATGATCGGTTTGCCGTTGGCCGGGCTCAGGATATTATTGGTCGACATCATCAGCACGCGCGCTTCGAGCTGCGCTTCCAGCGACAGCGGCACGTGCACCGCCATCTGGTCGCCGTCGAAGTCGGCGTTGAACGCGGTGCAAACCAGCGGATGCAACTGGATCGCCTTGCCTTCGATCAGCACTGGCTCGAACGCCTGGATGCCCAGACGATGCAATGTGGGAGCGCGGTTGAGCATCACGGGGTGCTCGCGGATCACCTCTTCCAGAATGTCCCAAACTTCAGGACGTTCCTTCTCCACCATCCTTTTCGCGGCCTTGATGGTGGTGGCGTGGCCATACTTCTCAAGCTTCGAATAGATGAACGGCTTGAACAGTTCGAGCGCCATCTTCTTCGGCAGACCGCATTGATGCAGGCGCAGCTCGGGCCCGACCACGATCACCGACCGGCCCGAGTAATCCACCCGCTTGCCGAGCAGGTTCTGCCGGAACCGCCCTTGTTTGCCCTTCAGCATGTCGGAAAGCGACTTCAGCGGACGCTTGTTGGCGCCGGTAATCGCCCGGCCGCGGCGGCCGTTGTCGAACAGCGCGTCGACCGACTCCTGCAGCATGCGTTTTTCGTTGCGCACGATAATATCAGGCGCGCGCAATTCCATCAGCCGCTTCAGACGGTTGTTACGATTGATCACGCGCCGGTAAAGATCGTTCAGATCCGACGTGGCGAACCGGCCGCCGTCGAGCGGCACCAGCGGGCGCAGTTCGGGCGGGATCACCGGCACCACGTCCAGGATCATCCAATGCGGTTTGCAGCCCGACTCACCGAACGCCTCGACCAGCTTCAGCCGCTTCACCAGCTTCTTGCGCTTGGCTTCCGAAGTCGTGGTCTTGAGGTCAGTCCGCAGCTTGGTCTTTTCCGAATCGAGATCGATCCGCTGTAACAGCTTCTTGATCGCCTCGGCGCCAATCCCGTACTCGAAACTACCCTCGCCGAATTCATCGAGCGCGTTCTCGATCTGGTCTTCACTAACCAGTTGGTTGTCCTTGAACGTCGTAGTGCCGGCATTCAGCACCACGTAGTTCTCGAAGTACAAAATCTTCTCGAGTTCCTTGAGCGTCAGATCGACCATCAAGCCGATCCGGCTCGGCAACGACTTCAGGAACCAGATATGCGCCACCGGCGAGGCCATTTCTATATGGCCCATGCGGTCTCGCCGCACCTTTGCGAGCGTGACTTCAACGCCGCACTTCTCGCAGATGATGCCGCGGAACTTCATGCGCTTGTACTTGCCGCACAAACACTCATAGTCCTTGATCGGGCCAAAAATCCTGGCGCAGAACAAACCATCGCGCTCCGGCTTGAAGGTCCGGTAATTGATGGTCTCAGGCTTCTTGATTTCGCCATACGACCAGGAGCGAATCTGCTCCGGGCTCGCCATCTGAATTCTGATCTGGTCGAAGGTCATCGCCTGACCGGTCTGGCCAAGGATCTTCATCAATTCATTCATGCGAGAGGTCTCCGGGTAGGCTGGGTGGTAGTAAGGTTAGGCAAGTGTAAGGTCAGCGGAAGAAGTCTTCTTTTTGGAAAAAAGAAGCAAAAACTTTTGTCAATTGGAGCAGTGGCTAGCACCCCTTATTGACAAAGTTTTTTTTGGTTCTTTTTGTTCACAAAAAGAACACTTCCCTACGCTGCCTGATTATCGAGATCGACATTGAGTCCGAGCGACTTCAGTTCTTTCACCAGAACATTGAAGCTTTCGGGAATACCGGCGTCGAAACTATCCTGCTCGCGCACGATCGCTTCGTACACCTTGGTGCGGCCGGAAACGTCGTCGGATTTTACCGTCAGCATTTCCTGCAGCGTGTAGGCCGCGCCGTAGGCTTCCAGCGCCCACACTTCCATTTCGCCGAAGCGCTGGCCGCCGAATTGCGCTTTGCCGCCTAGCGGTTGCTGGGTGACCAAGCTGTAGGGGCCGATCGAACGGGCGTGGATCTTGTCGTCGACCAGGTGATGGAGTTTCAGCATGTAGATATAGCCTACCGTCACCTTGCGCTCGAACGGCTCGCCGGTCCGGCCGTCGGTCAATACTACCTGGCCCGACGTGTCGAGGCCGGCGCGGGTGAGCATGCCTTCGATGTCCGACATGCGCGCGCCGTCGAACACCGGGGTCGCGATCGGAATGCCCTTGCGGAGGTTGCCGGCGAGTTCCACCAGCTGCTCGTTGTTCATCTCGGCGATCTGGTCGGTGTAGACCGCGTCGCCGTAGATTTCCTTCAGGCGGTCCAGCAGCTCTTGGCGATGCTGGCCGGTACGGGTGTAGTCGTCGACGAGTGCGCCGACCTGCTTGCCGATGCTGGCGCAGGCCCAACCCAGATGGGTTTCAAGGATCTGACCCACGTTCATGCGGCTTGGCACGCCTAGCGGGTTCAACACCAAGTCGACCGAGGTGCCGTCTTCCAGGAAGGGCATGTCCTCCACCGGCACCACGCGCGAAACGACGCCCTTGTTGCCGTGACGACCGGCCATCTTGTCGCCCGGTTGCAGCTTGCGCTTCACCGCGACGAATACCTTGACCATCTTCATCACACCGGGCGGGAGCTCGTCGCCGCGCTGGAGCTTTTCCACCTTGCTGTCGAAGCGCGCCTGGATCTTCGCCACCGCTACGTCGTATTCACGACGCAGGGTTTCGATCTCCTGCATCGCCGCGTCGTCTTGCAAGGCGATGTGGCGCCAGGTGCCGCGTTGGTGCTCGGCCAGGATTTCCTCGGTAAGCACCGTGCCGGCCTTGATCCCCTTGAAGCCGCCGGCGGCTTTCTGGTTCAGCAGGTTTTCGCGCAGGCGGTTCAGGAAGCTGCGCTCCTGGATCGCGCGCTCGTCGTCACGGTCTTTCGCCAAACGCTCGATCTCGGAACGCTCGATCGCCATCGCGCGCTCGTCCTTATCCACGCCGCGGCGGCTGAATACGCGCACGTCGACGATGGTGCCGGAAACGCCGGGCGGTAGCTTCAGCGAAGTGTCGCGTACGTCGCTGGCTTTTTCACCAAAGATCGCGCGCAGCAGTTTTTCTTCCGGGGTCATCGGGCTTTCGCCCTTGGGTGTGACTTTGCCGACCAGAATATCGCCCGGGTTTACTTCGGCGCCGACATATACGATTCCGGCCTCGTCGAGGTTGCGTAGAGCTTCCTCACCGACGTTGGGAATGTCGCGGGTGATTTCTTCCTGGCCCAGTTTGGTATCGCGGGCCATCACCTCGAATTCCTCGATATGGATCGAGGTGAACACGTCGTCGCGCGCAATGCGTTCCGAGATCAGGATGCTGTCTTCGAAGTTGTAGCCGTTCCAAGGCATGAACGCGACCAGCACGTTCCGGCCGAGTGCCAGCTCGCCAAGATCGGTGGAGGGACCATCGGCGATGATGTCGCCGTCCGATACCCGATCACCCACGCGTACCAGCGGACGCTGGTTGATGCAGGTGGACTGGTTGGAGCGCATGTATTTGCGCAGCCGGTAGATGTCGACGCCCTTGGTCGAGCCGTCCTCCGCAGTCGCACGCACCACGATGCGTGCACCGTCGATTTGGTCGATTACGCCGGGGCGGCGGGCGACGATGGTCGCACCACTGTCTCGCGCGACCGCGGCTTCCATGCCGGTGCCGACCAATGGCGCATCGGAGCGGATCAAAGGCACCGCCTGGCGCTGCATGTTCGAACCCATCAGCGCGCGGTTGGCGTCGTCGTTTTCCAGGAACGGGATCAAGGCCGCCGCGACCGAAACCAGCTGCTTCGGCGAAACGTCGACCGCGGTCACATCCGACGGCTTCACCAGACGGAAATCGCCTTGGCGGCGGACCGACACCAATTCCTCGGTGAAGTTGCCGTCATGGTCAGTCGGCGCATCGGCCTGAGCCACGGTGAGGCGCTCTTCTTCCATCGCCGAGAGATATTTCCAGCCATCTTGCACCCGTCCGTCCTTTACCAGGCGGTAGGGTGTTTCGATGAAGCCGTACTTGTTCACCTTGGCGTAGGTCGCGAGCGAGTTGATCAGACCGATGTTCGGGCCTTCCGGCGTCTCGATCGGGCAGATGCGGCCGTAGTGGGTCGGGTGCACGTCGCGCACCTCGAAGCCGGCGCGCTCACGGGTGAGACCCCCAGGGCCAAGCGCGGACAGGCGGCGCTTGTGGGTGACTTCCGCGAGCGGGTTGGTCTGGTCCATGAACTGGCTGAGCTGGCTCGAGCCGAAGAACTCGCGCACTGCCGCCGCCGCTGGTTTGGCGTTGATGAGGTCGTGCGGCATGACCGTGTCGATGTCGACCGAACCCATGCGCTCGCGGATGGCGCGCTCCATACGGAGCAGGCCGAGGCGGTATTGGTTTTCCATCAGCTCGCCGACCGAGCGGACGCGGCGATTGCCGAGGTTGTCGATGTCGTCGATGGTGCCGCGGCCGTCTTTCAGGTCGACGAGGATCTTTACGGTACGGAGGACGTCTTCCTTGCGCAGGATGCGAACGGTGTCTTCCGCGTCGACGTTCAGGCGCATATTCATCTTGACGCGGCCGACCGACGACAGGTCGTAGCGATCGCTGTCGAAGAACAGGCCACGGAAGAGGGCTTCGGCGGTTTCGGGCGTCGGCGGCTCGCCGGGGCGCATGACGCGATAGATGTCGATCAGTGCGTCGTCACGGCCGGTGTTCTTATCCACCGACAGCGTGTTGCGGATCCATGGGCCGGCGCTTTGATCCACCGCCAAAGTCGGCAGTTGGGTAATGCCGGCCTCTTCCAGGTGGGCAAGGCGCGCTTCGGTGAGTTCCTCGCCGGCTTCGCCGTAAATCTCGCCGGTGGTTTCGTTCACCAGATCGATGGCGACAAAACGGCCCAGGAGATCGGCGCGGCCGACCAGCACTTCCTTGGTGTTTTCGGCGATCTTGCGGGCGCTGCGGGTGTTGAGCTTGGTGGTCGCCTCGGCCACCACCTGCCCGGTTTGCGCGTCGACCAAGGCTTCGGCGAGCGTGATGCCGCGGAAGGCGTCGGGGTCGAACGGGCGCGCCCAGCCCTGCGCGCGGCGGGTGAACATCACCTGGCCGTAGAAATACCCAAGGATCTCTTCCGCATCCATGCCGCGGATTTCATGCGGTTCGAGGGTCTCGCCTTTGGCTTCGCGTGCGGCGCGAAGTTGCGTGGTCGCGGCACTCTCCAACGCGTAGAGCAGCGTGGTCACCGGCAGCTTGCGCTTACGATCGATGCGGACGAACACTAGGTCCTTGGCGTCGAATTCGAAATCCAGCCACGAACCGCGGTACGGGATCACCCGGGCCGCGAACAAATATTTGCCGCTGGCGTGGGTCTTGCCCTTGTCGTGGTCGAAGAACACACCGGGGCTGCGGTGCATCTGGCTCACGATCACGCGTTCGGTGCCATTGATGATGAAGGTGCCGTTGTCGGTCATGAGCGGCATGTCGCCCATGTAGACCGGCTGTTCCTTGATGTCGCGGATCGAGCGCGCGCCGGTGTCTTCGTCGAGGTCCCACACGATCAGGCGCAGTATGACTTTCAACGGCGCGGCATACGTCATGCCGCGCTGGATGCATTCCTCGACGTCGTACTTGGGTTCTTCGAGCTCGAAATAGACGAACTCCAGCCGGCCGCGGCCGGCGAAATCGTCGATCGGAAAGACCGATTTGAACACTTCCTGCAGACCGGTGTTGGTGCGGTTATCCGGCCGCACGTTCATCTGCAAGAAGCCTTCGTAGCTTGAGCGCTGCACATCGATCAGGTTCGGCATCGGCGCCACTTCGGGGATACGCCCGAAGGATTTGCGAATGCGCTTCTGTCCCGTGAACGACTTGCTGTTGATCGCGTTCATTGCCAATCTCTGCCCCACTCGCCGCAATATGTTTCGTCAAACTCGGTTTGGCCCACGATCGCACCCGGGCCCCAGGGTATTTTCGGCCCATCCGGGCCGGACAACGCAGCGACAGGCGGAGACCAAGGGTCTCCACCCGCGCTTCAGTCTCAATCAACCGCGGCGCGGAACGCGCCGACGCCAAGCCTACTTGATCTCGACGGTGGCCCCGTTTTCTTCGAGGATCTTCTTGATCTTCGCTGCTTCTTCCTTGTTGACCGCTTCCTTCACGGTCTTCGGAGCGCCCTCGACCAGGTCCTTGGCTTCCTTTAGGCCAAGGCCGGTGATCGTGCGGATTTCCTTGATCACATTGATCTTTTTGTCGCCGAAGCCGGTCAAGATCACGGTGAATTCGGTTTGCTCTTCCACGGGTGCTGCGGCAACCGCCGGGCCGGCGGAAACAGCGGCAGCCGCCACCGGTGCGGCGGCGCTGACGCCCCACTTGGTTTCGAGCAGCTTCGAAAGTTCAGCGGCTTCGAGCACCGTCAATGCGGAAAGCTCGTCCACCAGATTCTGTAGATTGGCCATTTGATAGTTTCCTAGATTAGTCTCGTATTGGTTCCATGCAAGCCCCTACCGCACATGAGAATAGGTGACCCGCGTTCAAAGTAGCTGCCGTAAATCGGCTAGGCCGCCTCGTCCTGGCTGGCATAGGCCCCTAAGACTCGGGCAAGCTGTGCTCCCGGCGCTTGCAACACACCCGCAACCTTGGTCGCCGGGCCCTGGATCAGGCCGAGCAACTTGGCGCGGAGAGTGTCGAGCGACGGCAACTCGGACAGCGCCTTGATCCCATCCACATTGAGTGATTGGGTTCCAAGCGCTCCGCCGAGCACCACGAACTTGTCGCAAGTCTTGGCGAACTCGACAGCCACCTTGGCCACCGCCACCGGATCCTTCGACCACGCAAGCGCGGTCGGGCCCTTTAGCAATGGGGTGATGCTGTCGAATCGGGTCCCATCCAGGGCGATAGTGGCCAGCCGGTTCTTGGCGACTTTATAAGTTGCACCAGCTTGCCTCATGCGCACGCGGAGGTTCGTCACCTGGTCGACCGTCATGCCGTTATTACGGCTGACGACGACCATGGACGTCTCTGCGAACACAGTGGCAAGCGAGGCAACGAACTCTCGCTTCTCCGTACGGTCCACGTCCCGTCTCCTATAGGCCCAAAGCGTAAAACGCCCGGGCCGGGTTGCCCAAAGGCCATGATCCGCATGATCATGGCCCAGTTCGCCTGTCCATTAGCCGGAACCGCCGAAACCAACCCTGGTCTGGGTTTTTCTCGGCATCACCGTCTGTCGCGCGCGGACCCGGAAGTCCATTAAAGCCGGCCTTGTTGGACAAGGGCGCGGCAACGTGCGGTCTCGGACAGGTATCAGGAGCTTCGAGAAGCTCCCTGCCCGCTCGCGGTTTGAACCGCGAGCGTATCTCTTCAGCCGGCGAGCGTGCTTACGTCCACGCGCACACCGGGGCCCATCGACGAACCCAGCGACACTCGCTGCACATAGGTGCCCTTGGCGCCGGTCGGCTTGGCCTTTTGGATCGCATCCACGAATGCGCGGATGTTTTCCAGCAACTTGTCTTGCTCGAAGCTCGCCTTGCCGACGCCGGCATGCACAATGCCGGCCTTTTCAGCGCGGAACTCGACCTGCCCACCCTTGGCGGCGGTAATCGCGCCCTTCACATCCATGGTGACGGTGCCGAGCTTCGGGTTCGGCATCAGACCGCGCGGACCGAGGATCTTGCCCAGCCGCCCGACCAGCGCCATCAAGTCTGGAGTCGCGATGCAACGATCGAACGCGATCTCGCCGGCCTGGATCTTCTCGGCCAGGTCTTCCGCGCCCACCACGTCGGCACCCGCCGCACGAGCTTCCTCGGCCTTCGCACCACGAGCGAACACACCCACCCGCACGGTCTTGCCAGTGCCGTTGGGGAGCGAGACCAGCCCGCGGACCATCTGGTCAGCGTGACGCGGGTCAATCCCGAGGTTCATCGAAATCTCGACCGTCTCATCGAACTTGGCGCGCGCATTGCCCTTCACCAGACCAATCGCCTCGGGCAAAGCATACGACTTGCTCTTGTCGATGGTGGCGTAGGCCGCCGTGAGCCGCTTGTTGTGCGCCATGATCAGCCCTCCACCACGGTAAGACCCATCGAACGCGCGGAACCCTTGAGCATGCTCACCGCGCCTTCGACGTCGTTGGCATTCATGTTTTTCATCTTGGTCGCCGCGATCTCACGCAACTGCGCCACCGTCACCTTGCCGACCGTGTTGCCCTTGCCCGGCGTGGTCGATCCGGCGGTAACACCGGCGGCCTTCTTCAAGAAATAGGTGTTCGGCGGCGTCTTGGTGATGAAAGTGAAGGTGCGATCGCCGAACGCGGTGATCACGATCGGAACCGGCATGCCAGGCTCCAAATTCGCGGTCAACGCATTGAATTCCTTGCAGAATGCCATGATGTTCAGGCCGCGCTGACCAAGCGCGGGACCCACCGGCGGGGACGGATTCGCCTTGCCCGCGGGGATTTGTAGCTTGATATAGCCGACGATCTTCTTCGCCATATCCCTGGCTCCTTGATCCGAGGGATCCGCGGTCCATGCGGCCAGCACCATCTGCCCACGCCACAGGCGTAAGCGCGGAGACCAGCCTCCCGCGTTCCGATTGAGCGGGGGCGTATAGGAGGAGTCGGAACAGAAGTCTAGGGGTAGTGAAGAAAAGTGTTCTTTTTTGAAAAAAAGAACCAAAAAACTTTTGTCAATTCTTGGCCGGAGCCCTCATTGCCGTCCTGGCAGCATGGTGAAATACGCGTCGCCGTCCATGTCATGCTCAACCCACGTGTCGCCCACCTTCTTGATCAGCAACGGATAGCAATTTACCCCCGGCACCGCAAAGGGACCCCCGACGTCGCGGGCGACGTCCACGTTGGGGCATAGACGGTAGCCGGTGCTGTCTTTGCCCACCCACCAACTGCGGGTCTTGCCTTCACCGCTGATATCCTCGTCGTCCGAAGTGTAGGAGACGACGTTATTGCCCGTGGCCTCGACGAACCAATCATGGAACCAATGGCCGCCGCCGGAATAGCCGGTCATCGTGTTGCCGATGTAGCCGGCCAGTACCGTCGCGGCTTCGGCTGGGCTCACTCGCGTGGCCGGGCCGGTCGCTTTTTGATAGAGCGGATTCATCTTGCGGCGGCCGGCCGCGCCGAGCGGCTTCATGCTCGGCGCGCTGGAAGGCACGCAATCGCCGTCGTAGGTCCATGTCAGGTTGGGAGCGCCCGCCGCCGACTGGTAGTAGTCGCCCTGCACCAGAGTGACATGGGTGTCGCCGGGAGAAAGCACGATGCTGCGGCGGAAGTCGAGATACGCCGGTAGCGGCAGGTTCGGCGCCTTGGTGCCGTCGATGCTGACGCCATCCGCGCTCCAGCTAA
>Ga0302310_10003135_pt1 | contig 13006 bp, 12 predicted proteins | sample III_Palsa_N1_2_FD_200451 | JGI IMG/M metagenome (GOLD analysis project Ga0302310, IMG submission 200451) | Peat permafrost microbial communities from Stordalen Mire near Abisko, Sweden - III_Palsa_N1_2 | ecosystem: Environmental > Terrestrial > Soil > Palsa > Peat permafrost | place: Sweden... | reverse complement strand
GGAGAGTGCACCGACGGTCGCCGCCGCGATCACGCGCTGGTGGCCCTTGAAATACATGAAGGCCGTCGTGAACACGGTGGGCACCATCGAGCCGCCGAGGAACCCCTGGAGCGCGCGGAACACGATCATGCTGTGGATGTCCCACGCCCAGCCGCACAGCAGGCTCGTAATGGTGAATCCAGCCGCGGAGATGCTGAACAGCCAGCGCGTGGACATCACCCTCGAGAGCCATCCGGACAACGGAATGACGATGATTTCCGCGATCAGGTAGCTGGTCTGTACCCATGCCGTCTCATCGGTGCCGGCCGAGAGGCCGCCGCCGATGTCCCGCAGCGAGGCGGAGACGATCTGGATATCCAGTGTCGCGATGAAGAAGCCCACGCCCATCATGGCAAACGCGAGGACCCGCACGCCCAGCGGCAACTGGTCCGGCGGGGTGAGCGCGGCCGCCGCGTTCACGGCCGCTGGTCCACGTCCGCCCGCACCGACAGGCCCGGCCGCAGCTGTCCTAAGTGCGAGGCATCACCCAGCAGCGCGATGCGCACCGGGACGCGCTGCACGATACGGGTGAAGTTGCCGGTGGCGTTCTCCGCGGGCAGCACGCTGAACTGTGCGCCGGTTGCGGGGCTGAGGCTCACCAGCCGGCCCTCGAAGGTGATATCCGGCAGCACGTCGGCCCGGATGCGCACGCGCTGACCGGGGCGCATGTGGGCCAGCTGGCTTTCCTTGAAGTTGGCGTCGACCCACAGACCCTGCGCAGGCACCACCGACAGCAGCTGCGTGCCCACCGCGGCATAGGCGCCCACGCGCGCGCTGCGATTGGCGACGACACCATCCACCGGTGCGCGCAGTTCCGTGTAGCGCAGATTCAGCTGCGCAAGATCGCGCTCCGCGATGGCCTGTGCGAGCTGCGCCTCGGTCTGCTGTCGCTGCGTGCCGATGACGTCGGATTGGCGCTGCGCGGCCTCGAGGCTGGCGCGGGCTTTCAAGCCGAGCGCCTGGGCCTGGGCGAAGTCGGAATCCGCCTTTTGCGAACTCTGCACCGAGGCTGCGCCGCGCTGCGCCAGTCGCGCAAAGCGCGACTGGTCGTCCCGCGTGCGCACCACTTCGGCGTCGGCGGCGCTGATCGAGGCGCGTGCCTCGGCAATCACGGCCAGCTGCAGGTGCAAGGTGGCGGCGAGGTTCGCCAGCTGCGCACGCTGTGCCGCCACGGCAGCCTCGGCGCGATCCAGCGCGGCCTTGAAGTCGCGATCATCCAGCCGCACGAGGAGTTCGCCGGCGCGCACGTTCTGATTGTCGGTCACGGCAACCGTCGCGATGAAGCCTGCGACCTTGGGCGCGAGCACCGTGATGTCGCCGCCGACAAAGGCGTCATCGGTGCTTTCGATGAAGCGGCCCACCGTGTACCAGCGGATGCCCAGCGCGACCACGGCCAGGAGCGCGAGCGCGCCCGCGGCACTCACCAGCAGCGTGCGCCAGGGCAGGGGCCGCTTGAGTGCTGCGCCGGTGCGGATACTGTCGTCGAGCGCAACGTCTGCCACCGCGTTCAAGACACGATCCGCGTCTGATAGCGGGCACGGGTGCGCGCCGTCGCGGCCGGTCCCGGCGCCGCCCGGAACTGCGGCGGCGTCAGCAGCTTGCCGCTCCTGCGGTCAATCAGCACCGGATCGGCAACCTCACCGCTGCCGGCGTCGATGATCTGCACGCTGGCGCCTTCGGGCGCGAAGTGCCGATTGCCGAAGGACAGCAGCGTCCACAGCACCGGCCGGAAATCCCGGCCGCGTTCGGTCAGCACGTATTCGAAGCGCGGCGGCCGCTCCTGGTAGCGACGTTTCTCCAGCAGGCCCGATGCCACCAGACCCTTGAGGCGTCGGGTGAGCATGTTCGGGGCGATGCCGAGGCTCTCTGCGAATTCATCGAAGCGCGAGAGGCCGAGGAAGGCATCGCGCAGGATGAGGATGCTCCACCACTCCCCGACCCGCTCGAGGCTGCGGGCGATTGGACACTGCATCAGACCGATGTTCTTGCGTTGCATGGTGGCGTGATCCGGTCACTATCAAGATGCAACCCTTATAACGCAGTAACTATCAATATGCAAGTTACGGCGGATCAGTGGCGGGAAAGCCCCTGGGGCAGCGGTGGCAGGCCCAGCCCCTGGCGCAGTTCCGCGGCAGCAGCGGCCTCATCGGCGCGGAAGCGCGGCGCGTTGAACAGCTGTTGGGCGAGGGCCGTGCCGGCCAGGTGCCCCGCGGCCACGTCGCTGGGGTAGTGCACGCCGCCCACTTCGCGGTTATGCGCGTACTCGTCCGCCCGCGCAAAAATCTGCGCGCGCCGCTCCGGGATCATGTCGGCCAGCACGATGGCGCAGGCCACGGCCCAGGTGGAGTGGCCGCTGGGATAAGAGGCCGTGGGCGGTTTGGCAACCACGGGCTGCAGGCGCGCTTCGGTCAGAAAGGGACGGGGCCGTCCGAAGGCATCCTTAGCGCCGTTCAGGAAGAGCGATTCGTCCTTGCCGATGCGATTGAACAGCGTCGCGGTCAGCGGCAGCCGGGTCGGGTTGAACTGTGGCGGGCTGCCCAGCGCATCGGCAAACCGGAAGATATCCACCGTCGCATCATCGTGGGCGCGCTGCGCCTGGGCGGGAGTGCGGCTGGCCTGGATCCGCAGCAGTTCGTCCAGTTCAGCCCGTTCCTGTGCCGAGCCGGCTTCAGGGGGCGGCGGCAGCAGCCGATACAGATCGAGAGAGGCCGCTGTCAGGTAGGCGCCGCCGCTGGCACTGGGCGCGAACTGCGATGCGGCGGACTGGGGCGCGGACACACCGGGCTGCGGCCCTGGCGCACCGGCGACGCAGCCGGCCAGTGCCAGGAGAATATTCGCTATGAAAATCAACGATCTGAAACGCATGTGGGCTCCGCTGCGGATTCGGTGAGTGCGGCGATGTTAGCCGCTTTGTGTTGCGCTCAAGGGACGCAGACTCGCGCCGATAAAGAGGGTGTACCCGTATTGTCCTAGGACGAGGAGCTTGTTTCCATAATGTTCCTGATCATCGGCTCCATCGTCGTTCTGTTGAGCGTGGGCATCGGCTTCGTCGGAGGTGGCGGCAGCCTGCTGCTGCTGTGGCATCCCCTGGAAGTGCTGATCATCTGCGGCGCCGCCCTGGGCGCATTTCTCATCAGCAACCCCCCGAAGGTGGTCAAAGCCTCCGTGAGCGGCATCATGGCGTTGCTGAAGCCGCCCAAGTACTCGCGCGCGGACTACGTCGATCTCTTCAAGCTCCTCTACGACATCCTCGTGAAGGCGCGCAAGGAAGGCATGCTGGCCATCGAATCGCACATCGATGATCCGCATGCCAGCAGCCTCTTCTCCCAGTACCCGCGGATCCTGGCCGATCACCACATGACGGACTTCATGACGGACTGCCTGCGCCTGATGATCGGCGGGAACCTCGATCCGCACGAACTGGAGAGCCTGCTCGAGACCGAACTGGAGACCCATCACCACGAAGCCTTGGAGCCCGCGCATGCGTTGCAGAAGGTTGCCGACGGTCTGCCGGGTTTCGGCATCGTGGCCGCGGTGCTGGGTATCGTGAGCACCATGGCCTCGATCGCAGGCGCGGACACCGCCACCATCGGCGAACACGTCGGTGCGGCCCTCGTGGGAACCTTCTTGGGAATTCTCGTCGCCTATGGTTTCGTAGGCCCCATCGCCGCGGCCATGGAGACGCGCGCCGATGAGGACGGCAAGTCGTTCGAGCTGGTGAAAATGGCCTTCGTCGCAAGCGTGCGCGGCTATGCACCACCGGTGGCCATCGAGTTTGCGCGCAAGCTGCTGTTCGCCGGCGTGCGTCCGAACTTCGCGGACCTCGAAGCGCATCTGAAGGGCAGCCGCTGAGGCCTGACTAATCCCGCACCATGGCCAAGGAAGAAAAAGCATCGATCATCATCGTCAAGCGCAGGAAGAAGGGCGGCGGTGGACACCACGGCGGCGCCTGGAAAGTGGCCTACGCGGACTTCGTGACGGCGATGATGGCCTTCTTCCTGGTGATGTGGCTGGTGAGCTCGATTTCCAAGGAACAGCGCGCGGCGATGTTCGACTACTTCAAGAATCCCAGCATGGAGCCGGGCAAGAGCATCCGCGCGGCCCCGGGCCAGATGGGACCCGGGGGTGCCAGCACCAGCGTCATCAACCTCGGCGGTGGCCTGGATGCGCCGCGCGTCATCGTCAAGGATTCCCCGCCCAGCGACTCGAAATCCAAGCCGCAGCCGTTCAACATGGCGGACGTGGATTCGGCGCGCAAGATTGCCGATGAAGCCGACCACAAGAAACTCGAAAGCCTGATGGAGGAGTTGCGTCAGGCGATCGACAAGAGCCAGGCGCTCAAGCCGTTCAAGGATCAGCTGCTGCTCGACATCACCCCCGAGGGACTGCGCATCCAGATCGTGGACCAGCAGAACCGGCCGATGTTCGATCTGGGCTCCGCGAAATTGAAGGACTACACCACGGAGATCCTGAAGACGCTGGCGGGCTATCTGAACACGGTGCCCAACCGCATCTCACTCACCGGCCATACCGACATCCGTCCCTATCCGGGCGGTGGCAACTACACCAACTGGGAGCTCTCGGCGGATCGGGCGAATTCGGCGCGGCGCGCGCTCGAACTGGGCGGCCTGACTACGGGGAAGATCGCGCGCGTGGTGGGACTGTCCTCATCGGTGCTGTTCGACAAGGACAATCCGCAAAACCCGATCAACCGCCGCATCAGCATCATCGTGATGACCAAGGCCGCGGAGGATTCGGCACTGAAGACCGAGACGCGGCCGGAGGCACCGCCGCCGGCCCCGCTGCCCCTGCCGACGGGCGTCGCCGCAGCGGCGGGCCCACCCGCACCCGCGATCGCGCCGCACCTCGCGGTGCCGGCCGCGGTTCCCGCAGCGCTGCACTCGCCACCGATTGATACGGCATCGCCGGACAACGTCCAGCCGTTGGCGCCGCCACCGATCAGGGGAACCGAGGCGCCGGTGGCGCCTGCAGAAGGTGCGCCGGGCTAGCCGGCGCGGGCGGCAGCGGTGGCTGCGGCCGAGTAGGAGTCCATCATCAAGCCGGTGCCGCCGCGTGAAACGTGCGCCACCACGGCCATGCGCCGGTGCATCTTGGTGATCGCGCCTAAGTTGATGGCGAACACCAGTTCAACGCTCTGGCCCTTGCGCAGCCCGAGATTGGTGGTCTGGATGAATACACCCGTGGCGCTGAGATTGACGGCGCGACACAGCCGACGCCCGGTGCCGGGAACGGTGATGTAGACGGTGGTGCGGGCGCGGTGCCGGGTATGAAGTCGACGTTCCAAGATCCAACTCCGAATCTGTTTATTGCTGTTGTGTTGCGTCGCCGAACCAGTATGCCAGTGGAAGCCTGGCTCTCGAGGTTGACTCAACATTAATCGGGATATAGGGGAAATATCAATCTCCCTTGACTACGGGACGGTCCCGGGTACCTTGTCTGCACCGCGTTACGTTCAATCCAGTTCGAGGTACCTATGAGCCTGATTGTCGTCCTGGTCGTCATCGTCCTGGTCGTGCTGTTCCTGGTCTCCACCTACAACGGGCTGGTCACCTCCCGCAACGCCTACAAGAACGCCTTTGCGCAGATCGACGTGCAGCTCACGCGCCGTTATGACCTGATCCCGAACCTGGTCGAGATCGCCAAGGGCTACATGAAGCACGAGCGGGAGACCCTCGAGGCGGTCATCTCGGCCCGAAATGGTGCAGTCTCCGGCCTCAAGGCGGCCGCCGCGAATCCCGGGGATCCTTCCGCGGTGCAACAGCTCTCGGGTGCCGAGGCACAGCTGGGTGGCGCCCTGGGGAGGCTCTTCGCCCTGTCCGAGGCGTACCCGGACCTCAAGGCCAACCAGAACATGATGCAGCTGTCCGAGGAGCTCACCTCCACGGAGAACAAGGTGGCCTTCGCTCGCCAGGCCTACAACGATGCGGTGATGAGCTACAACAATCACCGCGAAGTGTTCCCTGCCAGCGTGGTCGCGGGCATGTTCAATTTCCAGCCGGCGCAGCAGCTGGATATCGCCAAGCCCGAAGAGCGCGAAGCGCCCAAGGTGAGCTTCACCTGATCTGAAGCAAGTGGATTTCTACGCCTATCAGGCCCAGGCACGCCGCCAGTCGCGGGCGTTCGTGGGGATGTTCATGGTGGCGGTTGCGGCCGTCGTCATCGCGCTCGATGCCGTCATCTTCACGGTGCTGGCCGCACGCCAGGCGAGCTCCTACGCAGGACAGTACGGCGCACCCTACGAGGGCGGCACGCTCGATCCGCTGCAGTTCGCGATGCGCAATCCCGACATCGCCTTGCTGGTGTCGCTGCTCATCATCGGTGTCATCGCGCTGGCGAGCCTGTTCAAGTCCGCGCAGCTGCGCGGCGGCGGCGCGGTCGTGGCGCAGTCACTCGGCGGCGTGCGTGTCGAGCGTGACACCGCCGATCCGGCGCGCAAGCGGCTGCGCAACATCATCGAGGAGATGGCGATCGCCTCGGGTGTGCCGGTGCCGGAGATCTACGTGCTGGAGCAGGAGCCGGCGATCAACGCGTTTGCAGCGGGCCACACGCCCGCCAATGCCTGCATCACGGTGACGCAGGGGGCGCTGGATCACCTCAACCGCGATGAGCTGCAGGGCGTGATCGGGCATGAGTTCTCGCACGTCCTCAACGGCGACATGCGCCTGAACATCCAACTCATGGGCGCCATCTTCGGGCTGCTGGTGATCGCCATCATCGGCCGGCTGGTGTTCAATTTCGCACCGCGCGGCGGCAACGATCGGGATCGTCGTGGCGGCCTGGGCTGGGTCGGCGTGGGACTTGCCGCGATGGTGCTCGGCTATCTGGGGCTGCTCGCCGGCCGCATCCTGCAGGCTGCCGTGTCGCGCCAGCGCGAGCGGCTCGCCGATGCCTCGGCGGTGCAGTTCACACGCAATACCACCGGCCTCAAGGGTGCGCTGCTGAAAATCGCCGCGCTCGAGGAAGGCTCGAAGTTCGTCGCTGCCGATGCCGAGGAAGTCGCGCACATGCTGTTCGCGCCGGGACTGGACCGGGTCTTCGCCACCCACCCGCCGCTGCTCGAGCGCATCCGGGAACTGGATCCGCAGTTCAATCCGCAGGAGCTGCAGGATCTGATTCAGCGCGGCGTCCCGGGCCCCGAGGGCGGTGGCTACGGCCCTGCCGCACCGGCTCGTTCCGCCGCGCAGCCAGGCAACGCCGGCCCGATACCGGGATTACCGGGGATGCCCGGGATGCCCGGCGGCGCAGGTGGCGCCGCAGTGGGTACGGCCGCGGTACTGACGGGCGCGGCCATTGCCGCGCAGGTCGGGCGCCCGCAACCCGGCAACGTGGATCAGGCGCAGTCACTGCGCGAGCAGATTCCGGCGGTACTGCGGGATTTCTCGGACACCGGCGCGCACGCGCGCTCCATGGTGCTGGCGCTGCTGCTGAGCCGCGATCCGGCCATTCGCGAGGCACAGGCGCAGCGCATCACCCAGGAGTACGGCAGCGCGGAATTGCAGACCGTGAACACGGCGATTACGGCCGCTGGCACCATCGCGCCGATGCTGCGGCTGCCATCGCTGCTGCAGCTGTTCCCGACGCTGCGGCGCCTGCCGCTGCAGGAGCGGCAGCGGTTGAACGCACTGGTCATGGATCTCATCCACCTCGATTCGAGCATCGATGTGTTTGAGTTCTGTCTGGCGAAACTTCTGGAGTCGATGCTCAACGATGCCGCGGGTAACGCGGCGCCGTATGGCAAGCTGACGCTCGAGGGATCTGCGGAGTCCGTGCACATCCTGTTTGCGACGCTGGCGCGCTGCGGCAGTGATGATGAGCAGGAAATCCGCGCGGCCTACGTGGCCGGCATTGGCGGCGTGCTCGGCAGCTATCCGCAGTATTCGACCTACGATGACTGGCCCCAGCGCACCAGCGTCGCGTTGAGTCAGCTCGATCAGCTGCAGCCGCCGGCCAAGCAGAAACTGATCGAGGGCCTGGTGCGCACCATCGCCAACGACGGGGTGCTCAAAGTCGAGGAATCCGAGCTGCTGCGCACGACCTGTGCGCTACTGCATTGCCCGATGCCGATCCTGCACTAGCGCCGGTTTTGCGGCGCTAACGCTGCACATCGAGCGCCAGAAAGCCGCTGATCTCGCGGCCGAAGCGCTTGATGTCGATCAGGAAGGAGTCGTGGCCTTCGATGCAATCAAGCGGCGCGTAGTGCGTGTCGGTGCCGGCGGCATTGAAGGCCTGCGCCAGCGCCGCCTGTTCCGCGATCGAAAACAGCATGTCGGATTCGACGCCGATGATCAGCGCGCGCTCCACCCCTGAGTGTTTGAGCACCAGCGGAATGCTCTCGCCGTGATCGGCGAGATCGAAACGGTCCATCGCGCGCGACAGGTACAGGTAGCAGTTCGGATCAAACGCGCGCACGAAGCGGCGCGCGTGCAGTTCCAGGTAACTCTGCACTGCAAATTCCGGGCCGAACGGATTGTCGTCGCGCATCTCCGGCGTTGCCGGGGTGCGCCCGAAGCGCTCGACCCACTCGGCCGCCGAGCGGTAGGTCATCATCCCGAGCTTGCGCGCGATGCGCATGCCGGTCTCAGGCGGGTGCTCGGTGGTGTAGTGCCCGGCCTTGAAGTCCGGATCGCGCAGGATGGCCTCGCGCTGGATGGAACGCAGGGCGATCGCGAACGGGGTGGCGGCGGCGGTGCCGGAGATGCTGATCAGATTGCGGGTGGCGCCCGGAAACATCGCGGCAAAGGCGAGTACCACCATGCCGCCCAGGGACGGGCCGACCACGGTATGCGCACGTTCAATCCCCAGCGACTTCAACGTCTCATAGCCGCCCCGGGCGATGTCCTCGACGGCCAGATCCGGAAAGGTGATCCGGTAGGGCGCCCCGGTGGCCGGGTCGACGGACAGGGGACTGGTGGAACCGAAGGCGCTGCCGAGGGAGTTCACGCAGATCACGAACAGGTCATTGGTGTCGATGGCGAGACCGGGTCCGATGATGCCCTCCCACCACCCCGGCGCCGGGTTGCCTTCCGAGGAGCGGGCATGGGCGGGCGGTGACAGGCCCGTGAACACCAGCGCAGCATTGTCTCGCTGGGGAGACAATTCTCCCCAGGTCTCGTAGGCAATGCGTGCCCCGTGCAACACCCCGCCCCGATGCATCGGGAAAGAATCGGGCAGCGCCGCGTACCGGCGCGCATCGAACACCGTGATATTGGTATCGCTGCCGGAGGAGTCCGCGGGCCGGGAGAGTTCAGGGCTCCGGGTCGCCACCTTCACCGATTCCTTCAAAGAGAGGGGTCGACAGATAACGCTCGCCGGTGTCCGGCAGCATCGCCAGGATGACCGAGCCCTGCGGGGCCTCGGCGGCCACCTTGAGCGCGGCGGCCACGGTGGCACCGGAGGAGATGCCGCAGAAGATGCCTTCGCGGCTGCCGAGGGCGCGCGCCTGGGTGATGGCCTCGGTGTCCGAGACCGTCAGGATGCGATGCGCCACCTCGCGGTTGAGCACGCTGGGCACGAAGTCCGGCGTCCAGCCCTGGATCTTGTGCGGCGTGAACGGCTTGCCTGACAGCAGCGCCGCGTTCTCAGGCTCCGCGGCGATGATCTGGGTCTCCGGCCGCGCCACCCGCAGCATTTCCCCGACCCCGGTGAGCGTGCCGCCGGTACCCCAGCCGCTGACGAAGTAGTCCAGGCGCCTGCCGGCGAAATCCGAGAGGATTTCCGCCGCCGTGGTATTGCGGTGATAGGCCGGGTTTGCGGGGCTGTCGAACTGCCGCGCCAGGTACCAGCCATGTTTTTCGGCCAGTTCCTTGGCTTTCGCCACCATGGCCTGCCCGCGTCCGGCGGCCGGTGTCAGGATGACCTTGGCGCCGAGCATGCGCATGATGCGGCGGCGCTCGACCGAAAACGACTCGACCATGACGGCGACGAAGGGATAGCCCTTCGCGGCGCATACCATCGCGAGCGCAATGCCGGTGTTGCCGGAAGTGGCCTCGATGACTGTCTGGCCGGGCTTCAGCACGCCGCGCGCTTCGGCATCCTCGATGAGCGCAATCGCGAGCCGATCCTTGACCGATGAGAGCGGATTGAAGAATTCGCACTTGGCGTAGAGGGTCACGTTGGCGGGCGCGAGCCGCTGGATGCGCACGATCGGCGTGCGCCCGATGGTTCCCAGAATGCTGTCGTAGATCATCGGACACCTCGGTTGGGCTAGTATCCCCACAGCGCCTGGCCCTTGGGGGCCGCAATATTGCCACGCCCTCGTGCGCACTGGCTAAGAACCGATTTCTTTGTGCTAAGACTTCAAAAATTGCTCGCCGGCGGCGGCCATGGATCGCGTCGCGCCATCGAAGAGTGGATCCGCGCCGGCCGGGTCACCGTCAACGGCAAGGTGGCACAGCTGGGCGACCGCGCGGTGCCCGGCGATGATGTGCGCCTGGACGGCAAGTCGCTGGACACGGGTGCCGTGACGCAAAGCCCGGCGGTCCTCCTTTACAACAAGCCGGTCGGGGAAGTGACCACCCGCAGCGATCCGCAGGGTCGGCCGACGGTGTTTGATAGCCTCCCGCCGGCTCCGCACGGCCGCTGGATCGTGGTCGGACGGCTGGATTTCATGACCTCCGGGTTGCTGCTGTTCACCACCGACGGCGAGCTGGCGCATCGACTCATGCACCCCTCGGCGCAGGTCGAGCGCGAATACCTGGTGCGCTCGCGCGAGACGCTCACCAGTGCGCAACTGCGACAGCTGACCACCGGGGTGATACTCGAGGATGGTCGTGGGCAGTTCGACAGCGTGACGCCGGCGCGCACCGAAGGCACCTTTACCTGGTATCGCGTGGTGCTGCGCGAGGGCCGCAATCGCGAGGTGCGCCGGCTCTGGCAGGCCATCGGCAGTGAAGTCAGCCGCCTGCTGCGCATCCGCTACGGCCCGGTGCAGTTGCCGCGCGAAATGGTCGCGGGCACCTGGCAGCTGCTGTCAGCTCAGGTCCATGCGGATCTCACGGCCGCCGCCAGCGGGGCCACGAAATGTCGGGCGCCGGCAAGGTTCCCGCGCCGATCCCGCCCCCGGATGCCACCGAAGCGGAGGTGTGGCAGGCGGCACGCGAACGGCGCCGCGCGGCGCCGCCGCGGCCGCTCGCCCGACGCCCGCCGCCGGGCCGCAGCCGCCCATGAGTGGCCCGGGCCCGACGCCGACCCTGTGGCGCAACGCGCGCCTGCTGCCCTGTGATGGGCAGACACAGCGGCTGGATTCGGCGGCGATGATCACGCGGGGCGCGCGCCTGGACTGGGTGGGACGCGAGCGCGACATGCCCGAGGCACTGCGCGCCGAATGCGACGAACACCACGACCTGGGCGGCGCCTGGGTCACACCCGGGCTGATCGATTGCCACACCCACCTGGTCTTTGCGGGAACCCGCGCGATCGAATATGCGCAGCGGCTGCGGGGGGTGTCCTATGAGGAAATTGCGCGCCAGGGCGGAGGCATCCTGAACACGGTGCGGGACACGCGTATCGCCAGCGCGGAGCAGCTGTTCGACGAAAGTGCACCGCGGCTGGCCGCCCTGGTGGCCGAAGGGGTGACGACGGTGGAGATCAAGTCCGGCTATGGCCTGACCTTGACCGACGAAAGCCGGATGCTGCGGGTGGCCCGCAAACTGGGTGAGTCATTCGGCGTGCGGGTGTGCACCACCTTGCTGGCGGCGCACGCTCTGCCGCCAGAATTCACCGGTCGAGCCGAGGATTATATCGACACGGTCGCGCGGGAATGGCTGCCGCGCCTGCAGGGCGAGGGTTTGGTCGATGCGGTCGACATTTTCGTCGAAAATATTGGTTTCAGAGCCGATCAGGCCATTATTCTGTTCGAAGCGGCGAACCGGCTCGGACTGGGGGTGAAAATGCACGCCGAGCAGCTCTCGAACATCGGTGGCAGCCAGGTTGCGGCCCGATTTCGGGCCCTGTCCTGCGATCATCTGGAGTTCTCCACGCCCGAGGATGCCGCCGCGCTCGCCCAGGCGGGGACGGTTGCGGTGTTGTTGCCGGTGGCCTATTACGGCCTGCGCGAGAGCCGAACGCCGCCGATCACCGCCTTTCGTGCCGCCTGCACGCGCATGGCCGTCGCAACCGACTGCAATCCGGGCTCGGCGCCCGGCGCCTCGCTGCTGTTGGCCATGAGCATGGCGACGCGGTTTTTCGGGCTCACCCCCGAGGAGGTGTTGGCGGGCGTGACCTGCCATGCCGCCCACGCCTTGGGGCTGGGCGCGCAGCTGGGTACGCTCACGCCCGGCGCCGCGGCCGATTTCGTGGTCTGGGGCGTGCGCGAGCCGGAGGAGTTGGGGTACTGGGTCGGCCTCAATCCCCGTCGCGCCGTGATCCGCTCGGGCCGGCTGGCGCTTGGACAACTGCCGTGACTACGAAAATATACCTGTCCCGCGCATTGACACCCCCGAAGGTCGAAATCAGAATACGCGGCTCGTTTTCGCGGAGGGGTACCCAAGCGGCCAACGGGAGCAGACTGTAAATCTGCCGGCTTACGCCTTCGTAGGTTCGAATCCTACCCCCTCCACCAAGACGGGGACGGGTCCGTCGGAAAAGACAGGTTGTGGTTGCCATCGGCGGGTGTAGTTCAATGGTAGAACCTCAGCCTTCCAAGCTGATGGCATGGGTTCGATTCCCATCACCCGCTCCAGAATTCGGAAGCGGTTCTGCTGACGTAGCTCAGTTGGTAGAGCACGTCCTTGGTAAGGACGAGGTCTCCGGTTCGATCCCGGACGTCAGCACCATGTGCTTAGGTTTTTGAAGAAAAGTAGTCGCGCCAGAGGTTGTAGTCATGTCGAAAGAGAAATTTGAACGCAATAAGCCGCACGTGAACGTGGGGACGATTGGTCACGTGGACCACGGCAAGACGACGCTGACGGCGGCGTTGACGAAGGTGATGGCCGAGACGTATGGCGGT
>Ga0302310_10003126_pt1 | contig 13029 bp, 10 predicted proteins | sample III_Palsa_N1_2_FD_200451 | JGI IMG/M metagenome (GOLD analysis project Ga0302310, IMG submission 200451) | Peat permafrost microbial communities from Stordalen Mire near Abisko, Sweden - III_Palsa_N1_2 | ecosystem: Environmental > Terrestrial > Soil > Palsa > Peat permafrost | place: Sweden... | reverse complement strand
AATTCGCGCCGCGGATTTCGACGTGCGCTATCGCGGCGCGCATTTCGAGAACAAATCCATCCCGCTCGATAATATCTCGACCACCCTCAAGATTCGCTCGGGCGAAGTGCTGGTTAATCCGCTCGACTTCGGCGTTGGCACTGGCACTATCGCCGCGGTGATTTCGCTCGACGCCCGCGGCAGTGTCATTCACCTCCGCTCCGACGTCGATTTTCGCCGGGTCGATTTTCGTCGACTGATGCAATCGACCAAGGTGTTTCATGGCGCCGGCGTGATCGGCGGACGGGCGGTGATCGAGGGCGTCGGGAATTCGCTGGCGCAGGTTCTCGCCAACGGCAACGGTAGCCTTCGGCTATACATGACCGGCGGCAACGTCAGCGACCTTCTGGTCGATCTTGCCGGCCTCGATTTCGGGCGATCGGTCATGTCGCTGCTAGGAATACCCGAGAATACCGACATCAATTGCATGATTACCGAATTCGGGCTTGAGGACGGCCTTGTCACAACGAGGCACTTGCTGATCGATACCAAAGAAGCCGACATCATCGGCAAAGGCACGATCAATCTGCGCAACGAGACGATCAATTACCAGATCACGCAAGACCCGAAGCATTTCAGCATCCTGGCATTCCATGCACCGATCGATGTCACCGGATTGTTGAAGAAGCCTTCGATCGGGCTTGAGCCGAAGCCGCTGTTGGAGCGGGGAGGCGCCGCGGTGGTATTAGGTGTGCTTACGGCCGGACTTGCGGCGCTGATCCCAACCATCCAACTAGGGCTCGGGTCGGGGAATAGTTGTAGCACTCTGGTTCAGGCGGTAGCGGGTAAGTAAAAGTCTTCTTTTTGTGAACAAAAAGAAGCAAAAAAACTTTGTCAATTCGCGCAGAACCTAAAATGACAAAAGTTTTTGCTTCCTTTTTCAAAAAAGAAGACTCCTTTCTTTGCTTAGCGATGCTTAGCGTGGCTCTTGCCCGCGCCTTTGCCGTTTCGGCCATCGACCATCATCAGCCCAGGCTCAAACGCCGGGCTATCCACGCGCTGAAACACCTCGTCGCTGTTCCACGGGCCAATCACGTCTTTCTCGCCCTGATCGCCCTCGCCGGTGGAATCATTGAAATACTGGTCGACCAGACCCGGCGTCGGCGGGATCTTGCCGATTTCCAGGTTGCCAAGCCCCAAGCTATCCAGCGCCAGCATGAAGGCCTTCATGTGGGTAATTTCACGCGTCATCAGAAACTGCAGCGCCTCCTTCGATCCCGGATCGTCGCAGAAATTGATCAGCCGCTCATAGACGATCTTGGCCCGCGCTTCGGCGGCGATATTGCTGCGCAGATCGACTTCGGGCTGACCGGTGATCTGAATATAATTCGAAGTCCAGGCATTTCCTTCCGAATTATACAGGCCGACACCGCCCCCGCCGCAAATCGCGATCAGCGGATCAGCCTCGGCGGCGTCACGCGCGGTCTTCATCGTCTTCAGATGCATGCGAGCCAACGTACCGATCACCTCGAGATGGCTGAGCTCCTCGGTGCCGATATCCATCAGCAGGTCTTTTAGCCCCGGATCCTCCGTGTTGAGTCCCTGGATCGAATATTGCATCGCGGCCGCGAGCTCGCCGTTGGCGCCGCCAAATTGCTCCAGCAACATATTGCCGAAACGCGGATCGGATTCGCCCACGTTTACGGTGTACATCAGTTTTTTGACATGATGATACATCATGGCCTCCATAGAGTTTACGTTTCAGGGGGATTGGGGGTGCGAGTGCGGCCCCACCCAGAGACCGCACCGCGCCTACGATGGTTAGGATTTGTGGCCTTGCTGACCGGCCTTCGAGTGCTGCTCATGCGAGCCGCCTCGAGTGCCGCTGCCTTCCTCAGAGCCGCCCTTCGCGCTGCCCTGTGAGCCGGAACCGCCCTTGTGGCCCTGCTCGCCGGCCTTGACATGCTGATCCTGCGTGCCGCTGCCTTCCTTGGAGGTGCCCTGCGACCCACCGCGATTGGCTTCGCCCTGCGTGCCGGAACCACCCTTGTGGCTCTGCTCTCCGGCTTTCGCGTGCTGCTCGTGTGAACCGCCGCGTGTTCCTTCGTTCTGTGCCATTCTTGAAACCTTTTCTATTGAGTTCGATCTACGCGGACAAGATTGCTCTATCCGCGTCGAAACCAACGATAGCCTTCCGGGGAAGTTCCGTACACTGAGTAGGTTTAATGTGGTGGTAGTGATCGGAGCCGGGGAATCAAATCGGAATATGGTGTCGAAACCTTGGCGCGACCCGGATTCTCTCTGAACAAACAAAAAGGAAAAAGAATCTTCTTGTTGTGAACAAAAAGAAGCAAAAAAACTTTATTAATGTTTCGCCGGTGCTGCGCTGCGGTGGAAAGGGAAACGACCAGTTCAATACCGCTATTCACGGCCTCAGCGATCTTCTGCGCGGCGTCGAGGGTAGCCGGAACGTGTTGCTGATGAACTCCCACCGAGATCACTCGGGCCGGGCTTGACGCCGGCAGATCCTATCGCTCGGCAGTAACGCCGAAGATGGGGTCGAACGGCAGGTCGGATCTCTTGCGGTCACGCCTATTACTCGGAAATGAACCCGCTGATCGCGCTTTCGTACCACCACCTTCAAAAACCCCGGCCTTGAAGGGGGTACCGGTGCGAATTCACGCTGAAGTCGAGTGTCGCCTCAATGCTGAAACTTACTGCAGTGTAATTTAGGGGTTCCCCCGCCGGGCAACCCGGGTTAAGCCTTGTCCTTCATAGGTTTTGGGGACTAGACGGCATGAGCGCGGGCATCTTCCACCTCATCAATCCATACTATTCGTTTTCCGGCTTCGTGGTGGGACTGCTGGTGGGCATGACCGGCGTGGGTGGCGGATCGCTCATGACTCCGCTGCTGATCCTGTTGTTCAAATTCCATCCCTCGACCGCCGTGGGTACGGACCTGCTCTATGCCTCGATCACCAAATCGGGCGGCACGCTGGTGCACGGGCTCAGAAAGACCATCGATTGGCGCATTACCGGTCGGCTTGCGATGGGCAGTGTGCCGGCAACCGCGCTCACGATTCTGCTGCTGGCCCATTTCGGCAAGAACAGCACCGCCGCGTCGGGCATCATTACCTTCGTGCTCGGCTGCGTGCTGATGCTGACCGCACTGGTGCTGCTATATCGGACCAGACTGGTCGCTTATTGCAGCGCCCATCTACCGCCGGTGACCGAGCGCAAGATCTGCAATCTCACGATCTTTACCGGTGCGTTGCTCGGCGTGATGGTCTCGATTTCGTCGGTTGGTGCCGGCGCGATCGGAGTTACCGTGCTGCTGATCCTCTATCCCAAGATCCCCACCGTGCGCCTGGTCGGCTCCGATATTGCCCACGCCGTGCCGCTGACCCTGATCGCCGGCGTGGGCCATTGGTTCCTCGGCGACATCAACTGGCACTTGCTGCTTTCGCTGCTGGTCGGCTCGATCCCCGGAATTATGCTTGGCAGCAACTATGTAGTGCGGGTGCCTGACCGCTTGCTGCGCCAAATCATGGCGGTGACTTTGGTTCTGGTGTCTGCCCGTTTGCTCGGGATTTGAGCGGCGGCCCTGCCTTTTTGTCTCTTTCCAACCCTCCGACCAGTCGCTAGAACCCCGGCGTCACTCCAGGTTGGGCGCAATGGCGACAATTCTTCTCCTGCTGTTTTTGCTGGTCACTTTGGCGCTGATCGGCGTGGTGCTGATCCAGCGCAGCGAGGGCGGCGGCCTGGGCATCGGTTCGACCCAGGGCATGGGCAGTTTCATGTCCGGCCGCGGCACTGCCAATCTGCTCACCCGCACGACGGCGATTCTGGCGACCTTGTTTTTTGCCCTGGCCCTGGCCCTGGCCTGGATCGATCGCGGCGGAGCAAGTTCCAATTCGTCGATTCTAAACGTGAGTCCGCCCACAACCGTTTCGCCGGCGCCGGCGAAGCCATCGGCCCCCTCGATCCCGACCAACTGATAAAAGTTTTTGCTTCTTTTTTCAAAAAGAAGACTTTCTTAAGCCCTTCTTTTTGTGAACAAAAAGAAGCAAAAAAACTTTGATACTTTTGGTTGGTGCGAGGGCGAGGCCGCCGGGGAGGGTTCCCAAACCGGGTCGCACCGATGTATGAGGGGGGCCCATGACACGCTTTGTATTTATCACTGGCGGCGTGGTTTCTTCGCTCGGCAAGGGGATAGCGTCGGCGGCCTTGGGGTCTCTGCTCCAGGCGCGCGGCTACAGCGTGCGACTGCGCAAGCTCGATCCCTACCTCAACGTCGACCCCGGCACGATGAGCCCGTATCAGCACGGCGAAGTGTTCGTCACTGACGACGGCGCCGAGACCGACCTTGATCTGGGGCACTACGAACGCTTCACCGGCGTGCACGCTTCCCGCGCCGACAATGCCACCACCGGTCGAATCTACTCCGACGTGATCGCCAAAGAGCGCCGCGGCGACTACCTCGGCGCCACGGTGCAGGTAATCCCGCACATCACCGACGCAATCAAGGAAGTGATCACGCGCGAGACCGACGGCATAGACTTCATGCTGATCGAGATCGGCGGCACCGTGGGCGACATCGAGAGCCTGCCGTTCCTCGAGGCAATCCGGCAGCTGGGCAACGAGCTCGGACCGCAAGGCGCTATGTTCGTGCATCTCACTCTGGTGCCGTTCATTCGCTCGGCGGGCGAGCTCAAGACCAAGCCGACCCAGCACTCGGTGAAGGAACTGCAAAATGTCGGGATCCAGCCGCAGATGCTGCTGTGCCGCTGCGATCGGCCAATCCCCGAGGGTGAACGGCGGAAGATCGCCAATTTCTGCAACGTCCGCGCGGAAGCGGTGGTGCCGGCGCTCGATGCCTCCAGCATCTACGAAGTCCCTCTGGCCTATCATGCCGAGGGGATGGACCGCGAGGTATTGCGCCATTTCGGCCTTACCTTTGACGGCGAGCCCAATATGGGCCGCTGGCATAAGATATTGGAGGCGGTGCGGTCACCCGAGGGTGAGGTGCGAATCGCGGTGGTGGGCAAATACACCACGCTGCTTGACAGCTATAAGTCCCTGGCCGAAGCGCTCACCCACGGCGGCATCGCCAACCGGGTCAGGGTGCAGCTCGAATGGGTCGACAGCCAGATCTTCGAGGAACCCCACGCGGTAGCGCGCCTGGAGGGCGTGCACGGGATACTCGTGCCGGGTGGTTTCGGCGAGCGGGGCACCGAGGGCAAGATCGAAGCGGTGCGCTTCGCCCGCAGCCGCAAGGTACCGTTCCTGGGAATTTGCTTCGGCATGCAGATGGCGGTGATCGAGTGCGCTCGCAATCTTGCCGGGCTGCAAGATGCCTCCTCGACCGAATTCGGTCCGTGCGGGACACCGATCGTGGGCTTGCTCACCGAATGGACACGCGGCAATCAGGTCGAAAAGCGCAGCGAGGAAGGCGACCTGGGCGGATCGATGCGGCTGGGTGCCTACCCCGCGGTGCTGGGCGAGGGCAGCCTGGTACGCAGCGTCTACGGCGATGTCGGGCGGATCATGGAGCGTCACCGCCATCGCTACGAGGTCAACATCGCCTATCGGGATCTGCTTGAATCCAAAGGCTTGCGTTTCTCCGGCCTCAGTCCCGACGGGGTGCTGCCGGAAATCGTGGAATACCCCGATCATCCGTGGTTTATTGGCGTGCAGTTCCACCCGGAGCTGAAATCGAAACCGTTTGATCCGCATCCTCTGTTCCGAGGATTCATCGAAGCCGCAGTGAAGCAGGCCCGCCTTGTCTGAAATCGCCAAAAATATCGTAGTGAATGTCGGCGATATCGCGATCGCGAATCATCTGCCGTTCACCCTGATCGCCGGCCCGTGCCAGATCGAATCCGAGTCTCATGCGATGGAAGTCGCCGCCGAGCTGGTCGCGATCTGCGGCGGGCTCGGCATTCCGCTGATCTATAAGAGCAGCTACGACAAGGCCAACCGGACCTCGGCCGGCGGCCAGCGTGGGGTCGGCATGGCCAAGGGTCTCGCGATCCTGGCCGGCGTGCGGGAACGCTTCGGCATTCCCGTGCTGACCGACGTGCACGACGCCGCACAATGCGCGCCCGCTGCGGAAGCGGTGGATGTGTTGCAAATCCCGGCGTTTCTGTGCCGCCAGACCGACCTGCTGCTGGCAGCGGGGGCCACCGGCAAGGTGGTGAACGTGAAGAAGGGCCAGTTCCTGGCGCCTTGGGACATGAAGAATGTCGCGGCCAAGGTGGAACAGACCGGCAACCGGCGTATCCTGCTCACGGAGCGGGGTGCGAGCTTCGGCTACAACACATTGGTGTCGGATTTCCGCTCGCTGCCGATCATGGCCCGCACCGGTTATCCGGTGGTGTTCGATGTCACCCATTCGGTGCAGCAGCCGGGCGGGCAGGGGACCAGCTCCGGCGGCCAGCGCGAATTTGCGCCGGTTTTGGCGCGGTCGGCGCTCGCGGTCGGCGTGGCGGCGCTGTTTATCGAGGCGCATCCCGATCCGGACAACGCCCCTTCCGATGGACCGGTGATGATCCCGCTCGATCAGATGAAGAATCTCCTGACGCGTCTGCAGCAGTTCGATCAATTGGCGAAGTCCTAGGCCGGATTTCTCAACCTGCTCTGCCGAGATAGGTCTCAACCTGCCCCCGTGCGTTCTCAGCCAATGCCTGGCAACCCTCCTCAGTCCTGTAGGACTGTCGCGCTGACTTCATGGCACGCGCTGGTCTCCGCGCGAGGGCGGCGAGGTTGACGCCGGACGGGGGAAACTACTATTCGTGGCCAAGAACTACGTCTTTATTCCTGGGGTTACTTCTGTGCGTGCCGGCGCCGAAGAGCGGGCGACCTCCCGCCGTCCCGCGGGATAGCACGAACGCGATCGTGTGCGTGCCGATCTTGTGGGTGAGGGAGAAGATAATGGGTGAACCAGCCGTCGGGCGTATCGCCCAGGCATTGAGGAAATTGCGCGATCCCACTGATCTGCTGTCTGCCGCTTTGGTCTTGGTGCTTGCCGCGGGATTTCTTACCCCCACCGGCGCTGCTTGGTCCGATCTATTTTACGCCATATCCGGTCCGGCCATTCTGGTTGCGCTGTGGCGCGGGAAGGCGACCGCCCGCGGTCTCGGACCGGGCTTTTTTCTCCCGGTCGCGCTCATTCTCTGGTCTACCGCCTCGGTGCTTTGGTGCACCGACCCTGGGCCGCGCACCAACGCCTATCTGGTCGATGGCTTCTGTACCTTGGTATTTTACGTGGGCCTAGTGGTCGCGCTCGACCAGGTCCGCTTCCGGCGTCTCGCTGTCAACATCCTGATATGGTTTGCAGCTTTGAACGCAGTGATCGCGCTGATAGGCTACCCTTGGCGGAACGGCATCGGCGGGCGCCTGGGTGGGATCGGCGAAACCCGGCAGGCGATCTTGGGAGCCTCGGTGATCGCCGTGGCAATGCTGTTCGCGCTGTTCCGGGTGTTGAACGACAAAACATGGACCTCGGCCCAACGATTCGCCGGCTCGGCCGCCACCGCGCTGATGCTGCTGTTCGTGGCACTGACCCAAAGCCGCGGCCCAATTTTGGGCGCGGCAGCGGGTGTGCTGGTGCTGATTTTGTGGTCGGAGTGGCGGTTTTGGATCTTGCCGGCCCTGATCGGTTTGCCCGCCGCAGTCTGGCTGATCGACGGCGCGGTCCGGATCGGCGGGCTCGATCGGGCGCTGCACGACATCGTGATCGGGCCGCTGACCCAACGCGGCACCTCGTTTCGCCCCGAAATCTGGCGCGCGAGCCTGGCCCGCATTGCGCAGCACCCGTGGATTGGTCACGGCGTAGGCGGGCGGCTGGAATACAAGAGCTTCACCTTTCCGCACGACCTGTACCTGTCGTTGCTGTTCTACAGCGGCGCGGCCGGACTCGCGTTGTTTGTCGGCTGCGTTGTCTTGCTGCTCGGCGGTGTGCTGCGCCGGCCCGGGCCGGAACGCAGTTTGCTGGTTGCGCTGTGGGCCAATATGCTTGTATCCGGGCTGACTGATTACGGCCAAATCATCAAGGGGCCGTCACCTTTGTGGTATATCATCTGGTTGCCGATCGCCTTTTCCGTTGAATTCGTGACCCGCCCCCGTGTCGACGGCGCAGTGCGCCTCCGTGTGAGCGGCGTCGCATGAAGATCGTTCACGTCGGGCAGTTCCACCTGCTGAAGCCGAAGGGCGCGTACGTGCATAGCGTCGCGCCAAAACTTTCCAACGGCTTCATCCGCAACGGCCACCGGGTGTTCGATTTTTCCGATCGCGACATGGCGCGGGCTTCGTCGCTGTTTTCCACTCGCAAGATGGGCGTGGGCGCGGCGAACCGGCTGCTGCGGTCGCTCTGCAACGAAATCGGCCCCGATTTGCTGGTGCTCGGCCATGCCGACGTGATCGAGCCCGCCACCATCGCCAAAATCCGCTGGGACCATCCCAACCTGCGTACACTGCAATGGAACGTCGATCCCTTGTTCGAATCCGACAATCTTGCGCGGGTGGCGGCAAAACTCGACGTGGTTGACACGACCCTGGTCTCCACCGCCGGTGACGACCTGGCACCACTGGTGCGCCCCGGCAAAGCGCTCGGATTTCTGCCCAATCCGGTGGATTTCTCGGTCGAAACCGGCGCCAGCCACGAGGCCCTCGACCTGCCCTACGATTTGTTTTGCGCCGCCGGCCCGAATAATCTGCGCTGCATCGGCGGCCGGATGCTGACGGTGGACGACCTGATCGGGCAAATAAAACGTGAAATCCCGGCGATCCGCTGCAAGCTGGGCATGCTGCAAGGCGAGCCGCACCTGAAAGGCCACGCCTATCAGGACGCGCTCGCCGAATCCGCGATCGGGGTGAACGTGAGCCGGCGCAACGACGCTCTGCTCTACAGCTCGGATCGCCTCGCCCACCTGGTGGGCAACGGCCTGGCGGCGTTGGTCGACCGGCGGACCGGCTACGACCGCCTGTTCACCGACGAGGAATTCGTCTTTTTTTCGAGCATCGACGAAATGATCCGCCACCTGCGCGCCCTGGTCGCCGAGCCGGCGCGCCGTGCTGCGATCGCCACCCGCGGGCGAACGCGCTACCACGAACTCTTCAACGAACGCAGAGTCTCCCAGTACATCGTCGAAGCCGCCTTCGGCGAGGTCCGCCGTGGCGATTACGAGTGGCCGACCCTTGTTTAGGCGATGAGGCAAGGAAGTAAGGCAAGGCCAAGGGGCGCTGCCCCCTGGACCCCCGCCAAGGGCCGAGAGGCCCCTGGACCCCGACACTTTGGAACTGATGGGGGTCCAGGGGCCCCTCGGCTCCTGGCGGGGTCCAGGGGCAGAGCCCCTGGCCTTGCCTTTCGGCCTCGCCTGATAGCCCAAGCCAGGTTCGTCCACGGTGGCTGAGGCGCGCGGGGGGACGCTGGGGTCGTTGGAGGTTGGGCGTTTTGCGGCGGCGTCTTGGGTGGCGCTGGCGCATTTTCTGCCTAATGTCGAAAAGCATGCGGCGGCGGGGCAACGGGTTTTTGGCGGCTGGCGGCCGCCCGGGGCGCTCGGGGTAGAGTATTTCTTCGTGCTCAGCGGTTTCGTCATGATGATCGCGCATGGCGCCGACCGCGGCAATTGGCGGGCGGTGCCGATTTTCTGGGCCCGACGGGCGGCCAGGATCTATCCGATCTATTGGCTCGCGCTGCTGGTGCCGCTTTGCTACCTCTATCCCACTCTGACGCCGGGGCGGTTCGCCGAGCTGGTCGCGCTGCAGCCGGCCGGCGGGGTCGATTTCATCTCGCAAGCATGGACGCTGCGCTATGAAATCGGCTTCTATTTCATGTTCGGGCTATGGCTGTTGCCCTATATCGGGCGGCCGTTGCTGGTCCTGTGGATATTCGGTGTCTGTTGGGCGGCTTTGCACTCGCTTCCGCTAGGTTGGGGTCATTTGCCGGTGCCGCCGTTCCCGCGCGCACTTTCGACTCCTTTCATCAGGGAGTTCAGCGACTCGTTTACGTTCTATTTCTTCACCGGCATGGGCGCCGGCTGGGTGGTGGATCGTTTTCGGCCGGAGCTCGGTTTAAGCGGCACACTCATCGTTGCCGGGCTCGCCGGGCTATTGCTGACGCTACCAGCCGAGGCCTGGGGCTATGGCTACGGCAAGTTGGCCTATCTGCGCTTGCTGACCGGGGCGGGTTTCGCCGCGATGATCGCCGGCGTCGCGGGGCTTGAGCGCAGAGGGAAGCTGCGTTTTGGCAGCACTGCCCGGAGTCTTGGAAAGCTCTCCTACCCGCTCTATATCACTCACACGCCGGCGCTGCTGGTGTTCAGCATGTACACTGGGTGGCTCCAGCTGGGAACAGCCGGTCTCTACGGATTGGTGGTGGTCGGCCTCGCCGCTCTCTACGCTCTGGCGGCGTTGGTGACTTTCGGAGTCGATCAGCCGCTGCAGCGCCGCGTGCGTCGTTGGCTCGCGATTCGAGCCCCTGTGCCGATTTAGTGGCAAGAGGAATGTTTATCACTAGATGTAGTGGGTTTGGCTTGATTTCTCGTAAGTCTCTGTCAGACTGATTCTTCTGACGCCGAGAAGGAACGCACCGAATGCTTGACCAAGTCGTGCAGCTGCAAGGCCGTTACCAGGTAAAATTGGACCGTTCGCGGGACGCGCTGCTGACCGATTTCGGCCGAGCGACGCTGTCGGATCGTTATCTGCTCCCGGGCGAGGGCTACCAGGATCTGTTCGCCCGGGTGGCGAGCTACTACGGCGACAGCCACGCCCACGCGCAGCGAATCTATGACTATATTTCGAAGCTATGGTTCATGCCGGCGACCCCGGTGCTGTCGAACGGTGGCACCCAGCGCGGCCTGCCGATTTCCTGCTTCCTTAACGAGGCGTCCGACAGTCTCGAAGGCATCGTCGGCCTGTGGAACGAGAACGTTTGGCTCGCGAGCAAGGGCGGCGGGATTGGCTCGTACTGGGGCAATCTGCGTTCGATCGGCGAGAAGGTCGGTCAGAACGGCAAGACCAGCGGCGTGATCCCGTTCATCCGGGTGATGGACAGCCTGACGCTGGCGATCTCCCAGGGCTCGCTGCGGCGCGGTTCGGCCGCGGTGTATCTGCCGGTGTCGCACCCCGAAATCGAAGAATTCGTCGAGATGCGCAAGCCCTCGGGCGGTGATCCGAATCGCAAGGCGCTCAACCTGCACCACGGCGTGCTGATCCCGGACGAATTCATGCGCGCGGTCGAAGCCGACGAGCAGTGGAAGCTGACATCGCCGAAAGACGGCGCGCCGGTGCGGTCGATTTCGGCCCGCGCGCTGTGGATCCGGCTGCTGACTGCCCGGATCGAAACCGGCGAGCCCTATCTGATCTTCTCGGACCATGTGAACAACGCGCGGCCGGAGCACCAGAAGCTCGCAGGTCTCGAGGTCAAGACCTCTAACTTGTGTTCGGAAATCACCCTGCCGACCGGCATCGATCAACACGGCCATCAGCGTACCGCGGTGTGCTGTCTCTCCAGCCTCAATCTGGAGACTTGGTTTGAATGGCACGAACATCCGACCTTTATCGAAGACGTGATGCGTTTTCTCGATAATATCCTGCAGGATTTCATCGACCGCGCCCCGCCGGGCATGGAGCGGGCGAAATATTCCGCGATGATGGAGCGCTCGGTCGGGCTCGGCGTGATGGGCTTCCACAGCTTTCTGCAAGAGATGAGCATTCCCTGGGAAGGAGTGATGGCCAAGGTTTGGAACAAGAAGATGTTCCAGCACATCCGGAAACAAGCCGACGCCGCCTCGCATAAGCTCGCTCTTGAGCGCGGCGCGTGTCCGGATGCGGCCGAGTACGGCATTATGGAGCGTTTTTCCAACAAGATCGCGATCGCGCCGACGGCATCAATTTCGATTATCACCGGCAGCACCAGTCCGGGTATCGAGCCGATTTCGGCCAATGTGTTTCTGCAGAAAACGTTATCGGGCAGTTTCTCGGTGCGCAATCGGCACCTGCAGAAGGTTCTGGCCGAGCGCGGCTTTGACAATGAGGAAGTCTGGTCCTCGATCACTCTTACCAAGGGCAGCGTGCAGCATCTGGATTTCCTCACCGATCTGGAAAAGTCGGTGTTCAAGACCGCGTTCGAGCTCGATCAGCGCTGGATCATCGAGCACGCGGCGGATCGCACGCCCTATATTTGCCAGAGCCAATCGGTGAATATTTTTCTGCCCGCCAACGTGCATAAGCGCGATCTGCATCAGATCCATGTGATGGCGTGGCAGCGCGGGGTGAAGTCGCTCTATTATTGCCGTTCGCTGTCGATCCAACGCGCCGACGCGGTGAGCGAGAAGGTCGAGCGTCCGGTGGATTTGGGGCTTTCTGCGGCGAATGATATGATGCAATTGCCGATGGTTGCGTCGGCCGGCGGTGGCAGCAGCACCAACTACGAAGAATGCTTGGCTTGCCAATAAATTATTAAAAGTTTTTGCTTCTTTTTTCAAAAAGAAGAGTCTTGCTTCTTAAAGTATCAAAGAGAATAGAGAAGCAAAAGCTCTTCTTTTTTGAAAAAAAGAAACAAAAAACTTTTATACATTAGGTTCGAGGGAATGCGATGAGTGCGGTGATTGACGATAAACCGGTGCGGTTCGACCTGCTGACCGAAAATCCGGTTTATAAACCGTTTCGCTACCCTTGGGCTTACGACGCGTGGCTGATGCAACAACGCGTGCACTGGCTGCCCGAAGAAGTGCCGCTCGCCGACGACGTGAAGGATTGGCACCGCAACCTGTCGCAGGGCGAACGTAATCTGCTGACGCAGATTTTCCGCTTCTTCACTCAGGCCGACGTCGAGGTGAACAATTGCTACATGAAGCACTATTCGCAGGTGTTCAAACCGACCGAAGTGCTGATGATGCTGTCGGCGTTTTCCAACATCGAAACCATCCATATCGCGGCCTACAGCCATCTGCTCGATACCGTGGGCATGCCCGAAGTCGAATACACCGCCTTCCTCAAATACAAAGAGATGAAGGACAAATTTGACTACATGCAGGGCTTTACGGT
>Ga0302310_10003122_pt1 | contig 13035 bp, 11 predicted proteins | sample III_Palsa_N1_2_FD_200451 | JGI IMG/M metagenome (GOLD analysis project Ga0302310, IMG submission 200451) | Peat permafrost microbial communities from Stordalen Mire near Abisko, Sweden - III_Palsa_N1_2 | ecosystem: Environmental > Terrestrial > Soil > Palsa > Peat permafrost | place: Sweden... | reverse complement strand
CGTCGCCGGCCTGCAGGCCATGGGCGCGGACATTCACATCGAAAACGGCTATATCAAGGCCCGTGCGGGACGTCTGCGGGGCACGCGGCTGGTGCTTGAGACCGTGACCGTCACCGGCACGGAAAATCTCATGATGGCGGCGACTCTGGCGGAGGGCGAGACCGTGCTGGAGAACGCGGCACGCGAACCCGAGGTGGTCGACCTCGCCAATTTCCTGATCGGCATGGGGGCCAAGATCAAGGGTGCGGGCACCGACACGATTGTGATTCAGGGCGTCGAGCGCCTCAATGGAACGGCCTACGAGGTACTCCCGGACCGCATCGAAGCGGGCACGTACATGGTTGCCGCCGCTATTACCAGCGGGCACATTCGCCTCAAGAATACTCGCCCGGAGCATTTAGATTCGGTGACCGACAAGCTCCGAGCAGCGGGCGCCGAGGTGAATACCGGGGATAGCTGGATCGAGGTCGACATGCGGGGTCGCCGGCCCAAGGCGGTCGATATCCGGACCGCGCCTTACCCCGCCTTTCCCACCGACATGCAGGCCCAATTCGCGGCGCTGAACACGGTGGCGAGCGGTGTAGGTACCATCATCGAGACGATTTTCGAGAATCGCTTCATGCACATGCTGGAAATGCGCCGCATGGGGGCGGAGATTCGCCTGGAGGGCAATACGGCCATTATCAAAGGGGTGGAACGACTCACTGCTGCCCCCGTCATGGCCACCGATCTGCGTGCCTCGGCGAGCCTGGTATTGGCAGGTCTGGTCGCTGAGGGGAGGACCGAGATCGAACGCATTTACCATATTGACCGCGGGTATGAGGCCATTGAAGAGAAACTGCAACAGCTAGGCGCCCGAATCCGCCGCACCCCGGGGTAGGGGGGGCGCGTAGCCGCACCCGGCGGGCGGCCCGCGTGGGGCGCCCTGCGACGGCGGGGGGCGTAGCTGCGGGCGGGGGTAGCCAGGGCCCCGTTGGCACCTGGCCAGGGGCGCGGGCCGAGCGCGGCTAGTGCTGCTGCGCCAGGTGCGTGGGTCTTTCGATAACCTGGATCTTCAGGGCGAAGGGTTGGCGGGCGTGCCGACCCCCCAAGTCGACGGTGTCGCCGGGGGCCAGCGCCGCGACCCGGCTGACCAGGTCCTGGGCACTTCTCACCGGCTCGCCGTTCAGTCCAGTCACCAAGTCGCCTGGCCTCACGCCGGCCTCAAAAGCGGGACTCTTCACCAGGATATTCACCACGGTGACTCCTCCATCGGCGCCGGTACCCAACTGTGCGGATTGCTCGGGCGAGAGGTCCTGAGGCATGAATCCCAGCCAGCCTCGCACCACATGACCCTTGCTCAGGATCTGTTCCGTGACGCCGCGTACCAGGTTCACGGGTATGGCGAAACCGATGCCCTCGGGGCCGCCGGAGGCGCGATTCAATACCGCGGTATTGATGCCCACCAGATCCCCATTGGCGTCGATTAGCGCACCGCCCGAGTTGCCGAGATTAATAGCCGCATCGGTCTGGATGAAGTTCTCGAAGGTGGCAAGACCCAGCTGGCCGCGGCCGGTGGCGCTCACGATGCCCTGCGTCACGGTCTGGCTCAAACCATACGGGTTGCCGATGGCGAGCACGATGTCACCCACCCGCAAGGTGTCGGAGCGGCCCATGGGCATGACCGGTAATTTGTCGATGGAAAGGTGCAGAATCGCAAGGTCGGTATCGGGGTCCTGGCCGGTGATGGCCGCCTCGGCGATGCGGCCGTCTGAGAGCTGCACCCGGATGGAATCGGCGCCGGCGATCACGTGTTGATTGGTGACGATGGTGCCGGCCTGATCGATGATCACGCCGCTCCCCAAGCTGCGTTCGACGCGGCGCCGATAGCTTGGCCAATAGTCGCCGAACAGTTGATCGATGGGCGCCGTTTGGGTGCGCTCGGTGACGACTCGAGCGGTGTATATGTTCACCACCGCCGGTGCCGCCCGCGCCACGGCATCGGCAAAACTGGGCAGTGCAGCGCCGTGCGACGTGAGAGTGGGCGTGGTGACAGGTATGCTCTGTGCCGGTGCATCGGCGGGTCGGCTTGTCGGGGTGGCCCCCAATAGTGCAGGCTTCCACCAGACCAAAAGAAACGCGGCCGCGAGGCCCACGACCACCGCCCTGAAGAAGAAACTCATGAAGACGCGCGCACTCTGCAATTAATCGCTCCTCATGCCTGCAGGGCCAACCACTTATCTGTGTATAATGCGCTCCCAATATTCTTTGGGAAACACTACCGCCATAGGGGTTTGCGTGAAGATTTGTCAACATTGCTTAGGGGCAATCGAATGAATGATCAGGTTGACTACAGTCGGCGCCGCTTGTTGACGGCGGCTACCGTCGGTACCGGAGCCATAGGCGCAGCGTTCGCGGCCGTGCCATTTATAACGTCTTGGTTGCCCAGCGAGCGCGCTAAAGCGTTGGGTGCCCCGGTGGAAGTGGACGCATCGAAGCTCGAAGCGGGGCAGATGCTGAAGGTAGTCTGGCGCGGCCAGCCGGTGTTCGTCGTCCGCCGTACGAAGGCGGTGCTCGATGGGCTCAGCGGTCACGACGACCTGCTGGCCGATCCCACGTCCGCGGACTCGCTGCAGCCCGATTACATCAAGGGTGCCGCACGTGCGCGCAACCCCGAGTATTGGGTGGGTCTCGCCGTTTGCACTCACCTGGGTTGCTCGCCGCTGGGCGCGTTCGAACCGAATGCTCCGACGCAATTGGCGGGCACCGATCTGGGCCAAGGCTGGCCAGGCGGGTTCTACTGCCCTTGCCATGGGTCGAAATACGATATATCCGGCCGCGTCTTCAAATCGATGCCGGCGCCGAAGAACCTCACGGTTCCTTCTTACACGATCTCCGGGGATGCGCGCATTGCGATTGGCGTGGACGAAACCCCGAAGACTGCTTAAAACGACGAAAAGAGGTTGAGTAATGGCAGCACCTGAATCCACCGAGCCTCCCAAATTCGGCACGGGCCTATTGGGTTGGATCGATCAGCGCTTTCCCCTGACTTCGTTGTGGAAGAGTCAAGTCTCCGAGTATTACGCGCCGAAGAATTTCAATTTTTGGTACTTCTTTGGTGCCTTGGCCCTCCTGATTCTTGCGAATCAGTTGATCACGGGCATATTCCTGACGATGAATTACAAGCCGTCGGCCGCCGAGGCGTTCTCGTCGGTGGAATACATCATGCGGGATGTGGACGGTGGCTGGATCATCCGCTACATGCATTCCACCGGTGCGTCGGCGTTCTTTATCGTCATATACCTGCATATGTTTCGTGCGCTGCTGTATGGGTCAGCCCGTAAGCCGCGCGAACTGGTGTGGATTTTCGGCTGCTTGATCTTCCTGCTGCTCATGGCCGAAGCCTTCATGGGTTACGTGCTCCCCTGGGGCAACATGAGTTTCTGGGGCGCTCAGGTGATCGTGTCCCTGTTCGGCAGTTTGCCCGTGATAGGCGGCGTTCTGGTGGAATGGATCCGCGGCGACTACGTGATTGCGGACGCTACCTTGAACCGCTTTTTTGCCTTGCACGTGGCTGCCTTGCCGCTGGCCCTGGTGTTCCTGGTGATCGCGCACTTGATGGCGCTGCACGAGGTGGGCTCGAACAATCCGGACGGTGTCGACATCCACAAGAAGAAGGATGCCAATGGTCATTACCTGGACGGCATTCCGTTTCACCCGTACTACACCGTGAAGGATGTGATGGGCGTGGCCGGGTTCCTGCTGATTTTCTGCGGTGTGATTTTCTTTGCGCCGACTTTTGGCGGCTTGTTCCTGGAGGGGCCGAACTTCGAACCCGCGAATCCGCTGCAAACGCCGCCGCATATCGCCCCCGTCTGGTATTTCACACCGTTCTACGCCATGTTGCGTGCCGTACCTTCGTTCGCGGGGACGCAGGTGTGGGGGGTCTTGGTCATGGGGGCGGCCATTGTGGTGTTGTTCTTCGTACCGTGGTTGGATCGTTCGCCGGCATTGTCCATCCGCTATAAAGGGCCGCTCTATAAGATAGCTCTCGCCATTTTCGTGGTGTCGTTCATCATCTTGGGCATGTGTGGTTTGAAGCCTCCCTCAGGGATCTATCCCATGCTGGCCAAGGTATGCACGGTGCTTTATTTCGCTTTCTTTTTGTTGATGCCCTGGTACACGAAAATCGATAGCGTGAAACCGGTGCCGGAGAGGGTCACGGGACATGCATAAGCATTTGGCATTGATTGCGTTCTTGCTCGCTGGCACAGCGGCGGGCAGCGCCATGGGTGTTCGTGTTGCCGCCGCCGAGGAAGGCGAAGGGCTGCCGCGTTCCGGCGCGGACATCAAAGACGTGGAGTCGCTGCAACGGGGCGCGCGTAATTTCATGAATTACTGCTCCGGCTGTCACTCCCTCAAGTACGTGCGATACAACCGCATGTCGACTGACTTGCAGATACCGGAGCCGGAACTCGCCGCCAATTTGATGTTCACGACGGATAAGCCCTTCGATACCGTGAATTCGTCCATGCCGGCGGATTCGGAGGCTTGGTTCGGCAAGCAACCGCCGGATTTGTCATTAATGGCTCGCGCCCGCGGTGTGGATTATCTCTACGCCTTCTTGAAGAGCTTTTACGTCGACAAGAATCGTCCCTGGGGCACGAATAACCTGATTCTTCCGGGCGCTGCCATGCCTGATGTGCTGGCGAAGCTGCAAGGATTGCAGAAACCGGTCTACACGAACGAGCCGGACGACCATGGTAGTGCCAATATGGTGCTGACCGGCGTCGAGCCGATGAGCCCGGGCGCGATGAAGCCAGAGGAGTATGATCAGTTCGTCCGGGACACCGCGAACTTCCTCGACTACGCTGGAGAGCCCGTCAAGGCCAAGCGGCAGTCCATGGGCGTGTTCGTGATACTGTTTCTGCTGGTGTTCTTTGCGTTCGCGTACATGTTGAAGAAAGAGTATTGGAAGGACGTCCACTGAACGACAGCGGATCTCCTTTGTGTACTAAGGTCCGCAGGAGAAGCGTTTGGCACGTCGCTCGGTAATGACTCTTTTTTCCGCGCCGACTGACCCGTGGAGTCACCGGACGCGACTGGTACTTGCCGAGAAAGGAATCGCGATCGAGTTGGTCAACGTCGACCCGCTCAAGTTGCCGGAAGACTTGCTCGATCTCAACCCGTACCACAGCGTGCCGACGCTGGTGGATCGGGATCTGGTGCTGTACGACTCGCGAGTCATCATCGAGTACCTGGACGAGAGATTCCCGCACCCGCCCTTGATGCCCATCGATCCTGTGACGCGGGCGCAATTTCGCGTCGCTCTGTACCGAGTCGAGCGGGATTGGTATGCCCTGGCGCATGACATCGAATTGGGCGCGCAGTCCAAAACCTCGGAACATAGCCGCAAGGTCTTGGGCGAGGCAATTTGCGCGAGCGCCGAAGTCTTCAAAGCCAAACCGTTTTTCCTGAGCGATGAATTCTCGCTGGTGGATGCCAGCATCGCTCCCATCCTGTGGCGACTGCCGTCCTATGGAATCGATCTGCCCCCACAGGCGCAGCCTATCGTGAAGTATATGAATGCGATTTTTTCTCGATCTACCTTTCGCTCCTGCCTGTCCCAGGCGGAGCGGAGCATGCGCCATTGAAACCTAGGCGCCCCTATCTACTTCGTGCCTTGCATGAATGGATCACCGACAGCGGCGAGACGCCGCATATCGTCGTGGATGCCGCTGCGGAAGGCGTCACGGTACCTCGGCAATATGTAAAAGATGGGAAGATCGTTCTGAATGTCAGTTTCTCCGCCACGCAGATGCTCAAGCTGGGGAATGACTTCGTCAGTTTCGAGGCGCGCTTCGGCGGCGTGAGTTTCGCGGTGCTCGTCCCGGTGCGCGCCATTCTCGGCATTTACGCGCGGGAAACGGGTCAGGGCATGATTTTCCCAGAGGGAGATGCCGATCCCGATCCGACCGACGGGCCGCCGGCCACGCCAATTTCCACGGGGACGGCACCCCCGGCTTCGAAGCGGCCTAAACTCCAGGTCGTGAAGTAAGGCCGCGCGGCTATGCCGCGCGGAAGGCATCTTTGACCCATTCCAGGGTGTGAGAGCCGTCTGGGATACCTTGGATCGCGACCACATCGAAGCGTATGGGGAGCTCGCGCCAACGCGGCTCGCGCTGAGTGGCGTACTGTGCTGCCCGGATAAATCTTCGTTGCTTGCGCGAGGAAACCGACGCCAGCGCGCCGCCGAAGTCGCTACGTGAGCGCAGGCGGACTTCTACCATCACCAGCACTCCCCGGTCGTAGCACACAAGATCGATCTCGCCGGCCTTGCAGCGTACATTCCTGGCATAGAGCGTGAGCCCCTGCGCCTGCAGGTGGTCGGCGGCGAGTGCCTCTGCGGCCGCTCCACGCTCAAGGTGGGTTTCCATCGAGCGAGCATGCAGCGCGGGCGGCCACGCGTCCCATGCCAAAGCTGCTGCGTTTGCCTCAAAACGCCACGAGGCCTCAAAACGTCACGAGGCGTTAAAAGCTCACGAGGCCGTCAAGAGCTCACGAGCGGTCATTGCGCCCCAGGATGCGGACTATACGGTTCCGTCCGGTGTTGGTGCCGCTGTACTTGGCGGCATCCAACCCTTCGATGGACGAAATGGATTCGACGCGATTGCGCCCGACGCTTTTGGCTTGATAGAGCGCGGCGTCAGCCAATTGAATGAGTCGTGATTGCCCGTCACCCTGCGTGGGGGTGACTGCGGAATACCCGATGGACACCGTCACCTTGCCCCAAGAGTTGCCGATATGCTCGATCCCCAACGCGTAAATCGCTTCGCGAAGTCGCTGCAAAACATGGTGCGCACCCTCGGCCGAGGTGTGCGGCAGTAGCAGCGCGAACTCTTCGCCGCCAAAACGCGCGACGAAATCTTCCGGACGCTGCACTTCCTTCGCCAGCGCGGCCGCCACCGCCTTGAGGCACTGATCGCCGGCCAGGTGGCCGTACAAATCGTTGAACTGCTTGAAGTTATCCAAATCGATCATGGCCAAGGCCAGAGGCTTGCGGTGGCGCGCCGAGCGGTGCCATTCCTGAGCCAGGCGTTCGTCGAAGGAGCGGCGATTGGCGATGCCGGTGAGGCCGTCGAGGGCCGCGAGGACGGTGAGACGTGCGTTGGTGTCGTGCAGGTCCTCGGCCATGCGACGACGCTCCATGAACATGATGGAGGCGGGAAATAGCGCCACCAAGTGAAAACCGAAATACAGCTGAAAAGCCACGTCGCGGGACATGGGCTGGTCGGCCGTCCATCTCCCGAAAGGTCCGAGGCCGTCGGTGGTGAAATACACCGAGATCAGCAGGACGCCGACCACCGCGATGGAAGATCCCGCGAACGCCAGCAGCGAGTCCACCAGCAGGAACAGTGGGTACAGTAGGAATATCAGCGAAATGCGGCTGACGGAGAAGATCACTTCGGCGCCCGCGAAAGCCAACACCAACACGCCGAGGGTTCTCGGCAGCGCCGCGCGTTGAAATAAGCTTTGCATTTGCGGCGAACGCACAGCGAGAGTCAGAGGGATGGTGGCCGCCATGCCGACGGCATCCGCGCCGGCCCAGGCGTCGAGGCCCCACCAGAAGGGCTGTCCGGCGGCCATCTGGAACAATAGGGCGGCGATAACCCCCGAGATACCCGGGCCCAGGACCAGCGCCAAAAAGAAACGAGTGAAAATACCGGGAGTGCGCAACCAGCGCTCCAGGGTCGAGAAGGGAGGCAGGAGCAACGCGCTGATGAATATTTCGATGCCAGAACACACCCGCAGGCAGGCCGCCATGTAGAGGGTGTTGTCGTCCAGACATTCACCGATACCGGTTCCCAACTCGATGCCCAGTATCATCCAAGGCCATGCGGAGCGAGGACGCATGAGCAGTAACGCCACGTTGACCCCATTGAGCGGCCACACCAGCGTCCAGCCGTCGCTGAAGGCGAAGCGATTCAGCGCCACGTCAACGATCAGGTAGGCCAGCGTGTAAGCGACTACAGTCTTAGCCGCTGCAGCCCAGGTCTGTGGAGTTGGCTGCCTTCCGGCGGGGTGCACGATGTCCTCGAGTTGAAAGAACGGTATGTGGCCCTTAAGTTTGCATGTCGTGGGCGGCCAAATGGCGGCGACGTCACACCTTTTTGCCGACAGCAGAGTGACCACCGTCGCACATTACAGTTTTCGGCCGCGCGCATGGCAAACTGAAGTATTCATGACAAATAACAAGCACCATCACGCGGCCGCTGGTTACCGGAATAACTATGTTGCGTCGGTCACGAAGTCCCTACGCGACCTGCTGCGCTGGCAGTGGCAACGGTATCGAAAAAACCTGCCGCCGCCGCCTGAGATCCCCACGCCGACGACACCACCGGATATGGATTTCATTCTGCACAATGCCGGGGCAGGCACCGACATGGTGCGAGCCGTGACTTGGTTGGGCCACGCAACGTCGCTGGTCCAGGCAAGCGGGCTCAACGTCTTAACCGATCCGATATTTTCGCAGCGCGCCTCACCCTTGCGCTTCGCAGGTCCGAGGCGCGCGCAGCTGCCGGGCATTGCTCTTCAGGCACTACCGCATATCGACGTCGTGGTGATTTCGCATAATCACTACGACCACCTCGATAGCGACAGCATCGTGTCGCTGGCCGCGCAGCCCGGAGGCCCTCCCCATTTCTTGGTGCCCTTAGGCATCAAGGCCTGGATGGCGCGGCTGGGCATTACGAGCGTGGTGGAGTTGGATTGGTGGGACGTGTACCGGCATCCCGCTAGCGAGCGCGCTCCGGCGGAGCGACGCACCGCGGGTGGCCCGCCCGCGAATAGCCGCGCTACCGAGTTTCATTTCACGCCGGCGCAGCATTGGTCGGCGCGTTCGCCGTTCGATCGGAACAAGACCCTATGGGGCGCATGGTCGGTGCTGGGCGAAGATTTTCATTGGTATTTCAGCGGAGATACGGGCTACAGCCCGGACTTCGTGGATACGCAGCGGCACTTCGCCGATCGGCAAAGCGTGGCGAACGGCGGTGGATTCGATGTGGCTCTCATTGCGGTGGGTGCCTGCGAACCGCGTTGGTTCATGCAGGAGCAGCATGTCGATCCGGCCGAGGCGGTGCAAATTCATGTGGATCTGCGCGCGAAGCGCAGTGTGGGTGTGCATTGGGGAACGTTTGCGCTGGCGGATGAGCCGCTCGATCATCCCATCAAGGCGTTGGCGGCGGCGCGCGCGGCTCGCGGCGTGTCAGAGGAGGCGTTTGCGCTCATGGCCGTAGGTGAGACCCGACGATTCCCATCGCGAGGGTGAAGCCGGCATTGCCGGCGCGCGGGCGGTGATCTGTGTCCGTCGGTGATCTGTGTCCGCGCGGGAGAGCCGCGACGGTCTATAGCTGTGCAGGGACCTCGGTCGGCGTGCCATTGCGGATTTGCGACCAATCCAAGTCGCGGCGAATCTTGTTGTGCTGGTCGAGGCGCAGTCTGCCCGTGACACCGGCGAGAGTGTTGGATTCGCTCAAGGTATTCGCTCGCAGCGCGGGCACTAGACGGTAGGCGTCGAAGCCAAACGCGTACAGGCGATCGAGGCGCGCGGTGCGGGTGGGCCATGCGCTGCGCACGCCGTCGCGTATACGGTCGGTGGTGGGATCGGCGGAGACCATCCACGGCATGTCGGAGAAGGACAGGCCGTCGAGGTCGCCGTTGGCGCCAGGATTGGCTTCATAGCTATCGGATAGCGAGTACGCGGGAACATCGCCGGCGTAGTGGAATTTCAGCTGCGACACGAGCAGACGTTCGGTGCTGGGACTGCCGGCGACGAACACGAAGGTCGCATCGCCGCGATGCGTGGGGGCTTCGCCCTTAGCCCCGTGGATTTGCAGGGTTTGCTTGATGACGTCGGAGAAATCCGCGCGGCCGGCATCGTAGCGGCCGCTGTCGAGCACCGTGCCGCCGAGATGAGTGAATTCATCGGCGAAGGCGGCGCCCACGCGATTACCCAAATCGCCATCCGGAAGAATGACCACGCCCTTCATCTTGCCCTCGCCCGCGAGGTGGCGTGCGAGACCGCGAGCTTCATCCTCGGGCGATAGCGCGAATTGATAGAAGTCGTGCGGGGGACTGACCGAGTCGGCGAGAAAATTGAGCGCGAGCACGGGCACGCGTCCGGCGGAGAGCGGCGCCAACGCCGCGACATCTTCCTTGGTGAGCGGACCCACCACGAAGCTGGCGCCATCCTGCATGGCATGCTGGAAGGCACCGGCCACGGTTTCGGCGGCGACATCGTAGATGCGTAGACGCGGGCGGGTGGCGGCATCCTGTTCGAGGTAGGCCGCGATGAAACCGTCGCGCACGGCGACGCCAACCGCTTCAGCTCGGCCCGACAACGGCAGGAGCAGAGCGATTTGGTTGGGGTACTCGGTGGCTACCGCGGCGGGATTGGGATTCTGGGACGCCGTCAGCACGCTGTCGTTGCCGGGGTGTTGCGGATACAGGCGCCGCCAATTCTCGAGCGCGGCGGCGCCGTGCACGGGATTGCGTTCCATTTCCACGGCCACGGGTCCCAATTGCAGCCAACCGGCGACGATGGGATCGGATTTCGGCGGTACTTTCAAAGACACGCCGTGTTCCGCCGCGGTACGAATCTTGGCGAGGAGCTCGGCGCGGCTCGCTCGCAGAGCCGCGGGGTCCGACAGGAAGCGTTCGCGTTCGACGAAGGCCTTGGTTCCTTCCATCGGATGGCCGGTGAGGAAGGCGGCTTCGCCTCGGATGTACCAATAGTTCTGCGCAAGATCGGGCGCGTCCGGCACAGGGATAGCGTTGAGCTCATGGATGGCACCGGCGCCATCGCTGTCCGCCAGGGCAATTTCAGCGGCCACCAGCGCACGGGAGGTCGGTTGTTTGGTGCGGGCTTCGGCGGACACTTGGGCCAAGGCCTGCTTGGCGTCGGCGACTCGGCCCGCGGCCACCCATTGCTCAGCGCTCAATAGCTCATAGCCATCGTGATCTGCCGGGGTATCGGCGGCCAGGTCGGCATAGACGCGTGCAGCGTCGGCATGCTTGCCGTCGGCGGCGAGTTTCGCGGCCTGCGCGGCGCGATCGGCGGGTGCCTCGACAGGCTTTACCAGGCTACACGCCGCCGCGAGCACGCTTAAGGTCAACGCCATGCAGAGCGTCAGCCGTGGACGCCGAGAGATCACTGCCATACCCTGCATCCTTGAACCTCGTTAACAGGCGCGGATTATAGTGAAAAATGCGGCAGCAGGGCGGCTCTACGTCGTGGCGACACCCATTGGCAATTTGGGGGATTTGAGCGCCCGGGCCCGGACCACGCTGGAAGGCTGCAGCATGGTCGCGGCGGAGGACACGCGACATAGTGGTGCGCTGCTGGCGCATGTAGGACTCAAGAAGCCGTTGGTCTCCTTGCATGATCACAACGAGGCCCAGCGCGCGCCGGAATTGATTGTTCAACTGCTCGGAGGGGCATCTATTGCGTTGGTGAGCGATGCGGGAACTCCAGCGATTAGCGATCCGGGTTACGACCTGGTGCGCTTGGCCGCCGAGGCCGGCATCGAGGTGGTGGCCGTTCCTGGACCCTGTGCCGCGGTTGCGGCGCTCTCGATTGGGGGTTTGCCGACAGACCGATTTTGCTTCGAGGGATTTCTGCCGGCGCGGGGGAGTGCGCGTAGGACGCGTCTGGATGCGCTAAAGAGTGAGCCGCGGACGTTGGTGTTCTATGAATCCCCGCACCGGGTGATCGAGACGTTGGAGGATTGCGCGGGCGCGTTTGGTTTGGCGCGAAACGCGGTTGTGGCGAGGGAAATTACCAAGCTGCATGAGACGACGTATCGCGGTTCGTTGGGGGACCTTGCGGCACGGGCCGCGAACGACATGGATTTTGCGCGCGGCGAAATCGTCTTGATCGTGGGCGGGGCGCCCGTGGTGGAAGGCGCTGAGGGTGGCGCCGACGGCCATGGCGGAGCGCTGGATAAGGTGCTGGTGGTGCTGATGGCGGAGCTGCCGCTGAAGCAGGCGGCACACTTGGCGGCCAAAATTGCGGGTACGCGAGACAACGAGACCTATAAACGTGCCTTGGCCCTGCGGCAGCAGGGCGAGGGGAATTGAGGCGGCTATTTGACATAGCGGGTGGCAGGCGAGGCTCGCTTTGAGCTGGCGGCGGGGCTTTACTCGCATTCGGTGGGATATATGCGTATGGTGCACGCCGGAGTCGGCCAGGCAGTCGCTGTGTGCGCAAGCACATGGAGGAAAGTCCGGGCTTCATAGGGCACGGTGCCAGGTAACGCCTGGGAGGCGCGAGCCTACGGAAAGTGCAACAGAAAGATACCGCCTAAGTGCCGCGCAAGCGGTGCCGGTAAGGGTGAAATGGTGCGGTAAGAGCGCACCGCGCTGGTGGCAACATCAGTGGCATGGCAAACCCCACCTGAAGCAAGACCAAATAGGGAAACAAGATGCCGCTTGCGGCTGAAGTGCGTGGCCCACGCACCGGTTTCCGGGTAGGTCGCTTGAGCTGCGCGGTGACGCGTATGCCAGAGGAATGACTGCTCACGACAGAACCCGGCTTATCGGCCGACTCCTTTCTTAAGTTTTAAGGCGCCCCATCAGCTGGGGTGTAAGAACGGCGCCCGTTTTCTAGGCGCCTGCGCGCCATTTTTTAGGCGCTGCGCGCCACCTTTTAGGCGCTGCGCGCCACCTTTTAGGCGCTGCGCGCCACCTTTCAACGGGGCCGCTGCGGCCCCGACCGATAGCGCCCACGGGGCGTGGGCGGAAAAAAGAAGGCGGCTTTTACGGCGTTTGCCGAAAATACGGTTATTTCACTGCTTGTTCGGCGAAGTTTTCGCTTTGCGGGGCGTTTTCGCGATTCAGGGTGGTAGAGGCCACCGAGGCGAACCCCGTGCCAACGTCCGGTCCCGGCGCGAAAAAATCCCACCGATCCTGACTCCTGCGCTCTGGTTCATAAAAAACCCCTAAGAGGTTGATTCAAAACAGAGTCGATGCGCGAGCTGTCCGCCCACCGGCGGACTG
>Ga0302310_10003118_pt1 | contig 13045 bp, 14 predicted proteins | sample III_Palsa_N1_2_FD_200451 | JGI IMG/M metagenome (GOLD analysis project Ga0302310, IMG submission 200451) | Peat permafrost microbial communities from Stordalen Mire near Abisko, Sweden - III_Palsa_N1_2 | ecosystem: Environmental > Terrestrial > Soil > Palsa > Peat permafrost | place: Sweden... | reverse complement strand
GATTGAGGTTGCCGGAGATGCCTCGCTGGAGCGCGGGGAGTTGCGGCTGGAAGCTGCGGGTGGTGTGGCGGAGCTGGGGATTGCAGCCCAGCTGATGGAGATTGAACGTGGATTCTTCGATCTCCTGGCGAGAAGACCGGCGTGAGTGCGGCGTTGCTACAGGGATACTTCGACGCAGTTCGAGCGACTGCGGGATGGCGCTGGCGTGGACGGGTAATAGAGGCCAATGGGCAAACTATCGAAAGTGATGGCCCACCATGCTCGGTGGGCGAGTGCTGCGAGGTGGTGTCGCAGGATGGGATGCGGCACTCTGCAGAGGTGATTGGGTTTCGCGGACGCAGGGTGATCGCGATGCCGCTCATCGCGACACGCGGGCTGCGACATGGCGATGCGGTTTACTCGTCAGGGCGTGGGGCAGAGATTGCGATCGGTGATGCGATGCGTGGGCGGGTGCTCGATGCGATGGCCATGCCACTTGATGAGAATGGGCCAATGCTGGGGACGGAGCAGTGGCCGCTTGACGCAGATGTAACAGCGGCGATGGAGCGGGTGCCGATCCGCGAGACGCTGACTACGGGTGTCCGTGCGATCGACGGAATGCTAACGGTGGGCCGCGGTCAGAGGGTGGGAATCTTCGGAGGTTCAGGTGTGGGCAAGAGCACGCTGATTGGAATGATGACGCGCAACACCGAAGCTGAAATTACTATCGTGGGCTTGATCGGTGAACGTGGACGTGAGGTTCGAGAATTTCTGGATGACGCGCTCGGGGAAGAAGGCCGCAAAAAATCGGTAGTATTTTGTTCAACGTCTGACCAGTCGCCTCTCCTGCGTATGAGAGCAGCGATGGCTGCAACGGCGGCAGCAGAGTTCTATGCGAAGCGTGGGAAGAATGTACTGCTGGTATTGGATTCGCTGACACGGTATGCGATGGCGGCACGTGAGGTTGGACTGGCCGCTGGGGAGCCGCCGGCGAGCAAGGGCTATACGCCTTCCGTGTTCGCGCATCTGGCTATGTTGGTAGAACGTGCGGGGCGGTTTGAGACCGGCAGCATCACGGCCTTCTATACGGTTCTGATGGAAGGTGACGATCAACAGGATCCGGTGGTGGATGCGGTGAGGTCACTGCTGGATGGACACATTGTGTTGTCGCGTGCTCTGGCTTCGCAGGGATGGTATCCGCCCATTCATATTCTGGATTCTTTGAGCCGATTGATGCCGGTAGTCACCACAGAGGAACACCGCAGGCGGGCACGGCTGGTGAGGCAGTTGATGGCGGCCCATGCACGATCGGAAGACCTGGTCCGGATGGGTGCTTACAGTGCAGGCACGGACAAGGAACTGGATCGTGCGATGGTGGCTATGCCTCGGGTACGTGAGTATCTGCAGCAGGATTCGGATGAGTGTTTCACTATGCGGGAGTGCGTCGAAGGCCTGCAGGGGCTGGCGCTATGAACGAAAAATTAAAGCAGATTGAGCGAGTGCAGAAGTTTCGCGAGACGAGAGAGCGGATGAGCGAAGCTTTGGTAGCTATCGCTTCGACGAGGCTGCGAGAGACGGACCAACTGCTGGGCGAGTTGAAGAATGCAGAGCTTGTCATGGCGCGTGAGTCCATCCGGGCTATAGAGACGGGTGAACGACCGGAGTGGACAATGTCGCATATGTTGCGCGAGCCTTTTAGACTGGATGGCGATCGCTTTGAAGAAGAGCGCAAGGAGCGCGAACAGGAAAAGCTGGCAGCGCAACAGGAGTTGAAGAGCAGGCGGATTGAGACGGAGCAGGCGGTTGCTTTGAGGCGAGATGCCAGGACTGTATTGCAGATAGAAAAAGAACATCGTACCCAGATCGAGAGCCTGGACCGCTTTTTAGCAAGACGACGTTGGAACTCCGGACGCGTTCGTGTGAGAGCACTAATCGAAGGGGCTTGAATTTGTATCTTCTATGGCAAGCTACCTGCATTCCCCAGTAGCGAGGGGCAGAGAGTGACTTCTAGCGAAGGACTAATAGGGAGTGTGGGAGCGGCGCAGGTTGCGCCGAGTGCAGGCATGTCACTCTCCGTCGCTGGACAAGTTCCTGTGGGCATTAAAGATAGCTTTGCGGAGATGATGCTGCAGTCTTCTCAAATCAACGCTGTAAAGACAGAAACAACGGCATCGGTGCCGGACAAAACTGCGGCATCAGCTTCTCTCAAACAGATAAAGACACAACCCACGAGCGGTAGCCGTGAAAAAGAAGTCGATACGACCGCTTATGCGGAGAGCAACCTTACAGTAGAAGGCACCTCTACAAAGTCTGAGACGGCGAATTTCACGAAGAATGCGGCTGTTGCGACTGAGAGCAGTTCTGCCAACGCTGCAGCGGCAGTGGCTCCGGCTACCAGCGTTGCATCGACTAAGGCCATGGTGAGTTCTGTGCCTGTGGTGGTCTCATCACCAATTATTGAGAAGTCACTGATGGAAGATCGAGAGAAAGCTAAAACTACCGCAACTATAAAGACGTCGGCGCATTCAGAAGTGAAGAACTCGCAGAACCCGACTGCTTCTATGGTCAGCGATAGTGGAGCGGATGTGTCGGCAACTGCTCCGAGCGTCGTTGTTGAGAGCGCTGCCCCGGGCAGCGACATACGAGTCACAACCCAGCCCAACGTTGCTATAGCATCACTCACTGCTACTGCGGTCGGCGGCAAGGATACGAAGAGTAAGACTTCGCAGATGATGAGTGCGGCCACGGTGGAACCGGCGACAACATCCTCATGTAGTTCCGCGGATGTTGCGGTTGTTGCCAATGAGAGTACTGGGACTGCCGCTGTATCGCCAGGTACTCCGAGCGGAATGGTTGTGTCGGCCGTGATACAAGGGGGCGTTGAGCAAATGACCAACGCTTCACTGACGCAGGTTCATACAGCGCAGGGCCAGGGAGCCAACCTATTGCCAGCCGACTCTGCTTCGCACTCTGTTCAAGCTGGTGCAGTTGCGATTCATAGCCAGGCGGATGGGACGAGCGATCTGACGGTGAGCGCCTATGACATCGGCAAACCGAACCAGTTGGAGGTTGGGCTGCAAGGCGGTGGATTTGGATCATTGAAGGTGCGGGCGGAGTTGACGAGCACTGGCGAGGTGAATGCCTATCTGCGTGGATCGTCGTTGGACTCAACAGGCTTGTTACAGATGCAGGCTCCGAAGATCGAGGCGTATCTGGGGACACAGGATGTCGTCGTGCGCAGTGTGCAGGTGGAGACAGCGCAGACGCACTCGCTTTCAGCAGGGTTGGGCTGTGATGGCGGCGCAGCCGCGGACAGTGAAGCTTCGCAGCAGCAGAGTAACCGAAGCACCCGACAATCTGACACTGGAACGGATGCGCCTACCAGCGTAGATGCAAGCAATGAAGCGGTGATGCCTGCGCATGTGGTCTTACACCAAAACAGCATCGCGATGACGGAAACAGGAAACTGGCTAAGCGTCCGAGCTTGAAAAGAGAGAAAGGGAAAAATATGTCGGCAATCAACAATCATCATTTGGCGGTGTCAGCCAGTAGCATCGCGGCGTCGATGGCACCGAGTTCAACGACTCCAAACGCAAGTACGAAGGCGATGACGGCGAACGCGTCACCAATGACTACAACGGGATCGTCGAGCAGTTCGAGTAGTTCGACGGATAATTCGGATATTACGTCGAGCGACTTTCTACAGCTTCTGGTAAGCGAGTTGCAGAATCAGGACCCGACTCAGCCGACAGATCCCGACGCTTATGTTCAGCAACTGGTCGGTGTGAACAGCCTGCAACAGTTGATTTCGATCAACCAGGAACTGGCCTAAGGGCAGCGATCAGCGTCTAGGGCCAAGAATAGCATCACGGATGAGAAAAAGAGAGAGAGGTAAGACGATGGGATCCTTTTCAATTGCACTGACGGGGCTGAAGGCAGATTCGACAGCATTGAACACTATAGGAAATAACCTGGCCAACCTGAATACAACTGCGTTCAAGGACCAGACAACGACATTCTCCGACCTGTTCTATCAGCAGGTGGGAACCTCGGGGTCTGGCGATGCGCTGCAGCAGGGGCTGGGCACGAAGGTCTCGTCAACGTCGACGGATTTTAGCGAAGGAACGCTGGCGACGACGGATAACTCGACGGACATGGCGGTCCAGGGCAATGGCTTTTTCGTAGTCGACAACAATGGCACACAGGAGCTGACGCGGGCAGGGAATTTTCAACTCGACAATCAAGGCAATCTGACGACCACCGACGGATCGAGTGTGATGGGCTATGGAACGATAAACGGTGTTGTGAGCACCGGCGGCTCGCTGAAGGCACTCCAGTTGCCGGTCGGCGCAACCCAGGCGGCGCAGGCCAGCAGCACGTTTTCGCTTACAGGAAACCTGAGCTCGACAGCGGCTGTCGGCGATACGTACTCGACACCGATCACGCTGTATGACTCGTTGGGCACCAGCCATGCGGCGACGGTCACATTTACCAAGACGGCGAACGACCAATGGGGCTACTCGGTTGCGTTGCCGGCGGGCGATGAGACGGGTACGCCAACCGGGAATACGGGGACGCTGACGTTCAACAGCAGCGGCAATCTGATCTCACCGAGCACGAACGTGAGCGGTATCTCATTTCCTGGGATGGCAGATGGCGCGTCGGATATGACCTTGAGCTGGAACCTGTTGGATAGCTCGGGAAATGCGACGCTGACGCAGACTTCGGCAGCATCCTCTTCTTCGTCGACGAATCAGAACGGCTATCCCAGCGGCACCTATGAGGGCTTTACGGTAGATCCCACCGGGCTAGTCTCGGCGCAGTTCAGCAATGGCGAGACGCAGACGGTAGGTCAAGTTGCTTTGGCCAATGTGGCGAACGTCGAAGGGTTGACGCGTGCCGGTGACAATGCGTATCTGGCGACGGCGGCCTCCGGCGCGGCGACGATAGGGCCTGGAGATAACGGCGGTCTGGGCAGCATCGCCGACGATTCATTGGAGAGCTCTAACGTGGATATCTCGACGGAGTTTACCAACCTGATCGTGGCGCAACGTGCGTTTGAGGCCAACTCGAAGACTGTAACGACGTTCGATACGTTAACGCAGGAGACCATCGACATGATCCGGTAACCCGGGTCTGAGAAGGCGGCCCCTGCCGGGCGGGGCCGCTTTTTAAAACACGCTTAGAAATTACTATCGAATTTTGGCACAGCACATGCATAACGAATGGCATGGCTACCGCAGATCGCTCCCTCCTTCAAAACCCTGTTCCCGCAGCAAAGGTCCCTTTGATGACGTTGCTGATTTGCTGCACTGTGACGGTGGTGTTCGCCGTTGGTGGTGCGGCAGGGGCGATGATGTTTCTTGCTCGCAGTGGAAAGCTGAGCAGTGTAGTTGTGTCATCCACTGGGAGTGTCGCGGCGAAAGGTGCTGGCGTGGCCACTCATACAGAGGCACTTGAGCCGCTACTGATCAATCTATCGGATGAGGGCGGGCACGCCTACCTTCGGCTTGGAGTGGTGCTGGCGGAAGTGGATGACTCGGCGGCGAAGCCGAAGAGCGAAGCAAAGCCTGTAGCAGGCGCTAATGCTGCGGTGCGGGATACTATCTTCGATGTATTGGGTCGGCAAACCTCCACGGCGTTACTTGCACCAGAGGGCAAGGAGTCGCTGAAGAAAACCTTGATGGCGGCTATCACCCTACGCAATCCCGAACTACATGTGCAGACAATCTACTTTACCGACTTTCTGGTGCAGCAATGAAGACGCTGGCAACTAAACGGCTGCTCGCGGAGCATGGCGGTGCCAGTGAAGCAGTGGAGGCGCAGGTGAAGTGGCACATGCTGCAACAGGTTTCTGTGCCGATGACGGTAAAGATTCCGTTGCCGGGGATCTCGTTGCGTGGACTGGCGGCACTGAGTATTGGGACCCTGATTGTGAGTAGTTGGGCGGCCTCGGAAGAGGTGCCATTATATGCCTCGGATATCGCGCTGAGTTGGGGTGAGTTTGAAGTGGTGGACGGCATGATCGCGATTCGGCTGACGAGGTTGGGGTAACACGATGGCGAACATCATGACCAGTGAAAGGCCGGCGATCGGTGGGATGGTAGGGATTGTGCTCGATTTAATGCGCGGGCGGCGTGTGGCGCGAGCGGAGCGCTCGCTAAAGGTTTTGGAGACGCTACAATTCGGTGGTCGCAGGCAGTTGCTGCTGGTACGTTGCGGGCAGCATCAGTTTTTGGTGGGCACGGGTGCGGATGGTGTGCAGACGATTGTCGCCGTAGCAGCGGACGAGGTGAGGCAGTGACGTGCCTACGGATAGCTGCGGTCGTAGCGGCCCTGTTCTGCTCCCTTGCCGCTAGGGCCGATGACGGCGGCGCGGCTTTCTGGGTGCATCGCCCAGCTATCACCCATGCGGTTGCTGCAAAGCCAAAGGTTGCGAAGAAAGCTGAGCCGAGCGCTGCCACGGGACAGGACTTCCTGGCAGACGCGTTGAGCAAGAGTACGAAGGATGGTGTGGGCTCGGGATCTCCATGGGCGATTGTGCTGGGACTTACACTGCTCACGCTAATCCCTGCAATCCTTCTTTCGATGACACCGATGATCCGGCTTCTGGTTGTGTTTCACTTTTTACGGCAGGCATTGGGAACACAGACTGCGCCCTCCAACCAGGTATTGATGGGGCTGGCGCTGATGATGACATGGTTTCTGATGCAACCCGTGATGTTGCAGGTAGACCGGGTCGCAGTGACGCCGTATCGGCAGGGAACGATCGACGCAGGTGAGGCGTTGGAGCGGGGCAGCGTGCCGGTAAAGGCTTACATGCTGAAGTATGCGCGCGAAAAAGACCTCGCGGTGTTTGCGAGTGCGTCAATGGCGGCCAAGCCTGCTGCACCGGTAGATCTTCCAATGGCAGTAGTTGTTCCGGCCTACATGCTGAGTGAGCTAAAGGCTGGATTTCAGATTGGTGCAGTATTGTTTTTGCCGTTTCTACTGATCGATTTTTTGGTGGCAAGCATCACGACATCGATAGGAATGTTGCAGCTCTCACCGGTCGTGATCTCAACGCCCGTGAAGATCTTGCTGTTCGTGATGGTAGACGGCTGGAGTTTGCTGGCGCATGAGTTGTTGAAGAGCTTTTAGGAGATCACGATGGGAACCGATATGGCCGTCACGCTGGCGCGGCATCTGCTGATTGAAGCTCTGCTGCTCTGTGCGCCAATGCTTGTGGCAGCCTGTGTCGTCAGCCTGGTAATGAGCCTGCTTCAGACGCTGACTGGCGTCCAGGAGCAGACGCTGACGGCGGTACCGCGCTTGATGGTCGTCTTCCTCATGGTGGTGATGTTGATGCCATGGCTGGCGCATCGCACGGTGAGTTACACAATCGGGTTGTGGACAAACCTACAGCGGTACCTGGGATGACAAACGCGGATTGGCAGGCGATTGTGTGCAGCGGCGTACTCGTAATGGTGCGGTTGAGTAGCCTGCTAGTGTTCTCTCCCATATTTTCTTCGGCTGCGATTCCGCCTCGGATCAAAGCTGGCTTTGTCTTTGCAATGACACTACTGCTGGCCCCACTAGTAGGAAGCGCACACGGCGCCGTCGATGAGATTACGATGCGTGGCGTCTTGGGAGAGCTCGCCGTGGGGCTGGTATTTGGTCTGTCATTAATGATGCTGAACGAGATGGTGCTCTTTGCCAGCTCGATGCTGAGCATGGAGTTCAGCTTCTCGCTGGCCAACCTGATAGACCCCGTCTACAAGGAAGATACGCCGGTAGTGGGGCAGTTAATGGGGTGGATAACGACACTCGTGCTGCTGGGTGCGGGCTTGCATAGGACGTTGATCGCAGCCGTGATGCGGAGCTTCAACGCCGTGCCGCTGGGTACGTTCGTGCTGAGCGCGAAGACGGGCGCCGAAATGGCGCACATGGGCGGCTGCATATTTCTCGCAGGGGTCCAGTTGGCGTCGCCGGTGATTGCCGCAGCCCTGACGGTAGAGATCACGATTGGGTTAATTGGCAGGCTTGCGCCGCAGCTGCATTCGACTGTGTTGAGTGTGCCGTTCAAGACGATTGTCTCCTATGTAGTGCTGCTCGGTTCTCTGGCGATATGGCCCGGTTTTCTCGAGAGCCACTTCAACTCGCTGCTGGATGCGGCGGAAAGAATGTTGATGGCCGCATGAGCGATCAACAGACAGAAAAAGCGACACCGCAGCGAAAGAAAAAAGCGCGTGAGAATGGCGACTGGGTGCGTAGCCGCGAACTGCTCTCCGGTACAGCAATGTTGGCAGGGTTGATGACGCTGGGAATGGCGGGCGCCAGCTTCGTTTCAAGTTGGAGGCAATGCTATGCGCGGTGCCTCATGCTGGCGGTCGCTGGCACCAGCAGCACATGGGGAACTCGCGAGTTTGTGACGGCCCTGCGTGTGGGATTGCTGCCGGCCGTGGTTCCGACGGCGATGGTGATGGGCGCATGTCTATGCGCCGTAGTAGCGGTTGGTATTGGGCAGGGCGGTGGAGTGAACTTCAGCACGAAGGCGCTGCAGCCGAAGTGGAGCCGCCTGGGTCCAGCCGGCCATGTGAAGCAGATGTTCAGCATGAGAGCGGTGGCGAGAACCGCGAAGTCGGTGCTTCCGGCGTTGGTGGTAAGCCTGCTGGGATGGCGGGCGTTGACGAGCCTGCTAGGTCCGATGCCGGTGATGAGTGTCGAGCGGCTGCCGGCGACGTTTGGCGTGGCTTACGGCCTGGGTGTGAAGGCGGCATGGGTAATGGTCGTCTGGTCTGCGATCGACTATGTCGTCGAGTATGCGAGCTGGAGCAAGCGTCTGAAGATGTCCAGGCAGGAGATGAAGGATGAGATGAAGGAGGCGAACGGCAATCCACAGACCAAGGGGCGCGTTCGCCAGGCGCAGCGTGCAATGCGCAAGCGCAGGGTGAAGGCCGATATGCGTCGCGCCAGTGTGGTCATTACAAACCCAACACACTATGCCGTTGCGCTGGAATTCAGCTTTGAGACTATGCAGGCGCCGATCGTGCTGACCAAGGGGCGCGATCTTCATGCGCTTGAGATTCGCGAAGAAGCCAAAGCCGCGGGTGTGCCGATCCTCGAAAACCCGCCGCTGGCGCGGTCGTTGTATCGAAGCGTGGAGCAAGGGCAGTCGATTCCTTATGAACTCTATGCGGCGGTCGCAGGAATTTTGGCGTATCTGTTTCGCGAGAAGCAGGAAGAGCAGGCGCGAGAAGCAAAGCGTGAAGCGCAGACAAGAAGAGATGCGAAGGCTGCGGCGATGCGGTCGGTTGTAACTGGATTCCAGGGAGGTATTTGATGGCCGGCGATAAGGCGAAGGGAAATTTACAGGGGCTCGCGCTGCCATTGGGCGCAATCAGCATTGTGTTTGTAATGCTGGTGCCAATTCCGGCGGTGGTGCTGGATCTATTGCTGGCGGTGTCTATCAGTGCAAGTGTGCTGGTATTTCTGACGGCTGTGCAGGTTCGCAAGGCTGTCGATATGTCGGTGTTTCCTACGCTGCTGTTATTGCTTACGTTGTTTCGGCTGGCGTTGAACCTGGCTTCGAGCAGGCGCATCTTGCTGCATGGACAAGAAGGGACTCACGCTGCCGGGTCGGTAATTGAGGCATTCGGCCAGTTCGTGGTCGGCGGAAACTACGTAGTGGGCTTTGTACTCTTCCTCGCGCTGACGGCGATTCAGTTCCTCGTCATCAGTCATGGAACGGTGAGGACCGCCGAGGTGACCGCACGGTTCACACTCGACGCACTTCCTGGCAAGCAGATGGCGATCGATGCCGATATGAACGCCGGGTTGATCGATGAGCAGGGTGCAAGAAAGCGACGACAGGCCATCGCTCGCGAAGCTGAATTTTATGGCTCAATGGATGGCGCGGCAAGGTTCAGCCAGCGCGATTCGATGGCCACGATTCTGATTACGGCGATCAACATTGTTGCAGGCCTGTTGATCGGCGTATTCCAACATGGAACGGACCTCCAGACGGCCGTTAAGACCTACACGATCCTGACCGTCGGTGATGGGCTGGTCACAATGATTCCCAGCCTGCTGGTCTCGATCGCCGGCGGCATGGTGCTGACGCGTGCGGCCTCGGCGGGTTCGCTTGAAGGCGAGCTTGCCGCACAGCTCTTTCGACGTCGGAAGACTATGTGGATTGCCTGCGGCGTAATGCTGGCGATGGCCGCGATTCCCGGGCTGCCAAAGCTGGCGTTTCTGATTATGACCGGCGGCCTCGCACTTCTGGCGCGGACAATGCCGGCGGATGTGCCCGAGCTAATCGAAGACGACAAGCCCCTGGCGAAGGCCGGTGCCGCTGCAGCCTCTGATGCGAATAAGGCCGAGAACCTTGGGTCACTGCTACGGATGGATGAGCTAACGCTGGAGATCGGCTTCCAGCTAATCCCCATGGTCGATGAGAAGCAGGGCGGACAGATGCTGAACCGCGTTCGTGCGATGCGAAGGCATCTGGCAACGGAGCTTGGATTCATCGTGCCGGCGGTTCACATCACCGACAACCTGCGTCTAAAGCCGCGAGAGTATGTGATCTCGCTCAGAGGCTCCGAAATCGCACGTTGGCAGACCGAAGCAAACTGTCTGCTGGCCGTGAATGCTGATCCGAAGGCGCGTGCATTGCCGGGCATCGAGACACGCGAACCTGCGTTTGGCGTAGCCGCGCGATGGATCCAGCCGGGTTTGGAGGATCAGGCCTTGGCGGCTGGATACTCGGTGGTAGACCAGACAACAGTGATCGGAACGCACCTCGGCGAGCTGATCCGGAAGTATGCACATGAACTGCTGGGCCGGCAGGAGACCAAGCGGCTGCTCGACAGCCTGAACGAAACCCATCCGAAGCTGGTCGAAGAACTAGTCCCCAAACTGATGAGCATGGGTGAGGTGCAGAAGGTCTTGCAGCAGTTGCTGCGCGAGAGCGTATCGATTCGCGACCTTGGCGCCATCCTGGAGACGCTGGTGGAAGCCGCTCATGTCTCCAGGAGCGTGGTGCATCTGGTGGAAAGTGTGCGCCAGACTTTGGGCCGCAGTATCGTGCATCGACTGGTGGATCGTGATGGCGGACTGCGCGTGATCGTGATGCAGCCAGGCATGGAACAGCAGGTCGTCGGCACGTTTGACCCGGAGGCCGCGGGACGGATGCTCGGCAGTGGAACGCTCTCTTCGGGCGACTCTTTGAAAAAGCTAATGGAGTCTGTGAAGTCCCTCATTGGGAGTGGAACTGCTTCGGCCACCCCCGTGCTCCTATGTCCGAGTCCGGCCAGATATCACCTGAAGCGTTGGCTTGAGCCTTTGCTCCCGAAGGTGGCAGTGCTGGCCGCGCAGGAGATCCCGCCCGAGGTGCGGGTTCGCAGTATCGGCGCCGTGGGTTGAGGTCTAAAAGTTAGACAACGAATTGGTGGTATGGAGGGCAGTTATGACGAATCACGGAGAGACCGCGATAAAGGGAAAATGGGAGAATCCAAGGCTGGCGATCCCGGTCGATATCGCAAACTATGGCTATACCACGGCCCTTCCGCCGGCTGATGTAGAGACCGGGGAAGCCAGCCTCGGAGACCGCGATCTGCTGCTGCTGGAGCATCTTCCGACCGTGCGCTACATCGCGCGGCGCATCCATGAACGATTGCCGCAGCATGTGGAGTTGGACGACCTCGTCTCGGCCGGAATCGTTGGCTTGATCGATGCGTTTGGCAAGTTCGATCACACCAAAAAAGTGCAGTTCAAGAGCTATGCACAGTTCCGGATTCGCGGCGCGATTCTGGATTCCCTGCGAATGCTCGACTGGAGCCCCCGCGAGCTTCGCCGCAAGGGACGTGCAGTCGAAGAGGCAATCCGCGCCGTGCAGCAGCGCATGGGACGCGCTCCCGCAGAGCAGGAGATCGCCTCCGAGATGAACATGACCTTGCCGGATTACCACCAATTCCTCGGAGACCTCAAAGGGTTGGAGATTGGCAGCCTCAACCTGGAGCGCACGGAAGACTCCGGCGACGAAGAGTTAGCCTACATCCCCGGATCTCCAGAAGAGGAGCCCCTCTTCCGCTGCCTCGAAGGCGAGATGAAGCAGCACCTGATCGATGCGATCGATGGGCTGCCGGAGAAGGAGCGGCTGGTTCTAACGCTCTACTACTATGAAGAACTGACGATGAAGGAGATCGGACTGACGCTAGGAGTAGTCGAGTCGCGCGTCTCGCAGATTCATTCCTCAGCCGTGTTGCGGCTGCGGGCAGCATTGAGCGGAATCACCCCGGCACGCGGCCAGAAGCTGGCGCGAACCGGCAAGACCCGATAGCGGAGCCTGCGAATGGAAACGATCCTTGAGCAAAACGCGATCGATTCGCTGTTCACAATGCGGCAGACAGCGCGCGAGAACCAATCACCATCGTCGGCCCCCACGCCGGCTTATAACTTCGGTCGTGCAGGGCACATTGGAAATGAGCAGATGCGGGCCATCACTATGGTCAACGAACAGTTTGCCCGCAACCTGACGCATACGCTGGGCGCATGGCTTCGTACGCAGCTCCAGGTGGCCGCAGCGGCCGGCGAGCAGATGTCCTTCGGAGACTTTCTCTCGTGTCTTCCCGATCCCTCATACGTCTGCCTGCTGCGGCTGGAGCCGCTCGGCGGCGTCGGCCTGCTCGAGATGAGTCTTTCCGTGGCGATGACAATGGTCGACCTGCTACTCGGTGGCCGAGGCGCAACGGCATCGCTTCGCGAGGTCACCGACATCGAGGACGCAATTCTTGCCTCGGTCCTGCAAATCATAATGCGCGAGCTCAACCTCGCGTGGGAGTCCGTCGGTCTGCAGTTTGAACTGGACAAGCATGAAACTCAAGGGCGTATCGCGAGGCTGATGCCCGGCAGCGAGCAAACGCTCTGCCTAAGCCTCGATGTCCAGATGCCAGGCGTGCAGGGCCTCATCAACTTCTGCCTGCCCGCGATGGTGCTGAACACGATTAGGCGACTCAGTGCCGCCGCGGATGAGCCACGCAAGCGCGCCTCTGCGTCGTCGGATCGGGTGGAAAAGTTGATGGGCGAG
>Ga0302310_10003117_pt1 | contig 13051 bp, 9 predicted proteins | sample III_Palsa_N1_2_FD_200451 | JGI IMG/M metagenome (GOLD analysis project Ga0302310, IMG submission 200451) | Peat permafrost microbial communities from Stordalen Mire near Abisko, Sweden - III_Palsa_N1_2 | ecosystem: Environmental > Terrestrial > Soil > Palsa > Peat permafrost | place: Sweden... | reverse complement strand
TGGCCCCCTGCGAGTGCACAAGCAAAGAAAAGTGGGATCCCGGATCAAGTCCGGAATGACGAAAGTAGGCTAAGTTGCGCCATCGGCCCAAACCCTCGCTCGCCGAAGGCCCTATTTGTCCGCCCGCCCAGGCAACGACAAAACAAACCGAGCCCCAGCCCCCTCCTGCGCCACAACCAGATCCCCACCCATCGCACGCGCAAGCCGACGCGAAATATACAACCCCAACCCACTCCCACCATCACCCGTACGACCAAGCCGCTCGAACTTGTCGAATACATGCCGAGCCTGCTCCGCATCAAGCCCAACCCCCTGATCGCAAACCGCAATCCAGGCGGTATCCGCATCCCCGCCCGTCTCAACGGAGACGGTGGAATGCTCAGGCCCATAACGGATGGCATTGGTAATCAGATTAAGCAAAATCTGCAGAACCCGCCGAAACTCACCAACCGCCGGAACCATATGGTCCTCGGACGGCGGCACCAGCGTAATCCCCCGCTCGGCAGCCCGCATGGCAAGAATCCCCGCAGCACGCCGAGCACAATCAGACAGATCGATACGATCCGGCGCAGGATTGAATTCCGGCGCCTCAACCGCATCGAGATCGGCAAGATCCTCGACAAGCGCCAGCAAATGCCGCCCCGCCTCAGCAATATCAGCAGCATAGCCCGCGTATTCATCCACCAACGGCCCCGCAAGACGCGTACGAATGGTCTCGGCATTGGCAACAATACGATTGATCGGCTGACGCAAAGCCGGCGCAAGATCCCGACCAATCAGCCGCGACCAACTCTGGCTCGGCTCCAGCTCAGCCTTCACCACAACAGCCCCAGGAATTTCGCTGATCGCGTCAACCAGCAACAACAGATCAAACCCGACATCCCCACGCGGCAACAAACGCGCCCGCCAGATCTGCGCCGAGCCCGGAATACGGATCGCAGTGTCATCGATCAGCCGCCAATGCAGCGGCTGCCGATGCGCAACGCCAACAAGCTCGACCGCCTTCGACCAGACATTGTCCCGATCCGCACGCCAATGCGCCGCCAGATCAACCAGCGCAGCATCGGCCGTGCGAAGATCGACCGACAACACCCGCTGATCAGTATCAAGCAACGCATGCAGCCCGGCGGTCTGGTACAACAACGCATCCGCCGGACTACTCTCAGGCAAAGCATCGCCCATCAGCCGCCACTGGCTAAGCTCCACGCGCGTCCCGCCATCCACAGGCGTAACTCTGGCAAGAAAACCAATCGGCTTGCCATCATCAACCGCGCCGATCATCCGCGATTGCGCAACCCCCGAAACGCGCGTGTGCCGCACCAGCGCCAGCAGTGCAGGCACAGCCAGCATGCCAGGCAAATCACCCCCACACCGCATCTGCAACCCGGCAAGCGCCTCGTCCGCCTCGACCAGGTGATCGGCTGAATCGCACCGCCCAATAACTGCGGCCACACGGCTCATCGCACAGCCCCCAACAGCGCTTCAGCGGCCAACGCGCCATGCGCAGAATCGGCCAAACCAGCATCCGCATCAGGCCGCAAAATCAACAATTGGCGCACAACATCATCACGCGCCAACCCGGTCGCACACAACAACAGCGCCAAACGAACAGGATCGTCCTCAACCGCAGCAAGCACAACGGTCTCTCGAGGATGGCCCGAAGCAATCGCCAACGCCGTAAAAAACAGTGAAACCCCAGCCTCATCAACGCGCAACGCCCGATCGAGATCATCGCCAAGCCCCGCAATCGCGTGATGCAACAGCGCAAGCCGGCCCTCACCCCCATCGACCCGCTGCGGCCCAGAATCCGCAATCGCATGATCAGCCCGCGCCGCGCCCGCCGTCGCCTGCGCCAGATTGTACAAATCGGCCGGCAAATCCCCCGGCACCAGACGCATCCCGCGCATCGCCTCAAACCACCGAGCCTGCGCCGCAATCAAATCCATCATCGTCGCCGCATGGCGCTGCACCAGCGGCGGCAACACAGGATCGAGCGTAAGCCGCCCCGCCACCGCCGAGGCCAGATACCATTCCGCAGCCAGCGCATGGCAATGCGTCAAAACCGCCCGATTGCCCGCCAACATCGCATGCAATGGCGCAATCAACGCGTGATCATGCCCGGCCACCTGCACCGCCAGATCACCAATCAGCGCGCGCACCCGCGCCACCGTTTCATCATCGAGGCACCGACTGGGCCCCATCACGACCAGCCGCTCCAGCACTTCGGCCGCAGCCGACAGCCGCCGATCCGCCGCGGCAAGCGCGGCACCCGCGCCCGTCGCCGCATCGTTGCCGGAAAATACTGCCTGATCCATGCGCTCAACTTACTCGCGGGTGGTTAACCCGGGGTTAGCCGAGGCACCATGTTCGGGCGTCACGACCATCGCCCACACGACCAGCCCGAGAATCGCAGACCGCAGGCAGAAATCGAACGGCAGGATCGCACTGACCACCGCCAACCCAATCCCCAGCACCAGCCTGTCACGCAACCACCAGGTCCACCGCCCCTGCGGCATCACCCGCGGCGTAAAATGCAGCAGCAACATGAACACCACCGGCGGAAACCAGGCGATCCCGAACGGCACGCCCGCCACTTGCGACAGATCGCTGCGCCAGATCGCAATCACGACAAACGCCGCATCGATCGCCAGCTCGAAAACCAGCCCGGTCGGCGCCAATTTACCCGTCTCGAGCAACGATTGCCGCTCGATCCGCGTCATCAACGCCGCCACCCGCACCATCACCCAGGCCAGCGCAAGCAGCCCAAACCCCGCCGTAGGCCAGCCAAACCAGCCCGCCCCCACCGCCAGCAACAGCGCAACCACACCGCCCAGCGCGACCACCCAAGGCCGCGTCCCGGCATGGAGCAACGCCGGCCCGACGCTATGCACCAATTGCCCGGCGATCCATTCGCCCGGGCTACGCACATGCGCGCTCGCCGTATGCAGCCGCAACCAAACCGGCTCGGCCGCATGCGCCTCATCCTCATTGCGCACCACGACCCAGCGCCCATCGGTCAGCAGCACATCGGGCAACAACCGCAACGGCAAGCGCCCTTGCACCGCCAGGCGCAACAGCGCGGCATGCGCATTCCATTCGGGCGGCAATTCGCCCAGCCCCGCGACCAGGCGCCCGGGCATCCGGATCATCCCGGCATAAGCATGGTTGATATCGATCCGCTCGAACCCGGCGGCAACGCCCGTCTCGACCGGCAGCGCAAGCACCCCCGGCCCTTCCTCAAGCCGCGCGATCGCAGCCTCCGGCAGCGCGAGCAGACCCTCGGACAACACAAACAATTCGTCTTCGGCCGTGATCAACGGCAGCAGAGCATGCGGCTGCGCAATAACATGAAACCGCGCGCCACCGGCCTCCGCCGCATGCTGCAACGCAATGACTTCGCCGGTAAGCGCCTCGGTCACGACGATGATCCGCGTACACCCCAACGCCAGCGCCAGCCCAAGCTGATGCCGCGCCAGTGACCGCCCGCCGATCGTCAGATACCCGCGCAAAGCCAGCCCATGCGAGCCAGGAGGCTCACCCGCTATCGCATCCGTAAGTGACAGCAATGCGACCCGCAAGAACCCCGAACCCCCGATTTCCGCATGGCCCACCGCCGCAGAGCGCAACCCTAGGCGCACCACAGCGCGCTGCCAAGCCGCTCGGTTAAATAGCTATATTAGGGCGTCAGGCAGCAGGATCGATCTCGCCAAGCAGCGCACGAATCCGCCGCAAAACCGAAGGATCGCCAGGCGCGCCAGCAATCGCGGTCTCGGCCAACGTCACCAGTTCGGCCCCATGAAACGTCGCCGCCAGCCCCTTCAACCGCTCCGCCGCCATGCGCCAATTGGCATCGCACCGCGCCCGCTCCATCAGATTGAGCGCAGACAAGGCGCTATCCAGAAACGCCCGCCGCAATTCACGCAGCAGCTCCGGATCATCGCCCAGCGCCGCAACCAGATGCGCGTCAATCGTCTCGCCCAGATAAGCCATGGCGCCCCTATGCCACACCCAGGATTAACACCGCGTTAGACCCCCGGAAAAATACCACGCCGCCTGTTCCACTAAAATCACAAAGCGTGATAGTGTCCCACTTATGAACGGGGGATCTCGCATTATCGCACTAGACGGAAGCCATGTGGATGGCGATGCGGACGACCACGCCGAAACCACGCTGACCCGCCCCCTCGCGGCGGATGAAGATCAGGGCGAAGAATACGCGCCCCTCGACGAACCGACCGGCCGGCTGCGCTGGCTCGTCCCGGTGCTCGCAACCGTGGTGATCGTCGGTTGGACCGCACTATTCGCCTGGGGCAAAGCCGCCGGCCTGCGCAACGGCGTCACGCCAGAAATGGTCGTCGACATGATCGCCAGCTGGACACTGCCCGTGATGCTCGTGCTCGTCGGCGTGCTGATCGCGCGCACGACCCTGCGCGACGCAAGCCGCCACGCCGTGGTCATCCACGCACTCGCCGACGAAAGCCGAGACCTCGATCACCGGTTGCGCGCGATGAATGTCGAACTGTCGCTCGCGCGCGATTTCATCGCCGCGCAAAGCCGCGACCTGGAAAGCCTGGGCCGTATCGCCGTCGATCGCCTGTCCGGATCGGCCGAACGGCTGAAAGACGTAATCGCCGACCAGAGCCGCGACATCGACCATATCGGCGTCGTCGCGGCCAAGGCGCTCGACAATATCGAAACCTTGCGCGCGCATCTGCCGGTGATCAGCAATTCGGCCAAGGACGCGGCCAATTCGATCGCCAGCGCCGGCCGCACCGCCGAAACCCAGCTCGACGACCTGATCAGCGGCTTCAACCGCCTGAACGAATTCGGCGTCGCCAGCGGGCGCAAAGTCGACGACGTACAGCGCCAGGTCGAAGTCGCACTCGATGCCTTCGCCACCGCGACCGAACGGATCGGCCTGGCCGGCGAAGTACGCCTGCGCGCAATTATAGACGAACTCGAAGCGCAACGCACACGCATCGACCGCGAAGAAATCACCGCACTCGCCGCAATCCGCGCGCGCGCCGAAACCCTCGCGAACGAACTGGCCGGACAACGCGAAGTCCTGTCGCGCGCCGAAGAAGACAGCCTGGGCGCGCTCGCCACACGGATTGCCGCACTCGACGGCGATGTGCGCAAAGTCGCGAACTCGCTCGCGCGCGCAATCGAGGAAGTCGGCCGCGATCACGATGGCCTGATCACCGCATCGCGCGATCGCCTGCGCCGGTTCGAAGACGGCGCTGCCGCGCTCAGCCGCGCGCTGATCGACGAAGGCGGCCATGTCGACGAAGCCCTGACCGCACGCCGCCATGCGCTGGAGGCCGCGCTGAATGCGACCGCCGACGGCTTTGCCACCCGGCTCGATGCAATCGACGGCGCAATCGGGCAACGCCGCGCGGCAATGGCCGCCGCCGCGGCCGATATGGCCGACGCGATCGACACCCGCCTGGTGCGGATCGACGGCACGATCGAAACACAGCGCCAGCGCCAGATCGACAATATCGAAAAACTGGCCGTAACCTGCGACGTCCTGTCCGAACGCGTAGCCGGCTTTGCCACGATCATCGACAGCACCGCCGACGAAGGATCGCGCACCGCCGCAATCGTCGATGCCGCACTCGCCACCCTGACCTCGCGGCTGAATGCCACGCGCGGCGCGCTGGCCGGGACCGACGAAACGATCGTCGGGCTGACCAATTCCGCGGTCCGCCTGCTCGAACTGATCGAAGCCGCAAGCGACCACACCCGCAACCAGATCCCCGATGCCCTGACCCAGGCGATCACCGGGTTCGACGGGATCGAAACCCGCGTGGTGTCTCTACGCGACACCTTGCACCAGGCCGGCGACGCCGGCCGCACGCTGACCGAAACGATCGACGGCGCCGGCACCCGCGTCGGCGCCGTGCTCGGCGAAATCACCACGATCAACGAAGCCGTGCTGGCACGCGCCGCAGACCAGGAACGCCGCCTGGCCAATGTCCGCGACATCCTGCGCACCGCGCAGGGCGAAAGCGATACGCTGACCGGATCGATCGAGCGCCGCCTGGCCGGCGCCATCGCCGAACTGGAAGCCGCTGCGCACAAGGCCGGCGAGGACCTGAACGAAACCACCGCAACGCAGATCAGCGCCCTCGCCGCGCGTTTCGGCGAGGAAACCAGCGCCGCGCTCGCCAAAGTCGTCCAAGGCCGCGGCGCGCAACTGATTGCCCGCCTCGAAGAAGCCATGGACAGCGCATCGAGCTCGGCACGCGAAACCGCCGTGCAGATGCGCGATCAGCTCGCCAAGATCGACGAACTGGCCGGCAACCTGGAAAGCCGCGTCGGCCGCGCCCGCGAACTGGCCGAAGAGCAAGTCGACAGCGACTTCGCCCGCCGCACCGCGCTGATCACCGAAAGCCTGAATTCGACGTCGATCGACATCGCACGCATCCTGTCATCCGAAGTCTCGGAAAGCGCCTGGGCGTCATACCTGCGCGGCGAACGCGGCATTTTCACCCGCCGCGCCGTATCGCTACTCGACTCCGCCGACGTGCGCACCGTCCAACACCATTACGAAAACGACGAAGAATTCCAGGCCCACGTCAATCGCTACATCCACGACTTCGAAGCGATGCTCCGCCAACTCCTCTCGACCCGCGACGGCAACGCCCTGGGCGTAACCCTGCTGTCCTCCGACATGGGCAAACTCTACGTCGCCCTGGCCCAAGGCATAGAACGCCTGCGCACCTGAGACACCCCCACCTCCACGTCATCCCCCACCCCACGTCATCCCGGGCTTGACCCGGGATCCCGCTTCTTTCCGACGTCAGGTAATGCAAACGCAGGCAAGAGCCCGGATCAAACCCCAACCACCTCACCAAGACCGCCCACCCGCTCAGCCTTGCTCAAATCATACCGAATCCGATTACCCTCGATTTCCCCCATATGATCGCCAGCCCACCCCCCCAACGCGCGCAAAGGCACAGCCAGCGACTGCCCCATAGCAGTCAGCGCATATTCGACCTGCGGCGGCACCGTCGGATAAACCGTCCGACTAACCATCCCATCCCGCTCCAGCGCCTTGAGCGTGCGCGTCAACATCTGCTGCGAAATCCCCCCAATCGTCCGCTTGATATCATTGAACCGGCGCGGCCGTCCGGTCAGGACCATGACGATCATCACAGTCCATTTGTCCCCGACAAGCGTCAGGATACTGCTCATCTTGCGACAATGCTCGCTGATCACGAGGCCGCCGTGCGGAGTGGCAGGGGTAGGCATATCCATATGACCTGGTCCTAAAAATATGCGTTCTTGGCAGGGCGCCGGCAGTCACATATCTGATCCTGGTCATAATTCCTGACCGGAGAAACGCAATGAAACTTCTTCACCTCGATTCCAGCATCCTGGGCGAAAATTCGGCCAGCCGCACCATTTCCGCCGCCGTGGTCGCACAGTTGAAAAAGGGCGATCCGTCGATCGACGTCACCTATCGCGATCTCGTTGCCGAGCCGCTGCCCCATCTAACGGTCGACACCTGGTCAAAGCTCGATAACGGCGAAGACGTCGCGCAATTCCTCGATTCCGATGTGGTGGTAATCGGCGCCGGCTTCTACAATTTCTCGATCCCCAGCCAGCTCAAAGCCTGGATCGACCGCATCGCCGTGCGCGGCAAAACCTTCGCCTATGGTGAAAACGGCCCCGTCGGCCTCGCCGCCGGCAAGCGCGTGATCATCGCGCTGGGGCGTGGCAATTTTTACCACGAAGGCGCCCCTTACGCAGCGTTCGAACACGGCGAAACGCTGTTGCGCACGATCTTCTCGTTCATCGGCGTCACCGATCTCGAGTTCATCATCGCCGAAGGACTTGGCCGCGGCGATGACGCCCGCGCCGCATCAATCGCAGCCGCACTCGAACAGGTCGCCAAACTCGCACCGGTTCCAGAAAACGCCTGATCGACCAACCACCCCACCTCCGTCGTCCCGGGCTTGACCCGGGACCCCACATCTTACCCACAACAGTAACGAAGAAGAAGCGGGATCCCGGGTCAAGCCCGGGATGACGAGGTGTGGGAATGCAACTCAATGAAAATCCCGAGACTTCGGAATAACCCGCACATTACGCGGATGCCCATGCGACGGCTGGATCCGCTGGCTCCCCAACTCATCCGCATTCGCCAGCGGCACATGCAAAACCTCGTCGGAAAGCCGCGCCAATTCATCGCTCGCATCGGTCATATGCGCGGCGATCACATGCACGACCTCCTCGTCATATTCGACCCGCCCACGCACTTCCATCAGGCGCGCACCCATCACCACCTTGCGCTGTTTCTGCTTGAGATCAGGCCAGATCACCAGGTTGATCACCCCGGTCTCATCCTCCAGCGTGATAAAACACACACCCTTCGCACTCCCCGGCTGCTGCCGCACCAGCACCACACCCGCGACATGGATCATCGCCCTGGTCTTGCGACTGCGCAGATCGCAAGCCCGCAAAAACCCCCGCTCGGCCAGGCGCGGCCGCAAAAACGCCATCGGATGCGCCTTCAGCGACAACCGCAAAGTCTGGTAATCCGCGACAACCTCCTCACCCGCAGCCATCACCGGCAGCCGCGTCCGCACCGCCTCCACGCCTTCATCACGCGCGCCCATCGCGGCAAACAGCGGCAGATCGGGCGCCGCAATCAGGCTGCGCGCGTGCCACAACGCCTCGCGCCGCGACAAGCCAATCGATCCGAACGCATCCGCCGTCGCCAGGCGCTCGATCACCGCCGGCGACAACCCCGCCCGCGCACGCAAATCCCCCAGATCGCCATAAGCCCCCTCATGCTGGCGCGCCGCAATCAGCGCGACGCCATGAATTTCGGACAGCCCGTCGATCTGCCGCAAACCCAACCGCAAAGCCGTACCGCGCGCCTCCAATGTGCAATCCCACTCGCTATGGTTCACGTCGGGCGGATTCACGACGACACCATGGTCGCGCGCATCGCGCACGATCTGCGCCGGCGCGTAAAATCCCATCGGCTGCGAATTGAGCAAGCCGCAGGCAAATGCCGCCGGGTAATGGCATTTCAGCCAGCTCGACACATAGACCAGCAACGCAAAACTGGCCGCATGGCTTTCGGGAAAGCCGTATTCGCCAAAGCCTTTGATCTGGTTGAAACAGCGCCCGGCAAAATCGGGATCATACCCGCGATCGATCATTCGCCCGACCATCAGCTCTTCCAGTTCGTCGACCATGCCCCGGCTGCGGAATGTCGCCATCGCCTTGCGCAGCCGATTGGCCTCCAGCCCCGAAAACTTCGCCGCATCGAGCGCGATTTTCATCGCCTGTTCCTGGAAAATCGGCACGCCATACGTCCGCGCCAGGATCGAGGTCAGCTCGTCGGGCGGCCCATGCCGCGGATCGGGCGCCGGGATCACCACCGCCTCGTCCCCGCGCCGCCGTTTCAGGTACGGATGCACCATGTCGCCCTGGATCGGCCCGGGGCGGACGATCGCCACCTGCACCACCAGGTCATAGAATTCGCGCGGGCGCAGCCGCGGCAACATATTCATCTGCGCACGGCTTTCGACCTGAAACACGCCGAGCGAATCCCCCTGGCACAACATGTCGTAAACCGCCGGATCCTCGCGCGGCACCGTCGCCAGGGTCAGGTCGCGCCCATGGTGTTCGCCCAGCAGATCGAGGCATTTGCGGATGCAGGTCAGCATGCCCAGCGCCAGCACATCGACTTTCAGAATGCCGAGCGCGTCGATATCGTCCTTGTCCCATTCGATGAAACTGCGATCGGGCATTGCGCCATTGCCCACCGGCACGGTCTCGATCAGCAAGTCGCGCGTCAGGATAAACCCGCCGACATGCTGCGACAGATGGCGCGGCATGCCGATCATGGCCTCGGCCAGGCGGATCACCCGGCGCAGATGCGGATCGGACATGTCGAGCCCCGCCTCCGACACATTACGCTCGGCCAGGTCCTCGCCCCAACTGCCCCACACCGTGCGCGCGAGCGCGCCGGTCACATCCTCGGTCAGGCCCATCGCCTTGCCCACTTCGCGGATCGCCATGCGCGGGCGATAGTGGATCACCGTCGCGCACAGCCCGGCGCGGTGGCGGCCATAACGGCGATAGATATACTGGATCACTTCCTCGCGCCGCTCGTGCTCAAAATCGACATCGATATCGGGCGGTTCCTTGCGCTCCTCGGAAATGAACCGGTCGAACAGCAGCGCGTGCTTGGCCGGATCCACCGCCGTGATCCCCAGGCAATAACACACCGCCGAATTGGCCGCAGACCCGCGCCCCTGGCACAGGATCGGCGGCTCCTGCGCCCGCGCAAAATCGACGATGTCCTTGATCGTCAGGAAATACGCCGGAAGATCAAGCTTCTCGATCAGCGCCAGTTCGCGCCGCAATGTATCGGTCACCGCATCGGGCACCCCACGAGGATAGCGCCATTTCGCCCCGATCCAGGTCTGTTCATCCAGCCAGCTTTGCGGATCGCGGCCAGGGGGACAGATTTCCTCGGGATATTCATAGCTGAGCTCGGTCAGCGCAAATGTACAGCGATCGGCCAGCGCACGCGCCGCAACCAGCGCGTGAGGCCAGCGATCGAACAATCGCGCCATCGTCTCGGGCGATTTCAAATGCCGCTCGGCATGCGGCTCCAGCCACAGTCCGGCATTGGCGACCGTGCATTTGTGGTGGATCGCAGTCATCACATCGTGCAGCGGCCGCCGCGCCGCCTCGTGATACAACACGTCATTGGTCGCCATGATCGTCAAGCCACTGGCGCGCGCCATCGCATCGATCGCATTGATCCGCGCGACATCATCGCCGCGATGGACATACCCCGCCGCGACATGGCGCAGGCCCGGCAGGCTGTGGACAAGATGGGGGATAACCCCGGCAATCGTGGTGGATAAAGTGTTGATGGACGGTGGATTGGCGGTGGACAACGCCACGACATTGCCCGGCACTACGATCGTCAGAACCTGGTCGAGATCGCGCGGCGGGATCAGCACGAGCGTCACATCCCCGCCATGCGCCGCCAGCATCCCCAGCGTAATATCGCACCGCCCCTTCTCCTGCCATTCGCCATCAGGCGTCGCCATGCGCCCGGCAGAAATCAACCGACACAACCGCCCATACCCGGCGCGATCGTGCGGATAGGCAAGAAAGGCCAACCCCTCGACCGTCTCGATCCGGCAGCCGATCACCGGCCGCAACCCGAGCGCCAGCGCCTCGACATGAAACCGCACCACCCCTGCCAGCGAATTGACATCGGCAATCCCGACCGCGTCATAGCCAAGCGCCCGCGCGCTCGTAACCAGGTCAACCGGATCCGACGCCCCGCGCAGGAACGAAAAACAGCTCATCAGCCCCAGCTCGACAAACTCCGCGCGCGCCAGGGGGCCAATCGGGCCGTCCGGTATCGCGTGGCGGCGTTCAGGGGTCAGCGCAGCTTCGGGCATGGCCGATCATCCGCCCAGATGCCGCACGGCCAGCGCCAGATCGGCCGAAAACCGCACTTCTTCCTCAGCCCGCGCCGCATCGCCAAGCCGCAGCAGATAACTGGGATGCGTCGTGATCAACAACTGCGCACCATGCTCCAGCGGCAGCAATACCCCACGCTCCTGCTGCACCCCAACCGTGCGCCCCAGAATGCCCCGCGCCGCGCTCGCACCGAGCGCGACAATCAACCGCGGCCGAACCAGCGCACGCTCGGCATCGAGCCACCACCGACACGTGTCGATCTCGCGCGCCTGCGGCGTCTGGTGCAGCCGCCGCTTGCCCTGCGGCACATGCCGAAAATGCCGCACCGCATTGGTCAGCCGCGCGCCCGCCAGATCGATCCCGACAGCCCGCGCATGATCGCGCAACACCTGCCCCGCCGGCCCCACAAACGGCCGCCCGGTACGCTCCTCGGTATCCCCCGGCTGCTCGCCCACGATCATCAACGCAGCAGGCGAAGCGCCCTCGCCCGCCACCGCCCGCGTCCCATTGCACCCGATCGCACACCGCCGACACGCCATCACCGCCGCATCCAGCGCCGCCAACGTCTCCGGCGGCCGCCCCATCTCCTCCCCGCCCAGCGCAATCATCGACGCCTCACGCGCCTGCGCCTGCGCAATCAGGTCCGGAATCAAATCCGCCTCAGGCATGTTCTTCCAATACCGGCGCGGCATTTCCTTCACCATCGCATCGACCTTCAACCGCGCAGGATTGAAAATCGCCGCATAATACGTCCGCCACAAATCCTCCGCCGGATCACCCCCAGGCGCATCCCCGCGATTGGCCGGCGGCCCCCGATGCAAAACCTCGCCATCCCAATGCAGCGCCCCCAGCGGCGTCAAAATCGACCACCGCATCGCCGCAAACCGCCGCACGAAAAAACCCGCATTCGCCGCCAGAATATGATGCCCGGGCTCAAACCAGGCCACATACTGATCCCCATCAACCCCCTCGACCACCCGAAACCGCACAAACGCCCGCATCTTGTGAATATCGCGCCGGACCACCCGCGCCAGTGCATCCATCGCCCGCACATCAGGATCAGCCCGATCCTCCATCAGCCGAGGCGCCGACTGCAGCCGCCACAACACCCGGTACAACACATCAAACCGCCCCGGATCCGCATGCAACGCCGCCGATTGCGCGAGCTCAATATACCCCCGCGAAGCGCGCACCGATGGCGCACCCGCAGGCGGCGCAGGCGGCGGACCGACCTCGGCATCAAACAGATCACCCGCCGCCTCGCCCGGCAAAGCCCAGCCCACACGATCAGGCGCAATACCCGCCTGGATCAACCGCCGCGCCGTATCGCGCCAACCTTCGAAATCATCATGCGCCGCGATCGGCACGCGCCATAGCGCGGTCATTTGTCAGGTCTCTTAGGGGCCTCCGGCGGGCGTTTAGGTGCCTCCGGCGGCCAAGGGCCATCGCCCTTGGATCCCGTTACCGTCCTGAACTGCGTGCTGACCTGGCCGAGCGTCCCGCCGCGCAGCGGCAGTATTACAGCCGCTGCGCGGCAGGACGCAAAGGCCCGGGCAGCACGCAGTTCAAGACTGTCGTC
>Ga0302310_10003114_pt1 | contig 13060 bp, 4 predicted proteins | sample III_Palsa_N1_2_FD_200451 | JGI IMG/M metagenome (GOLD analysis project Ga0302310, IMG submission 200451) | Peat permafrost microbial communities from Stordalen Mire near Abisko, Sweden - III_Palsa_N1_2 | ecosystem: Environmental > Terrestrial > Soil > Palsa > Peat permafrost | place: Sweden... | reverse complement strand
TGTTCCTGCCTGTCTCGAAGTCGCCCCTGGAGTTGCCATGAAAGCTTTCGCTGTTTTGTTTGCCAGCTGTCTTACGATCTTCCCTGCCTGCGTTGCCGAACAGAAGACCGCCGGCAATCCGGGGCAGAGTGTTGTCCGAACGCAGGTTCCTATCGCAGCCAATGAGGATATCTCTCGTGAGGTCGTGGACGCGACGATCGCCCGGCTTCCGACCGCGAAGGATTTCGGCGAGTGGGGATACTCGCGGGCGCTGTTCCTGCTGGGCGATTTGAACGTCTATCGCCGCACCCACGATGCGAAGTATCTGAACTACGCGAAGGCCTGGGCAGACCTCCACGTGGATGACCAAGGTAAGCTGGACCATACCAGTACCTCGCTCGATAGCATTATGCCGGGGAGCGTTCTCGTTGAACTCTACCAGGCCACGGGAGAGGAAAAATACAAGCGCGGCGCAGCCAATATCTATGCTGCCTTCAAGGACTACTCGCGCACCAGCGATGGCGCGTTCTGGCATGCCGAGAACGGCAAGCGCGACCATCAGCTATGGCTGGACGGCACCTACATGGCGACGCCGTTCATGGTGCGCGCGGGCGCTATGCTTGGACAGGAAAAGGAAACCAATGACGAGGCTGCGAAGCAGCTGCTGCTGTACAACAAGCACCTCAAGGACGCTCATGGGCCGCTGTATCTGCATGCCTACGATGAATCGGGGACGATGGCCTGGGCGAATGCCACGACGCATCAATCTTCGATCAAATGGGGACGCTCCATCGGCTGGTATGCGATGGCCCTGGTGGATGTGATGGACGCGATTCCCAGTAAGCCAAAGGATGCCGAAGAGCAGGCGCAACGGAAGCGGCTTCTGGCTATCATTCAAGAGCTGGCCCACGACCTGGTGCAGGTCCAGGACCCTGCAACCGGCCTTTGGTTCCAGGTGATCGATCAGCCGACCGTGAAGGGGAATTTTCTGGAGACTTCGAGCTCCTCGATGTTTACCTACTTCCTGGATATCTCGGTGAAGCGCGGCTACATTCCGACGAGCTATCATACGGCTGTGGAGCACGGACGCCGGGGCGTTTTGTCTAAGGTGACGACGGGAGCCGATGGTCATCCGCACATCTCAGACATCTCCGAGGGCACCGATGTTGCCGATCTGCCCTACTACCTGGCGCGCCAGCGCCCCGTGGATGACTTCCATGGGCTGGGCGCGTTTCTGTTGATGAACGAGGAAGTGCAGTTCAATCAACCGGCGATGCAGTTGAAGGGCTTCGCGCACTGAAGTCTATTATCGATTCAACGTAACCCAGCTTATTGGACGGTAACGGTGAGCGGGGCCGACGCCGTGGTGGTGCCATCGGTCGCAAAGATCACGACGTTGGTGACGCCAGTAGGTGTGCCCGCGGGCAGGATTTGATCGTTGGCCGTGCTGGCGCAGCCGGAGAGCAGGTTCAAGGTCGCGCCAAGGAGCAGCGCAGAGAGCAGCAGCGCCGGCCAGCTGCGGCGTTTGCGGGCCACGGCGAGCGGCAGCAGCAACAACATGGCAGGAATCATCGCCAGCATTGCAGGTCCTTTGCCGCGGAAGAGCCCGGTAGAGAAGAGCCCGCCGGTCGGCGTGGTCTGGATCGTCAACGTTGTGGTTGATGTGCCATTGCCGGTCAAGGTCAAGGTTGGTGTCGTTGTATAGCAGTAGCTCTGGCGAGGCAGTGGGTCGCACGAGAACGAAACCGTGCCGGCGTAGGTGTATAAGGATGTGAGCGTGAGGGTCACCGAGCCGCTCTGCCCATTGATGATGGTCAATGTCGCGGGGTTGGCGGTAACCGTGAAGGTGGGAGCAGCTACGGTCTGGGCCAGGGGGGTCGAGGTGGAGGTAAGGAAGTTCGTGTCGCCGCTGTAGGTCGCCGTGATTGAATTGGTGCCCAGTGGGAGCGTGGTGGTGGAGTAAGTTGCCGTATAGGTGGTCCCGACGAGGCTCAAGGTGCCGGTACCCAGCGTCGCTGTCCCGTTGTAGAAGGTGACCGAGCCGGTGGGGCCGGTAGGATAGCTGCTGCCCGGCAGGCTGAGGGTCGCGGTGAAGTTGGCGGCTTGATTCAATACGGATGGATTGGCCGCGACCGAGAGCAGCGTCGTCGTAGGCGAGAGCGAGACGACGAAGCACTGCTGCACCGCGGTGGCCGCCAGATAGTCTATGTTTCCTGCCTGATCGGCCTCAACGCATACCTTCCCTGCCCCCTCCAGCTTGAGCGTGTTGGTGGCGAGGACGGCGGGGCCGCTATCGACCTTGTAGGTCACCGCCAGGCCGGAGGTCGCGGTTGCAGCCAGCGCAACGGGCGCATTTCCATACGTCTGCGTGGGGATGGTTGGAAAGGTGATGGTCTGGCTCTGCTGGCTTATCACGATGGTGACCGTGTCAGTGGCGGTGAGGTAGTTTGTGTCTCCGCCATAGCTGAGCGCGATGGAATAGCTGCCCGCGGACACTGTGTTCGGGACGGTGATAGTGGCCTGGCTGTTGGAGACCGGCGCGGTCTGCGGTGTGCCCGTACCGATGGTGTAGGTGAGCGTCCCCGTGGGCGAGGCTGCGCCGGCAGCGGAGACGCCGGTAACCGATACGAGGATGGTTCCAGTCTGGCCTGCGTTGATGGGCACGGGTTGGATCGCGGGGCCGGAGAGCGTGACCGTCGCCTGGGTGACCGTCAGGTTCGCATTGGCCTGGTTGGCGGAGAAGTTGCCGTCACCGGAGTAGCTTGCCGTCATCACATGCGCGCCGACGACCGGCACAGCGTCAGCCACGCTCGCGGTCTTTGCAACAATGGTCTGCGCGGTGCCAACCTGGGTCTTGGTTCCACTTGAAGCAGGGGTGTCGTAGAAGGTTACTGTGCCGGTGGGCTGGGTCGATCCAGAGCTGCTGACCGTTGCCATCAATGTAACGCTCTGCCCATACACAGAGGTGCCTGAGGGGGTGGTCGCGATGCTGGTTGTGGGCACGGCAAATTGGCTGTTGGTGAGGTTGAAGGTTGCGGCTTTCGAGACTCCGGTGACGGTGGCGTTCACGGTATAACTGCCCACCGTAGCGTTGGCGGTGAGGGTCGATGCCGTGGCGATGCCGGTGGTGGCGGTGGTCGCTGTGCCGCTGGCAAAGGTTGCCGAAGCGCCGCCACTAGGCACTGGGGTGAACGAGATGGTCTGGTTGGGCACGGGGTTGGAGTAGGCGTCAACCACCAGCACCTGTAGCGCGGTGGCGAAGGCATTGTTGATCTGCGCGGTCTGGTTGTTGCCGGCGTAGACCGAGACGGTTGCCGGCCCGGCAGCAACGACGGCGGCGCAGGCCTGGCTGCTAAGCGAGAACGCGCTATCGGTGACGGTGATGCACTGAGATGTGGCCGCGGTCTTGAGGGTGACGCTGAAGGTGTGCGAGCCAGCATCGCCGGAGGTGTAGGTATAGTCCGCCGGGAGGACTGCGCTGGGATCGGTGCTGGTGAAGTGGACCGTTCCGGTGAAGGACGGGATCGTAGATCCGGCGGCCATCGGCTTGACGGTGAGCGACTGCGGCACGCCCGCGACGACAGAGGCCGGCACTCCGGAGAGCGCGAGGCTGGTGGGGATGATGTAGCCGTTGCCCGAGAGCAGAATCGTCTGCTTCGAGCTGGTGCTGTTAAGGGCGTTGTCGGAGAGGATTACGGAGCCGGAGTCGGTGGTTGGCGTGGTCGGTGTGAAGTCGAGGCTGATGAAGCAGCCCGCACCGGAGGCGAGAGTCGTGGTCGCCGTGCAATCGGTGCCGCCCGAGGGAGTCTGCGCAAAGGCAGTGGGGACGGTTAGCCCGGTAAGCGTAAGCGTGAGGTTGCCGGTGTTGACGAGAAGCTCGGTCTGCGCACTGCTGGTGGTATTGACCGCCTGTTGCGGGAAGGTGATGGTCGGTTCGCCGCTATTGATGCTGCGAATGGCATTGTTGCCGGTATCGCCGATCAACAAGGCGCCGGCGAGATTGACCGCGATTCCAGCGGGATGATTGATCTCCGCGCTGGTGGAAAGACCCGTATCGCCGGTATAGCCGGCAGTCTTGTTTCCAGCGATGGTGGTGATGGTGCCGTTGTAGACGAAGCGCACGACATTGTTGGCGGTGTCGGCGATATACAGATTGCCGGCAGCGTCGACCGAGACCGCCTTTGGAGCCGATAGCGTGGCAGAGGTTGGGGCACCGCCATCGCCCGAGTAACCAGCCGTACCGGTTCCGGCAAGCTTGGAGATGACGCCCGTGCTGGGGAGATATTTGCGGATGACATTATTGCCAGTATCGGCGATCTCGATGCCGAAGTCCGGACCGAGCGCCAACCCCATAGGCGAGCTCAACTCCGCGCTGGCGCCTGCTCCACCGTCGCCCATCTCGCCTGCCGTGCCTGTTCCGGCGACGGTGTTGATGATCCCGCTGAAGACCTCGCGGATGCGGTTGTTGCCGGTATCCGCGATGTAGAGGTTCCCGGAGGTATCGACGATCACACCGGCGGGAGCACTCAGTTGGGCGTTGATCGCCGGGCCGGCATCGCCCGAGAACGCTGCCACACCTGTACCGGCGTAGGTGCTGATCTTGCCTGTGCCCGCATCGACGCGGCGGATGACGTTGTTGCCTGTATCGGCGATGAAGACATCTCCGGCGGCGTCGAGCGCAACCGCGGTTGGGCCAGAGAGCTCCGCGCTGGTGGCTGCGCTACCGTCGCCCATGTAACCTGCCGTACCGTTGCCGGCGATGGTGCTGATGACTCCAGCGGCGGTGATGCGACGCACGGCATTGTTGCTGCTGTCGGCGAAGTAGATGTTCGCCTCGCTGTCTAGCGCAACACCGGCCGGCGCATCGAGCGTGGCAGCCGTGGCGTTGCCGTTATCGCCCGTGTATCCCGCCGTCCCGTTGCCGGCGATCGAGGAGATGTTTGAAGGGTAGATGGCAGTCGCGGGCGCATTGCCCACGCCGGTTACACCGGTTACGAAGTTCGATGTGCCATCGGTGGTATTGATCTGTGCCGTGCGTATACCCGGCAGCTGGGGCGTAAAGGTGACCGGCAGCGTGCAGGTGTTGTAGGCCGCTGTGGAGGTGCCGATGTTGCAGCCCGTGATCTTTGTTGAGGTGAAGTCCTTATATCCGGTGGTGACGCCGGATGCCGTAAAGGTGTCCGCGGCGTAGGTGGAAAAGTACACATCCTGAACGCTGCTGGACGCAGCTACAGCGGTGGCCGGGAAGTACAGATTTGTAACTACCTTGCGGATGACTGTCTCGTTGCGATCTGCGAAGTACAGATTTCCAAGGCTATCGAACCACGCCCCCACTGGACCGTTGACCTTGTTTCCCGGGGCATTGGCGGCGAACGGGCTGGGCGTGTTTCCGTTGCCGAGATAGTTTGTAATGATTCCGGTGACGGGGTCGACTCGCCGAATCTCGTTGTCGCTGCTGTCAACGGCATAGACAGCGCCCGCGCCATCTACCGCGACCCTCTGCGGGAAGACCAGATTCGAGCTCAGCGCCGGGCCCCAATCGCCATTTGCCGGGCCAACGTAAGGGCTGACCAGGGTGCCGGTCAGTCCAGTGCCTGCCACCGAGGTGATGATGCCTGTACTCGCGTTGACCTTGCGGATTCGATAGGTCCTTGTATCTGCGATATAAAGATTGCCTGCCGCATCGAAGTAGATGCCGTACACGCTTGAACTGAGGTTGGCCGCCAGGGCCTGCCCGCCGTCGCCGCAGGCCGCGGCCGGGACCGTTGTAGTACCTGAGCTACAGGTCTTGCCTTCTACGCCTGCCACCAGCGTGATGATGCCTGTAGCGATATTGACCTTGCGGACGGCGCCGTTCTTGGAGTCGGCGATGTAGAGGTTTTTCCCGGCCGCATCCATCATCAGATCGGTTGGAAAGTAAAGGTTTGCCAAGGCAGCCTGACCGCCATCGCCGCTGTATTGAGGAGTGTTCGCCGTATTCGCAGTCGTAGCGGGAACTCCGGCGAAGATAGAGATATCTCCTGTAGCGGCACTGACGACACGTACGGTGTTGTAGTTCGGGTCAGAGATATAAACGTTTCCGGCAGGGTCCACTGCGACGGCATACGGATCGTCGATCGCACACAACGTCGCCAGCGTGCCGTTCGTGCATCCCGCGCCCTCCGTGCCCTCAATACCGGCTATGGTCGAGATGATTCCCGTGCCGGCAGCGACTTTGCGTACGGCAAAAGCCGTCGCATCGGCAATGTACATATTTCCCTGGCTGTCGAAGGTCCCGGCCTGCGGGCCCTGCAACTCAGCCGCTGTGGCGACGCCGCCGTCCCCGGTATGACCTGCGGTGCCGTTCCCTGCCACAGTCGTCAGGGCCGGAATGTACACCACGGTAGACTGCGCCCACGCCGCTACAGACAGGCAGGAGAGCCCCCAGACACACAGCCCTGCCCGCATCCACGGACACCAGCCGTGCAATCTGTGTGCTGCCCACGCCTTGTGCATCCGCATCCTCGAGCCCCTGTCCTTTGCGTCACTCGGCTCTGCGATAGAACGCAATATACGCATTCCAAGAGACGCGAGAATCTTAGGGATTGCGTCTCAGACTCAGCAATCGACGCTTCGGCTTATTTCTTCTCCGATTCAACCCTCTGCGGCTGGGCGGAACGCAGCGTTAAATTTCAGAATTGGGAGTGGAACGGTGTTCGCTGGTGGCAGCCAGGCGATATTTGCGAGGTGGCACCTTCATCCATTTGCGGAAGACGCGATAGAAGAACGGCACATCGGAGAAACCGCAAGCCTCCGCGATCTGGGTGATCGGCAGGTGGGTGGTATTTAGCAAGTGGCAGGCCCGTTCCATGCGCTGGCGTTGTACAAAATGCACCGGGGTGAAACCCATGGTGCGCCGGAAGAGCTTGCGAAACTGGCCTTCACAGGTGTTGATCGTTCTCGCCATCTCAGAGACCCGGCACTCCGGATTGAAGAGGTTCTGATGGATCCACACCAGCGCCGGTAAAAGCCGCGGAAGATCGCTCTGCGTACAGCCCTGGGCGAGCGGCCGGAATTGATTGCCGGAGGTCCTGAGCACATGCACCAGGAAGGTCATTAGTTCGGCCGAGATCGCGGTTGCCCAGCCCGGCGCCTTGAGGGCGTACTCTCTCGATACTCTTCTCGACACCTCCTCGAAGACACGATCTTTTCTGTTTGCAACGATGTGATACGGATAGCCGAGGAGATCCAGCAAGTTGATCTCACCGTAGATCGTGGCCTGGAAGTGGACTGCATAGAGTTGAGCCTGGCCGTGATTGTGGCGAATTTCGTGTTCGACGCCGCGGGGCAATAGAACCAGAGAGCGCGGACCGATGCGAAATGGCTTCTCGTTCCCGACCCTGGCCCAGCCGTCTACTTTGGAGAAATAGAACCACATCGAATCGTTCAAGACACGCGGGCCAAAACCGTTGCCCTCCGTCCAAAACCACTCAATGGCTGAGATCGGCGTCACATGGCAGGCCTCCAACCACTGATTGACGCCTGTTTGCTCATCGATGGTGGAGTGCGGGAAGTCCTTGTAGGTACGGGGATCGCGGGCGATCGAGGTCTTATCGTAGCTCTTCGAACTTCTAACCCAATCGACGAGGGCACCGGGTGCGGCATCGTGCTTTGGAAACCGTGGCAGGGTCTGTAAGGACATGCCGCCATTGTAGAGGGTGTGTGTTCGAAAACTCCAGTTAATTGAATGGTTCAACGATGGTCTATCGTTACCCCTGAGAGCTAAAAAGGCTACCGAGTCCAAGGCACCTCGAATTGAGGTTTCCGGCGAGGTGCGAACCTTGTCCGGCCGCGCTCTGGGAGAGGTCTACCCCTGATGAAACGCCACCTGCTGTGCGCTGCTTTGGTCATCCTGCTTGGCCGCACCCTCTGCGCACAGTCGAATACCGGGGCTGTGGTGGGACAGGTTCTGGACCCGCAAAAGGCCCTTGTGGTGGGCGCCCAGATCACCATCGCCAACGTTGGAACACACGAGACACAGACCACAAAGTCCAATAAAGACGGCACATTCAGCTTTGAGGCGTTGCCCCCTGCGACCTATACGATCACCGTGGAGAAGGACGGCTTCGATACCGAGATCATCTCCGATGTGACGGTTTCGACCGCGCAGACGACCTCTGAGAATGTGAAGCTCAAGGTTGGACTGGCCATGACAACGGTGCAGGTGACCTCGACGAACCCCATGGTCTCTCCGGATTCGGCGATGATCTCGACTACCATCGATACGCATCTTCTGACCGACCTGCCTTTGAACGACCGCAGCTCTCTGGCTGCGGTGCTGCTGGTTCCCGGCGTGCAGGGCGACCCGCAGTTTCCCGGAGCGATCCAGAATGAAAACCCGGGCGTTTACCTTACGCCGGTGGTTCCTGGAGCTTCGCTGGCGGTGGCCGGTGGCCGGCCCGGCTCGGCGTCCATCCTGGTGGACAGCGCGGACAACACCCTGACCAGCTTTCCCCGCACCGGCATTACGTTTTCAGGGGTTACGGTTCAGGAGATCACCGTACAGCAAAATGGCCTGCCCGCGCAGTACGGCCGCACCGGGGGCGGCATCATCAACCAGACGACCCGCGGAGGCAGCAACCAGTTTCATGGCGAACTAAGCTGGTTGCACGAAGATCCCTCGACCGAGGCATATACCTATGGCTCGCCCTTTCGACGCGGCCGGCATGTGAACTACTTCGGCGCCTCGCTGGGCGGGCCCGTGATGCTGCCGCATTACAACGGACGCGACCATCAGGCCTATTTCTTTATGACCGTAGAACCCACGCGGGGCACCGATGAAAACTGGGCACGTTCGCACTTTGCCACGCCTGAAGAGCTGTCCGGAAACTTCAACGACAGCCTTGAACTTCTGAACTCGACCATCCTCGCGCAACAAGGCTACGCTGCTGCTATCGCTGCACCGAGGGTCGGCAATCTCTACTATCAGTACAACCTGAATGCCCAGGGTTTTCCGGTCGGCGCCCAGCTCTCTTCCGCCAAGTACACGCAGATTCCCGGGAATAATGTGTCCGCACAGCTGGCGCAGAACCCCACAGCGAAGTTCGTCTATGGATACTTCCCCACGCCACAATATCCCAGCCATTACGTGGCGTTTTACAACAACGCCGGCACGTACGCGGCCGACGGAACCAATGCCTACCTGGTCCGCGGAGTGGAACAGTTCGACGACCGCTTCAGCATACGCGGCGACAAGGCCCTGACCAGCCGCGACTTCATGATGATGCGGTTTACCACCGTTCCGGTAAACGGCGTTCGGTACAGCAGCTTCGGGCCGTCTTCACCGGTGAACACCATCCCCCGCGACCGCATCTCCTCGATGAATGCGATCCTCGGAGAGACCCATGCGTTCCGTTCCAGCGTGAACGAGTTCCACGTAACGTACACGCGTGCCGACCAGCACCGGAGCCCGCCGCCGCCTGCGCTAACGCAGGATTGGGGTGCGCTGATCGGACTTAAGCCAGCCGCTCTGGGTGCGGGTTTCCCTTCTATCGGCGGCTTCTCCAACGGCAACGTCGGCAGCGGTGGGACCGTGCTGAGCAACGGCCGCTCGCTGGATATCAACCTCGGCGTCACCGATAACTTCTCTTTTCAGCGGGGCTTGCATACGATCAAGGTGGGCACGGACCTGCGCTTTCTACAGCAGAACCGTCTGGATACCTCCGACCTCTATGGCGGCGATTACGGCTTCAGTTCCGGCGATACGAGCAATGGGAGTGCCGGCGGCGTAGCATCGGCGTCGTTCGTGCTGGGTATTGTGAATAGCTACTCGGCCAAACTGGCTGCCCTGCCCTTCTACTACCGTTGGCGTTACTATGCCGGATACGTTCAGGACGACTGGCGCATACATTCGCGCATTACCTTGAACCTGGGCTTCCGTTACAACTTCGAGACGCCGCGGTACGAAAAGTACAATCACCAGGGTTCGTTCGACGCCAGCCAGATCGGAACGGTCAATGGCCAACAGGCGCAGGGCGGGTTCGTGTTTGCGGGAGAGGACAACCGGACCCGCTATTTTTGGCCGCTCAACTTCAAGGGTTATGAGCCCCGTGTCGGCATTGCCTATGCGCCTAAACCCCAGTTCACGATTCGTGCCTCCTACAGCATTGTGCATCCTGCGCTCACCGGGCTGGGAACGATCGTCGAACCCGACCTCAGCGCTCCGCAAAACGGCATCAATGTGAAAACGGACGGCACGGCTGCGGGGCACATCAACTACATCACCGATCCGGTCGGCGCGATCCCCTCACATCTGCCGCTCTCGGGCGGACCGCTCTTCACCTTCACCAACCTGGTGAACCTTCCCTACGTTCAACAAACGAACACGGTTCCTTACGTACAGCTCTACTCCTTTTCGCTTCAGTACGGCCTCAGCCGGAACTCCATTGTTGAGATGGCCTACAGCGGCCAACATGCCTTGCATCTATTTTCCGTGCCCATCGCCGCCAACACGCCCACGCTCGGATTCCTGATCAATGCAGTGCAGACCGGCCTCAACGTCAGCGACTCGAGTTACCTGAATCGATACGGCGTTGGGAGCATGAACGCCTTGCAGAACGCCTCTCCGTATCAACAGTTTTATAACAACAACATCGACAGCGGTTTTACGCGCAGCGGCGACTCCCACTATAACGGCCTCTACCTGACATTCCGGCAGCGCATCAGCCGCAATATCACGGCGCTGGCCAGCTTCTCGTGGTCCAAGTCCATCGACGACGGATCGAGCGGCTCCACCGATCTCTCCAATCCCACCGATGCCTTTGGATTGCCGCAGACACAGGACCCCTTCGGCGCGAGCCGCCTGGAGCGGTCGTACTCCACCTTCGACATCCCCGTCAAAGGCACCGGCGCCGTCTCGTATACCGAGCCGGCCATCCTGCTGAATGCCTCTGGTTGGAAGAAGATTCCGAAGACGCTGTTCAATGGCTGGCAGACCACCGTCAACTATCTGCGCGAGTCGGGCTATCCTCTGGGCGTGCAGCAAGGGACTATCGGTTATTGGTTCAGCAGCCTGGGAACGGCAGCCGCACCGGCTTCCTGCTCGACCTTCACCGGCCCCAACCCTTCGTGCGACTATGGCAACGGTGGCAATGCCATTGTGGATATGCAGATCCGTCCCAACTTCGTGCCCGGCGTTCCGCTCATCAACAAGAACTGGAAGAGCGATCCCTTTGACGAGACTGGAAAGGGTGGGTTCATCAACGCCGCTGCCTTCACCACTCCGGGCTCGATTGGCAACCCTGCGTTTGGCAATGTTCCCCGCACGCTGGGCAACCTGCGCAACCCTCCGACCCAGTTCTTCAACGCTCGCATTACGAAGATATTCATCCTGCGAGAGAGCCCAAACATTCGGCTGAACATCTTCACGAATGTCCTGAACGCGCTGAACCACCCGAACTTCTTTACGCAGAATATGGCTTTGAACTCCTCCTATGATGGGAGTTACAACGCGAGCAGTCCAGGGCTGCAGAATACCTTCAATCCGACCACGGGCTTCGGGAACATGTCGCAGACGAACATTACGCCTGGGCGCGAGTTCCAACTCGGCGCTAGACTTATCTTTTAGGGCGGATGCCGCGATGACTTTGAGAAGAGCACTGAGGAATGGGCTTGGCTTCAGCATGATAGTTGCAAGCCTTTTCGTCGTCGCACTTCCTGCGCAGGACGACGTGGCAGCGAAGAGGGCTGCACGGCTACAGAAGATCGCGGATGGACTTGAACTAACCTTCGCCAAGGCCCCGCAGCAGCTTGCCTCGAAGGACCCTGCTCTGGACGTCCGCGGCGTTGCCGGTTATGCGCTCTTCCGCGCGATGGTGCACAAGGACGGTCCCGGCGCGGAGGAGGCATGGCGCGATATCTTCCGGCTCCAGGACATGCGTCCCGACTCTCCCACCTACGGCGAACTGCCGTGGAACGTCTTCAACGCCGACATCAAGGATGCGAACGCCATCGAGTTCGGTACGCACTTCCTGGGGCCGCTGCTGCTCGGCTACGGCATGTATCTTTCTCCGGAATTTGTGAAAGAGGCGCACGCCCACGCCAGTGCCGCGCTGGTCGCGCTACAGCGTCACAATCCTCCGGTGAGCTATACGAATATCTTCCTGATGAATACCGACGCGACGATCCTGCTGGCGCAGGCCGTTGGAGACCACGCACAGGCGGAGCGCGGACGGCAGCAGCTTGCCGCGTGGATGCAATACACCAGCCAGTACGGTATTCATGAGTTCGACAGCCCGACCTATACGGCGGAAGACCTGAGCGATCTCTCTATGTGCGTCCACTATGCATCGAGTCCCGAAGAACATGCAGAACTCGTTGCCGCGTTGGATTATCTGTGGAAGGACATCGCCCTGAATGTATCGCCGGCCATGCACCGGCCACTGGTGGGCTCGCACAGTAGAGACTATGACTTCCTGGGGCGTAGCGGCGGTCTTGGTCTGCTGGAGTGGGCTGCCGGTTTGATCGACGAGTACCCCTTCAAAGGCGTCGATCCAAGCAAGGTTGGCATCCTGGACTACACGCAGCCCAATGGCTATCTGCTGGACGCGGCCAAGCTGCGCAGCCTGGTCCCGGATACCAGGATCGTTACGCAACGCTGGGGCGAGAACGAGAGCCAGATACGCTACACCTACATCACTCCCGGGTTCGCCGTGGGCATTGCCAATGGAGACTATGGGCCACAGGACAGGATGTTTGCCGTCGATCTAGCCTCCAGTAAACCGCTGCCGACTATCTCCATTGTGCCTGACAGATTTGACGCGCCGTATGGTTTGCCGGAGGCGCAATCGAAGGACAGGTCCGGCCATGTAAAACCCAAGCACATGCCGCTGCATCCGGTGTTTTTGCAGAAGGAGGGTAGCGTGCTTGCGCTGCTCGATCTGGATCTGAGCGGTGAAAAGGGCCTGACCTCCGCTGCCACAGACATCATTCTGCCTGCGCGTGCTGACGAGGTCCGGCTCAACAAGACTGCCGTCGACGCAGGGAAGCTTTCAACACTCGACGCAACACCCAACGACGTTATCGGAGTTCGCGAAGCGGGGAG
>Ga0302310_10003112_pt1 | contig 13063 bp, 8 predicted proteins | sample III_Palsa_N1_2_FD_200451 | JGI IMG/M metagenome (GOLD analysis project Ga0302310, IMG submission 200451) | Peat permafrost microbial communities from Stordalen Mire near Abisko, Sweden - III_Palsa_N1_2 | ecosystem: Environmental > Terrestrial > Soil > Palsa > Peat permafrost | place: Sweden... | reverse complement strand
GCGCGCCATTCCGTCCCCGAAGGGCAGCCGAGGCGCCAGTAGGATCGACGACGGTCGCTTCAATGCCGCTTGCGAATTGGGAGAAGGCTGGAGCCGCGCAGATCATGCAGCATGCGACGAGGAGTGGAGCGAACAACCTGCAGCGGAGACGAGAGCCTAAATGAATTGAAATGTTTCAATCAGCAAGCCAGGTGAATAATAAAGCTGCGAGAAGAAAGTTGCGAAGCATCATCTTTACGACTGTGTTTATCAAGCTGGATGAGTTGCCAAAACCTTCCGTGGAAACCGAACACCTGGAGATTCAAGTGAAAATTGCGGATTTTGGAGAAATCGATTCTGGATCTGAACTGGAGAGGTCGAACCGGCTGGATAGTGTGACTGCAAAAAGACAATTGCCAATCTAAATTGAAAGGTTTTATATTGGGTGAGCTCTTCAGACCCGCGACTGAGGTATTGCATGCTTCGCTATGCGCGTTCGCTCGCTCTCTCCGTGCTGTTCGCCGTGCCGTTGTTCGCCGTTTCGCAGGACACGCAGGTTGCCGATCAAGGCGAGCAGATAGATGGCCCTGGCTGTGCCGCGCTGCCACTCTGGAACGCGCGGTCGGCTGCGCATTTCTGCACGGAGAGCGACCTTCAGAAATGGCTGGGCGACATTCGTCGCTGGCGGCAGGAGTACCGAACCCGCATAGGCTTCAACGATGCCGACTACGCGCGGCCAGAGCTCGCCTGGACCGCTTCGAGCTTTGTGCAGCCGCAGATGATGGTTCATGACCGCTTCTTCTACGATCCTGCAACTCGCCGGTACACCGTCGACCGGTATCTGAACGACGTCGACCAGCGCTATGGCGGAATCGATGCTGTCCTGGTTTGGCCCGTCTATCCCAACATCGGCGTTGATGATCGCAACGAGTACGATCTCTTCCATGATCTACCGGGTGGACTGCCCGCCATCAAGAGCTTTATTGACGACTTCCACCGTCACGGTGTTCACGTCCTGTTCCCTACCACGCTTTGGGACCAGGGCACCCGCAAGGAAGATAAGCCGGACCCCGAGGCGATGGCCAGCGAGCTTGCAGAGGCGGGCGCCGACGGTATCAACGGTGACACGCTGCGGGGCGTGCCTGAGTCCTTTCGCACGTCTGCCAATGCGCTGCACCATCCGCTTGCTCTGGAGCCCGAACTGGCGCTCGAGAAGGACGAGATGATCGACTGGAATACGATGTCGTGGGGCTACTGGAGATACGGCTTTGTGCCCTCTGTGAGCCGTTATAAGTGGATCGAACCGCGTCACATGGTCAACATCTCGGATCGCTGGGCGCACGATCATACCGATGACTTGCAGTTCGCCTTCTTCAATGGAACCGGCTTCGAAAGCTGGGAGAACATCTGGGGCATCTGGAACCAGATGACCCCGCGTGACGCCGAGGCGCTGCGTCGAATCTCGCTCATCGAACGCTTCAATCAGAAGCTGCTGGTTTCGCCAGGCTGGGAACCGCACGTCGCGATGCTGCAGTACCGCGTGTTCGCGAGCAAGTGGCCCGGTCAGGATTCGGCGCTCTGGACGATCGTCAACCGCAACTCGTACCCCGTTGCCGAGCGCCAGATGAAGCTGCCGCACTCGGACGGCATGCGCTATTACGACCTGTGGAATGGCAAGGAACTGCATCCAGAGCGGGAAGACGGCATGGATGTGCTGACGTTTCCGTTGGAGGCGAATGGCTTCGGCAGTGTGCTGGCAGCGAAGTCGGCGCCGGCAAACTTCGATAGATTCCTGAAACAGATGAGCACTCTGGGCGGGAAGCCGCTCGGCAGTTTTTCGCACCAGTGGGTTTCGCTTCCGCAACACCTCGTACCGATTGCCGCAACTAAGCGGGCCATGCCGAAGCCGACGGGAATGTCCCTGATTCCGGCGGCCGATTTCCAGTTCCGCGTCAATGGCATCGAGATTGAGGGCACGAATGACGAAGGGGTCGACGTTCAGTATGCCGGAGAGCCTTCCGCACGCCGCTACCATAATGTGAAGGTACACATTCCGGCGTTCTGGATAGATACGTATCCGGTCACAAATGCCGAGTTCAAGAAGTTCGTGGACGCCACTCACTACCGTCCTGATGACGCCCACAATTTTTTGAGGGACTGGAAGAACGGAAACTATCCGGAGGGGTTGCAGGATAAGCCAGTGACGTGGGTATCGCTCGAAGACGCGCGAGTCTACGCGAGCTGGGCCGGAAAGCGGCTTCCACACGAGTGGGAGTGGCAATACGCGGCGCAGGGCACGGACCAGCGCGAATATCCATGGGGGAATGACTGGGTCGCGGAGAACGCTCCAAAGCCAGACGATGGCCGCTCCGAGCTGCCCGCCAGCGACGTTCATGCACACCCGGTCGGCGCCAGCCCATTCGGCGTGCAGGATCTTGTAGGCAACGTGTGGCAGTGGACCGATGAATGGACCGACCAGCACACGCGGGCGGCCATCTTGCGCGGCGGCAGCCACTACCAACCCGCCGGATCGAGATGGTATTTTCCGCAGGCGTATAAACTATCCCAGCATGGCAAGTATTTGTTGATGGCACCGAGTCTGGATCGCTCGGCGAGCATTGGCTTCCGGTGCGTCACAGACGCGCCAAACTAACGAGGCCTATCCGATAGTCTGCATCGATCGTCACCCTTGCAATTGGACGCGTGACAGTGTCACGGCAGAGCAATTTGAGGGCGGATACGCGTGAGAAAGAATGATCGCGAAGAAAGGGCGCCGTTCAGCTTCGTCCATCCAGATAGATTTCCCTGGCGCAGGATCATGACGCGAGGATTACGGATGGCTGTCACTGAAGTTGACCTCCTGTTCTCACCTCGTCAAAATTAAGCCAGGAGGTCGTCAAACGCAGGTGACCAGGATATCTTCCATGACCGAGCCTTCTGACTACGTACTGGTGCCGCTCCGTGAGGGTGCAGAGTTCACCCTTTACCGCGGACGGCAGAATGGCAACCCGTTGCCGGTCCTGGCGGTGACACTCGCAGCACATCAGCCGTCGCCCGAGAGCGTCCGGCGGCTGGAGCACGAATACTCGCTGGCAGCCGAACTTGATCCCACGTGGGCAGCCAAGCCTCTGGCGCTCACTCGTCACGAAGGACGGATGATGCTCGTCCTTATGGACCCCGGCGGCGAACCACTGGATCGAGTCCTTGAGAAGCACGAGGGGCATCCGCTCGAGTTGACCCTCTGCCTGCGCATTGCCATCGGCTTGGCGGCAGCCCTGGGTAAAGTTCATCGGCGCGGTCTCATCCATAAGGACATCAAACCTTCGAACGCGTTGGTCGACGACGCCGGCAACGTTCGGCTCACCGGATTCGGAATAGCGTCCCGCCTGCCGCACGAGTGCCAGGCGCCCGCCCCGCCGGAGGTGATTGCCGGCAGCCTCCCCTATATGGCACCCGAGCAGACCGGTCGTATGAACCGGTCGATAGATGCCCGAAGCGATCTTTACGCTCTGGGCGTCACCCTGTACCAGATGCTGACAGGCACTCTTCCGTTTACCGCCGCCGATCCGCTCGAATGGATTCACTGCCACATTGCACGACAGCCGCTCCCGCCTGGTGAACGCGCGACAGTTCCCGGGCCGCTCTCGAATATCACCATGAAGCTCCTCGCCAAAAATGCCGAGGAGCGCTATCAGACCGCCTCCGGCCTCGAAGCCGATCTTCGGCGGTGCCTGGCGGAATGGGAATTGCATGGACGCATCGATACGTTCCAGCTCGGCGCAAGCGATGCGCCGGACCGATTGCGGATTCCCGAGAAACTGTACGGGCGAGAAGACGAGGTCACTACCCTGCTGGCGGCGTTCGACCGTGTCGTGGTCGACGGCACGCCGGAACTGGTGCTCGTCTCCGGCTATTCCGGTGTCGGGAAATCATCCGTGGTGAATGAGCTGCATAAGGTGCTTGTTCCATCGCGTGGCCTATTTGCTTCCGGAAAATTCGATCAGTACAAGCGCGACATCCCATACGCGACCTTGGCACAGGCGTTCCAGGCCCTTGTTCGTCAGATCCTCGTCAAAAGCGAAGCGGACGTGGAACAGTGGCGCGACACACTGCTCGAGGCGGTGGGCCCAAACGGACAACTGATCGTTAGCCTAATTCCGGAGGTCGAGTTCATCCTTGGGAAACAGCCGCCGGTTCCAGAGCTGCCGCCGCGCGATGCGCAGAACCGCTTCCAGTTGGTGTTTCGACGCTTCGTCGGCGCTTTCGCTCAGCCGGAACACCCGCTCGCGCTGTTCCTCGACGATCTGCAATGGCTGGACCAGGCCACATTGGAATTGCTGGAGCACCTGATTTCCGGCCCGGAGGTGAGACACCTGCTACTGGTCGGAGCCTACCGCAACAACGAGGTGAGTTCGTCCCACCCACTCACTCGGACTCTGGACGCGATCCGCAATGCCGGAACGACGATGCGGGAGATCGTACTGATGCCCCTCAGGCTCGACGATGTCGACCGGTTAGTCGCCGATACGCTGCAATGCACGCAGGATGCAGCGCATCCTCTGGCGCAACTGGTGCAGGAGAAAACCGGAGGCAATCCGTTCTTCGTTATCCAGTTCCTGGCTGCACTGGGCGAGGAGGGGCTGCTCACATTCGATCCGGAACAGGCGTTTTGGAGATGGGATGTGTCGCGCATCCGTGCCAAAGGCTATACCGACAACGTAGTCGATCTCATGGTGGGGAAGCTGAAGCGGTTGCCCGACCCAACCCAGGAGGCACTCAAGCAACTCGCATGCCTGGGTAACGTGGTCGAATTTGCCACCCTGGTTATGGTTTACGGGGAATCCGAAGAGGAGATCCACACGGCGCTCTGGGAGGCCGCCCGCACCGGGCTGGTCCTTCGCCTCGAGAGCTCCTACAAGTTCCTCCACGATCGCGTTCAAGAGGCTGCCTATGCGCTCATCCCCGCAGAAGAGCGGGCGGCGGCACACCTTCGGATTGGCCGAGCGCTCGTGTCAGCTATAGCACCGGACGACATCGAGGAGAATATCTTCGAGGTTGTAAACCAGCTGGATCGCGGCGCCGCGCTGATCGATGAGCGGGAGGAACGCGAGCGTGTCGCCGAGTTAAATCTTATTGCGGGCAAGCGCGCCAAGACCTCCATGGCCTACGCCGCGGCGCTGAAATATCTTGTTGCCGGCCGCAACCTGTTACCGGAGGACAGTTGGGAACGGCGCTATGAACTCACCTTTGCGCTGGAGTACCACCGCGCCGAGTGCGAATTGCTGAGTGCAGACTTGACTGCAGTGGAAGAGCGTCTCACGATGCTCTCCCAGAGCGCCAGGAACATCATTGACACAGCAAATGTCGCCTGCCTGCGCATGACGCTTTACACTACGCTGGATCGGAGCGACCGCGGTATAGAGGTCTGCCTCGATTACCAGCGACAGAGAGGCGCCCACTGGGCGCCGCATCCCACGGATGACGAAGTCAGACAGGAATACGAGCAAATATGGCGACGGCTTGGCGGTCGCTCGATCGAGGAATTGGTCGACTTACCGTTAATGAACGATCCGGTGATCCAGGCGACTCTCAATGTTCTGACCGAGGTCGTAACGCCAGCATTGTTCACCGACAAGAATTTGCTCTCACTGGTCATTTGCCGGATGGTCAATCTCAGCCTCGAACATGGCAACAGCGACGGATCGTGCTTTGCTTACGTCTGGCTCGGGATGATTCTCGGACCGCACTTTGGCGACTACAAGGCCGAATTCCGATTCGGCAGACTCGGCTACGATCTCGTGGAAAAGCGTGGACTGCATCGCTACCAGGCCCGCGCCTACATGTCTTTCGGGAACCTTGTCATGCCCTGGACGAGGCACGTCCGGAGCGGTCGAGCCTTGGTGCGTCGCGCCTTCGATGCAGCGAACAGAGCCGGCGACCTCACCTTCGCGGCCTATAGCTGCAACAATCTCAACACGAATCTTCTCGCAAGCGGCGACCCGCTGGGCGAGGTGCAGCGAGAGGTCGAGACGGGACTCGATTTCGCGCGGAAAGCGCGATTTGGGCTGGTGATCGACATCATTACCGCACAGCTCGGTCTTGTAAGGACTCTGCGTGGCTTGATGCCCAAGTTTGGCTCCTTCGATGGGGAAGGGTTCGAAGAGAGCCGGTTCGAAGATCATTTGCAGAGCGATCCGCGTTTGGCGCTTCCGGAATGCTGGTACTGGATCCGCAAACTGCAAGCGCGTGTCTACGCGAATGATTTCGTATCTGCTCTTGAGGCAGCTTCAAATGCTCAACAGCTTCTTTGGACTTCGCCGTCATTCTTCGAAGTAGCTGAATACCACTTCTATGCCGCGCTCGCGCACGCAGCACAGTACGACGCGGCATCGACGGACGAACGGCCTCAGCATCTCGAAGCCTTGGCCTCACACCACAAGCAGTTCGAGACGTGGGCGGAGAGCTGTCCTGATAATTTTGCCAACCGCGCCGCACTGATCGCCGCCGAGATCGCCCGCATCGAGGACCGCACACTCGATGCGATGTCCTTGTACGACCAGGCGATTCAGTCTGCCCGGGAGCACGGCTTTGTGCAGAACGAGGGTTTGGCCCACGAGAACGCCGCGCGATTTTATCTTGCGCGAGGCTTCGAGACGATTGCCCACACCTATCTCCGCAACGCGCGGAACTGCTACGACCGGTGGGGCGCGCTCGGCAAGGTGAAACAGCTCGATGCACTCTACCCGTACCTGCGGCAGGAACAAATTCCCACTTCGCCGGCCGCCACCATCGGCACGGTGGCGGGACAATTGGACCTCCAGACCGTGATCAAGTCCTCACAGGCACTTTCGAGCGAGATCGTTCTTCCCACACTGATCGAAAAGCTTATGCGAATCGTGGTGGAGCATGCTGGGGCCGAGCGAGGACTGCTTATTCTTCTCCAGGATGACGAGCCGCAGATCGAGGCGGAGGCCAACATCATCCGCGGCGGGATCAACGTCACCGTTCGACAAACCGCGGTCACGCCATTCGATCTTCCCCAGTCTGTACTTCATTATGTGATCCGCACGCAGGAGCGCCTGGTCCTTGATGATGCGTCCGTCAGAAGTGTGTATTCGGATGACGAGTATCTGCGGCAGAAGCGGGCCAAATCCGTCCTATGCCTGCCCATCGTGAAACGAACGGAACTCGTCGGCGCGCTGTATCTGGAGAATAATTTGACTCCGCATGCCTTTACGCCGGACCAGGTGACCGTGTTGGAGTTGCTCGCTTCGCAAGCCGCGATTTCGCTGGAGAATGCCCGCCTCTATTCGGATATACAACACAGCGAGGCTTTCCTGGTTCAAGGGCAAAGCATAAGTCATGCAGGCAGCTTTGGATGGAACACCGTCAGCGGCGAGATCTTCTGGTCGAAAGAGACTTATAACATTTTTGAACATGATGGCTCCGTCAGGCCAACGATGGAGTGGATATTTGAGCGAACGCATCCTGGCGATAGAGAGTTTGTCCGCCAAAGGATCGATCGCGCGCTCAACGAGAAGACAAATTTCGACGTTCAGCATCGTCTGCTTATGCCTGACGGCAGGGTCAAGCATGTTCGAGCAAAGGCTCATGTGGCGGAACCTTCACCGGACAACCTCGAATACGTGGGTACCCTGATGGACATCACCACCGCAACGCAAGCTGAGATGAAACTTCGGGAAAGCGAGGCGTACTTAGCGGAAGCACAGAGGCTCAGCCATACCGGCAGTTGGGCATGGACCCCCGCTACTGGCGAAAACAGATACTGGTCTGACGAGTGTTTCCGCCTGCTGGGTTTTGACCCAGCAGACGGCATGCCAACATTCGAAACATTCATTCAACGCATCCATCCCGAGGATCTGCCTATCGTTGCGAAAGAGCTAGAGCGAGCAGTGCGCGAACGCGGAGAATATCAGGTGGACTACCGAATTGTTCATCCCGACGGCGACATCAGAGATATCCATGCAATTGGGCACCCGATTCTCGGCCCATCCGGAGATCTCGTTGAGCTCGTGGGCTCCGCAATCGATGTCACGGAGCGCAAGCAGGCTGAAGATAGTATCCGCCAAAGCGAAATCGAGCTTCGGCATATTCTGGATTTCACACCGCAGCAGGTTGCTGTATTAGGACCTGATCGCACTCGTATTTATTCAAATCAGGCGATGCTCGATTATCTCGGCTTCACCCTTGAGGAATGGCAGAGCTGCGACACTCGCAGGTTTGTGCATCCAGATGATTTCACGCGAATGATGAGCCAGGATCACAGTAAATTCTTACTTGGCCTCCCGCACGAAGTCGAATTGCGATTGCTAGGAACAGACGAGCAGTATCGTTGGTTTCTCCTCCGCTATAGCCCGCTCCGGGATGAACAAGGACGGATCACCCGTTGGTATATCGCTGGGACTGATATCGAAGACCGCAAAGAAGCTGAAGAGTGGGCACGTCGGGCACAGGCGGACCTTGCACATACGAACCGGGTGATCACCATGGGCGAACTTACCGCCTCAGTCGCGCACGAGGTGAGTCAGCCGATTGCCGCATCGCTCACCAATGCGAGGACTTGCCTGCGCTGGCTCGCTGGAGATTCCCCGAATCTCGACGAGGCGCGTGAGGCCGCCAAAAGAATCGTTCGGGATCAAACGCGGGCGGGCGAGATCATCAGCCGGATTCGGCTGCTCTTCAAGAAAGCCTCTCCCCAGCGGGAGTTGGTGGATATCAATGAAGTCATCCGGGAGATGATCGTTCTCCTGCGAGGGGAGGCCGCTCGATACAGCATTTTGCTCCAAACGGAGCTGGCGGCAGATCTTCCACAGGTCATGGGAGATCGCGTGCAATTGCAGCAGGTAATGATGAATCTCATGATGAATGGCATCGATGCATTGGCCGATATAGACGGGACGCGCGAGTTGGTCATTCGTTCGCACTACGCCGAAGACGGGTTAGTCTCGGTGTCCGTCAGCGATAGCGGTCTAGGACTGCCCAAAGAGCGGGCCGGCAAGATATTCGATGCCTTCTTTACTACCAAGCCACATGGCACCGGCATGGGACTTCGGATAAGCCGCTCCATTGTTGAATCACATGGTGGACGCCTATGGGCGAGCGAGAATATTCCGCGAGGCGCGAGCTTTCACTTCACACTGCCCACGGTAGAGACGCTGGCGTGATGTCGCTTGATCCCAACAGCCTTAATACCAATGTATGATTGCGCCGCCTTTGGTAAACGCGCATCCTTTCCAATATGGGCGTTCAACAGCAGAGCAGATTTGTGGCAGTTGTCGACGACGATGACCTGGTACGCACAGCGATGCAAGGTCTTCTGAAATCGGTGGGACTGCCGTCGCGAGTATACGCATCGGGTGAGGAATTCCTGGAGTCTGGGCATCACCGCCAGGCTGCGTGCCTCATCGCGGATATCAGAATGCCAGGAATGTCCGGCCTGGACTTGCAGGCCAGACTGAACAATGAGCGTTGCCAGATTCCCACGATCTTCATCACGGCACATGGCGATGAAGCGATGAGGCTTCAGGCAATGAGAGCAGGTGCGGTGGAGTTCCTCCCAAAGCCCTTCGACGATGAGCTTCTACTCGAAAGCGTTCGGGCGGCTCTCGAGCGTTGAGCTGACAGGAACGTACACCAGCGGAACAAAGGAGGATCGTCTTGACGACATTCGACAATTTCGAGCGCTACGATCAGGCCTCCTCGCCGCGCAGATTCGAACAGCTGATCGGCAATAGCCCCGCGCTCGAATCGGTTCTTGAACAAGTAAAACGCGTAGCGCCCACCAGTTCCACGGTATTGATCCAAGGGGAAACCGGTACTGGCAAGGAATTGATCGCACGCGCAATCCACAACCTCAGTTCGCGATGCGGACGCCCCTTCATCAAGGTAAATTGCGCCGCCATTCCTCTGGATCTGCTGGAGAGTGAGCTCTTCGGCCACGAAAAGGGCGCGTTCACCGGAGCCATCGCGCAAAAACTCGGCCGCTTCGAGATGGCCGATAAAGGCACACTGTTCCTGGATGAAGTAGGTGATATTCCGCCAGCGCTGCAGCCCAAGCTTTTGCGTGTCCTGCAGGAACAGGAGTTCGAGCGCCTGGGCGGCAACCGGACCCACAAGGTTGATGTCCGGCTTGTAGCTGCAACGCACCGCAATCTCCCTGAGATGACCAAGCTGGGCGAGTTTCGCAGCGATCTGTACTACCGCCTGAACGTGTTTCCAGTCCTTTTACCGTCATTGCGTGCGAGGCGCGAGGATATTCCGTTACTGGTGGAGCATTTTGTCGAGTTATCCATCCGTCGCACAGGCCGGCCAATCGACTCCATCCCGAAAGAGACGATGGATGCATTCAAGTCTTATCACTGGCCAGGCAATATTCGCGAGTTGCAAAACCTGATCGAGCGCGCGGTGATTCTCTCCAACGACGGCGTGCTTCCCAACCCTCTTCCGGTTTCAGAGGCGGGAGAGTTGTCGCTTTCACAACCGCCATCGACACTGAAAGAGATCGAACGCGATCTGATTCTTCGCGCGCTGGAAGACCACGGATGGATGGTCGGAGGCACGAATGGCGCTGCCGCGAAGCTTGGCTTGAAGCGCACAACACTGATCGCCAAAATGCAGAAGTTCGGCCTCTCGCGGCCTACCGTAAATTGAGCAGTACAGCATTTCTCCTTAGGCTGTCGGTCTGACTTGCAACTCGTTCCTGAAACGTTTTTGACTTCCAAGTTGGCAATCCAGTTGCACCGTGGGTGACATAAGGAGGAGAAATCATGACTGCGAATGAAGTGGGGAATGCCGGAATAACTCGGAAGCCAAACATTCTGATTGTCGAAGACAATGATCAGATTCGCCACCTGCTATGCAGCATTCTTGAGCAATCGGGGTACAACGTCCGGCCCGTGTCAGATGGCGTCGCTGCCCTGGAGGAGTTGCGTGTTGAGATTCCCGACATCCTTCTGTCGGATCTCTATATGCCGCGAATGTCCGGATTCGAACTGTTACCAGTCGTCCGGCAACAGTTTCCCATGACGCGAGTCGTGGCGATGAGTAGCGCGTTTTCAGGAGATGCCGTCCCGGCCGGAGTTGCTGCCGATGCCTTCTATCCAAAAGGTTCTAACGTCGGCGCCTTGTTACAGATCATCGCAACGATGGCCTGTCTGGACGTGTCGGAGTCGTACTATCCCAGTCCAGATTGCGTGCTCCTATCGTAGGAGCATTGCTGATACCAAAACCCACGAAAATGCCTCAGCACCTATAGAAACTCGTAAGGTGAGAGGAAGCTTGCGCAATGTCGCTGATTGTGAAGGGGTTGGTTGGTGGACCTGATCGGGATCGAACCGATGACCTCTTCCATGCCATGGAAGCGCGCTCCCAGCTGCGCCACAGGCCCACTCCTATCTATTCTGGGGTAGGGGTGGGGGTTACGTCAAACGCCACGGCTCCTTTGCGGGTCCCGATAAGCGCGGCGCTCAAGAAATAGTGCAGCTACCGGAACATTTTCGGGGGTAACCGGTGTCTAAGTATCCAGAGTGAGCGAGCACTCTGCCGCCGGCGGCGCAGTTATCACCAATGTTTTCAGGCTCGCGGATGTTGAGTTGCAAGTACCAGCGGCAGGTCGTAGGCTAGAGGGCACCCGAATATGCAGGCGGGCATCGTAATGGGCAACCTGGCGAGCGCGATAGGAATCGGCACCGAAGATGCAGCCCTCGTGGCTGCGCTGAAGGCTGGTTCGGAAGAGGCGTTCGGCATTCTCATTGCGCAATACTCTCAGCCACTCTACTCGCTGATCGCGCGCAGCCTGCAGGACCCGGCCGATGCCGCCGATATCACCCAGGAAGTCTTCATCAAGGTCTTCCGCTCGGTCGGCAGCTTCCATGGCGACGCCAGCCTGCGGACGTGGCTGTACCGCATCGCGTTGCGCGAGGCCTCGAACCAGAGGCGCTGGTGGAGCCGCCACAAACGCCAGGAGATCACCATCGATGCACCCGTACAATCCGGCGAGGGCGAGGAGTCCGACGAATCCATCTCGCTGAGCGGGTTGCTGATGGATGGAGCCGGTTCGCCCTACGATCACGCCGCGCAGGCAGAGATGAAACTCCGCGTGGAAGAGGCGCTGCGTCAGCTTCCCGAGGCATTCCGCACCGTTGTCATTTTGCGCGAGATGGAAGGGTTCTGCTACGAGGAGATCGCCGAAATTCTGGACGTTCCCGCCGGAACCGTGAAGAGTCGCCTGACGCGAGGTCGCTCGGCGCTCAAACAGATTCTGGTTGAGCAGGGTTTATCGGTGCGCGAGTTAGCTCGGCAGGAACCCGCCACGGCCTTCGCTGGAGGTGCGCGATGAGCTGCCTTCAGGTTCAGGAGATGTTTTCGGCCTATCTCGACGGCGCGATCAACGGACGCGAGATGCAGGCGGTTTCGACGCACCTTGAGCAATGCGAGGGTTGCAAGACCGAGTTCGAGGCGTGGCGCGGCGTGCAGCAGATGCTCGGCAGCGTTGGCCAACTGAAGGCTCCGGACGATCTCGGGCTGCGGCTGCGGCTGGCAATCTCGCGCGAGAACTCGCTGCGCCAGGGCCATTGGTGGGATGTCATCACCATGCGCTGGGAGAATCTTCTGCGTCCCGCTCTGCTACAGGCTTCCGCTGGTTTTGCTGGCACGATCGTGCTGGTCGGCTCGCTGGCCATGCTGATCGGCGTGGTTGCGGCTCCCCAGGCCGTCATGGCGAACGACGAGCCGCTGGGTGCCTTAACCTCGCCGCATTATCTTTACTCGGCCGCCCATTTGCAGCCGGTTGTGACGCCCGAGGACTCCACCATCGTGATCGAAGCGGATGTCAACGCCGCCGGCCAGGTCTACGACTACCACATCCTGTCCGGCCCGACAGACCCGTCGACGGTCTCGCAGGTGCGCGATCAGTTGATGGTGCAGGTGTATGAGCCGGCGCGGGCGTTTGGCGAGCCTGTCAAGGGTCGTGTGCTGATTACGTTTTCCGGAATGTCGGTCCATAGCTAGAGCAAATCCTCGCTGATTTTGTACCCCCCTACCCCCCCTAGATCACCTGTATAAC
>Ga0302310_10003110_pt1 | contig 13064 bp, 13 predicted proteins | sample III_Palsa_N1_2_FD_200451 | JGI IMG/M metagenome (GOLD analysis project Ga0302310, IMG submission 200451) | Peat permafrost microbial communities from Stordalen Mire near Abisko, Sweden - III_Palsa_N1_2 | ecosystem: Environmental > Terrestrial > Soil > Palsa > Peat permafrost | place: Sweden... | reverse complement strand
CGCAGCAGCAAAGTTCCATCCCGACGATCTCGAAGCCAGCCTCGGTCTCGCCGACGCCGAGCTTGGATTGCGCCAGTACGAAGCCGCCGAGCTAGGCTACCGCAAAGCCGTCGAAGCCCAGCCCGAGCTCTGGCAGGCCCACAAAAATCTCGTCATCGTAGAAGCCGCTCTCGGCCGCTGGCAGGAGTTCGATCGCGAACGTGCTCTTCTGCGGATGGCTCGCCAGCGTGGCGCGCCCGGCATCTCAGCCCGCGAAAGCGATGTCATCGACGGCTTCACCGTCCACGGCCAGCGCTGGATCGTACGCGAGTACTTCGAGCCCGCAGGCCGCTCGCTCACTCGCTATAACTTTGAAAACTTCTCCCCCAACGGCAAGGCGCAGGAGTACATCTCTCTCGAATCCAACGAAGCCGCCAACGTCGTCGTCCCCGGCGGCTCCGTCAAGATCGGCGACGCGAAACCCCCCACAACCGCCGGCCCCGACTTCGCACTCAACTGGTACAACGGCAAAGGCCACGGCACCATCGTTCACTACGGCCACCACGAACCCGATTACGAACGTGTCCGCACAGACCTGCTCAAGTGGCTCCACGAGCAGAAGTAGCACAGTAGAAGTTCGTGACAAGAAACAGGGGCCGCCAGGCCCCTGTTTCTTGTCACATCATGTGTTGTTGACTACCGGCTAGCCGCATCGACCTCAGCAAAATAACTAGGCGACTTCAAAATCTCCCGCGGCTTCGATCCATCCGCCGGCCCAACCAACCCATCACGCTCCATCATGTCGATCAGGTGGGCCGCGCGTCCATAACCAATCCTCAAACGCCGCTGCAGCAGGGAAGTCGAAGCCTTGCCAAACTCAAACACCAGCCGCACTGCATCATCGAACAAGGCATCATTGTCATCGCCATCATTCGCGCTGCCGCCGCCTTCGCTCTTCTCATCCTTCGGCCCTTCCAGGAAGCCTTCCACATACTCAGCCTGCCCTTGAGCCTTCCAGAAGTCCGTCACCGCGGAAATTTCCTTCTCCGTCACAAACGGTGCATGTACACGCTGCAACCGTGAAGTACCCGGCGGCAGAAACAGCATATCGCCGCGTCCCAACAGGCTTTCCGCACCATTCGAGTCGATGATCGTCCGCGAATCCACCTTCGTCGCCAGCCGGAAGCTCATACGAGTCGGCACGTTCGCCTTGATCAATCCAGTGATGACGTCCACGCTGGGCCGCTGCGTCGCCAGCACCAGGTGAATGCCCACCGCACGCGCCATCTGCGCCAATCGCGTGATCGATTCCTCAACATTCGACCGGTCCAGCATCATCAGATCCGCCAGCTCATCGATGATGATCATGATGTACGGCAACGGCTCCTGGTTCACATCCTCAAACAGATACTCGCTGCCGTTATCAAACAACTTGTTGAACTGATCGATGTTCCGCACATGGTTCGCAGCCAGCAGCTTCAACCGCCGTTCCATCTCGCGCACGGCATTGCGTAGCGCATTCGCTGCCAGCTTCGCCTCTGTAATGATCGGCGTAAACAGATGCGGTATGCCTTCATACATGCCAAGTTCCACGCGCTTCGGATCGACGAGAATCATCCTCACCTGCTCCGGCGTCGACTTGAACAACACGCTCATAATCATCGCGTTGATCGCAACCGACTTACCCGATCCCGTCGATCCCGCAATCAACACATGCGGCATACTCGCCAAATCGCCAGTAACAATGCGTCCGCTGATGTCCTTACCCAATGCAATAGGCAGTTTCGACTTCGACGTCGCAAAGCTCTCGCACTCCACCACATCGCGCAACCAGATCGTCTCGCGCTCATGGTTCGGCACCTGGATACCCACGGTCGATTTCCCCGGCATACGCTCAATCAAAATCGACTCAGCCGCCATCGCCAGGCAAAGGTCCTCCGCCAGCCCGGTCACTCGTGAGTACTTCACACCCGCATCCGGCCGGAACTCAAACGTAGTTACTACCGGCCCGGGATTGATCTGTTCCACAGTCCCATCCACGCCAAACTCACCACACTTCTCCACCAACACTTTGGCTTCAGCCCGCAACGCATCCTCGCGAACCTGCACATGCTCTTCGCTGCGATACAGCAGCGAGCTAGGCGGCAGCTTGTACCCGCGTATCGACTTCGTCGTCATCGCCACGGCCAGCATGTCTGCATCGGCGCGTCTGCCAAACGCAATATTCTGCGCGGCAATATCGGCCATCGGAGAAGGCATGGGCGGCGCAATCGGCTGCACCAGCTGCGGACGCGGCGCAGGCATCCTCGTCGGTGGCGCTTCCGGAATATCAATGTGGTGCGAAACCGGCAGCGAACCCGACCTCGAAGAAAACATCGGTGCCGGCGCATTGCGATCCGGAGCATCCAGCCAGCCATCGTCTTCTACCACGCCATGATCCAGCGCATCGCCTTCTCCAAACGGCAACTCCACTTCGCTCACCCGCAACGGCACCGCCGCCGCCGCAAGCTGTGCTGCATACGGCGCAGCGGCAGCCGCAGCCGCACTCAGCGGCGTCAGCGGAGTCTCATTCACCAGCGTCCGCGGCATCGTCTGCCACACCGAAGGCGTCTCCGCCCCAAACTCTGCGCGTTCTGACTCATGCTCGCCCAACACATGCGTCTCATCGCCACGCTTCCGCCGCCCAAACCAACCAAACAAACTCGAAAGCAGGGAAGTGCTGTCCGCACGTTTCTGTTCTGCCTGCGCTTCTGCATCACGTTTCGACGAAGCCTGCTCGCGCTTCGATTCGTTCGCGCTAGCCGCCTTCGCAATCTCTTTATTGGCCTTGCGATCCTTCCAGGCCGCATACCGCTCGCTCGAATGCCGCACAAACGCAAAGTGCGAGGTAAACCACTCCCGAGCAGTCGTCAGCGTAAACGTCGTCGTCAGATACAGCGAGATCGCCACCATCAGCGTGCAGAGAATCATCGCTCCCGGCAGGTTCACAAAGTGGATCATGCTGTCAGCCAGCACCAACCCTTCCACCCCGGCAATCGGCAGCGCATGACGCCACATCAAATGCCCCGGCAGCAGAGCAATCGCCGCCGGCGCAAACACCAGCCACAACCCCAGCCCAAACACCTTCGCTCCGGTCGCGCCCACCGCCTTCGACCGCATCCACGAAACGCCCAGCCGGATTAGCACCAGGGGCACAAACACCACCGCCACGCCCAGCACCTGCAGCAGCAGGTCCGAGCCATAAGCCCCGACCAGCCCCGTCCAGTTATGCGCAGGCCGTCCTCCGGCAAACCCGCCAGCCGTATTGAACGATGGGTCCGAAGGCGTATACGACACCAGCGAGAGCAAAAGGAGGCCGGCGGCGACCAGAACCACAAGCCCGAGCATCTCGTTCAGACGCCGGCTGCGTGTAGGGGAATAAACAAGTCTCTGGGGCTTCATGGGCATGGGGTACGCGCACAGTCACGTTTGCCTGCCACGCGCCAGTTCAGCGCAAGCGGCGGCACACGTAACCGGGAACCTCCAGAGCACCTCCATTGTTCCATACCAGCCCTCCCGGTGCGTATCCCGCCGGGGGAGAACCAGACTGGTGACGGGCCCACTCCATCCGCTAATCCGCCCGGGCAGGCAAACATAAACCGCTTGACCTGCATCTAGCTATAAGTACGGGATGCGTGCTGCCTCTTTCGCACCGCGCATCCGAATTGGTGCCATGGGGGAGTGGGATTTTCGCGATTTCTCCCAACTTGCTGCCGGCGGAGGAGAATCGCGCACAGCCGGCGGACCCCAATGCACCCAGACCTTGTATCAGAACGCCGTACCCAGAACGTAGAGACATATCCCAGGGATTGAGGTAACACATGATGGCGAACACACTCGACGGATCGACCAAGAACAAAGAGATGGAAAGCGTCCTTCTCGACGTAATCAAGTCACTGCAGGACGGACAAAAGGGCTTTGCCGAAATCGGCGAGCACCTCAAGGACGACACAGTGAAGCGCTACTTCCTCGCCGAAAGCCTGAAGCGGGCCAACTTCCGCGCCGAGCTCGAAAACGAACTACACCGTGCGGGCATGGCTGACGTCAAAGAATCCGGCACCGCCAGCGGTGCAATGCACCGTGCCTGGGGAGAGCTCAAAGCCAAGCTCGGCGGCGGCGATCACGCCCTCCTCGAAACAGCCGAACAGGGCGAAGACGAAGCCAAGAAGGCCTACAAAGAAGCCCTCGAGCACGACCTGCCCCTCCCCATCCGCCAGCTCCTCAACGAGCAGCAGACCCACATTCTAAGCTCGCACGACTACGTCAAGAACCACCGCGACGCGCTCGTAAAGTAGTCCACCACGAAATCGAAGTTGCAGGACCAAAGGGCAGCCGGGGCAAACCATCCGGCTGCCTTTCCTGCATCTACGCATGTTCGTCTGCGCAGGCTCCGCTCTTGCCTTACTTTGCGAACCTTCGCTCTTCTACTTCGCGAACTTTGCGTTAAGGTTTTTGTCCTTGCCTTTGTTGTTGCCCTTGACGGAGGGAGCAGGGGCCTTCAGGCCCCTGAATCATCCCAACTCCAAAAGGGGCTTCAGCCCTGGGCCTTTACGACCGCCAACCCCAACCCTGGACGTATGATCAAACCCCTATGCGCTTCTCCCGCTTCCTCATGGGCACGCTCTACATCGCCGCCGGCACGCTCCACTTCGTCCTCACGCGCACCTACACCGGCATCATGCCCGACTACCTACCCGCCCACCGCGAGCTGGTCCTCATCAGCGGCGCCGCCGAAGTCGCCGGTGGCCTCGGCATCCTCATCCCCGCAACAAGACGCCCCGCCGCCTGGGGCATCATCCTTCTCCTCATCGCCGTCATGCCCGCCAACATCTGGATGGCCCAACACCCCGAACGCTACCCCAACATCCCGCTCTGGGCCATCTGGCTCAGACTGCCGTTACAACTCCCGTTGATCTGGTGGGCATGGCGTTACACACGGCGGATTGAAGGTTGAAAACTACTCGCGCCCGCTCAAGTTGATTGAAGTTGATTCACCATAGTCGCCCACACGTTTACGTTTGAAGGCAGGGCGTCCATCTGGATGTTTTTTCCAATTCCACGCAGCGAATAAACTCCCTACGAAGGCCAGAAACGATATCCATAGGGTGGCAAAGAGGCCTGTGTCAGTCTCGTGATGATCCCAACCCTTGTTTGGTCCGTCAAGCACTTTCAAGTCGATTGGAACGCTATATCCAACTGCATATTGTGCAACAACTAACTCACCTGCTTCGAGTTTTGTGAAACAGGTCGGTATGTCAAAACTTAACGTTTCACCTATATCTGGTACGACAACAAAGGAAGTTCCGTAAGTTCTCGGGCCACATTGGTAAGTAAGCGAGGCTACCCGCCCGGTAATGGATCGTTGTGCAGCGTTTTTGTGGGCGAATTGGCAGAAGATTGCGAACACGGCAAAACTGCACGCAAAACACAGAACGCAAAGAAATTTATAGCGACCCTTGCGGTGTCCTAGTTCAAGGTTTGAGGCTGCATAAGCGAATGAGAGTCCCGAGACGATACCTAGTGCTAGTACTCCAATCCCAATTGCTCGCAGACCCATTGCTTAGTACCCCAAATGGTGCAAATAAAACACAACCCCACTAGCCACCAGGCAATAAATTCCAAACAGATACCACCGCCCATGCTCCAGCCATGAGCTCAACCACTTCAATCCGGCCAGTCCGGCAAAGAACGCAAAAACCATCCCCAGCAGCGCAGCCAGAAGCCCGGCATGGAGATCAATCGGCGTACCCATGGCAGCAGCTTCATGCGACGCCTTCAGCAACCGCAACGCCTCACGCCCCACTACCGCCGGCGTTAAAATTACCGCCAGCGCAAACGAAAACCTTTCCGCCCGCTCACGATTCGCACCCGCTAGCAAACCAGCAGAGATCGTCGAGCCTGACCTTGAAAACCCGCGGAAGGGAAGACTCAACCCCTGCACGCCGCCAATCCAGCCAGCCTGGGAAAACGTTACATTATCGCCCGACCGCGTCACCGACTTGTCATACGCATTGGCCGAAACCTTCTCCGCGTTCCGCTCTTTCATCCCCGCCCACAGGATCAGCAGGCCCACCGCAAACAGCGCATACGCCACCAGGTCCAGCCGCCCAAACAGATCCTCAATCTGGGCCTTTGGCGCGCCGGGGAACGCCAGCTTCGCTATCAACTTCTGCAGCGGATATCCAATCACCGCCGTCAGCAGCGTCGCCCATATCGCCCGCACCGCAAACCGTTTGAACGCATCGCCCGTCGCAAAGTACGACCGCTTCCATTGGTTCCAGAAGTAAACGATCACTGCAAACATGGTTCCGGTATGCAGCATCACCAGCACCAGCGTCATCTCCGGAGAAGACGGGTCAAGGTGCATCAACTTCTCAGCCACGACCACATGGGCGGAGCTGGAAACGGGCAGCAATTCAGCGAGGCCTTGAACAATGGCCAGGATCAAAACTTTCAGCAGAGACATACCCAGATTCTAACCGCGCTCGATTGCCGTTGGAATCACCCCGGGCTTCTTTCTGCTACTAAGCACTCTCCGTTGACACTTTTGCAGCCGCGCCAGTTTTCGGCCACTAATCCCGGTCATTCCCATAAACCGGAATTCCCTGCTTCACCCGAAACGCAATACTAGCCGCCCGAGCCGCATAGTCTGACTGCCGATACGCATGCTGCAACTCATCCGCAATCGCCTGGCAGTGCTTGGCCGCATCGGCGGACTGCTTCGCCTGGTCATCGACCAGGTACATTGTCACCAGCACGCCCTGCCGATACGCCGCGTCATACAGCGCTTCGGCTGACTTCGGCCCATCCGGATAACGGTCCGCATACTTCAAATACATCTGCGCTTCCATCTCCGGACACCGCGGCAGCCCCTGCCAGTCGCCGCACAGCTTGTTGTCCAGCAGATCATACGCCGCTCGCGCTTCATACACAGTGCCGGGATAAAGCTTCATCACCCGCTTCAACGCACCCTCATAAATCTGAGGCCGCAGAAACGCATCCTGCTCATGCGCACTCGGCAGCGTGGAGATATCTGCCTTGTCCAACTGCCACCGAATATCCGCCGCCCGAAACGCTGCCTCCGCCGCCAGCGGCGAGTTCGGAAAGTAGTCCACAACACGCTGGTACAGCAGATGCGCTGTTTCTGCGGCATCCTTCGGCGGATGCGGCTCTGCCGCCTGTGCTTCATACTCCGCCGCCGACCCGTAGATCAGCCGGTCGCCATTCGGCGTCGTCGGCCCCACAACGCCCTTATCGCGAATCCATCCCGAACTCGGATCAGGATTCGCATTCGGATCTTCAAACTCAGGCTTCGAGTCCGGATCGGAGTCTTCCTTCGTGTCCGTATTCGCAAACACATCTACCCACGGCCCGTTCCGCGACGACACCACCACCTCATGCCCAGGCGCAACCGTCGTTATCGGAGGAGCATCCGAGTTCGCGCTCACATAAACATTCGCTGTATGCAGCAGCGTCGCACGAGCCGACTTGTCATACCCGCTGCGGTTGTCCTTCTGCGCCAGCATCGGCATCGAGAGCACTACAACGGCGGAAGCAATATAAGTTCGAACGCGCATCATGACTCCCTAAACGTATATGCAGGTATGTATCTAGACGTGCATCGCAGCAACTTCAGCTTCAAGCTCCGCCTTCAACGCCGGATCAAGATTACCGCCGGAAACAATCACCACCATCTTCTCCACTTTCGGCAGCTCCTTCGCATGGAACAGAGCAGCCGCCAACGCTACCGCACCCGAAGGCTCTGCAACCAACGCAGTTGCACTCAGGATGATCCGCAACGCCGCGCGGATCTCCTCTTCGCTCACCGTCACAATGCCATCGACGAACCGCAGAATGTGTGTAAAGTTCCGCGTCCCGAGCGACTGCGTCCGCAACCCGTCGGCTAGCGTCCGCGTCGTCTCTTCCGCAGCCCATTCCACAAGCGTCTTCGTCTCGAACGACTCCTTCCCATCGCCCGCAAGCTCCGGCTCGCAACCCCAAACCTGCGGCGGCGTTCGTCCTTCCGCCTCACACACCAGCTTCACGCCGCTCGCAATTCCCGAAAGCAAACCACCCCCCGAAACCGGAGCAAGCACCAGACCCACATCTGCAAGCTGCTCCAGAATCTCAACCCCGCAAGTCGCTTGGCCCGCAATCACATCGTCATCGTCATACGGAGGAACGATCGTGTATCCATGCAATGCCGCAAGCTCTTCCGCCTTCCGCATGCGCTCTTTGCTCGCGGGCCCAACGATCACCACCTCCGCTCCCAGCGCAACCGTAGCTTCGCGCTTGACTCGCGGAACGCTGTTCGGCATCACGATCACGGCCTTCGCCCCTAACGCCCTGGCCGCGTAAGCCACACCCTGCGCATGATTGCCCGAAGAGTACGTAATCACACCACGCTGCAACTCTTCCGCCGTCAACTGCGCAACCTTGTTGTAAGCCCCACGCAGCTTGAAGCTCCCAATCGGCTGCGCGGATTCGTCCTTCAGGTAGATCTCAACCGCATCGTCCGCAAGCTCCGCAAAACCAGCCGCTCGCAAGCGCTCACGATCCAGCCGCAACAGCGGAGTACGCACAGCCGCCCCTGCAATACGGTTCTGCGCCGCGCGAATGTCATCCAGCGTAATCAACTCACTCATAGCCACGATTGTAGTTCCGCCTAACGCTTCTCCGCTGCGCGCAACACCAGCGCAAAGAAGTGTACGAGCCTCCACCGATCCAGCGCACTTGGTCCTGCCCCATCCATATCCAGGTGAGAAATCACCGGTGAAATCAGCTCTGTCTGCAGCGTCTCGTTTGGCAACTCATCAGCCATCCACATCGTCTCCGCTGACGGAATAATATTGTCGCCCTCACCATGCAACAGATAAACCGGAGTCGTAAGCCCCTTCAAATACCCATGCGGGCTCACACCTGCCATATCCTCCACATGCCTGGCTTCCGACCTCGCCAGCATCGCCTGAGTCACTGGCGAAGTCGTATTCATCAACTGTTTTGCCTCGACAAGCTGCTGCGGTGTCAGCGCAGCCATAGCAGCCTTCTCACCAGCGACATCCTCATACAGATGCGCCCGCAACACCGCTCGTAGCGCAGCCAGATCACTCGCCGGAGCAAAGTCCTCAAGACTTTCGTACTCCAGCACTAACGCTCCATACTCATGCGGAGGCAGCAGCTCTTCCGTCCCATTCGGACGCACATCTTTGCCTGTCCGGTAATACTGAGCTACACGCGACATCTCATCCTGCGAGCCAACTGCCACCACGAACTTGATCGCTTGCTTGTACTGCGGATCAGCCGCAGCCAGCAGCGAAAGCCCGCCCGAGAAGCTAAGCCCCATCACACCGACCGGCTTTCCGCCGTTCTGCTGCGCCAGCCAAGTCGCCGCATCGCCAATGGTCGCAATCGAGTTCTTGCCAACGTGATAGTCCTTGATGTCCGGCAACTCCGGCGTGAGCACACGCAGCCCGCACGAAGCCATCGCGGAAGCAAACGCAATCAGCCGCGGTTCGTTCATGCCCAGGTGATGCACGCCATGCAACACCACCAGCGCCGGAGCATTCGGCCGCCCCACTGGAACATACAGCCGTGCCTTCACCGCACCTTGCGAGGTATTGATCGTCAACTCCTGCGTAGTCACCGGTTCCATAACCGTGGCTCGCAGCAGCGAAGGCACAGGCTGATTTGCCACCAGATCCAACACCGCAACAGCCTGCAGATGGCACTTCACAAACGGCCAAGCAAACACCGCAAGCATCAGCACGATCACCGCCGCCGCAGTCCTGCTCTGCGGCTTCGCAATCTCGCGTCGCCGTCGCATCCGCGCAGCAAGTCCGCGAACTCCGCCGGCAGCCTCAACTGTATGTTGTGAGTTCTCAGTCATGGGCGTTCTAGTGGCGAAGCAACAGCATAATAACCAGCAACAGCAGCGCCACATTCAGCACGACTGCCGCAATCAGCAGCTTCGTCATACCGCCGACACGTCGTTGCAACCGCGCCACGCGTCCTTCAACTGACTCCGCCGCAGCCTTCGCTGCATTTACGTCAGCGGCAATCCCCGCGAGCTTCTCGTCCATCTCATTGAGTTGGCGATACAGTCCGCTATGCGATGCCGTTACGTGGCCAAGCTCGCCACGCAGGCTCTCGCCCATGGCTTCAATCGCCTGGCGGTTCGCGTCGTCGCCCGCAGATCGGCTCTGCAAAAAGCGGTCGGCCATTGGTACCAGCCGCATGATGTGAGGTGCAATTTCGAGAAGTGCTTTCGGCCACATGCTCAAATTGTAGCCGTCAACTCATGTAGCGAGTGCTTCTCTACGCGATAGCAACCGGCAACGACTTGCGTAGTGCGCGATGCCGCAACACCAACGCCACAATCGTGCAGAGCAGAATCGCCGTAATCAGACCCTGCGACCACACGCAATAGATGCACCACTTCTCGATCACGTACGCTTCCATATAGCTCAGAAACGCAGCAAACGCGAAGCCGATCTCCGCGGCCTGCAACAGCAGCCAAAGCTGGTTCGCCATTGCCAGCACAGCGATCAACGCATAGCCCACGATGCCAAAGATCGCCACCGGAATATGAACATGCTTCGATCCCGGCGCTTCATCAAAACTGCTCGCCGGAAACACCGCAAAGCGCGAGTGGTTCACCGAACCGCAATCCCACGTCTCCGTAACCGCACACGGTGGCGCCACACTTGGATCCTGGTAGTGGATGCGAAGGGCGAGGGAAGAGTCGATAATTCCGGCGATGGCGAGCAGAACAATCAGGTAGCGCATATCTGCTTCTATTCTATGGCGAAAACCCGTCGCCTTAGGAAGGTGTTGAAGTCCGAACGCTACCGCACGGCGCTGGTTGAAGTACGCGCCTGTGCCGCGCGCATTATTTCCGCTGGACTATGGATGCGGCGCAACTGGCTCGTTCGCACGCACTCGAGCAAAGCGGAGCGCTGCTGCAACAACGCAGTAGGCTGAGGATCGCTCATTGGATCAGCAGGCAGCGGAGACCGCTCACGATCGGAACTCAGCTTCAAGCGGCCCATTCCCGCCCGCTGTGCCGCAATGCAAGGCGAGATCAGAATGGCGAGGAATACAGCGGCGATCAAAAAGCTATGCATAGGTATTGTCCGCAGTCCGGGCTGGGCGATCCATACTTCGGCTACGACCATAGCATCTGGCGACGGCTTTGCAACCCCAGGAAACTCATTCGACAATAACTACTTTTACGGGCGGAGCAAGCAAACGCAAGACAGGAAATAGGTTGCCGGCCCCAAACTCAAGTCTCATTCGGCAAGTGGCCTTTGAAGGGAATTTTGCGCAAAGTGCGACCAATGGGGCTTTGGGTGCGTCATACTGGTACAAGGTGCGTTTAAAGCGCGCTCTTGTAACACCCTGAACCCTTTGTCGAAACGACTCAAACGCGGAGCTATGGCACCCTCGCACCCTTTGTGGTTGCGGTGGGTGGCGGCTGTCTGTTTGCTGTTTGCAGGCGTTGCCAGCTCGGCGGAGACGGTTCATATCCACGGCGACTGGCTGCCCCACCATGGGGCCCAGCTGGTTGCGCCGGCGGATGCGTCGCAGGGGCCGGGTGGTGAAGAGCATTGCCCGCTTTGTATCGGTATGCACTCGGTGCTGCCGGTTGCGGAACACGTGGCCGCGACCACGATGGTGTTGGTGGAGTGCAAGCTGCCGACGGTGGTCGATCGGCTACCGAGCAGCCAGTGGCACTTTGCGTTATTCAGTAGACCTCCTCCTGTTTCCGTAAACGCTTAAGGTCCCTTTTTAATTTAGAAGATTGCTTTGTGATGTGTAACAAAGCGGACGGGTGAGTTGTAACCCGTCATTGATCTTTCATCGAATGCCCTGCGAGTGCGTTGAAGATTGCGCGTCGTTGAGGGCAGCGGTATGGCGAACGATTGCCAACCGTAGGCCGCGCGGCCATGAGTGTTGTCCGCGCCGAGAACCAGACAGGAGTTTTTATGCAACGAGTTTTTTCATTGAGGCCAAGGGCGTTTTCCTTGTGGCTGACGGCACTGGCCATCGCGCTGGGATTGGTATTCGCCGCCGGCGCAGCATACGGGCAGGGCGGTTCCGGCAATATTAACGGTGCGGTTGCGGATGCAACCGGTGCTGCGATTCCAGGAGCTACGGTAACGCTTTCCAACCCGGTGAGCGGCTATACGCGGGTGACGACCTCTGACGCGACGGGGTAGTACCACTTTTATAATGTGCCGTTCAATCCGTATCGCGTGTCGGTAAAGAGCACGGGCTTTCAGTCCTTCAGCAAGAGTGTGGATGTGGACTCCGTTGTTGGTTTGACGGTTCCCGTTGCGTTGCAGGTGGCGACATCGACGACGACGGTAGAGGTAGAAGCACCGATCGACCTGGTGGAACGCGATCCGGTGTTTCATACCGATATCGATCGTTCGTTGATCGATCATCTGCCGATTGAGAGTGCATCGTCGGAGTTGAGCTCCATTGTGACGCTGGCTTCGCCGGGCGTTGCAGCGGACTCCAACGGATTGATGCACGGACTTGGCGATCATGCTGAGAACTCCTTCAGCATCGATGGACAACCGATCACCGATCAGCAGAGCAAGGTGTTTTCCAACCAGATTCCGGCTGCTGCGGTGCAGTCGTTGGAAGTGATCGATGGCGCTCCGCCGGCGGAGTATGGCGATAAGACCTCGCTGGTGGTGAAGGTGACGACGCGTTCGGGACAAGGCGTGATGACTCCGACGGGCAGCGTGACGCTTTCGTATGGGTCATTCGGCTCGAGCAATGCGGCGTTCGATCTTGCGTATGGCGGCAAAAACTGGGGTAACTTCATCGCGGCGAATGGTCTGCAGTCTGGCCGCTTTCTCGATGGACCGGAGTACACCGTTCTGCACGACAAAGGAAACGAAGAGAACTTCTTTGACCGCGTGGATTACCAGCTAAGCCAGAAAGACTCGATTCACGTGAACTTCCAGTACACGCGCTCGTGGTTCCAGACGCCGAACGACTTTGAAAACGTCGGCGCCATCAATGGCAACGGCAAC
>Ga0302310_10003108_pt1 | contig 13065 bp, 23 predicted proteins | sample III_Palsa_N1_2_FD_200451 | JGI IMG/M metagenome (GOLD analysis project Ga0302310, IMG submission 200451) | Peat permafrost microbial communities from Stordalen Mire near Abisko, Sweden - III_Palsa_N1_2 | ecosystem: Environmental > Terrestrial > Soil > Palsa > Peat permafrost | place: Sweden... | reverse complement strand
GAATTTAATCCGCACGCGCCGCCGCCCGCGCCGCCAGCGCCGCCGCCCGCGCCGCCAGCGCCGCCGTCAGCTACGCCGCCAGCGACGCCGCCAGCGACGCCGTGCTGATTAAATTCGCGGAAGGGGTTGTGCAGATCCTTATCGAGATGAAGGCCCCCGGAGTGCAGTGGCTCTCATTGACAGAGGAGACCTGATATGGCTATTATAATTGCATCCGTAGCCGCCGTCGGCGCGTGCCTGATGGCGATATTTGGTGACACCCCTGGCGGTTTCCAATGAGCGACTTTATTAGCTACATGCGAGCATCAGCCGAGAAGCGGGCCGCTTTGGAGCGCTACAACGCCGCCTCTGCGTCGCTGACTAATGCCCAGGTGATGGAGCGTCTAGCGGAGATCAAGAGCCAGCACGAGCCCCTTGCATCAATTGCGGCTTTGTCGCTGTCTGACCGAGATAAACTATACGCCGCAGCGTTTTACGTTGCTGTCGGCAGGCTGCCGGAAGACTTTATTTCTGCAAAGGAAAAAGATCATGGATAAGTTACGCATGGGCACCTTTCTCGACCGCGTCAAGCAGGACACGGAGAAGTGGGGACGCCAGGCTGGGCGCGTCGATATTCAATACGAGGACATTCGGTGCCTGATTGCCTGCGCAGAGGCTTTGCGCAAACACGAGCCCGCACACAAAGCCCTGAGATACCTTGACAGCCAGGGCGCGATACTCGAATGAATGGCTACGCTGACATCAAATCCGAGAAGCAATCATGAGCGAACTGGAATTCATTGCGCAGGCTCTTAATGACGCTGACGCAGCCGTTGCGGTCCTCTCCACGATGCTCGCCTCGGGAGGGCTCCGACAAGGTTTTGTGGTGGCTGACGAAATCGCCGGAAACATCAAAACCGCCCGCAAGCATGTCGCGCATCTGATCGGAGAGCCTTGTTTGCAAATCACGCGAGAGCAATTCGACGTCGAGGCCTTGGCTTACGCGAATAAGTTGAACGAGGATCTTGGCATTCGCACCGCGCACACGCTACTAACCGATGCGCGCATTGGATATGCCAGGTTGCCCGCACACTTAAAGGCTGACCTGCACAAGCGCCTTGGCGTTGAGCCCGTGCAGATGTTCAAGCGCGTATGTTCTGTTCCGCAAAACAAAGGGAATGAGTCATGAACAAGCCGCCTATCGATACCTCGCCGCAGGCTGTCCTACGTCGCCGGTACAAGGCACTTCGCGACGAAGGCTATAACGAAGACTTCTGCCGCTTCGCAAAGGTCGCTGCCGACTCTCTTGATGCGAAGGACATGGCGATAGACATGTTGACCGGTGAGCGAGATGCCCTCGCCGCCAAGGTAGCCCGAGTCACGGAACACGCCAATTTCATCGCTTTGGAGAGTCTTGCATTTGCGGCTCGTATTGCCGCACTGGATAACGTAGCGAACAAAGCGCATCTCCTGCTGTTCGCCATGCGCCGCGATGAATGGCCGGGGCATAACCACACATATGTCAAGGATCTTCGAGAGGCGCTTGCGGCAGCATGCTCCGCACCGGAAACGGTCGTGCCCACTGGTGCTGGCGGCAACTCGCAGGCATTCATCTGTTGCGAAGGCGTCGGCAAGCATGAACCGGGATGCACCGCACTGGAAACGGTTGCGAAGCCGTCTCGCGAAGCACTGAGGGATGCTTTCGCAGCCGCGCTCACCGGCGTGTATTGCTGCACTCGCGTCTGGTCGGCGTGGCAAGTAGGTACGATGGACCAGGACGATTTCATTCCGGCCGCCGAATGCGAAGAGGTTTTAGATTCGCTTGTCGACGCGGCATTTACCTCGAAAACCAAGATGAAGCCGTGACGCGCAAGATTACGGTATCCACTCCAGCGGTGTGCGCCGCAGTGCGAGAATGGGATGACGCCCGCAGCAAGCTTGGCACTGCCGACCAGGCTGTATCACGATGGCGTCGTGACGTCAAGAAGCTGGGTCGCGCCAAGGATATTGCGAAACAGCTTGGCATCAGCACAGGGGTGTTGTACTATATTCTGAAGAACGGCGGAACACTGAAAAGCTACAGAGGAAAATGATATGATTATTGCAATACTGATCGTCGGATTTATGGCGCTTGCTGGCCTGATTTACGGGTAGCGGAATGGGCGTCAAGACGCACAAGTACCAAAACCTGGAGCGCCAGGTGACCCGATTAAAGAGGGAGCTGTCCGCTGCCAAGCGCGATGCTAGATCTCAGCTCTCCGCCCGGCTCAAGGCGGTACAACGCGAGTATGACCATGAGTCGCAGTACATTAAGGCGCTAGGGGATCGCATTCTTGAATTGGAGCGTTACAACGTCGGGCTGGCTATGGAGGCGCACCTAGCTAAAACCGCGTGGAGCAGGCTTGGTATTAAGCTGTACTCTGTTATCTCTACGCCGCCATCAATTTACTGGTATAATTTCAAGCAGCCTGTGCTGAATTGGTATGCTGTCAAGCGTCTGAGCGACGACCGGATCCAGGCGATGACCGAGGCCGGTTATAATGTCGACCCGGTAAAGCGCGCCAAAGTAGCTCGACGGTACTGGGAGTACGACAGGCAAGAGCGCCGCAACCCGCGGCATGACTGAAAGACCGTCGTGGTATACAAACAAAGCCTTAGGCAGGAGATTGTCAATGGCATTACACAGAGATTCGTTCATTTCCAAGAAGGACTTGCGGGATACTATTCGCGCGCAGCACGAGCAGCTAACAAACTTGCGCGCCGAGCGTCAATCACTTTTGACGGAAGTGAACAGACAGACGTCGACGATCTCTGTGACGCACAAGGAGAACGTAAAGCTCAAGACCCTGGTGACCGAGCTGGAGGGCCAGGTTCAGGTTCAGTCGACGCTCGTGACTACGGCCCGTATAGCCTCCCAGGAGAGCCACCAGGGGTTTGCGGCGATTAAGGTGGAGTACCAGAAGGCGTACGACCGCGCGATAGCTCTGCAAAATGAGGTGTACGCACTCCAAGAATCAAACGAATATTTACAGAACATCCGCCCGTGGTGTACCAAAATTCAGGAGTGGTTCATTCGTGTCACAAGACGCCCCAGATATTGACCCCGCGAAGCTGTACGCCCAGGCCGACCGCGTACTGAACCAGCTTGCAGCACTTACTTATGCCGTTGTCAAGAGCTGGGATCAGTACCATGTTGCACCGCAGGTACGGGCAGAAGCCGGTAACGCGGTGGCGCTGATAATGTCGTTGCGAAAAAGTGTTGACAACTGCTCTGGCGGTCTTTAGAGTACGCACATCGACAACTGAACGGAGATTGACATGAGCAACACGAACCACACGCCGACGCCTTGGAGGGTAGATACCTTTGGGGGCTCGCGCGCAGGACACCGCGTAGTCGCGCCGAGCATTGAAATTGGCGCAGGCATCAATCGTGCGACTGCTGTAGCCGTCATGCACCTGCGCGCAGACGATTCTAACCGCGCAACGGTCATGGCCGATGCAGCCCACATCGTCAAGGCAGTCAACGCGCATGATGAATTGGTGGGTGCTCTTAAGCTGGCTTCTGATTTCTTAGAGGCCAACTACCGCACCGAGGACATGCCAGATATTTTACGCCCGGTTCGCGCCGCTCTCGCCAAGGTGCAATCATGAGCATCAGCCTATGATATGCACGCTAAGTGGCGGGTTCGTGATCCGCGCGAGATTTTGAAGCAATGCCGCGCGCACGGCGGCACGGTCACCAGGTACGCCAAGTCGATCGGTCGTTTCTGGAGCTACCGGTCCTACATCGTATCGTGGTCGGTAAATGGCTGCGAAGGTCACCTGTATGTTGTTCGCGTCCATACACTACCGAGATTCGAGAGAGAGAAATTACGCTCTACCGGTAGTGTATAATGATCTCTTCCCAGCAACACGGCAGCCAACATGGCAGACGACGACAAGGAATCGGATTACACCCGAGAACTGAATATCCAGCACGAGCGCTTCCTGGCGCTTGGGGGTGGCAAAGACCTTGCCATGGAGATGAAGGGATGGACGCCGCTCAAGGAGCTGATAACCGATCAGCACCGCAAGATCGTGCAGGACCTAGCCTCATCCGGCCTGAGCAACGAGGCCGTGGCCGAAGTCATGGGTATATCGAAGGAGCGGCTTCAGGTGCTGTTCTCGCGCGAACTGACGCTGGCGTACGCGCTGTGTCACGCCAGCCTGTCCCGGAGCCTCTACTGGCAGGGAATCAGCGGCAACGACCGCGCGGCAACGAACTGGCTCGCGCTTCACAACAATTCGAAGTGGGCGAAGAAGCAACAGATAGCGGGTACCGCCGACGGAGCCCCGATCAAGACCGAGGAGGTTGGCAGCGCGCGCGAGGTACTGAACAAGCTACTGAGCGGGCTGGCCACGTCCAAGAGCCTAACCGGCAAGAGCAAGGAGGTAAAAGCAGTCCCAGCTAAGGAGAAGGTCACCGCACCGAAAAAGAAAGCAGGCAAAGCTAAACAGATTCGACATGTGAAAAAGGAGCAGGACATTGAGCAACCAAAGTAGTCACCCGTGGCGCAAGCAGCGCATCTCAGGATCTTACGCGCTCAAGCCGCTGGCGGCGCCACCGCCGCCGGAAGGTGTTGACGCGCGCGAGTTCGATGCTATAATTCGCGCAGTCCCGGCGATTGGTGAGCACAACATGCGGAGACTTGGTGATGAGCAATTTTAAGCGTTTCGCGCAGACAGGATCCCCGTACGCAGTAGGCGGTGTGACACCTGATCCAGCTGGTGGTTGGGTGCTGTGGAGTGAGGCGGAGACCGCGCTTCGTGATGCGCTTCAGTCCGCGAAGGAGCCTGCCGGATACGAGCAAGGCTACAATGAGGCGAAGGTTGAGTTTGAGCACGAGCGTACACGCACCAATCAACTGCTGAACGAGTTGTATCACGACCGCGCCCGGCTGGAGCGGGTAATTGAGGATGCCGTGGCTCTTCTGCAGGATTGCGTAGAATGTGCGGCAGTGAATCACTTGGTAGATGCCCACGGCGAAAAGATTGGAGATTGTTCGCTGTTTGGCAGCATCCAGCAATTCATCGACACCCATGACGCCTGACGTCGAGTACGTCAACACCCCCGGCGGCGTTACTCTGCAAATAGAGCAGCGCCCTGACGGCCCGCTGGTTGTCATCGAGCAGAACGGCCAGGTCAAGGTGACGCGCGGCCCGTTTGATGAGGCTGGTAAGCTGTTCTGGCACGCGGTGAATATTAACGGCGCGACATTGTACAAGCAGATCGAGACGCTGAAGGAGCAGATGAAGATACTCGAACTACAGGTGATAGCGCTCAGTAAGGATCCGTTCAAGGAGGTCATCCACGGCTCTACCGAGAGCGTCTGGCAGGAAATACCGAAGCACGAGCGCACCATGAACCGGATTGAGATCAAAGCGGTGATGGACACAATCAACACGATGGCGTGCAGGGGAATACAGTGAAGCTAAAATGGGTCGAGATTGACGAGGACGACGTCTGGGTACCGACAGCGACTTTGCTGCACCCGGATGGCACGCCCAGATTATACAAGCTGATGTATCTGGATCAAGATATGCAGGAATGGGCTCCTGTCGAGATGCAGTGGTGAACCTCGCCGACGTCATCACCTTCGCCGAGGCTACCTTCAACGCCAAAATTGGGTATCCCGGTAAATACGCAGACGGCCACCCGGGCATGCAGAACATACCCGGTAAAGTTGATCTGCCGCGCGCCGGTACTCGCAAGTACGTGACGCTGATTCACACTCACCGGCTGCCGATCCAGGACTACGGTCAGTACGGCGACTACACCATGATCCCGGAGCACAAGCTGGCGTGCGAGCTGATTAACGTCCTAGATACGATCCGCGGCGCCATGGGACGGCACAACCCGAAGCCGGATCTGTACTGGCGAAACATCGAAAAAGTCAGCTATTACAAGGACATTGACACACAGCTGATGACCATGCGTGCTAGACTTCATATCGACGGATGCAGGTACTACGGACACAGCAAGATCGACGTCGAGCCGCGAGGGTACATGAAATTAGTTGTTGATAACGCCCGGCCTAATGTGCCACTATTGAGCCTCAACCCAGGAGTGTGACATGCAGAACCCGACAGAAGAGAACCTCAAGTGGCAGCTTAAGCAGGCGCGCGAGGCGCTCGCTGAGATGATTCGGGCCACTGATCCAGGTCAGGAATTACTCAGCAAAAAGGCCAGAGCCCGCCTTAAAGCCAAGAGTATCATGGAGCTAATCAAGTGAGCTTTAACCGCCTGTACAACACAAAGAACCCGGCGCAGGGCGAGGCTAAGAGGGTGCTGACGCTATGTAGCGCCGGGTTACTGCGCAGCCCGACGGCGGCGTGGCTGCTGTCTAACGACCCGTGGAACTACAACACCCGCGCCGCCGGGGTGAACCATGAGTACGCGCTGATTGGGGTGGACGAGTTTCTGATCGCGTGGGCTGATGAGATCGTGTGCGTGGAGCCCGGTATTGAGAATCAGCTGCGCGAGTACTGCGCCAAGCACGAGATAGTGCTTGAGCCTACGCCCGTGATAACGCTGAAGATACCTGATATATACAGGCGCCGCGACCCGAAGCTGGTGGCCGCGATCCGCAAGCAGTACGTCGAGCACCAGTCAAAGGAGCCTAAGCTTGGAGAGCCAATGTGACTGTGTCGAATGCCGTGAAATCCGCGCCGTTGTTGATGAACCGTCGGCAGATGTTTGGTTACATAGCCATCACCGTTGGAGCGGTAGCGGCCCCAGTACTCGCTACGGCAGTGCCGCGTTCGCGGATGCGCTCCAGGTGGTATCTCGACTCACCCCAGCCCGTGTACGTCAAAATGACAATGCGCGACGGATCTCCCATTATTTGGAGTCACGGCCAATGAAACGCCTGGGATGGTTTCTGGTTGACGCCATACAGACCGCTGTTCTGGTGGCATTTGGAATATTTGCCACTATCGTAGCCCTGCTACTAATAATTCTCGCGTGCGGCCTTATTGGGCTGCTATTTGGTGCTGTATGAACAACCGAGATTGGTTGATTTGGTACCGAAACTGGTTGTGCCAAGAGCATCAGCCTGCCGCTATTTCTACCCATAGCGTCGTGGATGCGTTGGATCGTCAACTGGGATTCTCTGGCAGTCGGGCCGCGGATCCAGCATTAGCGGATGTCGGTATGGCAACGCGAGATAAGGCACCCCACTTGAATCCGCAAGAAATCAAGCCGCAAGCCGAGCGCGACGACTGGTGGACCACCCGTATCGACCCGTACGACGACAGAATTCGCGCGCTGGAGCGGTGGGTGAACTTAAACACCGTGGATATATGTGACTCCAAGCAGCCGCCGGTAGATCCAGATCTACCCCACCCGTACGGCGCCGCGTACGACGATGTCGTGACTAAAGGAACAGGGGCGGTGCGCTTGAGCTACAAAGACGGGGTAATGAAGACCGAGCACGTGCCCCGTGGCCTATTTAACGGCCCAGCCCCAGAACACGAATTTGGCAGTGCAGCCCCTAAAGCCGAAGGATCTACCGTGTGCCGGTACTGCTACTACGGGCCAGATGAGTGCTACTGCCACGGTTCCCGACAGCACACCCCAGCCGCCCCCACGCACGCGCGTACCACGCCCCGCACCGCGGGCGGCCCCTACCTGACCGCCGCTGACGTCCTAGGAAGGCCCAGCAAGGGTGAGTTGGTAGCCGACATCCTCAATAACCCGCTTGCCGCTCCTGAGCCGCCTTAGGCGTTTTGGCGGTGCAAGCACTACCCTGTTGCGACGCACAACTGGGCAACCCGCGAGCAGTGCGAATGGGGATGCCACAACCATCAGCCCACCTGGGACAGCAACGGAGACATCAAATGAGCAGAGAGAAGCTCACATCAGACGTGCGCAAGTGACCATCCTCAAGAACAGCGCAAAGTGCGTACACTGCGGCAAGGAGATCGAGTCCGTCCACCGGCACGATTTCAGCGTGCATTACTGTGATGTTAAGCCAGCACAGAGACGCAAGTGGGAAGGTAATGTGCTAGTGGACGTCCCCGGCGAGACAACGTGGAGCTTCGCGGTGGATGGCGGCAAGGAGTACATTAGGCGCTGCGGAGAGCCCGGTAGCTTTATTGACACATCGGAGTACAGCGAATGAATACGGAACGTGAGTGTGTGCAAGCGGAAGTGCGGATTGAGGAGGCGCTTATTGCCGCCGAAAACGCCAAGGACAGTCGCGGCCTACACATCGTGCTGATTAGTCGTCCATCCGACGCACCAGCGTTGCGCCGCCAGATCACCGATATGACTCGTGACCTGGGCGGAGAGCACGTCCGTATGACACCGAACAGTATTGAGATAGACCCACGGGGTCACGAGACACTGGCGAACAACCTGGCGCTTGTGACCGAGGTGTACGCCGCCCTGCTGGAGTATCAGAGAACCGCTACATCCCGTGCTTACTACCGAGAGAGATTCATTCTGACAGAGCGCCGCGGACCAGCTATGGATGCCAACGGCTGACGAGATACTTGAAATTGGGCTGCGTCAGTCATTTACCCGTCAGCAGGTGCGGCAGGCGCTGTCTATCCTTGACGACCAGGACGCCGAGCGGCTTGCGTGGATGTGCCGCTGGGTCGACGCCCGGCACGAGTTCCAGGTGGTACCCGATGGGCAGTGGTCAAACTGGGTAATCCTGGCTGGTCGTGGCAGCGGTAAGACGCGCGTTGGTAGCGAGTGGACCGGCATGGCCGCGGCGATGGCTGCGCCCAACGGCCCAGGTAAGCCAGACCGCAGCCTGGTGGTCGCGCCAACGAAGGGCGACTTGCGTGATGTCTGCTTCGAGGGCGACAGCGGCCTGGTGAGCGTGATACCGCCTAGCCTGGTGAAGTCCTACAACAAGACCCCGGCGCCGCGCATCGAGATGATGAACGGGAACATCATAGGCGGGATAGCCGCTGAGGCGTTCCAGCGTACGCGAGGACCCCAATGGAATCGAGCTTGGTGTGATGAGGTGGCTGCCTGGGGTGAGGGCGGCAAGGCTGACCCTGAGGAAGTATGGGACACGATGGTGATGTCCGTCCGACTGGGGCAGGACACCCGCATCCTGGTGACGACCACGCCGAAGCCGCGACCGCTGGTTAAGCGACTGGTGGGGGATGAGGACAGCGTGATGACGAAGGCGTCCACGCACGTCAACGCCTCGAACCTGAGCCCCGAGTTCAGTAGACGTATCCTCAAGTACGACGGCACCAAGGTAGGCAGGCAGGAGATCTACGCCGAGCTGATCGACGCCGAGGATGGTGGCATCATCAGCCGCGGCTGGATCAAGCACTGGCCAGCCGACCGGCCTCTGCCTGAGTTCCACTTCATTGTGATGAGCCTGGATACGGCCCTGAGCGAGGAGGATCACGACAAGAAGACCCAGGTAACCGACCCCACGGCGTGCAGCGTCTGGGGGTGCTTCAAGCTGCCATCAGGCAAGCCTGGTATAATGCTCCTTGACAGCTGGGCGGAGCGACTGAGCTTCCCCGATCTAGTGGACCGCGTCAAGGCCGAGAGCAACCCGGAGCGTGTGCGCTACGGCAGCAACCTGAGCCAGCGCCCCATCATCCTTCCCGGGAACATCCCCAAGGCCTACCGTAAGCAGATGGCGCCAAAGCTGGGTGGTCGTCCGGTGGACCTGATCGTTATCGAGGGTAAGGCATCAGGCAAGAGCCTGCGGCAGATGTTGGCTAAGAGCGACATCTCTACAGTCCAATTCAACCCCACAGACGACAAATTGCAGCGCGGTCACTTCGTGAGCCCGATATTCAAGGACGGCATCATCTGGGTGCCTGACAGCCCGACGCTCACCAAGGAAGGTCAACCAAAGTTCATGAGCTGGGCTGAGCCGTTGGTGGAGCAGGTGTGTAGCTACAGCGGTGAGGGTAGCGTGGTACACGACGACTTGTACGACAGCGCCACCCAGGGCATCAACGTCATAGACTGGTACTGGCTGCACCACCTCGACCAGAAGAACGCCAAGAAGAAGGCCGGGACGATCAAAGAAGATCACCAGGTCGACAGTCGTATAATAACCAACCCTTACGCAAGCTAAACCATGATCCACTTAAGGCCGGAAGGCTACCCAATAAAGAGCGGCCTCAACATCACGCTGGTGGCTGGCGGGTTCGTTCTCATATTGCTAGTTGGCGACAGGAAATGGCGTTTCAGGTACAGACCGAGAATGTCACCTCACTTTATGTTCCATACTGCAACAAGGACCGAGTAATGGGTAGCGAGAGTGCTATACTGCAGTCCTTCGATATGGAAGACCCCGAGGACGACCCGAACACGGACATCGCCACGGACGCCGCCGAGCGCAGCCAGGGGAAGACGCCAGACGACGCCGACACCAAGGAGCTTGATGACGGCAGCGCGATACTGACCCTGCACGACAACCGCGAAGTAGCCAAGGCCAAGGAGTTCTATGTCAATCTCGCCGAAGATATGCCCCCAGACGAGCTGCGAGGGATCGCGGTCAAGCTGCTCGACCTGTTCGACAAAGACGTGCAAGCCAGAGATCTGCGAGACCGGCAGTACGAGGAAGGACTTAAGCGAACTGGATTCGCTAACGATGCTCCTGGTGGGGCTTCGTTCGATGGAGCGTCCAAAGTTGTGCACCCTCTTGTTGCCGAGGTCGCGATTGATTTCAGCGCCCGCGCCATTAAAGAGCTTTGGCCCGCCGGTGGACCAGTAAAAGACAAGATAATTGGCGAGCCTGACACCAAGAAGGAAGAGAAGGCTAAGCGCAAGGTTCGGTACATGAACTGGCAGATGACCGAGCAGATGCCGAGCATGAGGTACGAGCTTGAGCAGATCCTGACTCAGGTGCCGATGGGCGGGGTGCAGTACTCCAAGATGTGGTGGGACGTCAAGCGCAAGACCCCGGTGCACGAGCCGGTGTGGGTGGACGAGATCGTTCTCCCGTTCGCGGCGACGGACTTCTACAGCTCGCCGCGCAAGGCGCACATCCAGAAGCTGGACGAGTACACGTTCCAGGACCGCGTCCGCAAGGGAATCTACCGCGACGTCGACACCATCGCCATCGTGACGCAGCCGGATGAGACCCGCGCCGAGAAGGCTAACAACAAGATCGAGGGCAAGAGCCAGACCAACTTCAACGAGGACGGTCAGCGTGTGGTGATTGAGTTCTCGGTGCAGTACGTGCTCACCGACGACGCCCGTGGTATCGACAGCCTGGATGATGACTCTGACGACCAAGGCCCCGCGCCGTACCTGATATCCGTCGACAAGGAGACCCGTGATGTCCTGTCTATCTACCGAAACTGGGACGAAGATGACGAGAACATGGACGCTCTGGTCCATATCGTTGAGTGGCCGTTCCTACCGTGGCGCGGGGCGATGCCGATTGGTGCACCCCAGGTGCTGGGCGGCATCGCTGCAGCTGCTACCGGGTCACTCCGCGCGCTACTGGATTCGGCGCTCATCAACAACTTCCCTGGTGGCGTGCGTCTCAAATCCGGTCCTGTGGGCGGCCAAAGCGTCAGGGTCGAAGCGGGGCAAACGAATGAGATAGACGGCGGTATCATGCAGGATGATATCCGCAAGACCTTCATGCCGACGCCGGTAAACCCGACTAGCGCGGTGCTGTTCCAGCTGCTTGAGTTCCTGGTGCAGTCAGGCAAGGAAGTAGTCAAGACCACACTAGACGAGGCGAACGACAACGCCAACGTACCGGTTGGCACGATCATGGCCCGCATTGAGCAGCAAATGGTCGTCTTCTCGGCTATCCACAGCCGACTCCACAACAGCATGGGCAAGCTGTTGAAAGTCCTGCACCGGCTCGACGCTACGTACCTCGAAGACGACGACGTGGTCAAGCAGACCGGCGAGAAGATGGTGTTCAAGGCCGACTTCGACGCGCCGGATGACGTGGTGCCGGTGTCAGACCCTGAGATATTCAGCGAGCTGCAGCGTATCAGCCAGGTGCAGACGATTGCGCAGCGGGCTCAGCTTTTCCCGCAGCTGTACGATCAGCGCAAGGTCGAGAACACCATCCTCAAGATGATGAAGATCACGAACCCCGAGCAGTACCTGCTACCGAAGCCCGAGCCTAAGCCGCTGAACGCGGTCAACGAGAACATCGCCGCGAGCTTGGGGCAGCCCATCGTCGCATTCCCCGACCAGGACCACCTGGCGCACATCCAGAGCCACCTTGGCTTCCTGGAGGATCCGCTATTCGGCGCGAACCCGTTGATGGCTGGCACCGCGATTGGACCGATTCTGCAGAACGTCAAAGAGCACATGCTGTTCTGGTACGGGACGCAGATTCACAAGGTAGCGAGCGACGCCGCCGGGACTGATGTAAGCGAGTTCATGACGATCAAGGACGCCGAGGTACAGACCAAGTTCGACGGCATGCTCGCCGCGGCCACCAATGTGGTGCACGCCCAGGCTCAGCAGTTCTTTGGCGGGTTGCCGCCCGTGATCCAGAAAGCTCAGGCTATGCTGAAGACGTTCCAGCAGCCTCCACCGATGGATCCGTCAGCGGTCGCGCAGCAGAAAGTTCAGGCCGACGCCGCGTCCCAGAAAGCCGATCAGCAGCTCAAGGCGCAGGAGCTTCAGCAGCAGAGTCAGAGCGACGCAGCCGACCGGCAGCTCGCGGCGCAGAAGGCGGCGCAAGATGTCGCAACCGACAGGGCGCAGCAGGCTCTCGACAAGACGCTGGCCGACGGTACCAACCAGACCCAGCTGCAGAAGCAGGGGATGGGGGATACCACGAAGCAGAGCGTGGTCCAGGCGCAGGATGCCACTAAGCTCACGATTACCGCCCAGGACAATACCACGGCGGAAACTATCGCCGGGGCGGAACTTGCCGCTGGTCATAAGACTCAGATAAAGGATGGTACTGCCGTTGGAAAGAAACCAAGCGAAGGCTAGGGGAGATAAGCGATACCAGGGGAATCCGTGCAAAATGGGGCACCCTGGCGAACGCTTAACCAGTAGCGGAGACTGCGTCGTATGTCATTCCATTAGTAGCGCAGCGTGGCGCAAAAAGACGCCAGAGAATCTAGCTA
>Ga0302310_10003105_pt1 | contig 13083 bp, 12 predicted proteins | sample III_Palsa_N1_2_FD_200451 | JGI IMG/M metagenome (GOLD analysis project Ga0302310, IMG submission 200451) | Peat permafrost microbial communities from Stordalen Mire near Abisko, Sweden - III_Palsa_N1_2 | ecosystem: Environmental > Terrestrial > Soil > Palsa > Peat permafrost | place: Sweden... | reverse complement strand
TTCAGCGGGCAGCGCCTGAAGCGCAGCCTGATTCGCCGGCTGCGGTGCCCGCGTAGCGCAGTTCGGTCATCCGCGCGGGTCGAAGCGCCGGCCGTGGAAACAGCCGACGCCAGCGCGGCGCAGGCTCAGAAGCCCATCCCGTACGGGTCGTTGCCCGCCAGCTCCTGGTTGTCCGTGCCGCCTTCGGCCAGGCGAATCTTCAGCGACAGGCCGTCGCGCGAATCGGACTTGTTGAGCGCCTCTTCCAGCGACACGCGGCCGTCCTTGTACAGCCGGTACAGCGACTGATCGAAGGTCTGCATGCCTTCCTGCAGGCTGCGATCCATCGCTTCCTTGATCTCGTGGGTCTGGCCGCGGCGGATCATGTCGCGGATCAGCGGCGTGTTCAATAGCACCTCGGCGGCGGGAATGCGCCGGCCGTCCTTGCCGACCACCAGGCGCTGGCTGATCACGGCGCGCAGGTTCAGCGCCAGGTTCATCAGCACGTTCTTGTGTGAGGCTTCGGGGAAAAAGTTGAGGATGCGCTCCAGCGTCTGGTCGGCATTGTTGGAGTGCAGCGTGGCCAGGCACAGATGGCCGGTTTCGGAAAACGCGATGGCCGCTTCCATGGTCTCGGTGTCGCGGATCTCGCCGATCATGATCACGTCGGGCGCCTCGCGCATGGCGTTTTTCAGCGCCTCGTTGTAGCTGTGCGTGTCAAGGCCTACTTCGCGCTGGTTGACGATCGACTTCTTGTGCCGGTGCAGGTACTCGATCGGATCTTCGATGGTGAGGATATGGCCGGACGTGTTGATGTTGCGATGGTCAATCATCGCCGCCAGCGTGGTCGACTTGCCCGAACCTGTCGCTCCTACCACCAGGATCAGGCCGCGCGGCTCCATGATCAGGTCGCGGAAGATGTTCGGCAGCTGCAGCTGATCGATGCTGGGGATCTCGCTCTTGATCGCGCGGATCACCATGCCCACTTCGCCGCGCTGCTTGAAAACGTTGATGCGGAAGCGGCCGGCCTCTTTCACGGCCAGCGCCATATTAAGCTCCAGCGTGCGCTCGAACTGGGGCACCTGGCCCTCGTCCATCAGCGAGTAGGCAATCTTCTTGACCATGCCAGCCGGCAGACCCGTGTTGCCCAGTGGGTAAAGTCGGCCTTCGACCTTGATATTCACCGGTGCGCCGGTGGTCAGGAACATGTCCGACGCACCCTTGTCGACCATTAACTTGAGGAAGTAACCGATATCCACGTCTAGCCCCTGTTAGGAATGCGCCGGTTACGATGGTCGCCTGATTCGACCGTGCGTAATCTCACGCTATGTAGCCATTGTGCGTGCAAATGATGCATCAAGGCGATGCGTTGAGAAATTGCGCGTTGCAATCATGGATTATGCCCGCCCACAATACGTCGCGACACTCTATGAGGAATGTGATGGTGCACATCTTTTTCCGAACGGCTGGTTCCACCAGCCGCCTTCCGGCAGCCACCGCGCTGTTGGCCCTGGTCTTGGCGCTGGGCGGCTGCGCGTCTGCGCCGCCGCCGAACGACTCAATGAACCAGGCGCAGGCCCGTCTACAGGCTGCGCGCGACGCCGGCGCCGCGGACTACGCGCCCGTTGACCTCGGCTTTGCGCAGGACAAGTTCCAGCAAGCACAGGCGGCGTTCGCCGATCACAAATATGCCGATGCGGAGAATCTGGCCGAAGAATCCCGCGCCGACGCCGATTTGGCGACCGCCAAAGCGCGCCTCGCGGCGGCGCGGGCGCAAATCCAGAACAAGACGCAGGAAAACGCTAGCCTTCGTGCCGAAGGCCAGCAAGTGGTGGCCGCCGCCGCACAACGCGAGCAGCAGGAGCAGGCGCAACTGCAGCAACAGCAACAGCAATTCCAGCAGCAACAGGCCGATCCGGCCGCGGCGACATCGAGCAGCATCCCCACACCGCCGCCGCCGGATATGCCGGCGCCGTCGTCCTCGACGCTGTCGCAGCCTGCGCAGGGCGGCGGCTTCCAGACCATGCCCGAGCAACAGCAGCAGACCTTGCCCGACCAGACGCTGCCGCAGCCCGGCCAGCCGCCGGCGCCGAGTCAGCCAGCGGATCCGAATAACCCCGATGCCGGCAACCAGGGAGGCCACCCATGAGGCGTTTCACGGTTACCTTTGCCGCGGCGGCCATGGTCTTGGCTGCCGCCGGTGCGCACGCCAAGAATAACGATATCGACATCAGCCGCCTGAACGGCAATCTCGACCAGCTGGCCAGCGATCCGGTGCTTGGCAGCTATGCTCAGGCAGAGCAGGCGCGTGCTCGCGATGCCATCAACCGGCTGGCCCAGGCCAAGTCGCGTGATCGCGAGCACGATCTGTATCTGGCCGAACGCCGCGTCGATCTGGCCCGAGCGGCGGCCCAGCTGCAGGACGCCCAGGCCAAATCGACCCAGCTGGATCGCGAGCACGATCAGATCCTGCTCGAAAACAGTCGCAACGAGGCCGACATCGCGCAGCGCGAGCTGGAGCGTCAGCGCATGCAGTACCAGCTCGCGCAGGAAGAGTCTGCGCGGCTTCAGCAGCAGGGTGAAGCCGCCTCGCAGGCAGCCGATCAGGCGCGCGCGGAAGCGGATCAGGCGAAAAAGCTTGCCGCGGCACAGAGCAAGGTAGCTGGGGCCGCGAAGCGTGAAGCCGCGCTGGCCGCTCAGGCCGCCAAGGCGATGCGCTCGCAGATGCAGGGCGACTCTTCTTCGTCCGACACACCGGCGCCGACCACGCATAAAAAAATCAAGAAACCACCGCCAGACGATCAGCAGTGAAATAGCGAGCGACGGCACCTTATGCCAGGCACTCGACACTGGCATCGGACGCTTCCAGCGCCTGGCGTGTAGCGGAGAAGAGAGGGCTTTGTTGCGACAAGGCGTTTTAGCGAGGCTGATCAGCCTATTTGATCCGCCGCCCAAGGCAGTCTCGGAAGATGGCTTGCGCGCCCCAGCGTCGCGGAGTAGTTTCGGGTGCGGCCTGAATACGCGGCGCGGTCTGATGCTTTAGGGCGCGCTGGCGTACCCACCATCCACTGCAGACATGCCACGGTAGCTATGTCCAGGTAGCGGCGGATGTTTCGGTTTCAGCGCATCCGCTCATCCACTCCCGAGGAGGTCGGATCATGTTCGAAAACCAGCATCGCGATGATGTCGAAGCATTCATGAAGAAAGACGCCGAGTTTCGCCGGCTCTACCAGCGGCATCAGCATTTGGACAGTAAAGTGCATGACGCCGACATTGGCGTACTTCCCATCGACGACGTCACCCTCAGCAGCATGAAAAAAGAAAAGCTGCAGGCGAAGGTACGATTGGAGCGTATGTGGGCAGCCAAGGCGGCTATTGTCCACTGAGCCGGTAACCGGCATTCCCGTAGCGGACTCAAATAAATGTGGCCCCGGTTCTTCGCAGCACTGCAGAGAGCCGGGGCCACTGCGTTTGTGGGCTGCCAGCGGGCTTTCGCATAGCTCGGTTATCATGGCGATCTTTTAAGGCCGCTGCAGCACGCATCGGCCCAGCCTTTTCGCGGAGTTTTCATGACGGTGCACCAGAGTGTTCTTGAGCTGATCGGGCATACCCCGGTGGTCCGTGCGCAGCGACTGGATACCGGGCTGTGCGAGCTGTTTCTCAAGCTCGAAAGCACCAATCCGGGCGGCTCGATCAAGGATCGTATCGGCCTCTCGATGGTCGAAGGCGCGGAGAAGGCCGGCAGGATCAAGCCCGGTGACACTCTGGTCGAGGGTACCGCCGGTAACACCGGCCTCGGCCTGGCGCTGGTCGCGCAGCAGAAGGGATATCGGCTAATCCTGGTGGTGCCGGACAAGATGAGCCGGGAAAAGATCTTCAACCTCAAGGCCATGGGCGCCGAGGTGGTCCTGACCCGTTCGGATGTCGCCAAGGGTCATCCGGAGTATTACCAGGACATGGCGGAGCGCATCGCGCAGGAAACCCCGGGCGCCTATTTCATCAATCAGTTCGGCAACCCCGACAATCCGGCCGCCCATATCCAGACCACCGGTCCGGAAATGCTGAAGCAGATGGACGGCAACGTGGATGCCGTTGTCGTGGGTTGTGGATCGTCCGGCACTATCACCGGCCTGTCGCGCTACTTCGCCGAACACTCGCCGCACACCGAGCTGATTCTGGCCGATCCGGTCGGCTCGATCCTTACCCAATACATTAACGAGGGCACGCTCTCGACCAAGTCGGCCAGCTGGATGGTCGAAGGCATCGGCGAGGATTTCCTGCCCTCGATCAGCGACTTCACCCGGGTGACCAAGGCGTTCGCGATCACCGACAAGGAAAGCTTTCTGATGGCGCGCGAGCTGCTGGCGAAAGAGGGGCTGCTGGGCGGCTCATCCACCGGCACGCTGGTGGCGGCGGCGCTGAAATATTGCCGCGAACAGACCCGGCACAAGCGCGTACTGACGCTCGTGTGCGATACCGGCAACAAGTATCTGTCCAAGATGTACAACGACTACTGGATGCTCGACAACGGCTTCCTCGAGCGCGAGCCGCAGGGCGACCTGCGCGACTTGCTGCTGCGGCCGTTCGCGCAGCGCGACACCGTCGTGATCGGCCCGCACGAGCTGCTAATCACTGCCTACAATCGGATGAAGCTGTACGACGTGTCGCAGTTGCCGGTGATGGACGGCCCCAAGCTGGTGGGCATCGTCGACGAGTCGGACGTGCTGATGCACGTGCATGCCGACGAGACACGCTTCCGCGATCCGGTATCGACGGCGATGATGAGCAATCTGCAGATGTTGCCGGTCAGAGAGCCGATCGAGTCGCTCCTGCCCGTGTTCGAGCGCGGGCACGTGGCGATCGTGGTTGACGGGGATCAGTTTCTTGGTCTGATAACCCGCATCGATCTGCTGAACTATCTGCGGCGCAAGGTGAACTGAGTATCGGTTGCTGTCGCAACCACGGCCGTCGACGTTGTCCGATGATGAAAGCTGGCCGCAATGCGGCTGAGGCAAAGTCATCGCCTGAAATGGGGCGGGAAGCTCCACCACCCAAATCAAGGTAATTCGCTCATGTGTGGAATTGTTGCTGCGGCAGCCCAGCGTGACGTGGCTCCTCTGCTGATCGTCGGCCTCAAGGCGCTGGAATACCGCGGCTACGATTCCTCCGGTCTCGCGGTACTCGATGGTGGTGGTCTCCAGCGCGTGCGGGCCAAGGGCAAGGTGCGCGAAATGGAAGCGCTGTATCTCGCCGATCCGTTTCCCGGCGGCACCGGCATTGCGCACACGCGCTGGGCCACGCATGGCGTTCCGAACGAAGCCAACGCTCACCCCCATGTTGCCGGTCGCGTGGCGCTCGTGCACAACGGCATCATCGAGAACTACGTCCGCCTGCGCAGCGAGCTGCAGGCCGGTGGCCATGTATTCACCTCAGAAACCGACACCGAAGTGATGGCGGCTTTGATCGAGCGCCATATTTCGCATGGCATGAATCTGCGCGAGGCCGTGCTCGCCACGGTGCGCAGTCTAGAGGGCGCTTACGCGATCGCCGTCATCAGCCGCGACGAGCCCGGTCATGTGGTCGGCGCGCGCCGCGGTGCTCCGCTGCTGGTGGGCCTGGGCATCGGCGAGAATTTCCTCGGCTCCGATGCGCAGGCGCTGATCCAGGTGACCAACAAGATGCTATATCTCGACGAAGACGATGTCGTCGAAATCACCCGCGACAGCGTGCAGGTTTATGGCCTCGACGGCGCACCGGTGGAGCGCACCGTCCACGAAAGCGAGCTTTCCACCGATGCTGTGGAGCGTGGCGAATACCGCCACTACATGCAAAAGGAAATTTTCGAGCAGCCGCGCGCGGTCGCCGACACGCTGGAGGCACGCATCGGTCCGAAGGGCGTGTTGCCGAATATCTTCGGTATCGACAGTGATGCGCTGCTGCAGCGCACGCGCGCCCTGCACATCATTGCCTGCGGTACCAGCTATCACGCGGGGATGGTGGCCAAATACTGGATCGAAGAATACGCCCGTCTGCCTGTCAGCGTCGAAGTGGCCAGTGAGTATAGATATCGTGACGCGGTGGTGCCGGCGGACACCTTGTTCGTCGCCATCTCGCAGTCCGGCGAAACAGCCGACACGCTGGCCGCGCTGCGCGAGTCACGCCGGCGCGGCTACCTTGGCACGCTGGCGATCTGCAACGTGCCCGAATCTTCGCTGGTGCGCGAAGCGGACTTGAAGCTGATGACGCGCGCCGGGCCTGAAATCGGTGTCGCCTCGACCAAGGCCTTCACCACGCAGCTTGCCGCGTTGGCACTCTTGGCGCTTGAGCTGGCGCGCCGCAACGATTTGAATGCCGAGCGCTACGCCAGTCTTTGCGCCGAGCTGCAGCACCTGCCGCGCGCGATCGAAAACGCGCTGAAGCTCGAGCCGGCCATCATGGCGCTGGCCGGTGAGTTCATCCATCACGAGCATGCGCTGTTTCTCGGCCGTGGTGCACAGTATCCGGTGGCGCTGGAAGGCTCGCTCAAGCTGAAGGAAATTTCCTATATCCACGCCGAGGCGTATCCCGCCGGCGAGCTCAAGCACGGGCCCCTGGCGCTGGTCGACGAAAACATGCCGGTGGTCGCCGTCGCACCCAATGGTCCTCTGCTCGACAAGCTCAAGTCCAACTTGCAGGAAGTCCGCGCACGCGGCGGACGGCTGATCGTCTTCGCCGACGGAGCCGCCGGCATGGACGATATGGCCGCCTACGGCGCCATGCTACGCGTCGATTCCGGCGGTAGTTTCATAGCACCGGCGGTATTTACGGTGCCACTGCAATTGCTGGCGTACCATGTTGCGGTGCTGCGTGGGACGGATGTAGACCAACCACGCAATCTGGCCAAATCGGTGACGGTGGAATGATGCGATGGATCAGATCCAGCGGGAGTCAAATGCCTTCGGGAGGATGCGCGTGATTCATCTACGGAGGGCCTCCAGGGTTGCCGGAAGGTTGGCAGGACATTGAAAGAGCCTGGCGATCGCCCCGTTCAGGCGGACGGCTCTGCGCTCGATAAGCAGGCCCACTCCGCAATTTCCGAAAGCGGCGTACCTGAATTCGACGTTGGCTGGCTAGGGCTTGTCGATGCTGGGCTCAGCGGGTGGTACCTCAATGATAGCGACGAAGTATTTCGTGGCGTGCACATCAGCGCCGATGATGTGGTGGTTGATGTGGGGTGTGGTGACGGTGGGGCAATTCTGTTTTGTGCCGAACGCGGCGCCGAAGTCATTGCGGTGGATATCGACGCCGATGTGATTGCCGGTATTGCCGCCCGACTGATGAATTCCTCTGCAAGAGCCCACTCGGCCCACGTCAGTGATTCGAATCCTTTGCCGCTCGCCGATGGCATAGCGACTCGCGTGATCTGCTCGGAGGTACTGGAGCATGTGGACGACCCAAATCGGGTATTGTCCGAATTGGTCAGGATCGGCAAGCCCGGAGCGATCTATCTGCTGACGGTGCCTGATCCGTTGCATGAGACGATGCAAAAGCACGTCGCGCCCGATTCCTATTTCGAAAAGCCCAACCACATCCGGATTATCGAAAGGCAGCAGTTCGCCGACATGGTTCGCCAGGCCGGACTGGTCGTGCAGGAACAGAGCTATTACGGATTCTATTGGGGTATGTGGTGGGCGCTTTTCTGGGCGTGCGGCGTCGATTTGGGCGAGAGCCATCCCGTTCTCGACAACTGGAGCGAGACCTGGAAAGCCGTGCTCAAGACGCGGCGCGGGGTCGAGCTGAAGCGGAAGCTCGACCAGTTCATGCCAAAAAGCCAGCTGATCGTTGCTTACAAGCCCCGGACCGATACTTCCGTCTGATCGGCCGCCGCAGAGGGAGTGTCGCAATGGCCCGGATCAACGCCGGGCTTTTTATCAGGAGCGACCGTAAACGTCATCGAAGCGCACGATGTCGTCTTCGCCGAGATAGCTACCCGATTGCACCTCGATCAATTCGAGCACGACCTTGCCCGGGTTACGCAAACGATGGACGCTTCCGAGTGGAATGTAGGTGCTCTGATTTTCGCCGAGTAAAAAGACCTTGTCGTCGCAAGTAACTTCGGCGGTTCCCGAGACAACGATCCAGTGTTCGGCGCGATGATGATGCTTTTGCAGGCTCAGCGACGCCCCTGGCTTGACCACGATGCGTTTGACCTGGAAGCGGTCGCGCGACTCCAGCGAGTCATAGCTGCCCCAGGGGCGATGCACGACACGATGTAGCGAGTGTTCGGTGCGACTGCTGGCCTTCAGCTTTTCCACGATGCGCTTGACGTCCTGCGCCGCGTCCCGGTGGGCGACCAAGGTGGCATCGGGGGTAGTCACCACGATGAGATCGTCTATGCCGACCGTCGCAAGCAAGTGGCGATCATGCGAGCGCAGCAGCGAATTGTGGCTGTCGATACTCAGTGTGTCGCCTTCGCTCAGGTTGCCGTCCGTGTCTTTTTCGCCGGTCAGCCAAAGCGCGGACCACGATCCAATGTCACTCCAACCGCAACTCACCGGAATAACCGCGGCACGCAGGGTCTTTTCCATCACGGCATAGTCGATCGAGCGATCTGGCACGTGAGAAAAAGCTTCCTGATCGATCCGTACAAAATCCAGATCGGCCGTGGTCTTCGCATCGGCAGCGCGCACTGCAGCCAGCATCTCTGGTGCGTGTTCGGCCAGTTCCTCGAGGTAACGCGACGCCTTGAAAAGGAACATGCCGGAGTTCCAATCGTAGCGACCATCGGACAGATAGGACTCGGCCGTAGCCAGATCAGGCTTCTCAACAAACTGCTCCACTTGGAAGCCGCTTGCATCGATGGCCTGCGCGCGCCGGATATAGCCGAAGCCGGTCTCCGGTCGATCCGGGCGGATGCCGAAGGTCACCAGCCAGCCCTGGTCGGCCAGAGACGTTGCCTGCTGTACCACGTCCAGGAAAGCCTCGGTGTCACCGATCAGATGGTCCGCTGGCAGCACCAGCAACAAGGGATCGCCGCCACGTCGCAACGCCTGCAGGGCGCCCAGCGCGATGGCCGGGGCGGTATTTCGGGCTAGGGGTTCCAGCACGATCGTTGCATTCTCGATACCAAGCTCAAGCAACTGATCCGCGGCAAGAAAGCGATGGTCGTCGCTGGCTACAACAATAGGCGCAGCCACGTTCGGCAGTCGCATGGTCCGTTGTAGCGTCTGCTGGAACAAGGTGCCTTTGCCGGCGAGGGCAAGGAATTGCTTGGGCAGGTTTTTGCGTGACACCGGCCACAACCGGGTGCCACTACCGCCGCTGAGTATCAGTGGAATCAACATGGGGCGTGTCCTGAATCAAGCGCTGGAAGTGGCAAGCGTCGACATCACTTCATGCAGACCTTGTCGCCAATCCGGCAAGGTGAAGTCGAAACGCTCCTGAAAATCACGATTGTCGAGTAGCGACCATGCCGGGCGCGCCGCTGGCGTGGGAAACTCGGTACTGGGAATCGCCCTCACCGTCGGGCGACGGGCCAGCAATCCAAGGCTCATGGCGGTGTCGAAGATCGCTTCGGCAAAGCCATGCCAGGTGGTCTCGCCGCTCGCAACCAAATGATAGGTGCCGCTCAGGTCGCGGTTATCGTCCGATAGCCACCGGTCAAAAGCAGCAAGACTGCCTTTGACAATGAGCGAGGTGTCCGTAGGAGCTCCATGTTGGTCGGCAACGACGCGTAACTCGTCGCGCTCGTCGCCCAGGCGCAGCATGGTGCGCAAAAAGTTCTGCCCGTGCGCCCCGTAGACCCAGGCAGTGCGCAAAATCAGGTGATCCGCGCCGCTGTCGCGCAGCAATTGCTCACCCAGCCTTTTGCTGCGTCCATACGCGCCGAGCGGCGCGGTGTTCGCATCCACGGCGTACGGTTGCGATTGTTGCCCGTCGAATACGTAATCGGTGGAATAGTGAATGACCCTGGCCGAATGGGCGGCAGCCCATTGCCCCAGCTCACCGACTGCGTGACCGTTCACGCGATCAGCGAGTTCCTGCTCCTGCTCCGCGCGATCCACCGCGGTATGCGCGGCAGCGTTGACAATGATTCCGGGATGCACCCGATCAAGCAAGGCGGCCAGCGCACCCGGAGTGGAAAAGTCGCCTATCTCGGCTGGACCACCATCGACCAGCGTGCCATCGCGGCTGGCGACCAGCAGTTCACCGCGTCCGGCCAGGCCGCCTTGACCGATAAAGCGCCGGCCCAGCTGTCCGTTGCCGCCCAGCAATAAAATCCTCACGGCTCGAACATCGGTAGTCGATCGGCAGCAATATCCTTGAGTAGCGGCGTCTTGCCATCCTTGTCCGACAACAGTGGCTTACTGATGGGCCAGTCGATACCGATATCCGCATCGTTCCAGCGCACGCCAGCGTCAGCAGCGGCGTCATACAGCGCGGTGCACTGATAAGTGAATGTGGCAAATTCCGACAGCACGCAAAAGCCGTGTGCAAAACCTTCCGGGATCCAGAAGTGGCGATGATTGTCGGCGGTTAACATCACCCCGATCCACTGCCCGAAATTCGGCGAGCCGTGGCGGATATCGACGGCGACATCGTAGACCTCGCCTTCGAGAACGCTGACCAGCTTGCCCTGTGGATTCGGCCACTGGTAGTGAAGGCCGCGCAGCACGCCTTTGGCGGAACGCGAAACATTGGTCTGCACGAAATCGCCGGTGATCCCGGCATCTCGATAACGGGCCTGATGATAGCTCTCATAGAAAAATCCACGGCTGTCACCGAACACCAAAGGCTCCAGAATCAGCGCCCCGGGCAGCGTGGTTTCGACGACCTTCATCGAGCGTACCCTTGGCGGGTCAGCTGCTGCAGATATTGGCCATAGCCGGTCTTGGCGAGGGGTGCGGCGAGTTTCAGCAGCTGCTCAGCGTCGATCCAGCCGTTGTTGTAGGCAATTTCCTCCGGGCAACATACCTTCAGTCCCTGCCGATTCTCGATAGTCTGAATATAGTTGCCCGCCTCAATCAACGAGTCATGCGTGCCCGTATCCAGCCACGCAAAACCTCGACCCAGCTGCTCAAGATGCAGCGAGCCGTCGTCAAGATAACAGCGGTTGAGATCGGTAATTTCGAGTTCTCCGCGGTGCGAAGGTTGAAGATCAGCAGCGTAATCGCATACGCGGCTATCGTAAAAATAGAGGCCGGTTACGGCATAGTGAGATTTTGGCTGCGTTGGCTTTTCTTCGAGGCCAATAACTTTACCGGCCGCGTCAAATTCTGCGACGCCGTAGCGCTCGGGGTCCTTGACCCAATAACCAAAAACTGTGGCGCCTTGCTCGCGAGACGCCGCGCGATGAAGTCGTTCGCTCAAGCCCACGCCGTAAAAAATGTTATCGCCGAGTACCAGACAGCTGGACTTCCCGTTGACAAATTCCCGGCCAATGGTGAATGCCTGTGCTAAACCATCGGGTGAAGGCTGCACGGCGTACTGAATATCGATACCCCATTGCGAGCCATCGCCGAGAAGGCGTTGAAACATCTCCTGCTCATGCGGCGTGTTGATCATCAGCACTTCGCGAATGCCTGCCAACATGAGCGTTGCCAGCGGGTAATAGATCATCGGCTTGTCGTAAACCGGCAACAGCTGCTTGCTCACGGCGCGAGTAATCGGGTAAAGCCGGGTGCCGGAACCGCCCGCTAGGATGATCCCTTTCTCCGTCGGATCGATGGCGTGGGTTTTCATGAGCCCAGACGCTCCATGCGGTAGCTACCGTCGAGTACGCGCTGGATCCAGGCTTGATTCGACAGATACCAGTCGACGGTCTGGCGGATGCCCGTTTCAAATGTCTGGGAAGGTTTCCAGCCGAGTTCGCTCTGCAACTTGCTCGAGTCGATCGCGTAACGGCGATCATGCCCTGGGCGATCTTTCACGTAGGTTATAAGCGACTCGCGAGGAAGCGAGGAGTCCAGGGGATGCACGTCGTCCAGCAATCTGCAGATAACTTTCACGACGGCGATATTCTCCTGTTCAGCATTGCCGCCGACGTTATAGGTTTCTCCGACGCGCCCTGAATCCAGCACGCACCGGATGGCGCTGCAGTGGTCGCCCACGTATAACCAGTCGCGGATATTCAGACCGTCGCCATATACGGGGAGCGGCTCGCCCGCCAGCGCCTTTTGAATAATCAGTGGAATGAGCTTTTCGGGAAACTGGTACGGGCCGTAATTGTTCGAGCAATTCGTCGTCAGCGTGGGGAGGCCGTAGGTGTGGTGAAACGCCCGCACGAGATGATCTGAGGCGGCTTTGGAGGCGGAGTAGGGCGAATTGGGCGCGTAGGCGGTCTGCTCTGTGAAGCTTCCTTCGGCGCCCAGTGAGCCATAGACCTCGTCAGTCGATACATGAAGGAAGCGAAACGCTTCCCGCATCTCGTCGCCTAGCCCACGCCAGTAATTACGCGTGCTCTCGAGCAAAGCAAGAGTGCCTACGACGTTGGTCTGCACGAATTCGGCAGGGCCATCGATTGATCGATCAACGTGTGACTCGGCGGCAAAATTGATTACGGCATCCGGTTGATGCGTCGCAAGAAGCCCGGCGACAAGCTCGCGATCACCGATGTCGCCCTGCACAAAGACATGCAGCGGGTTATCCTTCAACGATGAGAGCGTGTCCGGATTGCCCGCATAGGTGAGCTTGTCAAGATTGATGACCCGCAACCCGTCGCCGACAGCCTGCAGGACAAAATTTGCTCCAATGAATCCCGCTCCGCCGGTCACCAGCAATGTCTTCATGTATAACTCCAAAGTCAACCGGCGTATTTTGGCATAGGAGAGATCGGCAGTGTCGCGCCCGGTGTCGCCTCAGGTCTTGCGATGATTGTCCGCGCGGGATAGCTTGAAAGCGCAAAAAGTTCCGAAGATCGGACGTATTGGATCTAGCCGCTGGTCGTTTTGCCGACGATCCACCTGGAGCAAGGCTTGTGTTGAACCAGTTTTCAGTTTCTAACGAGGCAGTGTGCTGTTGACACGACGCCAATCGATACTTGCTGCGTTACGCGCTCTGTTGATCGGCGTGTCGTCTAGCGCTTTGCTGGCCCCGGTGCGCCTGCTGCTGCCTTTCGGCGTCAAA
>Ga0302310_10003103_pt1 | contig 13090 bp, 6 predicted proteins | sample III_Palsa_N1_2_FD_200451 | JGI IMG/M metagenome (GOLD analysis project Ga0302310, IMG submission 200451) | Peat permafrost microbial communities from Stordalen Mire near Abisko, Sweden - III_Palsa_N1_2 | ecosystem: Environmental > Terrestrial > Soil > Palsa > Peat permafrost | place: Sweden... | reverse complement strand
CATAACGCGCCTGGATCGCATAGCTCTGGCCGTCATCGGTTTTCACGTCCAGCCAGGTCTCGCGTGGATCGCGTTGTTCGACCCGCACCACCTCATGCCCTTCGCGCGCATCCGCGCCGCATTCGCGTGCGTGCTGGTACAGCATCTGGTCGAAATCCTGCCGCCACACCTGATACGCATGCGGCGGGCTCTGGCCGATCGCGCGGGCAAACGCGTAGGTGTTGTAACCGCGCTCGTTGTCCGCCTCGAAGTCCGCACCGGGCTTGAACACGCCCAGCGCACGCACCTTGTCCAGCACGCCGAGCCGCTCGAACACCGGCAGGTTCATCGGCAGCAGCGATTCGCCGATATGGAAGCGCGGGTGGTGCGCCTTCTCCAGTGCGATCACCTTGTAGCCGCGGCGCGCCAGCAGCGCCGCCGCCGTGCTGCCGCCTGGACCGCCACCGATCACCGCCACGTCGCACTGTTCGACCGCCTGATCCGCCATGCTTCCTCCATTCTTGAGCCATCACCCCGACGGCGCCCCCAATGCCTGATTATGGCGCAGTCTGGTCGGCCCACCAGCGGGGCTCTGCTACCATCGGCCGCCGCCTCACGCATCGCCTCGACCCATGCTCAATCCGCAACAGCTGGCCGCCGTCGAACATTGCGACAGCCCGTTGCTGGTGCTCGCCGGCGCCGGCTCCGGCAAGACCAGCGTGATCACCCAGAAGATCGCCTACCTGATCGCACGCAAGAAGCTGGCACCCTCGAAGATCGCCGCGATCACGTTCACCAACAAGGCCGCACGCGAGATGCGCGAGCGCGTGGGCCAACTGATCAGCACGGAGGATGCCGCCGCGCTCACCGTGTGCACCTTCCATGCACTGGGTTTGAAGTTCCTGCAGATCGAGCACGCCCGTGCCGGCCTGCGCCGCGGCTTCTCCGTGCTGGATGCCGACGACAGCAACGGCATCGTCAAGGAGCTGGCGCCGAAAGGGGTCAAGCCGGACGTGCTGTTCGGCATCCGCAACCTGCTCAGCCGCGCCAAGAACGGCGGTCTCTCGCCGGAAGAAGCACTGGCTGCCGCGCGCAGCCCGCGCGAGCTTGAGGCCGCGACGATTTACGACATGTACCAGCAGCGCCTCGCCGCGTTCAACGCGGTCGACTTCGACGACCTGATCCGGCTGCCGCTACGCATCCTGGAAAGCGACACCGAATGCCGCGACGCCTGGCGCGAGCGCCTGCGCTACCTGCTGGTCGACGAATACCAGGACACCAATGACGCGCAATACCGCCTGCTGAAGGCACTCACTGGTGAGCGCGGTGGCATTACCTGCGTCGGCGACGACGACCAGAGCATCTATGCGTGGCGCGGTGCGAATCCGGAGAACATCGACCAGCTCGGCCGCGACTGGCCGAACCTGCGCGTGATCAAGCTGGAGCAGAACTATCGCTGCGGAAAGCGCATCCTGCGCGCGGCGAACCAGCTGATCGCGAACAATCCGCACCTGCACGAGAAAAAGCTGTGGAGCGAGCATCCGGAAGGCGCACCGATCCGCGTGCTGGAATGCAAGGAAGCCGAGCACGAGGCCGAGCGTGTCGCCGCGATTGCCACCACGCTGGCGGAAAAGCACAAGGCGCGCTGGCACGACATCGCCATCCTGTATCGCGGCAATTTCCAGGCACGCGTGCTGGAAAAGGCTTTACGCCTGGCGCGAATTCCCTATCACCTCACCGGCGCGCTCTCCTTCCTGGACCGCGCCGAAGTGAAGGATCTGCTGTGCTACCTGCGCCTGCTGACCAATCCCAGCGATGACGCCGCGTTTCTGCGCGTGGTCAACGTGCCCAAGCGCGAGATCGGTTCGACCACGCTGGAGAAGCTCGGCCAGCTCGCGCAGAGCCGGCACAGCTCGCTGCTCGATGCCACCCGCAGCGACAGCGTGCTGCGCCAGCTCACCCCGCGCCCGGCCGCCGCACTGGCCTCATTCGCGAACCTGCTCGATGAACTGCGCAGCGCCGCGCTGCATGAAAGCGCCGCCGACCTGGTCGAGCTGATCCTCAAGCGCACTGGCTACGCCGCGCAGATCGCCACCAGCACGCCCGACGCCAGTGTGCGCGAGCGCAAGCTCGGCAATTTGAAGGAACTCGCCGACTGGTTCCGCGCGATGCAAAAAGGTGGCAACAGCGCCGGCGATCTCGCCTCGCAACTCGCCCTGCTCAGCCACGCCGACCGCGACGAACCCGGCAACGCGGTGCGCATGATGACCTTGCATTCGGCCAAGGGCCTGGAATTCCGCTTCGTCTTCATCGTCGGCTGCGAGGACGGTACCCTGCCGCACGAAGGCGCCATCGATGAGGGGCGGATCGATGAGGAGCGCCGCCTGATGTACGTCGGCATCACCCGCGCCAAGGAACTGCTGACCCTGTCGTGGTCGGCGAAAACCAAACGCTACGGCGATGTCCACACCAACCAGCCCAGCCGCTTCCTGCACGAACTGCCGCAAGCTGATCTGCACTGGCAGGGCAAGGATCCGGAAGCGGACAAGGAAGCCGTACGTGAAACCGCCGAATCGCATATGGCACGCATCGCTGCAATGCTGGCGGGATGATGAAACCCGCGTTGACGCGGCTCGTCCGCAACCGCAAGAATTTTTGCGTTTGCCAACGCCACGAGTTGGAACTCCATGACTGATCCGGCCGAACTCTATGCCCAGCTCACGACAGCGTTCAATCGACGCGCCTGGGGCAAGCGCAGGAACTGGCCGAGCGTCTGATGATCCTCGCGCCGCGTCACGCAGGAGTGCATTACATCGCCGGCATGGCCCATATGGAATTGCAGCAGATGCCGCCAGCGCTGGAGTATCTGCGAAAGGCGGTCGCCCTGGATCCCACGCGAGCAGACTTCATGGTGCAGTTTGCGAAGGCGCTCACCCTCGCACTCAGAAATCGGGATGCCCAGATGGTTGCCGATCGGGCGATGGCCTTGTCGCCAAAGAGTCCCCTGATGCTGGACACGCTGGGTGTGATCTACACCCAGGTCGGTGACTACGGCTCGGCGACAACGGCATTTCGCCAGGCTGCGGAGCTTGCCCCGGCGCATGCACCTTATCGTTACAACCTCGCCACGGCGCTGTTGGCAACGGGTGAGATCGATGCGTCCGAGGCCGAACTCGAGGCTTGCCTGGCATTGGATCCGCAGTACTGGCGCGCCCACCTGAGTCTGGCGCAGCTTCGCCGGCAGCCGCCAGCCAGCCATCATGTCGAACGGCTGCAATCACAGCTGTCGCAGCTCGGTGCTGATACTGCCAACAGCCCGGCGCTGATTGGCCTCAACATGGCCCTGGCCAAGGAATATGAAGATCTCGCCGACTATCCCAAGGCCTTCGAGCATCTCGTGCGAGGCAAGTCGGCAGGCGCCAACCCCGATTACTCCATTCGGCAGGACGAGGTGCTGTTTGCGGCCATTGCAGATACGTTTTCCGCGCCGCGAGACTTAGACTTGGCGGCAGGTTGCCCGACTGATGAGCCCATCTTCATCATCGGCATGCCACGCTCCGGCACCACCCTGGTCGAGCGCATCATTTCAAGCCACCCCGATGTGCATTCCGCTGGGGAACTGCTGAATTTCGGCATGTCCCTCAAGCATGTCTCGGGCAGCCGGACGCCCGCGCTGGTCGATACGGACACGATCATCCGGGCACGCAGCGTCGACTGGAGGCAGCTTGGCGAAACCTATCTTTCCAGCACTCGGCCGGGCACCAGCCACAAGCCGCGTTTCATTGACAAGCTGCTGCACAATTTCCTGTATGCAGGATTCATTGCCCATGCTTTGCCGAACGCAAAGATCATCTGCTTGAGGCGCGATCCGATGGATACCTGCCTCAGCAACTTTCGCCAGCTCTTCGCACCGAAATCGCCCTACTTCGACTATTCGTTCGATCTGCTCGACACCGGCAGGTACTACGTCCCGTTTGATCGCCTGATGGCGCACTGGCGGCGCATATTTCCTGGACGCATTCTGGAAGTGCAATACGAAACGCTGGTAGACACTCAGGAGTCCAGCTCGCGCCAGCTGCTGGAATTCTGTGACCTGCCCTGGCACGACGCCTGCCTGCACTTCGAGGACAACCCTGCTCCGGTTGCCACCGCCAGCGTCGTGCAGGTGCGTGCACCCATCTACCGCAGTGCCCTCAAGCGCTGGAAGAAGTACGAGACGCAATTGAGTGGGCTGCAGGATCTGCTGATCGGTGCCGGCATCAAGCTCGATCCCTGAATGTTGCACAGTCTGTCCACCTGACACTTTCCAGTGCAGATCAGATCAGTTTTTCAGCTACCAGCTCGCTCTTCAGGTAGGCGTAGTAGATCGGCGCGGCGATCACGCCGGCGAGACCGAAGGCGGCCTCCATCAGCAGCATGGCGATCAGCAGCTCCCACGCACGAGCGTTGATCTGGATACCGACGATGCGCGCGTTGAGGAAGTACTCCAGCTTGTGGATCAGGATCAGGAAGCCGAGCGCGGCGACGCCAACCCCGAGCGACACCGACAACGCAGCGACGGTGACGACAGTGTTGGAAATCAGGTTGCCGACCACAGGAAGCAGGCCGACAACGAAAGTCAGCGCCACCAGCGTCTTGGCCAGCGGCACGTGGATGCCCAGCAGCGGCAGCGCGCCAAGCAGGAAGATCGCGGTCAACAAGGTATTGATCAACGAGATCTTGACCTGCGCAAACACGATGTTGTGAAACGCCTCGGCCAGTCGCTGGCAGCGCTGGCCCAGCGCCGCGGCTAGTGGACCGACCTGATGCGCCGGACGGGTGCGGCTGAGTGCAATGATCGCGCCCAGCACCAGTCCGATGATGATGTGTACGAACACCCTCGCCGCGCCCTTGCCGGCCAGTTGCAGGGTCGCCGCGTGTTTGTGGGCCAGCTCGACCGCGCCCACGCGTAAGTCATCGACACTGTCCGGCAGGTGATCGACCACCATGGCCGGCAATTGCTGGCGGGCCTTTTCCACCAGCGGCATCAGCTGCTGCTGCCAGAGCAGCTCGGGGTTGCCGATCTCGCTGCGGAAGAAGCTGATTGCACCGAGGATCAGCAGGATCAACAGGCCCACCACGATCACGCCCAGTGCAGCGACCACCAGCATTCGCGCACGCTCACCCGAGATGCGCTTGCCCAGCAACGGCGTCATCGACTGCACCAGTTCGTAGACCAGCAGGGCCGATAGCAACGCCGACAACAAGTGCAACTCGAGAACCAGCAGCAACGCCGCCGCAGCCAGCAGGTAGCTCGCGTAATGGATCGCCGTTGAAGACTCGCGTGGCACGGGCGTAGGAGAATTCATGCGAGTCGCAACCGTGAGTGTCGGGCCACCAGTCTGTCAGCAGCCCACCGTGGCTGCCAGCTCCGGCCTGCCAACCCCGACATGCGGCTGTCGTAAACTTCGGTCATCGTCATGATTTTTGTGTTCAAAGGATTCTCGCATGTCTGTTCGCCTGCCCTCGGCTCTGGCCGTGTTCGTCCTGCTGGCCGGCTGCGCCGCCACACCATCGCATCCCGCCGCCGCGCCGCCACCGCCGCAGGCTCCGACTGTTGTCGGCGCCGCCAACGACAACCTGAATGCGGTGGCGTGGAGCCAGACCGCGATCGAGCACGACCTGATCTATCTGCAGACTTATCGCGATGCCGAGTCGCGCCTGTTGGCCGCTTTGCGCGACAAACAGTGGGATGCCCTGGACAAGCAGGATCGCATCGCGCCACTCAAGAATCTGAAGGCCGCCGTGGTGCTGGATATCGATGAAACCGTGCTGGACAACTCGCCGTATCAGGCACGCGTGGTGAAGAGTGGCGGCGAATTCAACGAAGCTGATTGGGCGGCATGGTGCAAGGAAGAACAAGCCCGCGCGATGCCCGGTGCGGTGGAGTTCACCCAGTTCGCCGCAAAGCACGGCATCGCGGTGATCTATATCTCCAACCGCGCCAAAGACCTGGATCAGGCCACCTTGGCCAATTTGCGCAAAGTGGGTTTCCCGGTGAGCGGCCCGGAAGCGTTTCTCGGGCTCGGCACGGTGGTCGACGGCTGCGACCAGGCCGGCACCGAGAAAGGTTGCCGCCGCCAGCTGATCAGCCAGCATTACCGCGTGTTGATGCAGTTCGGCGACCAGCTCGGCGACTTCGTCGACGTGCTGAACAATACCGACGCCGGCCGCCGCAAGGCGGTCGCCGACTACCTGCCGTGGATCGGTACCCGCTGGTTCGTGCTGCCGAATCCCACCTATGGCTCATGGGAGCCGGCGCTGTTCAACAACGACTGGAGCGCTCCTGTGCAGCAACGGCGGCAACAGAAGATCGATGCGCTGCACTATCAGTGATGGATAAAATATAAATTCTACATAAATCATATATTTAAAGTAATAAAGAAAAGTGTTGTCTTAACTTTAACGAACAAGTAATATTTGAATTGCCAACACCTGCTGACCAACAATTTTGCAGGCAAGGCCATTTCCCTTCCGGCTCTGCCGGATTTCCCCGTGAGGCTTGCGCCCGCGGGGTTTTCTTTTTTGGGGTGGCATCTGGCAGCGTGAAATCTTGCGCCCGGCCCTTGTCTCCCTGCAGCCACGCCGCTTACCCTGCCCGCTCACCGCGCCGCACCGGCGTGTCTTCGTCCGGCCGCCAATCCCACCACGAGAGCTTTCAATGCGCCTGCCTACCCTTCGTTACGCCCTGTTGCCCCTGTTCGCCGCGCTGCTGTTGAGCGCCTGCCACGGCAAGGACGAAGCCGGGCAACCTGGCGGCAGCACGCCAGAGGCCGCGTTGCAGGGTTCGATCGACCTGCTCAAGACGGGTGACCTCAACGGCCTGTGGAAACACGCTCTGCCACCGGCCGACTACGCCAATCTGCGCGCCGACTGGAGCCATCACGAACAGGACCAGCAGCCCATCACCGACGACGATCGCGCCAAGTTCAACGAAACGATGCAGAAGCTCACCGGACCCGACGCCGAGAACAAGCTGTACGCCGAACTGCAGCCGAAACTGGCGATGATGCAGCAGCAATACAAGGATCAGCTGCCCGTACTGGTCAGCGTCGGCGAGGCCTTGATGAAGAACCGCATCGCACAGGACAAGAACCTCACCGACACGCAGAAGGCGCAAACCAGCAGCGCGCTCGATGTGCTCGCGCCGTGGGCACAACAGACACCGTGGTTCGATCAGGCCAAGGCGAAACAGGCGATCGGCGTGGCGGTGACCACCGCACGCAAGCTGGACCTGAAAAGCCCGGATCAACTGCGCGCGATGGATTTCGACACCGCGATGGCGAAGTACTCGACCGGCCTCACCGGCGCCAAGCAGTTGCTGGTTATTTACGGCCTATCGCTGGACGACACGCTGAACTCGGTCAAGCTCACCCCGGTATCCAGCAGCAACGGCCACGCGGTGGTGAAGATCGACTACACCCTGCTGGGCAAGCCGTTGTCGACCGAATCGACCCTGGTGCAGCAGGACGGCCGCTGGTACAGCGAGGACATGCTGAACAATGCGCGCCGCTCGCACCAGCAGCTGAGCCAGCCACCGGCCAGCAGTGGCAGTGCCCCGGCCAGCGCGGGCACCGTGCCAACGAAAGACTAAACAGCGCAACCGTTAGAATAGGCGGATGCCGAATATCTACACCGCGGATTCCACCGTTCGCCAGCGTGCCCCCTGGTGGTTCAACCTGGCCGGGCAACTGTTGCAGCCCTGGGTGCGCATCCGTCGCGACCCGGCCGAACCGGCTGCCTTGCTGCAGGCCGGCGTACCGGTCTGCTATGTGATCGAGCGTGACGGTTTCTCCGACGCGCTGATCCTGCAGCGCGCCTGCCGCGAGGCCGGCCTGCCCAACCCGATGCAGGCGCTGGCCGGTACCCGCCGCCGCCGCTCGGTGTTTGCGCTGGCCCGGCGCGACGGCTGGATCTTCGGCCGCAACCGCAAACGCGCGCCAAACGAACCGTTGCGGCAGCTGGTGCGCTCGCTGGAAGGCATGCCGGATCGCGACATCCAGATCGTGCCGGTGTCGATCTACGTCGGCCGCGCGCCCAGCCGCGATAGCGGCTGGTTCCGCGTGCTGTTCTCGGAAAACTGGGTGATGGTCGGCCGTTTCCGCCGGCTGCTGGCGTTGCTGCTGAACGGACGCGACACCGTCGTGCACTTCTCCGCGCCGGTATCGCTGCGCAAGGTGCTGACTGAATCCGGCGAGATCTCACCGGAACGCTTCACACGCAAGATCGCGCGGGTCCTGCGCACCCACTTCCACCGCATCCGCGCCGCGGTAATCGGCCCGGATCTGTCGCACCGGCGCACCGTGGTCGACGCGGTATTGAACGCCGAACCGGTGCGCGCCGCGATCGCCGCCAACGCTGCCAAGGAAAAGATCAGCCATGCCAAGGCCTGGCGCAAGGCACACAAGCTGGTCATGGAAATCGCCGCCGACTACTCGCATCCGGTGGTGCGTTCGGTGTCGTTCCTGCTGTCGAATTTCTGGAACAAGCTGTACGACGGCATCGCGATGCACCACTTCGACAAGGCCCGCGCCGCGGCGCCCGGCTACGAAGTGGTCTATGTGCCCAGCCATCGCAGCCATGCCGACTACCTGTTGATGAGCTATCAGCTGCACGTGTCCGGCGTGGTGGTGCCGCATATCGCCGCCGGCGTGAACCTCAACCTGCCGGGAATCGGGCCGATCCTGCGTCGCGGCGGCGCGTTCTTCATGCGCCGCAGCTTCACCGGCAATCCGCTGTACTCGGTGGTGTTCAAGGAATACATGGCGCAGCTGATCGACCGCGGTGTGCCGATCGAATACTTCACCGAGGGCACCCGCTCACGCACCGGGCGTCTGCTGGCACCGCGCGGCGGGCTGCTGTCGATGACCGTGCGCGCCTTCCTGCGTGCGCCACGCCGGCCGGTGCTGTTCCAGCCGGTGTACATCGGCTACGAGAAGCTGATGGAGGGCAAGAGCTATACCGGCGAACTCAGCGGCAAGCCGAAGGAAAAGGAGTCCCTGCTCGGCCTGTTGCGCGGGCTGAAGGTGCTGCGCCAGCGCTATGGCCATGTGGCACTGAACTTCGGTGAGCCGATCGAACTGACCCCGCTGCTGGAGGCCGCCAGCGCCGACTGGCGTGCAACCAGTGCCGACCCGGATGCCAAGCCCGAGTGGCTCAACGGCGTGGTCGACCAGCTAGCCGAAAAGATCCAGGTCAATATCAACCGCGCCGCCGACGTCAATCCGATCAACCTGCTGGCGCTCGCCCTGCTCGCCACGCCCAAGCATGCTATGGCCGAGAGCGACCTGCTCGCCCAGCTCGAACTGAGCAAGGCCATGCTGGAGCAGCTGCCGTATTCCGATCGCGTCACGCTGACCCCGATGAACCCGGCCGGGATCATCGCCTACGGCGAACAGATGGGCTGGATCCAGCGCGTGCAGCACCCGCTGGGCGACGTGCTGACTGCCACCGGCGAGCAGGCCGTGCTGCTCAGCTACTTCCGCAACAATGTACTGCACCTCACCGCCGCCGCCGCCTGGGTGGCTTGTTGCTTCCTCAACAACCGCCGCATGTCGCGCGCCTCGGTGCTGCGGCTGGGCAAGATCATCTATCCGTTCATCCAGGGCGAGCTGTTCCTGCCGTGGGATGAGGAAGGATTCGGCGCACAACTGCAGGCAACCATCGACTTCTTCGTGCGCCGCGGAATGCTTGAATCGACCGGCGACGGCCGCGTACTGGAACGTGCCCCCGGCCAGGACGACAGCGCCTTCCAGCTGAAAGTGATCGCGCGCAGCCTGATCCAGGCATTCGAGCGCTACTACATCACCATCGCCGCGCTGGCCAAGAACGGGCCGCACACGATGACCGGCGCCGAACTCGAGAATGCCTGCGCACTCACTGCCCAGCGGCTGAGCCTGCTCAACGAACTGTCGGCACCAGAGTTCTTCGACAAGGCGCTGTTCCGCGGCTTCATCCAGAAGCTGCGCGAACGCCGCATCGTGTGGACCGACGACGCCGGCAAGCTTGACTACGCCAGCGCACTGGAAGGCATCGTGCGCGACGCCAAGGTGATCCTGTCACGCGAAGTACGCCACTCGATCCTCAAGATCACACCCGGTGGCAATGAAAAGGAATCCGCAGCGAACGCCGCCGAAGTAGCGCATGCGCAATCCGGGCTGGTCGAGACAGCACACGTCAGCGAGGAGCTGCACGAACGGCATGTGATCGCCGAACGGCATGAACATGCACCGATGGATAACGAGAAATCCTGAGCGTACTGCGCACGGGATCTGGATCACCGTTAGTTGGCGTGTCTCATCGTCCGCACGTAACAGGTACTCATTTCGAGCATCCTTCAAAACCATCATCTGCTGGCTGCATGGCATCGGCCTATGTCGACGCCATGCAACCAGCCGTCAATCAGAAGCTGTATTGCGCCCCTGCGCTCAGCACGCTGGCCTTGGTACCACCTGACGCGACCTGTTCGTCCAGATTGACGAACCACGACCAGCGGTTATCCAGCACGGTGTTGAGGCCCAGGCCAACCCAGCCTGAGTTCCGTGGCGAATTCACGCCTTCCAGCTGAAATGTTGCATCCGGCGCACCGGCATAGGCGGCGGTGAAGCCAAGGTCGCTACCGGCCAGGACGCGCTGGTACAAGGCAAAGCCCTTGATCGACATCTGGCCGCCATTCCAGATCCAGTGATAGGCGATACGCGCGCCGATCTGGGCATTGCTCTGATTGAAGTTTTCACTACCTGCCGCTATGCCGAAACCACCCGCACCTTGCTCGGCAATCGTTCCACGCGAAAGATATCCGTCACCCAATGACACGAATGGCGTCGTCGTCCACGCGTCGGATCGGGCGTTGTAACCCGCCTCCAGATAGGCCGAATCCATGCGGTCGTGGCGCGTGCTGTAGATCGCCGCGGGCGTGATGCCGAGATCGGCCCACCGACTGACCGAACTGGAAATCCAGTCCTGACCAAGCCGGCCGGAGAGGTACACATTGTTGTCCGTCCACTTGCCGTACAGCATGCCGCCCGTGCTGCGCGAACTGCTGGTACCGCCCTGCATGGTGTAAGTGGAACCCAGGCGATTCCAATCCAGTCCGGCACCCAGACTGAAAGAGTCGGACAAGGCAGCATCGTAGCCAACGACAGCACCACCACCCGTGTAGCTACCAGTGGCATAACCGCTGCGCGCGATATCACCACTCGCGCCGGTGCCCTGGAACCAGGCACCCTGCTGCGAACCGCCATTACCGATATCCGTCAGGCGATCGGCCACCGTGCGATTCACGATGCCAGCCTGTTCGAACGTCAAGCCCTGCGATGATGCTAGCAACTGACCGGATAGGCTGTTGATCGACGCTGCCGCCTCCGCGATCGAGTCCGCATGCAGGAATTCACCCGCGGCATTGAGGAACGTCTGGTGTTGTGCAGGGCTGCTGATGACCCACTGATCCGCCTGCTCCAGCGCACCTTCGATATGTCGTGCCGCCTGCTGCGTGGTCGCCACGTTTGGCATCTCCGCTTCTGCGATGCTCGACACCGAAGTACGGCTGAGGGCTGCATCGACCTGGGTCGCCGTATACGACAACGTCCCACTGAGATAGACCCCTCCCGAGACCTGCAATGAACCAAAGGTACCAACGATGGAACCTGCATTGAGCAGGGGTTCTTCGGCTTGTGCCGCGTAGCCACTCGGTGTGATTGCATTCACCGTAGAGCCATTGAGCGTTGCAGTACCGGTAACCTGCAACGGCGTACCGACCTCGATCTGGGTCAGTGCGGCCGATGTCGGTGTGTAGTTACCATTGATCTTGAGCGCACCACCTACGGTGGAAACGTCACCCGCACTAGTCACGTTGCCATTGACTGTGCCCGACCCTGCCAGCAATGCGTTCGATCTGGTCAAGGAAACATTCGATGTGATGGAGCCTCCGACGTACAGCTCACCGCCATTGACCGTCGTGGCACCGGTGTATGTATTGGTGCCTATGAGCCCCAATATGCCCGCGCCATCCAGTTCCAGACCGCCCGTACCGCTGATGTTGTTCGAGAAATTGGCGATGACGCCCGCGGTCGGAATGTTGACTGCAAACACGCCCCAGTCAAACGCAGCCGGGCCGTTCACCGCACTGGCCGCGTTGACCAGGCCATAACCATACAGAGACGGATTGCCGAGCGATGTCGCCGTCGAGAGCAAGGTCTCCTGCACGTTGGTGGCCGTGAAGAACGGGAAGCGCTGCCATACGAGTGCCGCCACGCCGGTAACCACGGCAGCAGAATCTGAGGTACCGTCTGCTGCCCCCGTCGAGAAAGCCGTACCAGTCACTGGCGTGACATAGGTGTAGCCAGGAGCGGCCAGGCACCATGACGACGCAACGCCACAGGCATTGGACGTAGGATCAAGGCCCGTCACTTGGCCATTGGAATCCAATGTCACATTGACCACGGCGACCCAGTTCTGCGCGAGATCTGAGTGGTAATACGGCAAACCTGCTTCGACGCTGGGTTGTGCATTGGCATTGTTGCCAGCTGCCCAGACCATCAGTAGTCCATTGCCGGCAGTGGAAGAGTAGATCGAATATCTTTGCGTGACCTGGGGATCCGTGGCTGTGACACTCGTGATCGCTGTGCTACTGCCATAGGAGTTATTGATCAGCTTGACGCCCTGCGCAGTCAAATCGGACAGTGCCTGTGGCACCAGATTAAGGTCGATGCTGCCTGTGCCGTCGCCTACCCGCGCCACATACAGTAATGACTGCGGCGCCACACCACCGTAGTTGTAGGACCCACCGGAACCGTCCGCATTCGCCGTGCCGCCGATGATCTCGGCCATGACCGTCCCGTGGCCGTAGGTGTCCTGTGGCGTCGTATTGCTGGGGTCGTCGTAGTCCTTGAACCAGCTGATGCGATTGATCAGTGCCGGATTGTTTGCCTGCGCGCCCCCATCAAGGATACCCACTTCCACGCCCTGTCCTTGATTGCTGGTCGGGCTGCCGCCGATCGCCCACGCCTGCGGAACGTTTTCCGGATCAAGCTGGCTCGGGTTGTAGCCGGACGGAGGCGGTGCCGGTGCGGGT
>Ga0302310_10003102_pt1 | contig 13098 bp, 10 predicted proteins | sample III_Palsa_N1_2_FD_200451 | JGI IMG/M metagenome (GOLD analysis project Ga0302310, IMG submission 200451) | Peat permafrost microbial communities from Stordalen Mire near Abisko, Sweden - III_Palsa_N1_2 | ecosystem: Environmental > Terrestrial > Soil > Palsa > Peat permafrost | place: Sweden... | reverse complement strand
CCGCGCCACCGCAAAAAAGATCACCACAATCAGCGGCAGATCAAGAATCGCCAGCGGCCCCCACAACCGCGGCAAAACTGCCTGCAGCAAAATAAACGCCAGCGGCGCAAACAGCGTAACGGCCGAGTGAAAGCCGTACTGGTCAAGCTCTCGTCGAGATGTATAACTATGCTCCGCCATCAAAATCCTGCTTCGTCTCTGTCTTACTTTGCGAACTTGTCTTTAAACCTTAGCGCCCTCTGCGTTCAAAGTTTTTGCTTCTAAGGCTGCGGCCCAGCTCCCGGCTGCAACGAGTCCGCCGGCGGCGTAGCTCCCGGCGAGTACTTATCCGGATGCACCGCCGGCTTCTCCTTCGGCAACCCCGAGTTCGGAATCCCCGGCACGCCTCGAAGCACGTTCTCTGCCGGCGGCGGCGGATCACCCGGCTTCGCATCCGGCTGGTCCCCATTCACACTAGGAAGCCTCTCCGCCACAACGTCCGCTGCCCGCTTGTTCTCCTGCGCTGCTGCATCGGCAATAGCCGCATCCTGCTGCGCTGCTACCGGCATCACGGCATCGGTTCCCGTAATCACCAAAACTTCTTCCAGACGCGAAAGATTCGCATCCGGCTTAATCACAATCGCCGTATACGGCTGGTGCAGCGGGTCCGGCGCAATCGACTCAATCACGCCCACCGGCAGCCCTCTCGGAAACACCTGGTCCCCGCCCGACGTAATCACCTTCTCACCCGGCTTGATCCGCGAATCCGCAGTCAGATTGTTGATCTCAACCCGCCCATTCGCCGTCCCGCGCAGAATCCCACGTATCCGCGTCGACTCCAACACCACGCCCGCACCTGAAGTCGGATCGCTCAACAGCAACAACTGCGCCGTATGCGGAAACACATCCCGCAGCTTCCCCACAATGCCATCCGGGGTCATCACCGCCTGGTCCGGCTTCAACCCATCCGCCGACCCCTTATCCAGATACAACACCCTCGCCGTATCCGACCCACTCGTCCCAATCACCTGCGCCGCCACCGTGCTCGTTATGTACTGCTGCTTGAACGCCAGCAAAGCCTGCAGCCGACGCCCTTGCGCTGCATCCTCAGCAAACGCCGCCTGCTCCTGCCTCAGCCGCGCAATCTCCAACTGCAACGCTTCGTTCTGCTGATGTGTATGCCGCAGCCCAATATAGTTCGACCAAACCGACCGCACATCGAACGTGGCTCCATGCCCCACCCGCTCAAACGGCGACATCACCGAAACCGCCCAATACCGCAGCAGCGTCGTATGCTTCCCTTCGGGCGCGCCAGAAACCATCCCATCCTTCGGCCGCTGCACCTGCACCGCCAGCATGATCGCCTGCGCCAGCACGATCACGATCAACACCAGCGAATTCTTGAACCGAACGAAAAAGGAATCCATAAGAAGCTTGCGACGAGGCACGCCATCGAACCCACGCACCCCATTATTTCATTGCCTCGCCACTCTCGAGATTCTGGCTCTCGCCTTCGTTGTTCTTTCTGTCATTCCCGAAGGGAATCTGCTGTTGTTCTTGCCTTTGTTTTTCTGGCTGTCATTCTGAGCGCAGCGAACGAACCTGCCTCTAGCTTTTGCACTCTCCCGTTCTTCGCCGACATCACCACAACCACCCGGGTGCCCCATCCATGACAGCACTTGGTCATGGGTGGGAAAGTAAGACCTAAACCAACCACGCCTTTGCTTTTGCCTTCCTTCGCGAAACTTCGCTCCCTTTGCGACCTTTGCGTGAAAGCCCTTACTGTTGTTCTTGTTTTTGCTTTTCCTGTCATTCCCGAGAAAATCCACCGTCCCGTATCATCACCCCAGGAGCCTCATGTCCACCCAACCACCCCGCCAGCACGCCTACACCGGCCCATCCACCCCCGCACTCCCCGAGCCCACCCACGCCGAGCGCGTCCGCACCCTCCTCTCGCTCGCCTCGGTCGCTACGCTCTCCACACAGTCCCGCAAACACCCCGGCTTCCCCTTCGGCTCCCTGATGCCCTTCGCCACCGACCACGCTGGTCGTCCCCTCTTCCTCATCAGCAACATGGCCATGCACACCCAGAACCTCAAGGCCGACCCCCACTGCAGCCTCTTCGTCACCCAACCAGCAGACGACGGCGACGTCCTCGGTGCCGCACGCGCTACCCTCGTCGGCAACGCTCTCCCCATCCTTGCGGAAGACCTCGCCTCCGCCCGCGAACTCTACCTCGCCCGCCACGAAAACAGCCGCTATTGGGTAGACTTCGCCGACTTCGGCTTCTTTCGCCTCGAACCCGTCGATCTCTACTACGTCGGCGGCTTCGGCGTCATGGGCTGGGTACCTTCAGACGACTACCACCAGGCCAGCCCCGATCCCCTCACCGCCTCCGCTCCAGGCATCCTCTCCCACATGAACGCCGACCACACCGACGCCATGATCCTCCTCGCCCGCACCCTCAGCGGCATCGAAGCCACCGAAGCCGCCATGACCTCCGTCGATCGCCTCGGCTTCACCCTCAAGCTAAAAACCGCGGAAGGCATGAAAGGCACACGCATCAACTTCCCCCGCGAAGTCACCAACGCCCAGCAAACCCGCACCGTCCTCGTAGAAATGGTGAAGCAGGCAAAATAACCGCTTACTTCACATCACACATCGTGAAGAATTCGCTAACAGAAGAACTCGCTTTTTGTTAGGGTCTCGACTCACAAACAACACGCTTCAGGGCCAGAGGCCCGTTCTATACCAGCGTGGGGCGCAGCCCCATGTCAGACCACCCTACACAAAGAGGGCTGTAGGCCCGATCTATAGGAAGCCGCACCAAATCATCTGGAAATCCGCAGACCTCCGAAAGCTCACACAACCCGCACTGCTAACATCAACCCGTGCCGCTCGACCTCCAAACCCCGGTCAAATACATCAAGCGCATCGGCGACCGCGTCGCTGCGAACCTCGCCGACCGCGGCGTAGAAACCGTAGAAGACCTCCTCTACCACCTGCCCTTCCGCTACGAAGACCGCCTTCACCCCAAGCCTCTCTCGCAGTACCACGCCGGAGAGATGGCTTCCCTCATCGGCGAAGTCCGCGGCACCATCCTGCTCAAAACCCGCAACGCCCCCATCTTCGAAATGACCGTAGGCATCAAGCCTCCCGGAACCAGCAATACCTCTGGGACCCCGGCGTCTGAGTCAGCCGAAATGTCCGGCCTACTCCAACCACCCATCGCATCTCGCATCTCGAACTCTCGCATCTCCTCTCTCGAGCCACCTCTCGAGACCGTAAAGTGCATGTGGTTCCACGGCACCTATCTCAAAGACAAGTTCCACCCCGGCCAGACCATCGCTCTCTACGGCAAGCTCGAAGGCTCCCGCAGCGGCAACGCCTTCAATGCCGTACCCGGCAGCACCCGCTTCAAAATGGTGCAGCCCACCTTCGAAATCCTCCCTGACCACAACGCCACCGGCGAAGACGCCGAGTTCACCATGCTCGAAATGGGCCGCATCGTCCCCATCTACGAGTCGCTCGGCGGCAAAACTCCCTGGGGAGCCAAGCTCACCTCCCGTTGGCTCCGCCGCGTTATGTGGACCGTCTTCCGCGAGCTCAACGAAGCCAACATCACTGCCGACGAAACCCTCCCCAAATCCCTCCGCGACCGCCTCAACCTCCCCGGCCGCATGGCCGCCCTGCAAGACCTCCACTTCCCACCCGCCGGCACCTCCATCCCCGACCTCATGTCCGCGCGCACGCCAGCACATCGCCGCCTCATCTTTGAAGAGTTCTGGTATCTCGAGCTAGGCCTCGAACTCAAACGCCGCAAGCTCCGCACCCGCGCCGGCACCACCTTCACCACAGACGACAACGTCCGCAAAGCCCTCAAACAAGTCCTCCCCTTCAAACCCACCGCCGCCCAAAAGCGAGTCCTCGGCGAAATCGTCACCGACATGCGCGCCACCAAGCCCATGCGCCGCCTCCTGCAAGGAGACGTAGGCTCCGGCAAAACCATCGTCGCGCTGCAAGCCGCCTTGGTAGCCATCGAAAACGGCTACCAGGTAGCGATGATGGCCCCCACCGAAATCCTCGCCACACAACACTACCTCTCCGCCAAAAAGCTCCTCGCCGACGCCATCTCCCCGCACACCGGCCGCCCCTACCGCGTCACCCTCCTCACCGGCTCGCTCGACCTCCGCGCCAAGCGCGACGCCCGTGCCCGCATCTTCCGCGGCGAAACCGACCTCGCCATCGGCACCCACGCTCTCGTCGAAGAAAAAGTAGAGTTCGCCAACCTCGGGCTCGTCATCATCGACGAGCAACACCGCTTCGGCGTCCAGCAACGCTTCCAACTCTCTCGCAAAAACGCTCCCACCCCAAACCCGGGTACAGGTGCGGGTGCCCCCAGTCTCTCGCACTTGGAGACCGGGGCTTCCACGGAACCCTCCACCCCCTCTGAACCCGACGTCCTCGTCATGACGGCAACCCCCATCCCCCGCACCCTCGCCCTCACCGTCTACGGTGACCTCGACGTCTCCGTCATCGACGAGCTTCCCCCCGGTCGCACCCCCATCGTCACCCGCCGCATGCCCGAGCAGCGCGCCGCAGAAGTCTGGGACTTCGTCCGCAAACAAGCCACCGCCGGACGCCAGGCCTACATCGTCTACCCCATCATCGAAGGCAACAACGACGACCAACCTGAACTAGACTTCGCCAAGCCGTCAGAGGACGACAACAACCTTTCAGACTTGTCATTCCGCAGCGAAGCGAAGGAATCTGCTTCACCCGCCCGCGCCACCACAAAATCCCGGCCCATCGCCCCCCTAAAGGCCCCTAAGAAAAAAGCACGCAAAAACCCCGATGCCCCCAAGCTCCGCTCCGCCACCGAAATGTTCGAAGAGCTCCAACAAGGCGCTCTCGCCGGCCTCAAGCTAGGCCTCCTCCACGGCCGCATGTCCTCCGACGACAAAGAAGTCACCATGGCCCGCTTCAAACGCGGAGAAATCCAGATCCTCGTCGCCACCACCGTCATCGAAGTCGGCGTCGACGTCCCAAACTCCACGGTAATGGTCATCGAACACGCCGAGCGCTTCGGCCTCGCCCAGATGCATCAACTCCGCGGACGCGTAGGCCGCGGTGCCGCCAAGAGCTTCTGCATTCTCCTCACCGGCTCCAGCATCTCGCCCGAAGCCGAACTCCGCCTCAACGCCATGGTCCAGACTCAAAACGGCTTCGAGCTGGCCGAGCTCGACCTCGCCCAACGCGGCCCCGGAGAATTCTTCGGCACCCGCCAGGCCGGCCTGCCCGAGTTCCGCGTAGCCAACCTCGCCCGCGACCGCGAGCTTCTCGAACTAGCCAAGGCCGAAGCCGAAGCCTTCGTCGAGCACCCCGACAAAACCATCCCCCGCCCCGAAATCGAAGCCGTCTGGTCCCGCCTCAAACACCAATGGCAACGCCGCTACGGCCTCGTCGAAGCCTAAAAGCAGTGACAAGTGAGAAGTCACAAGCAGGAACCGCACACTCCGGGGCACTCTCCTCTGTATCGGCACAATCCGGGTGCCCCATGTTCGCCGCGCTTTTTGCGGCTAACGTGGGCATCGCGCGCTTAGCGCGACCGCTCCCGCCCATGCCAACACCAGCACCACCTCGAAACAAACCACTCCGAGCGCCCCAGCTTCGACACACGCTTGTGCGCGGCTGGGTGGGGGCACGCCAACACCCTCACCGCCTCTAGCTAGCCACCGCCACCTGCATCTGCGGAACTCCCACAGCTTGCACCTGCTTCTTCGGCCCACGCTTCCGCGCCACCAGTATCCGAATCCTATCCAGCAGCTCCGCCGGCGTAGACGCACCCTTCGGCAGAAACGCATCCGCGGCCGCCGCGCGATCGAAGCTCGACACCGTCCCCGAAACCAGCAACGCCGGCAAAAAGGGATGAAGTTGTTTCGCTCGCCGCACCAGTTCGTTGCCATCCATCTGCGGCATGATCAAGTCAGAGAGCAGCAAGTCGATCGACCCCGGAACAGCCTGCTGCAGATACTCCATCGCCTCAGCCGCCGAGCTCATCGCCAAAACGCGGTAACCGCGTGTCTCCAACAAAAACTTTCTTACTGACAGAACCTGCTCATTATCTTCAACACAAAGAATCGTCTTACGAGGGCGCATTGCTTGTCCTTATCCAGCCGGTGTTTCCCGTCTGAGTTCGTGTATTCCGTTCGTTTCATTCACCGCCGGGCGTTGTTGCCCGGCGTTTGCCGTTAGTAGCTGGTTGCCGTACCGTCCCATTCCCCAACCAGTCCCGTTCAGGCGCAGGTTGGGGCCGTCACGCCATGACCTCCGCTTGTGGCGAAAGCCCGTTTGGCGCGTTCTGCATTACTTCGCGGATTAGCTGTGGAAAAGCGCGAGGCTCTCCCAGCCGCTCCGCTGGTCGTTTTTTGACCGGAGCAGTGCCCAGAGCTGGTTTTGCGGCTTTTTTGAAGGTCGCGGCCACCAGGCCAGGGGTTGTGAAAGAGCTCACCCGCACACCGTTCCCGCCCCGGTTCACGCTGCAAGATGCGGCAGACGCGAGGGGGCGAGGACGGCAAGTCAGCCGCTCTCTTTCAACACAAATTGTTGGAAAAACAGGCGAAAGTTTCTTGCAACCAAGCTTTGAACTCAGTTGCGATTTGCTGACTCTACGCGGGGGAATCCCCCGTGGCAACGGCGAAATTCAGGCGAAAACGCGCGGCTTTAACCCTAGCGCATCCACCGCCCCAACGAGACCCCTTGTCCTTGTTGGCGATTGTGGTTCGCCCCCTGTGGGAAACTCCCTTTTCACGGCAGGAAAAACGATCCCTTTGCAACAGGAATGGTGCGTCCAGAAACACGCACGTAACGAACCCGCCCGTCAACCAGACTCGCCTGAACTGTGATGCGGCTCGGCCTTAAAATCTCGACTCCCTGTTCGATCACGACCGCTTCCTCCGGCTTCGCCAGCCCCTGGCTCACCAGCCACGAAATGCAGCATCCCGCCGCCGACCCCGTCGCCGGATCCTCGCCCCCATAGAACTGCATCCGCGCATGAAAGGCTGGCTCCCCCGCCTGTCCAGCCTCGGTTGCGGCGATGCAGTAGAAAAACTTCGCGTCACTCCCCGCCAGCCACGCCGAAGCCTCCCGCTGCACCATCTGCAGCCTCCGCGCCACCTCCATCGACCGCAGCATCACCACACAAAACGCCATCCCCGTAGACACCGTCTGCGGCGCATATCCCTCCGCAAGGTCCTCCACGCGCAGCCCAATCGCCGCCGCAACCTCCGCGCGATCATGCGTCGCCCCAAACACCGGGTCGTTCTGCGTCATCGTCGCAAACACCCCACCCTCACCCGCGCCGCGCGCAAACCGCACCGTAATCGGCCCCACATTCAGCCGCAGCGTGATGCTCTCGGCCCCCCGCAACACAGGATGGTTAAAGTACAACCAGCTAGCCGTCCCCAGCGTAGGATGCCCCGCAAACTGCAGTTCTTCCTGCGTCGTAAAGATCCGCACCCTCACGCCATCGCGCTGCTCTACCTCCGGATCACCCGGCACGACAAACGTAGTCTCCGCAAGGTTCGTCTCCCGCGCCAACGCCTGCATCTCGTCGTCCGAGAGCGACCGCGCATCATGAAACACCGCCAGCGGATTGCCTTCCAGCGCCCGCTCCGCAAAAACATCCAACACCGAATACTGAACTTCCCGCATCATCCCACCAGTCTACCCAGCCGCAATCCCCATCAAGCCCTAAAACGACTCAAACCAACACAGAACCGTCATCCTGAGCGAAGCATCTTGCGGCTTCATGCAAGACGCGTAGTCGAAGGACCTGCCATATCCTCATACCAGCAATACTTCTCCGGGCTTTCGGCCACGACATTCTTTCTGGATCACCCACCCCTTCCCCATCAAAATTTTACCCACGATCTCCGGCACAGCCCCACCCCCACAGTTGACACCCATGCCACTCCGCCTTACCCTTGAAATCACTGCAAGTGGAGCAAACTGCTCCGCGCTGGCGCACACCGCCGGCGGCAGTACAAAATTTTGACCATGCCTCTTTCCGCTTCCATCTCGACTCCCCTCTGCTGCTGTGGTTGCCGCTGCTGTTGCTGTGGCCCTGTGCGGGTGAGCGGATGAACGATTCGAGACGATAGCGTCGAGAAACGAACATCAAGACCCACCCAAGGCAAGCGCCGGGTGGGTTTTCTGCTTTAGCTCAAACACCTGCTCCGCAACGGCCCTCAACAAACACCCGGCAACGACGCCGGACAAATACTTCAAGACGAGGAAAACACGATGTCGCTCCGCATCAACGACGTAGCTCCAGACTTCACCGCCGAAACCACGCAGGGCACCATCCACTTCCATGAGTGGATCGGCGACAGCTGGGCCGTTCTCTTCTCCCACCCCAAGGACTTCACCCCCGTCTGCACCACCGAGCTCGGTGCCGTAGGCTCGCTCGCGGCGCAGTTCGCCGCACGCAACGTCAAGCCCATCGGCCTCAGCGTTGATGGTGTCGAGAACCACGGCAAGTGGGCCAAGGACATCGAAGACGTCACCGGCGCGAAGATCAACTTCCCCGTCATCGGCGACACCGAGCTCAAGGTAGCTAAGCTCTACGACATGCTCCCCGGCGACGCTGGCGATAGCTGCGAAGGCCGCACCCCCGCCGACAACGCCACCGTGCGCGTCGTCTACATCGTCGGCCCCGACAAGAAGATCAAGCTGCAGATGGCCTACCCCATGACCACCGGCCGCAACTTCGACGAGATCATCCGCGTACTCGACTCCATGCAGCTCACCGCCAGGCACAAGGTAGCGACCCCGGCCAACTGGAAGCAAGGCGATGACGTCATCATCACCGGCGCAGTCTCCAACGAAGACGCCGACAAAATCTTCCCTGGCTACAAAACAGTGAAGCCCTACCTGCGCACCACCGCACAGCCTAAATAATTCTGTAACAATAGGGCTTCCACACAATGTGCGGAAGCCCCAACGGGCACCGGTGGCGAAGTGGCTAACGCGCTGGTCTGCAAAATCAGTATTCGCGGGTTCGATCCCCGCCCGGTGCTCCAAGACATCTAGTAAGCCAAAGCAATAAGGCCGCCCATCCGGGCGGCCTTATTGCTTTTAGAGCAGAATCATCATGTTAAGCGACAGGCCACTTCCAGCCCGTAATCTCCGGACGATCGATCCCGTTCTCATGCGCATAGTTGATCGAGTTGATGATCTCGTTCTTCAACCACTCCTTCGTATGCGCGGCGGACGCCTGCAACGAAGGCACGCGATCAATCACATCAATCGCAATATTGAACCGGTCCACCTGGTTCAATATTGCCAGCTCCAGCGGCGTATTGATGTTGCCCTTCTCCTTGTAGCCACGAACATGGAAGTTGTCATGGTTCTTCCGCTTGTACGTGAACTTATGGATCAGTGAAGCATATGCATGGAAGTTGAAGATCACCGGCTTGTCGATCGTGAACAAGCTGTCGAACTCTCGCTCTGACAACCCATGCGGATGTTCCGTCTCCGGCATCAACCGGAACAGATCGACCACATTCACAAACCGTATCTTCAACTTCGGACAACGCTCCCGCAGAATCGCAACCGCAGCCAGCGTCTCTGACGTCGGTATATCCCCCGCACAAGCCAACACCACATCCGGCTCCTGACCATCATCATTGCTGGCAAAATCCCATATACCAATGCCCTTCGTGCAATGGTCCACCGCCGCGTCCATGTCGAGATACTGCAGATGCAAAGCCTTGTCCGCAACAATCACATTCACATAATCCGTACTACGCAAACAATGGTCCGTCACGCTCAACAAGCAGTTCGCATCCGGTGGCAGATAGATCCGCGTCACCTCCGGACTCTTGTTCGTCACAATGTCCAGAAACCCCGGGTCCTGGTGCGTAAACCCATTATGATCCTGCCGCCACACCAGCGATGTAATCAACAAATTGATCGACGACACCGGTGCTCTCCATCGCAGCTCCAGCTTGCTCTTCTCCAGCCACTTCGCATGTTGATTGAACATCGAATCGATGATGTGTACAAACGCCTCATAGCTCGAAAAAAAACCATGCCGCCCCGTCAGCACATAGCCTTCAAACCATCCTTCCAGCGTGTGCTCGCTGAGCATCTCCATCACGCGGCCTTCGGTGGAAAGCCAGCCACCATCCGCATCCTCCGGCTTCAGCGCTTCCATCCACGTCTTGCCGTTGCTGCCTTCATAGATCGCATCCAGCTTGTTCGAAGCCGTCTCATCCGGCCCGAACACGCGGAAGTTCGTCATGTTCTTCCGCATCACATCGCGCAGAAAATGCCCCAGCGTATCGGTCGAAGACACTTCAATCTGCCCCGGCTCTTCAATCTTCAACGCATAGTCGCGAAAGTCCGGCAGATCGAGCGGCTTACGCAACAGCCCGCCATTCGCATGGGGGTTCGCCGTAATCCGTCGCTGTCCTTTCGGAGGCAGCTCTTGCAACTCCGCAATCAGCGTCCCATTCTCATCGAACAACTCTTCCGGCTTATAGCTCCGCAACCACGACTCCACTAACTGCAAATGTGCCGGGTTCGTCACTGGATCAGTAATCGGCATCTGGTGCGCTCTCCACGAGCCTTCCAGCTTGTGCCCATCAACTTCCTTCGGACACGTCCATCCCTTCGGCGTCCGCAGAATAATCATCGGCCACCGCGGCCGCTCCACCGGCGTTCCCTTAGGCGCACTCCGAGCCTTCTGCTGTATCGCTCGAATCTCCGTGATGCAATGCTCCATCACCCCCGCCATCTTCTGATGCATCACCAGCGGATCGTCGCCTTCCACCACGTATGGCACCCAACCATACCCACGAAACAAGCTCTCCAGCTCTTCGTCAGTAATGCGGGCAAGAATCGTAGGATTCGCAATCTTGTAGCCGTTCAAATGCAATACCGGCAACACCGCACCATCACGCACCGGGTTCAGAAACTTGTTCGAGTGCCACGAAGTAGCCAACGGCCCAGTCTCGGACTCACCATCCCCCACCACCACCGTCACAATCAAATCCGGATTATCAAACGCCGCGCCAAACCCATGCGAAAGGCTATAGCCCAGCTCACCACCTTCATGGATCGACCCCGGCGTCTCCGGCGTGCAGTGACTCCCAATCCCACCCGGAAACGAGAACTGCTTGAAGAACTTCTGCATACCCTCAGCATCACGACTCATCGTCGGATAAACCTCGGAGTAAACGCCCTCAAGATAGCTGTTCGACAACGTCGCCGGCGCCCCATGTCCCGGCCCGGAAATATAAATTAAATCCAGGTCATACTTCTTGATCAACCGGTTCAGATGCACCCACGTAAAGCTCTGCCCCGGATCAGAACCCCAATGCCCCAGTAGCCTGTTCTTGATGTGCTCCACCTTCAACGGCTCACGCAGCAAAGGGTTGTTTCGCAGATACAACATACCCGCGCACAGATAGTTGCATGCGCTCCAGTAAGCATTCATCTTGCGCAACTCCTCAGCAGAAAGCGGAGCAGCAGGAATCTCAAAAGTATTGGCAGCAGAACTCATCATTACCTCGCACAGGTTTGTCGTTCGTTGTTGAAGCGCCGTACTACTTTCCCGTTCGAACCATCTCATCCACATGCACAGCGATCATCAGATCCTCCTGTGCAGGCACCACAAAAATCTTCGTTGCTGAGTCAGATGCACTAACCAGCCGCATCCGACTCCCTTTAGCCGCATTCAACTCCAAATCCACCACCACGCCCATTCCCTGCAGCCCTGCAAGCACCTCCGCACGAGTCAGCGGATCATGCTCCCCAATCCCGCCTGCAAACACCACCACATCCAACCCTCCCATCAACCACGCATACCCGCCTGCGACCTTCGTCACACTCCGCGTAAACACCTTCAGAGCCAGCCGCGCCTTCTCATCACCCTTCGCCGCCGCGGCGCGAACCTCCTTCACATCGTTCGCCATACCCGAAAGCCCCACCAACCCCGCCTCGTGGTTCAACATCGTCTCCACCGCATCCACACCACCCCACTTCCGCACCAGATACAACACCACACCCGGATCAAGATCCCCCGGACGAGTCCCCATCACCACCCCACCCGTAGGCGTCATCCCCATGCTCGTATCCACCGAGCACCCATCCACCACCGCCGTCACGCTGCATCCGCTGCCCAGATGCGCAATCACCATCCGCTTCGGCAACTCACCGGCCGCGCGCATCTGCCGCACAATCGATTCGCAACTCAACCCATGGAACCCGTACCGCCTCACGCCTTCCGCCCGCACCGCCTCCGGCAGCGGATACGTCGTCGCCTCCACCGGCATGGTCCGGTGAAACACCGTATCGAAGCACGCATAATGCGGCACCTCTGGAAATTTCGCCATCCCTGCGCGAATCACATCGATCACCGCCGGATCATGCAGCGGCGCAAACACCACCGCCTCCTCAAGATCCCGTAGCACCTCCTCCGTAATCCTCTGATGCCCCTCAAGCTTGGCCCCGGGATGCACCACCCGGTAGCCGACCGCCTCCACCCCCGGCATCTCCGGCCCGCTGACGATCCCCAGAATCATCCGAATCGCCTCCGCCGAGGTCCCAGCAGCCCGTCCCCTCCCCGGATCAGCCCCAGCCAGGCCAAAATCCGCTCCATCCGGCCCACGAAGCTCGACTTTCGCTTCCGCTTCGCCGATATCCTTCAATTCACCGTCGTAAACCACGGTTGGTTCAGAAACGCTCGCCGCAGCGCCAGAGTCAAACAGGGAGAACTTGATCGACGATGATCCGCTATTGACGACGAGTATCCGCATGAACCCTCTAACACCCCACGTACAGCAACCTTGATCCTTTAGACATCGTTATGATGCTGAAACTTATGACAGCCCCGTAAACAGCTCAAAATCCACGAAAGCCCTCCCAACACCCCAAATATCACGGAACTTCCCACAACCTCTGTCGTAATTCATTCCTGGCCGACAGGACAGCCCCTAAAGAAAAGAAAAATGCACCCTTAGGGGGTCTGACTCATCCACTTAACGAGACCTGAGACACTGGAAACCTACGTATCTCTTTCGGGAGCCCCTGCACTGATGAACCGTCTGCTTT
>Ga0302310_10003101_pt1 | contig 13098 bp, 7 predicted proteins | sample III_Palsa_N1_2_FD_200451 | JGI IMG/M metagenome (GOLD analysis project Ga0302310, IMG submission 200451) | Peat permafrost microbial communities from Stordalen Mire near Abisko, Sweden - III_Palsa_N1_2 | ecosystem: Environmental > Terrestrial > Soil > Palsa > Peat permafrost | place: Sweden... | reverse complement strand
GCTTCATCGAGCACCAGGATCGGCGCGTCCTTCAGCAACACCCGGGCAATGGCGATGCGCTGGCGTTGGCCACCGCTGAGCTTGACGCCACGCTCGCCGACCAGAGCGTCATACCCAAAACGACCCTCGCCATCGACCAGCTGCGGAATGAATTCGTCGGCGCGCGCCTTGCGCACGGCGTCGAGAATTTGCGCTTCACTGGCATCCGGACGTCCATACAGCAGGTTGTCGCGAATCGAGCGATGCAATAACGAAGTGTCCTGTGTCACCACGCCAATCTGCGAGCGCAGACTCTCCTGCGTGACCTTTGCGATGTCCTGGCCATCGATCAAGATACGTCCATCCTCCAGGTCATAAAGCCGCAACAGCACATTGACCAGGGTAGATTTGCCGGCACCGGATGGCCCGACTACACCGATCTTCTCGCCGGCACGCACAGCCAGATTGAGGCCGGCGATCACACCGCCCTGCTTGCCGTAATGGAAATGAATGTCATCAAAGTGCACATCGCCGCGCGTCACTGTCAGCGGCTTCGCATCCTCACGATCCTGCACCACACGCGGCTGGGCGATGGTGGTGATACCGTCCTGCACCGTACCCACATTTTCAAAAACACCGTTGACCACCCACATGATCCAGCCGGACATGTTGTTGATGCGGATCACCAAGCCGGTGGATAGCGCAATCGCGCCCACGCTGACCTTGCCCTGGCTCCACAGCCAGATCGCCAACGCCGACGTGCCGACAATCAGGAACCCGTTGAGTGTGGTGATGCTGGCATCCATCCCCGTGGTGAGGCGGGTCATGCGGCGCAGTTTGCTGGTTTGCTCGCCCATCGCGTCGGCGACATAGGCTTCCTCTCGTCGTGTATGCGCGAACAGCTTCAGCGTCAGCACATTGCTGTAACCATCAACAATGCGTCCCATCAGTTTTGAGCGGGCTTCGGACGCATGCCATGAACGCTGCTTGATGCGCGGAATGAAATATCCCATCAATCCGACATAAAAGATCACCCACACCACCAACGGTACGGCCAACCACGCATCCGCCTTGGCGAACAGCACGATCGCGCTACCGGTATAAATGGTGACGTACCACAGCGCATCGACAATCTGCACCGCCGACTCACGCAAGCTCGCGCCGGTCTGCATGATGCGATTGGCGATACGTCCGGCGTAATCGTTCTGGAAAAAACCCAGGCTCTGGCGGATCACATAGCGATGGTTCTGCCAGCGAATGCGGTTGGTCAGGCTGGGTACGATCGCCTGGTTCACCAGCAGGTCATGCAAGCCAGCGAGCACCGGCCGCGCAATCAGCGCCACCAGACCCATACCGATTAACTCGCGCCCGTGCAGGTGGAAAAAATCCGGCCCCGGCATACCCTTGGTTAAATCGACAATGCTGCCGATGAAACCGAACAGCGACACCTCGACGATCGCCACGCCGAAACCCACCACGATTGCCGCCAGGAACACTGGCCATACCTGACGCAGATAAAACGCGTAGAAACGCCACACCGCCTGCGGCGGCATGCCGTCGGACGGTTCCTTGAACGCGTCGATGAGAGATTCGAACCAGCGGAAAATCATGAGCGCTCCAGAGCTGCAGGCCGTCATTGTGCTTGAAGCACCTCACTGCAGTCGCGTTCACGGTGCGAACCGGCATTTAGCGAAGACAAATCGAGGCAGACAGCGCCCTATGCAACTTTCACAGACCCCATCCCGGCAGATGTATGCAAGGCTGATAAGGCCTTACCTCAGCTCCAGATCCAGGCTTTGCTGCCCCGACCGGTCGCGGCGTGACGCGAGTCTGTCCGCGAGTCGGGTGGGCTCGGGCAACTTGTAGCGCGTGCAGCAGGCGAGTACGAGATCTGGCGCACTGACGTGGCTCACGCGATGCCCGGGCGAAACAATCAGCGGCTTGATGTGGTCCTTGCTGCGCAAGACCGTGCCGATCATCCTGCCGCGGTGGATCAGATCAGTGCGGTCGCCGCGGCATTGACCAAGCTCGCCATGGCTACCGACCAGGATCGATTTCGCCACCCCGATCGTCGGCAGACCGGTAATTACCCCAAGGTGCGCAGCGATGCCGAGTCCACGCGGATGCGCTACGCCCTGCCCATCGACGAAAATTAGATCGGGCTGCTGCGGCAGTTCGGCCAATGCCTGCAGCACCGCCGGCAACTCGCGGAACGACAGCAGCCCGGGCATATATGGCATCCGCGTAGGCAATCTCGCAACGACTTCGGCTATCGGCCGCAAAGTCCCTGCATCGATCAACACCGCTGCCGCGCGGGTGATCGCACCGCCCGCCTCGAAGCCCACATCGACGCCGGCCAGCAGGCGTAGCGGCGGGAATTCGTCGTCCAGTCGTACCCGAAGCGCGAGTTCAGTCTGCAGTGCACGAGCGCGAGTGACGTCACCATCCCACGCCAAGGCGTCCCCCATATCGAGGTCTAGCCAGCTGTCTATGCTTCGGCCATTCATGCCGTTAGCGTGGATTACGCTATCTGAACACTGCGTCAAAGCTGACGTGGCCCAACAGTCATTTCGGTTGACCGACTGCAACAAGGACCGGATCATCGGGAAATGCCTAACTTGCTTCGTTATTTATTCGTCCTTCTGCTGACCTTTTCCGGCGGCATCGCACTTGCACAGGACGCGCCAGCTGCAGCCAGCAGCTCGGCCATCGCCAAGCCTGCGTTGACGCCAGTGCAGACACTGACCCAGCTGCGCGCGCAACTGGACGACATCAAGAGTTCGGTGGACACCAAGAAGCCGGACGTCCCGTTGAACGATCTGCGCACCAGTGCACTGGCCGTGCAGCAGCAGGCCGAACAACTCGCCACCAGCCTGTCACCGCAATCGACCAGCCTGCAGACCCGGCTCGATGTGCTTGGCCCAGCACCGGTCAAAGGTGCACCGCCCGAATCGTCGGAACTCAGCACGCAGCGCCGGCAGCTGACAAAAACGAAAACTGATTTGGACGGCCAGATCAAGCAGGCCAATTCGCTCGGCACGGAAGCGGCGCAGTTGGCGGTGCACGTTTCGGAACTGCGCCGCGACCAGTTTCAGGCCTCGTTGGCCTCACGAACCGCAACGCCGTTCAGCCGCGCATTCTGGGTCGATCCAGCGCAGGCATTTCCCGACGATCTCACCCGCGAACAGCACTTGAACAGTTCGGTGGCCGACGCTGTATCGACAGCGTGGCAGCCGCCAAATCGTATATCGCTCATCCTGTGCCTGATCGTTGCCGTGCTCCTGCTGACGGTCGGTCGATGGCTGATTGAGCGCGCGCTGGTGCACGTAACCACCAATCGCATGCCGGCCGGCCATCTACGCCGCAGCGCGCTGGCCGTCACGATCGCGCTCGCCTATACGCTAACAGTGGGGCTGGCTGCCCAATTCGTTTATCTGGCGCTGAACTGGAACGACATCCTCAGCGACGATCTCAACGACCTGGCCCAGAAACTGGTGCGGGTGGTGGCATTTGCAGCGTTCATGACCGGACTGGGTCGCGCCATGCTGTCGAACAAACGTCCGTCCTGGCGTTTGCCGGCACTGTCCAACGATGCCGCGCAGCGGCTGCGCATGTTCCCCTGGCTGCTGGGCGGCGCGGCATTCTTGCTGAGGTTTATAGAGAGTGTCAACGACGCGATCGGCATCAGCTTGTCGGCTTCGGTTGCGACTCGCGGTTTTATCTCGGTGCTGATCGGCGTGCTGGTAGCCGATGCCTTGATCCGCCTGGGCAAATCCCGGCGCGCCATGCTGGCGGCGGGCGAGGAGCCGGGCCAGCGACCGATCTGGGTCGGTCTGGTGGTTGCCGCCGCGTTCATCTCCGTTGGCATCACCCTGCTCGGCGTCGCATCGGGCTATATCGCGTTCGCCTTCTTCATCGCGCGACAGATGCTGTGGGTCGGCGTGATCCTCACCGCGCTGTATCTGATGATGCATCTGGTCGACGATATCTTCGATACCGTCTTTGCGCCGAAGGGCCGCACCGGCAAGCGGATGCAGAACAGTTTTGGCCTGCCGGCCAGCGCGCTGGAACAGGTGGGGACCGTGCTGTCCGGCGTGACCCGCGCGATCCTGCTGATCATGGCGATAGCGTTTGTATTGGCGCCATTTGGTGCTGGACCCGAGGAACTGGCTGGACGTATCGGTACGCTGCTGTCGGGTGGCTCGCTGGGTTCGCTGAAGATCGTACCCAGCAATATCCTTGGTGCCTTGCTGGTATTCGGCATCGGCCTGGTCGTGCTTCGGGTAATCAAGCGTTGGCTAAGCGAGCAACTGCTACCGAAGACTTCATTCGATCTGGGCATGCAGAACTCGGTGCTGACTTTGCTGGGCTATGTTGGCGGCGTATTCGTGTTCGTGCTCGCACTGCTCGAGTTGAACGTCAACCTGACCAGCATCACCTGGATGGCCAGCGCGCTGTCTGTCGGTATTGGTTTCGGTCTGCAGGCGATCGTGCAGAATTTTATTTCCGGTCTGATCCTGCTGGCCGAGCGGCCAGTGAAGGTCGGCGACTGGGTCAGCATCGGCGGTGTCGAGGGTGATATCCGCCGCATCAACGTGCGCGCGACCGAAATCCAGATGGGCGACCGCTCGACCATGATCGTGCCAAACTCCCAGTTCATCACCCAGAACGTGCGCAACGTGACCCTGGCCAACGCGCAGGGACGTGTGCACATCACCCTGCCGATGCCACTGGATACCGATGCCAGCAAGGCGCGCGAAATCATTCTGGAGGTGCTTAACGCACATCCATCAACACTTGCCACGCCAGCGCCGGTCGTACGACTGGACAACCTCGACGCCGGCACCATGACGTTCGACTGCACCGCCTACGTCAACAGCCCGCGCGACGTCAGCGCTGTGAAAAGCGATCTGCTGTTCGAAACGCTGGACCGCCTGCGCGACGCGAAGCTGCCGATGACCAGTCCGCAAAGCATGATCGTGCACACCTTGCCCGCCCCACTGGTGAACGACGACAGCCGCGACGACAAGGATTGACCGGGGCGTCCGACTGACGATTTGATCGGATGCGCAAGCTTGCATACGTTCGCTCGTTGCCGACTGCGGCTACTGCGATCAAATACATCTGGGTCACGCATCCCGACACTTTCCGGCGTGACTACTTTTGCGCAACAGCGCAGACCATGCATCAATCATCTGCCGCTCGATTGAATGGCCGTGGCGAACGTGTTGCCTGCGGAAATCAACAAGACGCCGTGCTGATATCGCGCTAGCCTGATCTTCAGATTCCAGCCAAGGAGTTTTTGCGATGTCCACGTCCAGACCGAACGGCAGCACCATCATCCCCGGCATGCGTTACCGCGATGCCCATGCCGCAATCGATTTTCTGTGTACGGCATTCGGCTTCACCAGGCATGCTGTTTATGAAAACGAGCGAGGCGGTGTGGAACACGCACAGCTGACCTACGGCAACGGCATGATCATGCTCGGCGAAGTGCGCGACGACGAATTCGGCAAACGCATTGCTCAACCCAGTGACATCGGCGGCAGAGAAACGCAATGCGCATGCGTCACCGTCATCAATTGCAAGTCGCACTATCAGCAGGCACTGGCGGCCGGCGCCACGATCATCGATGACTATGCCGAAAAGGACTACGGCGGTGCCGGCTACAGCTGCCGCGATCCGGAAGGTCACCTGTGGTATTTCGGCAGCTACGATCCGTGGCATGCGTCGTGAAGCAGAACAACGGGCCGGCATGAGCCGGCCCGTTGTAAGTACCTAGCGGTCAAAACCGCGGATTACGAGCACTTCTCGTCTTTGGCCGCGTGATAACCCGCCGCCTGCGCGTCCGACGCGCTCATGTACTTGCCCTGCTTGGTGGTGCCATACCACTTGCTGCCCTGGCAGTGATACGCCTTGCTCTTGCTACCAGTATTGACCCAGACCTGGCCCGGACCACCGCCCGCGGCGGCGGTAGCAGCAGGTGCCGACGCACCCTTCTTCGAGGTTGCTGCCGCCGCAGCTGGCGTGGCCGCTGCGGCTGGCGCTGCTGCTGCGGGGGCTGCGGCCGGGGCCGCTGCTGCAGGTGGTGTGCCGGCTGCGGCATACCACTCCTTCACGCCCTTGTGCCCCTTGCACGCACCCTTCTTGCTGGCTTGACTGGAATAGCTGCCGTCCTTGCACTGGCCGGTCGAACCAGCCGGTGCAGCGGACTGCTGCGCGTGAACCGCGGAACCGATAAACAGACAGAAAATGGCTGCCGCGATCAAGCCTGCTTTCGTCGAACGTGCTGCGATCAAACCTGATGATTTCATCTCGAATACTCCAACGTGCGTTGACGTAACCCCTTGGAATCGCCGCTTCATATGCGAAACGGCGCCCACCTTATTGGCCACACGCCGGACGCTCTGCGCATACGCTGAAGCGACGGATTGCGGCGGCCTCCCCAAGCACCGGGACTGCAGTGCCTGCTGCGCGACTATGCCGCAAATCCGTGACGATAAACATGACGATAAAACCGCATTCGTCGGCTGCGTTTATCTGGCAGACGGTCGCAGCACCTTATTCGGAATGCTGTGCCAAGCTGCTGACCGGCGCGACGATCTGCGCTTGTGCCGGCGGCCTCATCGTCGAATCCGGTCGCGCGACGGCATACATTTCCCAACTGATCTGCTTGAGCAAGGCGCGCGGATCATCGCCCTGGGTATACAGATCAGCGTGCGTCTTGCCCGCCAGATAGCGAAAATCGGATCTCGCGTGCAGGTTATCCAACACTGCCTGCAGCTTGTGCACCGCACCATCCAAGTAATAGGTATCGGCAGTACCGACCATCACGTGAATCTTTCCATCCAGATCGGGCTTCAGCAGCGGCCAGTCGACCTGAAGGCGATGCGCAATGTCGTAATGCGCCCGCCAGTACGCCACCACCGCCGGATCAACTGCACCGGTATCGCGATCGAACAGCAGCGCCGGTCGTCCATCTTCTTTGCGCGGTGAAAACACCCATTCATACGACGACATCTGGCCGCCGTACAAACCGAGCACGCGTTCAAGTTTGGCTGAATCCTCAAACGTGCCCTGGACCTTCCCGTTCAATCGCTCCAGCGGCCACGGCTTACCGTCGGGCCGGTGATAGACGTTGGCATTTGGCGCATAGAGATTGATGCCGGAAAAATCGTGAAAATCGACCGGATCGGGTGACGTCGACCACGTACCGCCAAACATCTTCGGATAGGTGATCTGCAGCCACAGCGTCGCCCAACCACCCGACGAATGGCCGGTGAGAAAACGACCGGAAGCGCGCGCATCCATTCGATAGTGCGACTCCAACTGCGGAATCAGTTCCTCAGTCAGCGCCTTGCCCCAGGGGCCGTTATTGACCGAGTCGGCAAACTCCTGCGTACCGGTAGGGCCGGACTCGTCCAGAAACACCCAGATCATCGGCGGCATCTCACCCTTCATCATCGCCAGATGCACGCCCACCACGGTATTGATCAGGCGTTCGTCGTTGCCGCCATAGCCGTGGGTGTAATACACCGTAGGGAACCGCGTACTGCCGCTGGTTTCGTATCCTGGCGGAGTCAATACCCAGCCACGTATATGGATCGGCCTGCCCCAGAAAACGGAGAGCATCGGGCTGACCATGTCGATCGGCCTGGTATGCGCGCGCGCGTCCGGCGCTGCGGCCTGCAGATCTGGCGTCGAGGTCAGCTGCCACGGATAGGGCTCGGACTGTACGCGTACCAATCGCAGGGTTGAAGGCGTAATCGCCGGCAAGTGCACGTTGATTACCGGGCTGACCAGATCGCCGGCGCTTCGTCCGCTGTAGTTGTAGTTGTGATCCAGATCGAGCACCGCCTGCAGCAGGTAGTCGCCCGGCGGCAGCGCCGAAAAATTCATCGGAAAAGCCTGGCTATCCGTATCGATCGTCACGCTACCCTTCGGCACCAGCCGACTCACCTCGCGCGAGGCAACTGCCGTGCGCATCGGATAAAGCGGATCGGCGTCCACGCTCTCGACCTTGCCACCCTTGGCCGCCTTGCGCGCAGTCGTCGCTGCGGTAGCGAATAGCAGCAACCGTCCCGAAACGGGCTTGGTCGCCGCGCCATCCAGCTCTACCTTGAAGATCGGCGGCGTGCGCGCGGCATGCCAGCGCAGTGCCAGTACGGAAGCGAGGCCGGCCAGCACCAGTACCAGCGACAGTATCAAAGTAATCCGTACCGACTTGCGCATGCCAGCTGCTTTCCAATCCCTATATCCAGATCAACTCAACGCCGCATGGCCCTGCTTGGGATACGCGAACGGCCAATCTAGCCGAGATCGAGTCATCGTAGCGTCAGTTACCTCGTCACCTGTAAGTTATGCGGGGTCGATCTGCTAATGGCTCGACGATACCGCGCTGAGCCATCCATCGCCGGTCCTGTTTATTGCACCGGCTGCAGTGGCGCCTTCAGCGCCGAATCCGGCCGCACCGCCACGTACATCTGCCAGCTGATCTGCTTGAGCAGGCCCTGGCGATCCTTAGCCTTGCACGTACAGATCGAAATGCGCGCGGTTTGGCAAAAAAGTGAAGCTCGATTTCGCATATAGTTGGCTGATCGCTTTTAACCGGTGGAGATGCCGTGCCTGAGCGGCGGCATCCCCATCCGTCGCCGGCCCAGGCATCTACGCCTTCGTCATTCTGACGTGGGCGGGATCACGCGGCGAAAACAGTTTCCCCCGCGTGCTCGCATCCGCACGGATAGTCTCAGCCGCGCTCCAAATTACCTCCCCTGATTTGAAAAGTGACGGCACATTCTTCATAAGACACACCGCACGCCCGGTGGAAGGCTTTGGCACAATCTTGCCAACTGTAGTATCTGGACAGTTCGTCACCCAACTCCCCCGCATCCTTGAAACGAATGGGAAGGTCTGTGGCCAGTTCCTTGATCGCCTTGGCCCATGCCGCGGGACGACCATCGAAGGCTGTCGTCGGCACCAAGCGAGGCTCAAGGAAATCGTCCGGTTCCGACGCCGAGACACGCTTGTAGAAATCATGCACCACGCACTTCTCCAAGCACTCAGCCTGCGTCCTTGCCAAGCGCGCCAGGAACATTCCCGCGCCGCTGATCTCATTCACCAGCACGGGCACACCGGCACTCAACGCCTCCATCGGTACCAGCCCGAAATGCTCGATATACGATGGCATAAGCACGCCGTAGGACGCGCGCACTTCGTCCATGATGGTTGTTGTCGATGGGCCAACCAGCACTGTTACCTTGCCGGCATGACTACCCACGTTGACTATTTCGTCCGCGAATTTCTGCGCGGCTTGGTAATCGACCGTTCGCACTTCCGTACTAGGGTGTATCGGTCCACCAGGGTAAAAATTTCTATCCGCCCAGTAACGGACATGCAGTTCAAGCGGCGGGCAGTCCCCATCGTCGCGAAGTATCTGCGCGGCGAGCAGAATATCCTCGAGTCCCTTGATCGGCGCAGTGGCCCGACCATTGAAAAGCAACCTTATCGGTCCCCTGGGTTCTCTGAAACGCACCCTCTCCGTGGCCTCGACGCCGCCGATACATTCGTGGATGCGCACCTTGGCGCCATTTAGCAGCTTCAGCGCACCTGCGCGCAACAACGGCCCCACCGGCACGACCAGGTCGGCCCTTTTCATCCACTCGGCCTCCAGCGCGATCTTTCGCTCAGCCGATTCCGTGTCGATCGCCTCGCCATAGGCGTCGTAACCGGTCAGAACCGTACCTTCCACGGGATAGGAATGCAGAAAGTAGCTGGTCTTGGCATCGTGGAAATACCTGTTCTTGAGCAGGATCGCGGCGGCTCCGGAGAATCGCGAATGGCCGATGATGATTTCGGGATGCCATGGCGCACCCGAACCCAAGACCTTTGCTTGCACATCGTTCCTGGCAAGGTAATCCGGATCGTTGATTCGCTCGTACAACTCCTCGCGTTCCTTGTCGATCCCACCCGGGTTTTGCATCAGGATCGGCTCGTCATTGATGTACAGAATCGTCGCGCGGCCATGATCCTCGGCAGTGGGATTGATGGGCGCACGCCCTGAAGGAACCCTTACGTCGAGAGTGAGTAGCTTGACGCTATGCCCGTTAGCAACGAGAGCTTTGGTGAATTCCTGGTTGAAGACGGCGAGACCACCGCCGAAGCTCCTGCCGCTATACGGTAGAACGATGAGGATATTGCTCATGAGGATCTCCTTGGGTAATGGCGTTATCAGTTGACGACCGGCATCGACGCGTCCGGAAACGCGTCCGGAGGTGTCCGAAGGCGTTGTGCCCAAAGCCGTCACCCGCACAGTGAGGTTGCTCGGGCTTCGCGTCCGTCGGGAAAAAACTGATTTCGCGAGGATCTGATGCTGAATCGCATAAGCGTGCGGAGGCGGCGATCCATGGACGTCCGCAGCAGGCGAGACAGGTCAACCGTCAGATTCGGGCCTGAATGCGTTCGACTATCAGGGTTTTCCAAGCCTAGCCGATGGTCTCGGCATGGATATCCAGGCGGCCTACGCCAATGATGTTTTGAGGCGTGAGTTGAGCGAGTTCCGTCAGGCCATAGCGGCCACCTCCGGAACGGTTATCGACGATCGTTGCTCGCAGCGTTTGTCGTGAACGGGGTATCAATCACCCTGATGCTTGACTGGCGTGCATCATCGGTGCGAAGCGAGCCTGACGCAGGCGTAAAGCACGGCATGTGCAAAGCAGGTTGCCCAAAGGGATGTCCAACCCTAGCCGACCATACATGCACTTTCGGCGCGAGAGTACAGATTGCCATGCGCCGCATGCTTTCGCCGTCATCCCAAAGGCCTCGCGGGCGAACGTTTCCGTACGCGGGAGGTTACTCAGGCTCAGCCTTGAGGATGGGCGTGAGACGCAGATCCTGAAAATCAAAGCTGAAATCGGTCAGCGGCGAGATCGGCTCCATCCGCGCTTCACGAATATGGCCGTCCATATCGAGACTGAAGCTGATGAATGCATCGGCGTTCAACGTGCGATCGTCCCAACGCACAGTGAAGGCATCGTGCTGCCACGGCGACAAGGTGCCGATCAACTGAGCGGTCTTGCTGAAGCGCAGGCGCAGCTTGCCACCCTCGCTGCTGATGACAACATCGCCGTACCACGGATCGCGATAGGTTCCCGCGTAGTTCGCCAGCGGCAGTGACGGCTTTCTGTTCTTGTCTCGCGCCTTCTCATGCGTGGCGAAGCTGTCGTCGGCTTTCGATTCCGCCTTCTTCACGGCCTTGTCGTAAACCGCGACCCAGTCGGTCTTCTGCGATGGATTGAGGTAAGCATCGAGTACGCGATAGGTCACCGCATTGAACGCCGCGCCAGACTCCTGGTTGGTCAGCACCACCACGCCCAGGTGCAGCTCTGGCACCAGCGTGATACGCGAAACCATGCCGGGCCAGCCGCCGGTATGCCAGACCAGCCGCTGGTTGCGGTAGTCGGACAGGAACCAGCTTTCGCCGTAGCCGAAAAAATGCGGTGTCAGTGGTGCCAGTTCCGGAATCGGTGGCTTGATGATGGTAATCGGCGTCAGCATCGACCACATCTGTTGCTGGCTATCCTCGGAGAACAGCCGCGCCGGCTTGCCGTCCTTTCCCGGACCCGGCAGCGCGCCGCCGGCCAGCTGCACGTTCATCCACTTGGCCAGATCGTGCACACTGGCGTAAATGCCGCCCGCGCCCGGATCGTTGAGCCAGGCCATCGGCGGAACCGGCTCCAGATTCTTGAAGTTGGCTTTGGCATGGCCGGTAGCCACATCCATGCCCGGCTTCAGATAGGTTTTGTCGATCAACGACTCGTCCATGCCGACCGGCTGGAATAGATGCGTGCGCACATAGTCGGCATAGCTCTGGCCAGAGGCCTGCTCAATCACCAGAGTGGCGACGGCAAACAGAATATTGTCGTAGGCATAACCGCTGCGAAAACCGTTCTTGATCGGCACATCACGCAGATGCTCGACCACTTCCTTGGTGGTGTACGAGGTCGGCGGCCAGTACAGCAGATCGCCCGCACCGAGGCTCAAGCCACTGCGATGCGCCAACAGGTCGCGGATGCGCATTTCGTGCGTCACATAGGGATCGGACATGCGAAACCACGGCAGGTGATCGATCACCCGATCGTCCATCTTCAGCTTGCCCTGCTCAGCCAGCTGCTGCAGCGCAGCTGCAGTGAACGCCTTGGTATTGGACGCGATGGCAAACAGCGTGTTTGCGTCGACGGTTTCGGATTTGCCTATCTCGCGCAGGCCAAATCCCTGCTCCATCACCACCTTGCCATCCTTGACGATCGCTACCGCAATGCCCGGCACGTCGAAGGTCTTGCGCGCGCTGTCGACATAGGCGCCAAAGTCCTGCAGCTGAGACGGCAAGGTGCTGGGAGCCTTGTTTGCCGCATCTAGCGCAGGCACCGAAGTAGCTGGTGTCTGGGCGCTTGCCGCCGCGGCAAACACCATCAACGCACAAAGGCTGGCCATCCCGGGAAAAAAGGAATAGTGGAAAGAGCGGCGCTTGAGCATGTCGATTCCTGCGGGTCAGTCGATCAACTATCGCGGCAAATCGGGTGCGAAGCCAGCGCTGAAAGTCATGCACCACATCGAGCCCAAGGCACAGATCCACCGGAAGTCGCTGCCGGCTAACATGGCACCGCATTCCTTCGACGCCACCACTAATGCCACTCATGACTGATGATCTGTTTGCCAAACCGGCGCCCGCAGTAAACGCCGCCTCGATTCGCGTCGGCATCGGCGGCTGGACGTTCGCGCCATGGCGCAAGAATTTCTATCCTGATGGGCTGGTGCAGCGGCGTGAGCTGGAATACGCCAGCCGCCAGCTTCGCGCCATCGAAATCAACGGTACGTTCTATCGAGCGCAAACGCCGGCTGTCTATGCCAAATGGGCAGCCGAGACACCGGAAGACTTCGTGTTTTCACTGAAGGCACCGAAAAGCATCACCGAAGGTCGGCGATTAGCGGACTCAACCGCCGCTGCAAAACATTTCATCACCGGCGGCCTGGCCGAATTCGGCGCACGGCTTGGACCGATTCTTTGGCAGCTGCCACCTTCTCGAGTCTTCGATCAGGACGACCTGGCCGCCTTTCTCGATA
>Ga0302310_10003099_pt1 | contig 13104 bp, 11 predicted proteins | sample III_Palsa_N1_2_FD_200451 | JGI IMG/M metagenome (GOLD analysis project Ga0302310, IMG submission 200451) | Peat permafrost microbial communities from Stordalen Mire near Abisko, Sweden - III_Palsa_N1_2 | ecosystem: Environmental > Terrestrial > Soil > Palsa > Peat permafrost | place: Sweden... | reverse complement strand
ATCCGCTGGGCTATAGCGAACGGGATCGCGTACGGCTCGGCAGTAACGCGCTCTACGTGCAATCGACTACCCACTGGAATGATTGGTTTCGCACGGTGCTCGGGTTGCGGGATGACTACCAGTACGGCAGCGACGTGGGCACCAACCCCGGGACGGCGAGTCGGAACATTCTCGAGCCGAAGGGCAGCCTCATTTTCAAACCGTCCGGCATCACTGAATTCTATGTGAGCGCCGGCCGCGGCTTTCACAGCGATGATCTTCGGGGGGTAAATCAGGCACGAATATCGGGAGCCGAGGGTGCCCCACTCATCGCCACGCAGATGGGCGAGGAGATTGGCCTGCGCCAGGAGCTATTCGACCGCAAGATCGCGCTGACCCTCGCGCTGTTCAATTTGGACGCGCAGTCCGAGACCGAGTACGACCCAGACGTGGGGCAGGATACCGCCGGACCCGCCAGCCGTCGTTATGGCTATGAACTCAATATGACCTACCAGGCCCTGCGCTGGCTGGAGCTTTACGGCACGTTGTCCCAGGATCATTCGAGATTCAAGACGCCCTTTAACGATGGCACGGGACACGTGGGTTATTACATGCCGAACGATCCGCTCGCCACCGGTTCACTGGCCGCATACGTAAAGAACGCGGGGCCTTGGAGCGGAAGCCTGGCGCTGCGCTACTTGGGCGCCTACCCGCTGTCATCGGACAACGCAGTGAAGGGTTCCGGTTACCATGAATGGAACAGCGATGTCCGTTATGCCTTCAGCGGCGGATGGAGCACAGCCGTGGGTATTTACAACATTCTCAATACCCGGGCGAACGCGATGGAATACTGGTACGTCGACCGGCTTCCGGGTGAGCCGGCGGGCGGCGTTGCGGACGTGCATGTTCACCCGCTCGAGCCGATCTCGTTCCGAGTCACCTTGGCGAAGAAATTTTAGAGCATTAACTTACTTGGCGACCCAAGGCGAAAATGATCCCGGCGCGCCGAGATTCACCAATAGATGCAGCCCTTGCAGCTTTCCATCGTAAATCCGATGGACCTCCGACACTGCCGCGGTCGCCGACATCGGCCGCACGGCTGCGCCTTTGTAACGCCCGGACGCCTGCTGCTTCCCCAGCATGTCCAAGTAGGGTTGCGCCAATGCATTGGGCACGAAAGCCGATTCGGTGGGATCGGTCACGAGGTACGGCTCGGCGACACCGGGTACGACGGCCATGCTCACGACGATACCCTGTTCTTCGTCGATGATGGTCGTACGTGCATGCTTATCCGTCGGACGATTCGGCGGGTTTCCGCATGGCACCGGAACCGTGCCGTCGGGATTTCTATGCTCGACCTTCTTGGGCTCATCGGTGACAGGCCCTCCGATGGCTTTGAGTACGTCGGGGTTCTCACCAACCACCTTCCCGTTCTCCATGACCACACAGCTCGATGAGGCATCGGGAGCAGGGACGCTCGTATCGAATATGCTGCGGCCGGCCTCGAGCAGCTGCGCCCTGGTTGCTCGGCGCGCGGCCGGCACGGAAACCGTCCATTCGGCGGGAAAGTGAGCGGGTCCATCGGCGTCGAATTGAAACCCGCCCTGCCCTCGCGATCGATTCGTGAAGAGCTCGATCTCCGAGATCAGCCGCCCGTCGACCTTGAGCCGTCCGAACAGCAAGGTGTCATTGGGACCTTCACTGAGCGTCGCAATCAGAAAGACCTGCTCCGATGTCGGATCGATCACGTAGTAGCCGCTCTTGGCCGCGGTCGCCGTGCGCCAGATGACCATCAAGCCGAGGGCTGAAGGAATGGAGTTCTCCGTGGCAGCATAGTCGTGCGACAGCGGCAATTTAGCCGCGTCGTGGGCAACAATCGATCCGAGCAACTGATCTGCGAACCCCTTGAGGCAAGCTCGATCGCATGCGGCCGCGGTCGCCGACGCCCCGCTGGCACTCCCCATTAAAATGAGCGTCAGGAACAGCGACGAAGCTATGTTGAACATGCGCATGACACCGACGCCCTCAGAACTTGGCCGAAAGAATGACGCCGAACGTCCGCGGATCGCTGACATAGGCGGATGGAGGAGTCGGATTGTAAACCGTCAGTTTGTAGAGCGTATTGCGCAGGTTCTTGCCATACACGACGACGCTGTACTTGCCGGTTTTCGGCGCGAACGTCAAAGAACTGTTGACGATCGAGTATGCCTTCTGCAAATAAACGGCGCTGGGCGTCGGATAGTTGCTGAAGTCGAAATCCGTCAGCGCCTGCGTCTGATAGTGAGCATCGGCTTGCCACGAGATCAGGTCGCCTGTAGGCAGCGTGAAGCCGTGCTCGTAACGTCCTGAAACCGAGAACTTCGGAGTGTTGGGGATGATCCCGCCATCGGTGTCATAGCCCGGAGTGTTCGCCGTATATTTTGCTCTTTCCGCCGCGGGCGACACCGTGAGCCTGTCGCTCGCAGTCAATTGTGCGGCGAGTTCCAACTCTCCGCCGTAGAACTGTGCGGGAAGTGGCACGACGATGGAGTCAGGCGCGCCGTTGACGATGACGCTCTCGACATTTTGGAAGCCGCTGTAGTCGTAGTAGAACAGCGCACCGTTCACGGTCAGCATGCCACCCGAACGGTTCTTCGATCCGATCTCGTAAGCCGTTACTTTTTCGTTTTCGGTTTTTTCGCCGTTAACGAAGGAGCCCGGACGGTAGCCGGTCGAAACCATTCCGTACAGTAGATTGTCCGCCGACAGATCGGTCTCGACGCGCGCCTTCCAGTCGAGATGGTGCAGGGTTTCGCTGTAAGGGACAGCGACGCCGCCGCTACCGCCCGGCTCGAAGGTCTGCGTCTGCCCCACTTTGTCCTGATTTTCGCGCAATCCGCCTGTCACACGGATGGTCGATGTAATCGCGTAAGTCGCTTCGCCGAAAAGTCCGATCGACGTCGGCGAGGCGGACTGCGCGAACCCTAGCGCGGGAACGTAGACCGCGCCGGTTGCCGGCGGTGTGAGTCCCGGTTCGAATACGGTTTGGAATTTATTATTGTAGTAATAAGCGCCCGCTACCCAGGTCAAGGCGGAGTCGGTCGTGCTCTCGAGCCGCAGCTCATGCGTCCAGGTCTTATTCAACGGCTGAGTGACGGCGAGGTAAGTGCAAGGCGCGTCGACACCCATCACGCAGTCGAAGCCGTTCCAATTGGTGGTAAAGGTGCTGCGGTTGGTCTGATAGCCGCCCACGTAGCTCAAGTTGGCGAAACCCATTGCCCACAGAGCGTTGACATAAACTTTTCTGTACGAGATGGGATCGCTCGTGCCGCCCGGCACGTTGGTCGTCCAATCGGTGGGATTCGGATTGGCGGTCAGGAGCACCTGACCGGGTCCGGTACCCGAAGAGTTGTAGTCGACGAAACCCACCAGCAGCGAAAGATAGTCGGTGGGCCTGTAAAGAACTTTGACACGACTGCTGATGTCGTCCTCGTTGCTCTGTCCGTTGTTGAAATAGCCATTGTGGCGAATTTGGTTGAAGGCTACACGCACGGCCAACTCATCGGTGAGTGGCACGTTCAACATGCCCTGGGTGGCGATCAGGTCGTAGGAACCGTACTGGATTCTGCCGGAACCCTCGAATTCTTGGGTCGGATCATTGGTAATGAAGTTTACGGCTCCCGCCGTGGCGCCGCGCCCGTACAGTGTTCCTTGCGGCCCGCGCAGCACTTCGACGCGACTCATGTCATAGAAATTGGCGCCCCCGCCCTGCAGCAATACGCCGTCCTCGTAAATGGCGACAGCCCCCACGGTGTTGGGAGACGGTGTACCGAGGCCGCGAATCGCAATGTTGGGTGGACCGCCGCCGCCTTGCACGCTCTGCTGAGACGGGCCGTCGGTGATGCCTTGAAGTACGACGCCGGGCACGTCTTGCAGCACTTGAGCGACATCCGAATCACCACGCTGCGCGATGGCATCGCCACTGATTGCCGTGACCGACAATGCCACCTTTTGCAGGTTGATGCTGCGTCGTTCGGCCGTGACGATGACTTCCTCGAGATCCGAGCTTGAGTTCGGCGTGGACGTTGCGGTCTGGGCGAATGCCGATGGCGGGGTCAGCTGCCAGACACTCGTCGCAAGACCCAACAACAATATTTTCTTATTCATTCAAGCCCCCCCCTCTTTCAAGTTTCTAGACATTCGCCCGCGAGGCAGCGTTGGCCCCGCTCGCCGCGCCATTTACGGCCGCGTAGCTGCCTTGGGCGGCTGTGCCGCCGCCGCTGGATTCGCAGGAGATTGCGCCTGGGCGCACGCGGGCGTGGCGGCGCGCAACGTGGTGCCATCCGGCAGCGTCACGGTATTGAGCGCACCGCCCGTCCGACCATCTTTCAGTGGGCTGTACCGGACCGTCACCTTGTCGCCCGTCTTGACGACGTCGCGCTTCCAGCGGTGTTCCGCTTCTATCATCTGAGCGGGTGAGGACGCCTCGAAGCCCCACACATCGCTCGACCCCTTGGCATTGGGCACGATGACCCAAAGCCAGGAGTGCGGCGATTCGAACTGCCAAGTTCGGACCGTGCCGGATAACGTCAGACATGTGTTCATGTCGAACAGGACTTGAGAATGATGCGCGGAAGCGCTGCCGCTGACCGCCAGCGCGATGCAACCCAGCACCGCGACTCTGTTTGGACTCATTGCCATGCTTGTCAGCCCTCTGGAGGCGGCGTCAGGTCGAGCGTGACGCCATTGTCGCGGGTGTTGCACAACACCACTTCGGGCATCGTGAGCGCCGAGCGCTGGTATAGGCGCGTATACGCATAAGGTCGGGTGAAGATTTGCGGATCGGTCAGAACGGTGTCGATCTGAATGTGATCGTGATCCTTCATGAATATGCGCTCGACCGCCTGGGTGTTGCGGGTGGCACGCACTCCGTAGTTTTGAAACAGCTCGCCATACGGAAAGCCGATGGTGTCGACCACCAAGGTCGTACCGTCCCAATGTCCGATGGAATCGCCCATATAGCTGGTGGTGAATTCATCGAGGTTTCGATGCGGCCGGCCGTCGGTAGCAATGCGACGCACTTCGCCGTCGTCGAACAGCATCGTCACCATTCCGGGCGTAAACAAGTACTCATGCAGGACCCCGTGCTGCAGAATCCCCGGAACGCCCGCCGGATGACAGGCAGCCATGTTGTCCTCGGCCCGGGCGGCCCGAGCGTCGTCTCGCAGCTGCCGGTATTTCGGAGTCAGAGGCACGCGACCGTTGTCGGTACCGAAGCTGTCCTCCGAGGCTTCCTTGGCGCCGCCTTCCAAGTACAGCATCCACACGCCGGACCAGTCCGGAAGCTCAATGATCGAGGACCCGGTTTTGCCCTGCGGGGAGCTGCCCTCATTGGCGACCTGGGTAACCTTTGGGCTGCAGCCACCGCCAACAACAACCGCTACCAAAAGCAGTACAAGAGCTGAGGTCTCACCCTGGCGTAGTTGTCTCATCGTGCCGCTTGCCTTCTGTTTTTTGCCGCGCAGGTAATTCGCGCGTCGCAAAGCCCCCCAATCCGACGTAAATACTATAGTGGTATTAAATCAATTACAACCGAGTAATTGTACTTCATGGAATATTTAATGAATCTTGGAATATCTTTACAATTGCTCTTTCTATTATTCTGATATATTGGAATATATTGACTACTATCATTGATTTTAAAATATGCTCCACATAGGCCTCTCGCTTCCGCTGGAGGGTAATTCGTGAATCTGACTCCTGCAGTTCGCAAATTCGTCACCTGCATCGAATCCGTACACCACGACGGCGGCACGCCCATCGATCCACCGCTTCGTAAGGGCGTCTGCGGTGCGGTCATTGCCAATCCCTATGCGGGCAAATACGAGCTTGATCTCACGGCATGGATGGACGCGCTGCGGCCATTGGCGGTCGATTTGACCGGGCGGCTACTCGAAGCGTTGCGCGTCGGCCCGGAAGCCATTCAGGCGTTTGGCAAGGGCGCTCTGGTCGGCGTCGACGGTGAGCACGAGCATGCCGCGGTATGGCATGCGCCCGGCGGCCATGGACTGAAGAGCGTATTGAAGGCGCGCGGATTCGTGACGGCAGGTCAAGCCATGGGCGCGGTCGGAGCATCGCTGCACATTCCTCTCGTCTATGTGAATTCACCGTGGGTACGCAGCCATTTCGACGCCATTGATATCGCCATCGCGGATGCTCCACGTCCGCGCGAGATCGTGTTTGCCCTGGCCGGCAGCACCGGCGCTCGAGTGCACTCGCGTTTAGGCGGGCTTACCGCGTTGCAGGCGGAAGCCGGAGAGGGGCCGAAGTTCTGATGTTGGACCTGGGGATTGCCATATGAAATTCGTAAGTTACTTGATCGGACAGGAGTCCCGCTTCGGGCTGGTCCGTAATGGCGGCGTCATCGATCTGACGCAGCGTGTCGGGAAGGACTGCCCGGATTTGCGCTCATTCATCGCCACGCCCGAATGGCGCAGCACTTCGGAGGCTCTGCTCGACGGCGCACCGCAAGACTACAGCTATGATGACTTGTCTTTGCAGTCGGTCATCCCTTTCCCCGAGAAGATTCTGTGCGTTGCGCTCAACTACCGTGATCATGTCGCGGAGGCCGACCGCCACCTTCCCGGCGGCCGCGAAGTGCCCAAATACCCGATGATCTTTGCGAGGTTTCCGGACAGCGTGGTTGGCCACCGCGCGTCGCTGATTAGGCCTCGCCTGTCGGAACAACTCGACTACGAGGGCGAACTGCTGGTAGTCATCGGCAGTCACACGCCGCGCTACGTCAAGAAGGAGGACGCGCTGCAGTACGTCTTTGGGTACTCAGCCATGAATGAAGGCAGCATACGGGATTACCAATTTCACAGCCGCCAGCTCACGCCGGGCAAAAATTTTGCAGAGTCGGGCTCGACCGGGCCGTGGCTCGTCACCGCAGACGAAATCCCCGATCCGCAGAACCTGGACATACAGTTTCGCCTCAACGGCCAGGTCCTGCAAAGCGCCAATACGTCCGATATGATCTTCAGCATCGCCGACCTGATCGCCTATATCACCGAGTGGCTGCCCCTGAAACCCGGGGATTTGATCGCCAGCGGTACCATGGGAGGGGTGGGATTTACACGCAAGCCGCCGATCTTTATGAAGCCGGGCGATTGCGCTGAAGTGGTCATCGGTGGTGTCGGAACACTCTCCAACGGTATTCGCGACGAATAGGCGAGCCGTAATTGTGCTTTCGACGGCTGTTATATACTGTGTACCAAAGGAACCCGGACTTACTCGTAGCCGGTATGATGGATGTGATGGCCGCAAAACGTAAAGTCAAATCCCCGCTGCCCGCCCCTGTACGGCAGCCGAAAGCTGCGCGCGGTAAAACCAAAGTAACCGCGGCGGCGATCGATTTGGTCAGCACCATCGACCTTCGGGCGCAATTGCGCAAAGATATCGTGAGCTGTGAATTGGCCCCCGGCCAGCGCCTGAAATTCGAAGAGCTGCGCTCCCGCTACGATGCCGGCATCGGCAGCTTGCGGGAAGCCCTGATGCAACTGGAGGCTGACGGGCTCGTCGTTGCCGAGTCCAATCGTGGCTTTTGCGTGGCTCCCGTCACGATTGCCGATCTGGAAGACATCACGGAACTGCGGGTCGACATTGAAAAGAAGGTGCTGACGCAATCCATGCGGTTCGGCAACGACGCCTGGGAAGCGGAAATCGTTGCTGCCTTGCATATGCTGGCCAAGCTGCAGCCCGATGTAGCCAATAGTCATTCGCACAACCGGGATCTGTGGGAACAACGTCATCGGCGCTTTCACGATGCGCTTGCCTCAGCCTGCCGCTCACCCTGGCTATTGCGATTCCGGGAAGTGCTGTTCGTTCAGAGCCAGCGCTACCGAGCCCTGTCCATGATGCAAAGCCAGAAACCCGGCCGCGTAGACGATCATCGCGCGATGATGGAATTGGTTCTGGCGCGCGATGTGCCGCGCGCCACCGCGGCAATGGAAGACCACATTCGGCGTACTGCAGTGAACGTGGCCGATTGGCTCACCGCTCATGGCGCCAACGTGTCGACCACCGAATTCTCACAGGACAGAGAGTCGCGTCGCAACGCGCTCGCCGCGGAATCGAGAGACTAACTCGAATCGGTGGCCGGAAGGCTATTCCAAAATCTTTCCCGGATTCATGATGCCCTTCGGGTCCAAGGCCTGTTTGAGCGTGCGCATGACGTCCACCTCGTTCGCGCTTCGATAGCGCAAAAGCTCCTTGAGCTTGTACCTGCCGATGCCGTGCTCGGCACTGAAGCTGCCACCGTAGCGATGCGCGATGTCGTGTACACCCTGCTCGATGTCCGGTGCGCGCCGCAAAAAATCGGCGCCATCGGCATCCAGCGGCTGGCTCACGTTGAAATGCAAGTTGCCGTCGCCGATATGACCGAAAGGCGCGATGCGCGCTCCAGGCATTTGCGCATGAATCCAGTGAGCTGCGGTCGCCGCGAAATCCGGTATGGCGGCGATCGGAATGGACACATCGTGCTTGATTTGCGCGCCCGCGACGCCTAAGGCTTCCGGAATGGTTTCACGCAGACGCCAAAGCGCCGCTCGTTGCGCACCACTCTTGGCAACGATCGCGTCCGCGACGAGGCCGCGCTCCATCGCCGCAGCCAAGGCACCTTCCAGTACGCCATCGAGATCTTCGGTGGCCAACGTGCTCTGCAACTCGACGAGGAGGTACCACGGATGCGGGTTATCGAACACATCACCGGTGCCCGGAATGTGCTCGGCCACCAGATCGAGCGCATGCCTACCCATGATCTCGCAGGCCGTGAGTCGGTCCGCGCTCGCCGCGCGCAAGGCCGCCAGAAGCTGCACTGCCGCCTCCAGCGAGGGAATGGCGAGGTAGGCCGTCGCCCGGACGGCAGCCTTGGGAAACAATTTCAGCGTGGCTGCGGTAATGACGCCCAAGGTACCCTCGGCACCGATAAAGAGCGATTTCAGGTCATACCCTGTATTGTCCTTGCGCAGACTTCGCAGCATGTCGAGCACTCGTCCGTCGGCAAGCACGACCTCGAGTCCTAGGACCAGCTCACGCGCCATGCCGTAGCGCAGAACGGCGGTGCCGCCCGCATTCGTCGACAAATTGCCGCCAATTTGGCAGGAACCTTCAGCGGCCAAGGACAGAGGGAAATACCTCTCCGCGGCCAGTGCCGCCTCTTGGACGGTCGCTAGAATACAGCCGGCCTCCACCGTCATCGCGTAGCTCAGCGGTTCCACCGATCGGATCCGGTTGAGCCTTGACAAGGACATGACCAGCTGATTACCGGACTCATCGGGCACCGATCCCCCGCAATAGCCGGTATTGCCCCCGTGCGGGACCACGCCGATACCCGCCTCATTGCACAGCGCCAGCATGGTCGATACTTCGGCCACATCGGCGGGCCGCAGCACCACCGCGGCTGCCCCATGATAAAGCTTCCGGCAATCGCTCAAAAAGGGTTCGATATCCGCCGGAGCTTCAATGACGCTGCGCGGCTCGACGGCAGCCCGGAGTCTCTGCAGAAAATACGGATCTATCACAACGTGGCCATGCCGCCGGCACCCTATGTGCGCGCGGCGCTCCAGTGCTGATGAACGAGTTTCTGCGACTCGGCCTCGTCTGAGACGGCCACCGCCATGTCCGCCACCGAAATTCCCGCCGGCTTCTCCCCTTCCATCGGTAAGGTGTCGATGGTCACGCGATAGGTGCCAATTCGCGGTCCAGGGCGCATGAACCAGGGGGGTGAGGCAAAGCTCCAGCGGATCGTCGTATCATTTTTGAAGAACTCCAGCTGGGCACGGCCGCCCTCGCCTTTGTCATGGTTATCCGCAATTTTTCGTATGAACAGCCGAGATTCTTCGTCCGGCCAATCCGATTGCGGATCCAAGCCCGGGGTCGCCAAAATGCGCTCTCGTGACTGTGCCAGCTGTTCGAACATGGCGGCACGCGTCATACCATGTAGATAACGCAAATGTTCCGGCGTCGCCGAATTGAAATACCATGTGGGCCAGCGCGGATCCTCGAACATCTGCGTGCCGCCGGGCGCCCACAAACTCGAGGCACCGCCCACAGTAATCAAGTACTGACCCCGCGCTTGCGAAAACGCCCGCTTGATGCGCCATCCTGCCTCGACGACGGCCTTGTACACGGGGGGGCCGAGGCTCCCACCAGGCGAATGGGCACTAATCACCACGTCGTGGTTCGCAATCGCTCCCGCCAGTTCCTCGAGCTTCATCACGTCGGCAACGGCAGGCGTCAAACCGGCACGCGCCTGTGGCGGATGCCGAGAAATGCCCGTGACCTCGTGCCCCCGACTCAGTAGTTCATCCGTCAGTGCGCTCCCAACCATACCGGTCGCACCAATCACTGCGATTTTCATATATGTCCTTGGATAAACGGCACGATCAGCCGTGAGTCGTACCGGCCACCCGTGTGGATAATGTGCCGGCCCTTGTTGACCGAATCGGGGGCCACCAGCCCGGGCATTTCCACAGTCGATAGCTTATGTCCGGCGACCAGCAGCTGTAGCTGCTCCCCGGCTCGCCACTTCATGCCCATGGGCCAAATCTGAATATCCACCGGAACAACCTCACCGGCCTCGAGTTTTTCCGGCGCGTTGAAAGTATGAAAGGGCTCCGCCGCCGAGGACTTGGCCGGATCCGTCCGCCGCTGCGACACCCGCTGCATTCCCTTCGCACCGCTGAAGAACATCATGCCGAATTTGGCTTTGCCCAACCGATACAGTTGTTCGAGCACCCAAGCAATAATCGGATTCGGAGGGCGAATGTTTCGTGACAAACCTCGGCGTCCAAAACGACCGAGCTTGCGGACTTCCACGTAGATATCCATGTCGTCCGCCTCAGGCGCCTCAACCCACAGACGCAAGGCAAAATACCCCGTCAGTTCGGTATCTTCAGGAAAGCGATAGGAGAATGAAAGAACGCCCTTGCCGTCATCGGACCGATAGCTTGCCTCCGCTTCCTGCGGTGTGGACTCCGTGCTCAACTTGGCCGTCCCGGCGTTCAAGTAAAGCGATCGGTACTGCGTCCGCGCAAGGGGAAACTCGGCCTCGGGGCGATTGACGACATCCTCACCGGTGGGATCCAGCACGGCCAGGCGCACGCGCGGCGTCCGTTGCCACTCGTTCGCAAATCCCTGGAGGTAGTGATCGAAGAACCGCCGTAAATCTTCGACACTCCGATAGAAATCGGTCCATTCATGCGAGTTGTGCACACGCAGCCACTTGTCCTTGGACGCGATCTGGCGAAACCCCGCCAAGGTGCCGATCCCGTGAATCAAATTCGTCCAACTGCCCACGACATAGGCCGGCACGTGAATATTCCTCAACGCCGGAATCTTGTCCTCCCAGTAGGAATTCATAAGGGGATACCGACGCACCATCGCGGGAACATCCTCGACGCTGCCTGGACCGGCAAACAGACTCAACATGTGTTCGTTGAAGCCGATGTCGGGAATTCCGCCACGCACCACGTCGCACCGGAACAAATCGGTCCAACCTTCCCAGGGGGCAATGGCGGCCAGATGCGGCGGCTGCTCGGCGGCAATGAACCACTGAGAAATCGCAAGCCAGGAGTTTCCACATATCCCCACTTTGCCATTGCACCAGGGCTGCCGCCCCAGCCACTCGATCAAGTCGTGGCCGTCCATACCGTCTTGCCGGCCCCAGAATTGGATATCGCCTTCTGAGCTGAAGGCACCGCGCGCATCCACATTGACCACCGCATAGCCGTGCAGACACCAGTAGCTTGGATCGGGACCCTCGAACATTTCCAGGCCCGACAGCCACTCTCGAGGAATGCCGGCGCGGCCTGGAATATCGTCGAGCACGATGGCGCCGCCCTGCTTGCCATACGGCCCCCAACTCACGATGGCGGGTACCAGACCATCGCCCGTCGGGCGGAAGATGTCGATGTAAATCGACTTGCCGTCGCGCAGCTCGACGCCCACGTCCTGGCTCACGCTGATATCGCAATCGAGGGGTCGGCTACCCCGTTTGACCACCGTACCGGCGCGGAGCAATTTTTGCTCTGGCCGAAAGCCCGGGTACCGAGCGGCCGGATGCGTGACGGGTCGCGCGCGCCGAAACATGACCGGGGACTGCGCGTTCGCCATCTCTGAACCTCATTCGTGGACGTTACTCAGTAATATTCCATGATATCCATATCATGGAATAAGTGCTAATATTTTCAATATGAACTCCATAGCACCCGCTCTCACGCACATGGGAATCTTCACGGACAATCCCGAAGCGATGCAAGAGTTCTACGTGCGGGTTCTGGGGATGATCGTCAGCGATTCCGGCGACGGCGTGCTTTTCCGACGGCGCATTATTTTCATGACAGGCGACCCACAACAACACCACCAGTTCGTACTGGTGGTTCGCGAGGCGGGCGATCCACCCGGCGGCGCCCTATTTCAGGTTTCGTTCAAAGTGAAGACATGGGAAGAACTGCGCCGGACCGCGGCGCTCGCCACCGCCCACGGAGCAACCGAATTGCAAGGAATCAATCACGGCAATTCCTGGTCGGTCTATTTCCGGGATCCCGATAGGAATATGGTCGAAATCTACATGGACACTGGCTGGTACGTGCCGCAACCGTTCGGTGATCGGTTTTCGCTCGAGCTTGCCGAGCAGGACATGCAGGCAATCACTGCGGAGCGCATCAAATCGGTAGTCGGCTCGATGCGGCAGTCGGAATGGTCGGATCGGATGCAAACTCGGCTCGCTCAACACCGAGGCGGCCCGCCGGACGCCCCCTAAGGTCGCTGCTTTTGGCTTGACCCGGTGGGCAACAAACTCGACAAATAAATGCGTTGTTCGCTAATCAGGCGCGCATCGCCGAACGCACCGTGATCGGGCAGCACATGCAGGGGCTGTAACGCCGCGAGCTTATCGAGAATGGCCATCCAGGTTTCCCAGCTGGAACCCTGTGCGTAGTTACGCGGGTGAATGTTATTCATGGCTAGATCCCCGGTGAACAACACGCGGTCTTCCTCGACGAAGAACTCCTGATCGCCCCGGGTATGCGCCGGTCCCAACCACATCATGCGTACATGGACGCCACCTAGATCCAGGTCATACTC
>Ga0302310_10003097_pt1 | contig 13111 bp, 13 predicted proteins | sample III_Palsa_N1_2_FD_200451 | JGI IMG/M metagenome (GOLD analysis project Ga0302310, IMG submission 200451) | Peat permafrost microbial communities from Stordalen Mire near Abisko, Sweden - III_Palsa_N1_2 | ecosystem: Environmental > Terrestrial > Soil > Palsa > Peat permafrost | place: Sweden... | reverse complement strand
CGCCGGCCTGTTCCCTGAATCCGATGCGCTCAAGCCGCTGGCCGAGCGCATGCGCCCGCGCAGCCTCGACGAGATCGTCGGCCAGCAGCGCCTGGTCGCCGCCGACAAGGCGCTGCGCCGTGCTTTGAAAGCGGGCAAGGTGCATTCGATGGTGCTGTGGGGTCCGCCCGGTTGCGGCAAGACCACGCTGGCGTTGCTGGTAGCGCGTTATGCCGATGCGGATTTTCGCGCGATCTCCGCGGTACTTTCCGGCCTACCCGACGTGCGCAAGGCGCTGGCCGAAGCCGAGGTGAATTTCGCCCAAGGCCGGCAGACGGTGCTGTTTGTTGATGAGGTGCATCGCTTCAACAAGACCCAGCAGGACGCTTTTCTGCCGCATATTGAAAAGGGCGTGATCATCTTCATCGGTGCTACCACCGAAAACCCGTCGTTCGAACTGAACTCCGCGCTGTTGTCGCGCTGCCGCGTGCACGTGCTGGAGCCGATCTCGAAGGACGACATCGTCGCCGCGCTCAAGCGCGCCCTGGTCGATACCGAGCGTGGCCTCGGCGATCTGCATTTGCAAGTGGCCGATGCCTCGCTGGATTCCATCGCGCAGGCCGCTGATGGCGATGTGCGCCGCGCGTTGACCCTGCTGGAAATCGCCGCCGAACTCGCCGAAGAAGGCCACATCGACGACGCTACGCTGAGCCAGGTGCTGGCCGACCGCACGCGCCGCTTCGACAAGCAGGGCGAGCAGTTCTACGACCAGATCTCAGCGCTGCACAAATCCGTGCGTTCGTCCGATCCGGATGCTGCCGTGTACTGGTTGTGCCGCATGCTCGATGGCGGCGTCGATCCGCTGTATCTGGCCCGCCGCATGACGCGCATGGCAGTGGAAGATGTGGGCCTGGCCGAGCCACGCGCGTGGCGCATGGCGTTAGACGCGTGGGATACCTACGAACGCCTGGGCAGCCCCGAAGGCGAGCTGGGTCTGGCGCAGCTCGCCATCTGGCTGGCCATCGCGCCGAAGAGCAACGCGGCCTACGTGGCTTATAACAAGGCCCGCGCTGCGATCAGGGAGCAGGGCACGCTCGAAGTGCCGATGCACCTGCGCAACGCGCCGACCAAGCTGATGAAAGGCCTCGGCTATGGCAAGGGCTATCAGTACGACCATGACGCCGAAGGCGGCATCGCGCTCGATCAGCAATGCCTGCCCGACGAGCTGGCCGGCACCGTTTTCTACGAGCCGGTCGAACGCGGACTGGAGCTGCAGCTGCGCGAAAAACTGCTGGCCCTGCGTGCCGCACGGGCGCAAGCGCGCGGCAAGTAGCCGCGCCGCCTGAACGATCGTCATTGCGGGTATTGCCGCCCGGCGGCGATAATTCGCAGTTCAAGCCTTTCTCTGGACTCGATCATGCTGGATCCCGCACTGCTGCGTTCGCGCCTGGCCGAAACCGCCGCACGCCTGAAGGAAACTCGTGGTTACTCGCTCGACGTGTCCGCAATGGATGCACTGGAAAGCTTGCGCAAGCAGTTGGCGATGGATACGCAAGAACTGCAGAACCTGCGCAACACAAAATCAAAGATGATTGGTCAGTACAAGGCCAACGGCGGCGATGTTGGACAGCTCATGGCTGAGGTCACCAACCATGGTGAGCTGCTCAAGGTTAAAGAGCAGGAACTGGCTGAGGTCCAAGCGAAGCTCTCCGATATCGCACTATTGATTCCGAATATTCCGCATGAGTCCGTACCTATCGGCAAGGATGAGAGCGATAACCTTGAAGTCAGCCGTTGGGGTACGCCAGCGACATTTGATTTCGCTGTAAAGGACCATGTCGAACTCGGCGAAAAGCACGGCTGGCTTGACGGTGATGCCGGCGCCAAACTTTCCGGCGCGCGCTTCACCGTGCTGCGCGGACAGCTGGCGCGCCTGCACCGCGCGCTCGGCCAGTTCATGCTCGACCTGCACACCGGCGAGCATGGCTACCTCGAATGCAACGTGCCGGTGATCGTCAACGCCGACAGCATGCTGGCCACGACCCAGCTGCCGAAGTTCAAGGACGACCTGTTCGCTACCGAGATCGGTGAAACGACGCGTTACCTGATTCCCACCGCCGAAGTCTCGCTGACCAACCTGGTGCGCGACACCATCCAGGACGCGGATGCGCTGCCGCTGCGCTTCACCGCGCATTCGCTATGTTTTCGCGCTGAGGCCGGAAGCTACGGCCGTGATACGCGCGGCATGATCCGCCAGCACCAGTTTGAAAAAGTGGAGATGGTGCAGGTTGTCCGCGCGGCTGACTCGTATGGGCAGCTCGAGGAAATGGTCGGCCACGCCGAAAAGGTTTTGCAGAAGCTTGGTTTGCCGTACCGCAAGCTGCTGCTGTGCACCGGCGACATGGGTTTTCAGTCAACCAAAACTTATGACCTCGAAGTGTGGCTGCCGAGTCAGCAGACCTATCGCGAAATTTCTTCGTGCTCCAACTGCGAGGATTTCCAGGCCCGCCGCTTGCAGGCGCGCGTGCGCAATGCGGACACCGGCAAGCCCGAACTCGTGCACACCTTGAACGGGTCCGGCCTCGCCATCGGCCGCACCCTGATTGCGGTGATGGAAAACTTCCAGCACGCCGACGGCTCGATCACCGTGCCCGAGGTACTGCGCCCGTACATGGCCGGGCTGGAACGCATTGCATGAACTCCACTGCGACGAACGCATCCACGCCGCCGCAGGGTCGCTGGCGCAAGGTGGAGAAAGTCACCAGCATCTGCCTGCTCGTCGTGCTTGCTTCGTTCATCGGCACGCGGCTCGCGTTCGCTACCGTGTGGCAGCTGCCCACACTCGATCTGATTCTCTCCATCGCTGCCCTGGTACTGGTGCTCGCCAGCTTCTGGTTCGCCCGCCACCGTCGCAGCTGGCGCCTGTGGGTCATTGCCCTGGCCAGCGCCACGCAGATTGTGCCGATGGTCTGCCGCGAACCCGTACTGCTATTCCCGTTGCTGGCCGCCGCTATTCCCATTGCCATCGTCGTTGGCTGTCTGGTCGCACTATCAAAAAAAGACGCGCCAGTTCGTCCCGCGCCAGGTTCCTGATAAACTGCTGCGCTGAAGAAAACAACAATCTTGCTTGAACACCTTTTGGAGAGATGGCCGACTGGTTTAAGGCAGCAAAAACTTGACGCGAAGGCAGGAAGCCGTAGCGAACATCGACGCAGTCGCTAGCCCCGAAGGGGCGAAGGGCAGGATGCCCGTAGCAAAACTGCCGTAGTGGCGCGCATCGCGCGCCTTGCCGCAGACAACGAGTTAAGGAGAGATGGCCGAGTGGTTTAAGGCAGCAGTCTTGACGCGAAGGCAGGAAGCCGAAGCGAACATCGACGCAGTCGATGGCCCCGAAGGGGTGGAGGGCAGGAGGCCCGGAATAAAACTGCCGTAGTGTCGCGCAACGCGCGACTTGCAGCGGACAATTTATGGAGAGATGGCCGAGTGGTTTAAGGCAGCAGTCTTGAAAACTGCCGTAGGTGTGAGCCTACCGTGGGTTCGAATCCCACTCTCTCCGCCAAATATGCATTTAAGCCCCTGAATATAGGGCTTTTTTGTACCTGTAGACTGATGTACCTAGCTTTGTACCCTACTTGGCAGCTGGGTCGCTGGCATCGACTGCCGCAGGTTACGAAAAATTGAGCTATCCCCCTACAGAGTCGCAACGGAAGCAGGTTTACCTTGAAACTGCGCCGCGAGTTGGCCCGATCCGACAGGTGTCCGGCAGTAGCCGACGCTGCAACGTCAGGTGGAACCGACGAGCGGGGCACTTCTCTCCGATGCGGTGCGCCCCATTCTTGAAATCAGACCGTCACGCGAAGGCTTCATCGTGTTCGACAGGGTCAAGGATCGGTGGCGCACGCGGCGTGTAGCGCGCGCTAAGATCGTGCCAGGGGCCACAACCTGCAAGCGGTGCGGCGGTGGAGATTTCGTTGAAAGTGCTCTTTATCGACCGTGATCCAGGCGTTGCGGCGACTGTTGCTGTCGCGATGAAGCAACAGGGCAGCATTGATTTGAATGTCGCCGGGAGCTACGACCTCGCCGAGTGCCATCTGCACTCCGGCAGCTTTGATGTGCTGGTCGTGGACATTAGGACTCCCAGAAGCGGAATTGGCTCTGAATTCATCGCTCGGTTTGCCGAACGTTACGCATGCGCCGGAATTGTCCTTGTCTCCGCCGACCCGGATTACTACAGGCATTTTTATCCCGCTTATTCTGTTTGCCTGCAAAAGCCATATGACCTTGCGCAACTTATGGGAACCATCCAATTAGCATGGGTCAAGGCACCGCGCGAATAAGGGGAAACCCAGTCTTCAGGTGAAATGCTGATGCGCACCATGCTTGAGATCAGAGCAGCACCCAAAGGCTTCGTCGTGTTCGACACAACCGAGCAAGAGCCGATCATGCGATTCGACAACCGTGCCGATGCTACCGACCTCGTGGCCGAACTGGTGATAGCCGAGCCGTTGCATGGGCTCGGTCCGGTTATACGTCTGGTTGTTAGCCGGACCGAGCATGGATAAGCTCCGGTGGAATCAGGACGTTGCGGTGCGATTGCTTCGCGAGTTCAGGGATGTATAACCGGACCCTTGGGTCCGTCTATTAGGTAGTTAGACCTCAAAGGAGCTACATGAGCCTTCGGAATTTCCACATTGACTCGAACGTCACTGACGCCGACCTTCTGAAGCGCTCTGATGGTCTTTTCAAAACTTTTGTCGCGTCTTTTCGCCAAGCTGCCGCGAATGGCCATTTCAGTTTTGGCGGTATCACCCTCCAAGACCACGACTTAAATCGAGTCCACGGTATCGTCACCGAGATCGACTCTCGCCGGCTGTTCTATGCATGCGGGGAAGACGAGTCTCCGCACTACGCCATGCAAAGCCTTTACGAGGCTCGCAGGTCAATCGTGGATGCTTCTAAGGGCGTGTGGGCAAACCCCTCCTGCGAGGTTCTTGTTCAAGAAATAACTGCAACTCTCAGCCAGTACTGCACGGCAGCGGAAAAGCTGGCCGCCAAAGGCGGGGATATGTGGTCAGTCGACCAGATGGCGTTCATGATGGTAATGACAGACATGCGGTTAAGTGTCTGGCTGCTTGTGGCGGCCCTACAAAAAAAGCTTGGTTCAATTATCCGGCCAAAGAACCTTCCCATAGACATTGCCCGTTTGGTCGGCGCGGGTGAGGTCTAACATTTCGTTCAAGGCGGACGGCTTCGCCGCCGCTTAACTCCAGCGTTGGGCAACTGTCCGGGTCAGAGCCACTTATCTTTCACCATTCTTTGGCTCAGCCCCTACGACCTCACCCGCCTCCACACCACCTCACCATGCGCTCCCTCAGCCGCACCGCTCGACGGCTTGGCCACGCTATAAGTCAATTCGTCGCCGTTGATGGTGTAACTCGAGTCACCGCTCTTGCCGTCCCAGTTCGGGAACGATGCATGCAGGATCTGACTGTGCATGACCATGGCGTTGGCACTGACGTGGCCGAAGTGGGCGTTGCTGTCCATCGAGGCGGCACGGTACTCGTCCGGGGTTCCCTTGGATTTGTCGTTCACTGCGAATGGCATTCGCTTCGCCCGCACAATCTGCATCATGTAATCGCCCTGGGCATCGATCAGCCACATGCCCTCGGGGTGGGGACCGTATAGTTCGACGCGGTGACCATCCGGATAGACGTTGTCGCAGCGGACGAGGGTCCAGGCGCCGATCAGTTCCTTGGGCACCATCGCGTGATCACCGATCATTTCGCGGTGTTTCATCGCTGCGTCCTGGGTGGCTGCGGCGGCCGGAATCGACAACGCGATCATCGGGACAAGGAGGGAGGCGAGCAACAGGAGTTTTGCGCGTGACATGGCGACACCTTGCGTGTGTGGGGTGGATGGCATCGTCTCCCGCGCCTCCCATTTTGATAATAGGCTTTGATCTTTATTGATCTTCAAATGCCATTTGAAGATCATCCCGCCTGTGCCTTCTGCACTGGGACCTGACCGCATGAACCGCTTCAGCGATATGCAGCTCCTCGTCGATACGGCCGACCTCAGCAGCCTGTCGGCGGCCGGGCGTCGGGCAGGGCTCTCGCCAGCCGCCGCTAGTGCCTGTTTGCAACGGGTCGAGGCCATGCTCGGCGCGCGGCTGTTCGAACGCATGAGTCGTCAATTGCGCCTGACCGATGAGGGGCGCATCTACATCGCATCCTGTCGGATTGCTATCGAGACCATGCGGGAGGCCGAGCGCGCGGTTCGCAGCGGCACCGACGGTGTAAGCGGGACGCTGCGCGTATCGGCGCCATCCGATCTGGGGCGCAACCTGCTGGTCGACATCCTTGACCGTTTCATGGACCTCTACCCGGAGGTGCGCATTGTGCTGACGCTCTCGGATTCGCTCTCGCGTTTCGTGCCGGATGATATCGATGTAGCCATCCGCGTCGGTCCATTGGAGAACAGCGATCTTGTCGCGCGTCATCTGGCCGACAGCTGGCGCGTGGTCTGTGCTTCGCCCACATGTATCGAGACGTATGGCATGCCAAAGCACCCCGAGGATCTCGTCGAATTGCCGACGCTGGTACTGACCACGAATGCCGGTCCACGCAATGAGTGGCGTCTTGGGGAGGTAGTCGTGCGGGTTCGGCGATATCACGAGTGCACCGACAGCGAAGTCATCCGCAAGTGGGCTGTGCTCGGTCGCGGGTTTGCCTACCGACAGCTTTGGGCGGTGCTGGCGGATGTACGCGAAGGTCGGTTGATGCTCGTCAACGCACCCGCATGGTCTACCCCCACGCCCATCCATGCGATGTACCACCCGAATATTTTTCAGCCGCCGCGTGTACGCCGCTTCGTCGACTTTTTACACGCTGAGTTGGCGAAGCAGCTTCCGTCAAATGCCGACGACGCAACGGCATTTTCATCAGCAAGATGAAAGCGCCGATGGTTGCGAAGTCGGTTAGGTATACACTCGGGCAAAAGACGCACGGAGCAGAGTGATGGATTCACGCATCACGTCGATCCCAATCCCAGGGATGAGCGCAGAAACGCGCACGGACCGAGCACGCGATGCTCGTCTGGCCACGGGCCACTTTCCTGTTCTTGATCGCCTGATGACACTGGGCGCCATTGGCGTGCCCGCGTCTGGGAAACACCTATGACCAAAACACTTTTGGCCGCCTCGCTTGCACTGGCCATCCTCATCACCACGACTGCTTGCGGCTCATCAACCATGACAACTCCTGACATCAAATTCAATCCACATCCGACCCAGCGCTACGAGCTGACGGTCACGATCAAAGATGCTCCGGGTCCGTTCGATTCGATGCAGACCTTCGTGCTTTACGATGTCACCGATCCATTTTGCGTGCCGACACGCCCGGGAAGTGGGGCAACCAATGCACCCAACAAAAGCGTTCCGCTGACGCTGACGAAAGTCGGCGAGAACACCTACACGGGAACGTTTTACAGCGATCTGATCAAGGATGAGGACTATTCCGGAAAGGGTGTGTGTCACTGGAAGCTCAGCGCTGTCTCCATGTATTTGCAACACAACAAGCTGACCATGCCGCCTGTCATTTCGTGGGAAAACATCCTCGCCGGAAAACCTCAGACCACATATTTTTCAGGCCTTTCGTATGCCGATGCGGGCGCCGAACGCGTGGACGCTGGCATTGAAGAAGACGGAAGGCTGCGTCCATCGGATCATCCCTTCTCGGTCACGTTGGAAGCTAAGGCGCACGTCCAATGACACTTCGCACGGCGGACTACGCAGCGATCAGCAATGCCGTCTACGCTGATCCGCAAGTCGATCAACGCGCGCCGGACGGTCGGGTTCTGACCTATCGGCCCGTGGAGCTCAATGGCGCTTGGTATAAGCCCATCGCCCATGCCGACAATCCCACGACAGGCTTTCAAGCGACGGCTTATGAGCGAATGGACGCCACGCATGAGACGGTGATTGCTTATCGCGGAACGGAAATGGATCGCGAGTTCAAGCAGGACTTGCTGACCACCGACGTCTCCATGGCGATCAAAGGGGTCAACACGCAGGGCGCTGACGCCGATGCTTTCACTAAAAAAGTGATCGCGCAGGCCACTCAAAAGGCCGAGCAATACGGCTACCCGCCGTCTATTTCTGTCACCGGGCATTCGTTGGGTGGCACGGAAGCGGAAATGAACGCGTTCAAATACAAACTGCGAGGCGAGACCTTCAACGCGTTCGGAGCCGCGGGTCTGAGCGGCCTGGGCATCCCCGAGGGTGGCACCCAGGTCATTGACCACGTGCGCGCGACAGATGTGGTGAGCGCCGGCAGCCCGCATTTTGGCCAGGTGCGCGTCTATGCCGTGCCGCAAGACATCAAAGTATTGGAAGGCGCTGGATACCACGACAGCCGTTTTCTCAACGCGGTCACCCCTGATGAGCCGATGCTAGGAAAGATTCAAGGTGAGGCCCACAAAATGGGGAACTACCTGCCACACAACAATGTGATCGGCGACTCCATTCTGACGCCACAAAACGAAGCGCTGGCCGCTGAGCACAGCGTGATGATCGGGCACTACCGAGGGCAGATCGAACGCACGGTAGAGATGGCACACATCGAGTATGAAATTCAAAAACCCCTGATCAACGCGACCGGAGCGGTGGTTCATCGGGTAGAGAACAACGTAAAACAAACCGGAGAACTTCTCGAAGCGATCAAGGACAAAGCGGTCGAGGATTACCACGGCACGATCAACGCGGCATTGCGCGGCATCGACGGCGCGGTGCATTTCGTGAAAGAACATCCTGTCCTGCTTGACCACCCGGGGCATCCGGACTATGCGATCTATCAGCAGTCGTTGGGCGCGGTGCACCGGCTCGATGCGCAGAACGGGCGCACGCCCGACCAGCACAGCGCAAACTTGGCGGCCGGCGTCACCGTGGGAGCGAAGGCCTACGGTCTGACGGATGTGCACCATGTCGTGTTGAGTGACGACGGATCAAAGGCATTTGCCGTGCAGGGAGACTTACGCTCGCCGTTGAAGCAAGTGGCCAATGGCGTGGACACGGCGCAGGCGGTGAACACACCGATCGCGCAACACACGCAGGCTTTGCAACAGGTCGACCAAGCGCAGGCGCAACAGCAGGTGCAGGCGCAGCAGCAAGTGCAGCAACAAGCGTCTCAGATGCAGCAGCCAGTGCAAACGCCTGGGCGTTGATGATGAAGACAAAGTCACGATCGGGAAAGGTGTCGGGGAAAAGATGCCAGAAACAATTTCCGGTAACACATAATCCCCAATCCCACCGCTATTCCCGCCCAATCCGCTCCAAAATACGCCGCAGATGCGCAAGGTCAGTCTTGGAAAGCTCCTGCACGCCAGCCGGCGCATCATCCCGCACAGTACGACGTGCCACTTCGACGATCTGCCGGCCCGCTGGCGTGAGCGACACCAGCTTCGCGCGGCGGTTCTCCGGGTGAGGATAGCGTTCGACCAGGCCGCGATTTTCAAGATCGTTCACGGCGACGGTGGTGGCGGGCGCATCGCTGCTGGTCGCATCAGCTAACTGCGTTAACGTCATCGGCGCATCGAGTAGCCGCCGCAATACGCGGGTACGACTGAAGGGCAGGCCGGTGGCTTCGCTGACTTTTCGGCGCCATTCCCCGCGGGTTTCCCAGACCAGGCCAACCATCATTTGCCAGAGTTGATCGGCTTCGCTGCCGCCTTTGGTTCGCCCCATCATGAAGTAACCCCCGTCGGTGCTTCCTCCAGCAAATGTGCCGCATGCCGAGTGGTGTCCTGCGCCCAGCGGGTATTGGACAGCCAGGCCAGAAAGAGCACGGTAATGCCGCCGCCGGTGATCAACCACCAGAACGGATGCGACGCATGGGCGAAGCCGTTATGCACATGCCCAGCCAGGATGGTGCCGGCAAGCGCGACGCCGAGCGAGGCGCCGGTCTGCCGGCTGGTGGAGGCGATCGCTGCAGCGAGACCGGCCTGCGCCTTGGGCATGCCGGACACGGCCGTGTTGGTAATGGCCGCATTCACCATGCCGAACCCGACCCCGAAAAGCGCATACGTCAGCAATAAAAAGAGCAGCGGCGTTGTCGCCGTCAGCTGCGTCATCATCAGCGCGCTGACGACGGTGGCGGTGCCTGAGGCCAACAACGAAGGTCGTGTGCCGTAGGTGCCGACCAGTCGCCCCGAGAACGGTGAGCAAAGAATCGTCGCCAAGGCCAGCGGCAAGGTGCACAAGCCGGTGTCGAAGGCCGACAGGCCGCGCACTTCCTGCAGGTATAGCGTATTGAGAAACAGGAAACCGGAGAACGCCGAGAAGCTGCATATGGCGATCAAGGTCGCGCTGCTGAAGGGCGCACTGCGAAAGAATCGCACGTCGATCAACGGCTCGTGCCGCCGCGGTTCGTAAACAAGCAGCGTGATCAGCGAAAGCGCTGCGGTGGCGAACAGGCCGATGATCGTGATCGAGCCCCAACCGTCATGCGGGCCTTCGATCACCGCATACGTGATCGTGGCCAGGATGACGAACACCAGCAGTTGTCCGATCGGATCGACGCGCCGCGCGTGCGGTGCCTTGGACTCGGGAATGTAGCGTGCGGCGAGCAGCATCGCCGCGGCACCGATGGGCAGGTTCACCCAGAAGATGGAGCGCCAGCCGATGCTTTCGGTGAGCGCGCCGCCGATCACCGGACCCAGCGCCATCGATACACCCGCGACTGCACCCCAGACACCGATGGCGCGTGCGCGCGCTTTCGGCTCAGTGAAGGTGTTGGCGATGATCGACATGGCCACCGGGTTGAGCATCGTCGCGCCCAGCGCCTGCACGATGCGAAACGCGACCAGGCCCTGGATAGTCGGCGCCATGCTGCACAGTAGCGAGCCCAACATGAAAAGCGCCATGCCCGACTGGAATACGCGGCGGCGCCCGAAGCGGTCTGCCATCGATCCGGCCAGCATCAGCAGGCTCGCCACCACCATGGTGTAGGCATCGATCACCCACTGCAGCCCGGATATCGACGCGGTGAGATCATGCCGGATCGAGGGCAGCGCGACGTTGATGATCGTGGCGTCCATCGCGACCATCAGCAGGCTGAGGCAGCAAATGCCGAGAATAAGGTTGGGATGGGTGTTGGCTCGTCGTGCGTCGCTAATGGTTGTATTCATACAACCATTGTTGATTAACAACTATAGTCTGTCAATCAGTCGCTGCGTTGCCTCAGGCGTGACCTCATTGACCGCGATGTTATGTGCCAGCCGATGGGGCACTCATATCAAACCAGCACGACCTGTACGCCTTCGGCACGCAATGATTCGACGGTCTCGGCTGCGGCGTTGCTGTCGGTGATCACCATGTGCAGGTTCCGCACCGGGGTGATCACCGACAGACTGCGCTGGCCGAGCTTGCTGGCATCGAGCACGGCGATGGTCTGGCGAGAGACGCGGATCATCAGCGCATTCAATGCAGCTTCGAGTGGGTCCGGTGTGGTCACGCCCACTTCGGGGTCGAGTCCATCGACGCCGAGAAACAAGCGATCGGCGGAAAGTTTCGCCAGGGCTTGCTCGGCATCCGGGCCGACCAGCGAATACGAAGTCTGCCGCAGCAGGCCGCCGAGCATCATCACGCGAATCTGCGGCAGCCCGGACAGCTCCATCGCGATGTTCAGCGCATTGGTGATCACGGTCAGCGATTCGAACTTCATCTGACGGATCTGTCGGGCAATCTCCACCGTGGTCGAGCCGGAATCGAGGATGATCGTTTCGCCGTCTTGGATCATCTTTGCCGCGGCCTGGCCGATGCGCAGCTTCTGCGCGTGCGAGCGGGTTTCCTTGATATTGAGCGGGGTATCGTTCGTCGCAGCCGCTATCGGTAATGCACCGCCATGCGAGCGGGCAATCGCCGAGCTGCGTGCCAGCATATCGAGATCGGTGCGGATGGTGACGGCCGAGGTACCGAAGCGGGTCGCCAATTCATCCACCGTGGCTCGACCCTGTTGTTCCACCAGTTCGACGATCAGGCGACGGCGTTCTTCAACCAGCAGTCGGGGCGAGGCAGCAGTGGTGGTTTCACTCATGGTTAGAGCCTGTTCAAGATCTTCCCGTGCCTCGCGCCGGGAGCTGTTTGCGCGCAGGCCAAGGAAGAACGAGGGAGTGGACGTCGGTCCACGACTGAGTGATGACGCAGGGATGGGGGCAAACAGCCCCGGCCCGGAGGGTTGTCACCGAGCGGCCGCCAGGCGGCAGCGCGCGGCTTGGCTTGCCAGCCAGGCAAGCCGGCACCACGCCCTATCACCTGACGACCGCTCGATGACAACGCGTGGTACGAGGAGATCATGGACAGGCTCTTAGATATGCAGAAGTCGGGCGGCGTTGTCATGATATACCTTGCGCAGCACGTCCTCCGCCAGATTCAGTCCGTAGATCGACCAGCGCCCCTGCGGCGGCGTGGGCGACGGTGCGTAGTCGAAGTACTCGTCCTCGGTTTCCAGAAAGCGATAGTAGATCTCGTAGAGCTCGTCGCCGAACAACTGTTGCGGCACATCATCACCGTACGGCGACGGCACCGCATCAGTGCCGAACAGGATGCGATCCTGATAGCGGTCGAAGAAGCGCTTTGCGGTGCGTGGCTGGCGGCCAAGCTCGCCGATGCGCGCGCTGATGTCGATCACCGTGTTCGGAAAGCGATCCAGGCAGGCCGCGACGGCGGCAAGGTTCTCCGCGTTGTTGCCAACATGCAGCAAGGCGAACGTGGTTTTTGGATGGCGTGCGATCAGCCGATCACGCGCGGCGAGCAGCTCCGCATTGCTGGGAAAGCTCGGGCCGTAGAACGACCAGTCCGGATGGTTGCTCAGTTCCTCGTAGCGTTCGTTGGTCGCATCGGTGGGCAGAAAGAATGCTTCCGGGTCGGAGACGTGCAGAAAGACGGGCATATCAAGCGCGGCACACGCTTCCCACATCGGATCGAAGCGGCGATCGTCCACCGCCACCAGCGGGCCCTCGTCGATCCGTTCGCGCAGGTACAGACCCAGTGTCTTCAGCAGCTTCAGGCCACGCGCACCGACACGTTTGGCATGCGCGATCGCGTCGCCCTGCAGTTGCGCGTAGTTCGGCTCGGGGA
>Ga0302310_10003094_pt1 | contig 13117 bp, 18 predicted proteins | sample III_Palsa_N1_2_FD_200451 | JGI IMG/M metagenome (GOLD analysis project Ga0302310, IMG submission 200451) | Peat permafrost microbial communities from Stordalen Mire near Abisko, Sweden - III_Palsa_N1_2 | ecosystem: Environmental > Terrestrial > Soil > Palsa > Peat permafrost | place: Sweden... | reverse complement strand
GTCGACGTCGTCCATGTAGACCCCGGAGCCGACCACCCAGCCCCACTCCTTGATGCTCGTGACGTACTGCAGCTTCGGCACCGCGGTCTGGGTGCCGGGACGCGGAAACTCTCCGGGCACGAAGGCGGTGCCGTCGGCGCTCGTGTTCGCCGCCGTGATGAGCTCCTCGATGGTGTCGACGCCCTTGGAATTCCTGACCTTGCCGAGCAGGTTATTGCCGTCCCACTCGGTCTTGAACGGATGCATCACGCCTTCGAACTTGTTCGAGAAGATGTAGACGTAGTCCTTGGACTCGGCACCGTAGCGGATGGCGCGCAACGCGTCCATGGCCGCTTTCTTCGCTTCGGCCTCCGGAACCTTGCCAGCCGCGGCGAGCGCCTGGAAGGAAGCCGCGATGCTGCGGGCGGATTTCACGGCCGTCGCCAGCTGGGCCGTGCGCCCGTCGATGATGCTGGACCGCAGCTCGACGAACGCGGCAACCGTGAAGATGCAAAGACCCGCTACGGAAACTGCAATGAGCGCGGTGATCTTCTTCTTGAAGCTGAAGGACTCGAGCATGTTGGGCCTGTGAGTGGATAAGGGGCGAGCGGCTACGGCACGCCTGGATATCGACACTTTTCCCGTCATCTGAAGCCATGGGCTTTGGCTGGCGGCAGCAACTCGTGTTGATTGCCATGACGCCTGACGGGCGCGTTGACGCTTGCGGGTCTGGCTTTCATGCGATCTCAGCTGCTCCTTAGCCCGGATGTCGCATATCGGCCGCAGTTCCATCGGTGAATGGAACGTCGCATTCGCGCGGGACCGTCGAAGTCGCCAGGCGTCTGACTGCCGGCCAGGGTTACCCCGAAGACTGGGGGTGGGCCGGGCTGCAGATGGCACTCGCTTCGAGCGCGCCGGCATGTCGGCTTCAGACGACAGGCGGCCACTGAACGATGCTTCTGAAGTTCAGGTTTCGGGTAGATTTCGCTCTGCCCGTCGAGGCATTGGGGAGAGGGAGAGAAATGAAGAAAAATTCCATTCCGGCCATGCCGGAGGTTTCAGCACGCTCGTGTGTGCGAGCTGTAGTGACCGTGCTGATAGCAGGAGCCTTGAGCGCCTGCGGCGGTGGGGGCGGTAGCGGCGCGCCCACGCCCAAGCCTGCGTTGAGCGTGGATCAGAAGATCTATGAAGACGCAGCGCTGCAAGGTGGCATCGGCAGCGTTGGCTACGACATGCCATACGGCGGCGGCGTCTTGGCAACCGGAACAAGCTACGTGTACTCGGTGGTCAATACACTGCCGAACTCGCCGCTGTCATCTGGCCCCCAGACTGTGACGCCGACGCTGGCTACCCTTGATTCCGAGCTTGCTGTGCCGGTGCTGCAAAAGACTTGGTACGTCGCTGGCGGCCAGATCGTGAGCCGCTCGGCAACTGCGAACGTGCAGGTGACTTACAGTGGCACTTCGGTGCAAGTTGCGCAATATGCCGACGACAATCAATCGGTCGTCGATGCCTTCAACGAGGATAGCTTCCGAGAGGTGTCACTCACCGGTCTCGCGTCCAGCGCTCCGACTGAACTTCTTGCGGTTCTGCCGCTGGATCAATGGGTGGCAGCCGGCAATTTCTCTGCCGGTACCGCCTGGCAGCCAGGTGCGTTTTATGTGGCGCGCAAAGAGACGCTGGTCAATGACCGTACTGTGCTCGAAGCGTGCTATCCGTCACCCGATATGAGTCCCGCATCGCCTGTGGCGAAGGTCCAGCCGTGCGGCTCGACCGGAACGCTGGCGACCCTGTTCCCCCTGACGATTTACCCCGGGGGCAACTCTCACCCGCGTGAGACCTTTGCCGCCACCGACGGCAGCGTTACGACTGTGCAAGGCCTGCAAGTCTGGACTGCCAACCAGCCTGAACCCCGCGGTGTGTACCCCACGACCTCCTATCGTGTTTTCGTCCAGCAAGGCGGCTCGGTCTATACCGGAGTAGTGCAACACCAAGGGGCAGCGGTCGCAACGAGGATGACCGATGGATCTGTCGTCGGCGAGACGTTCGCCCTCAACTCGGCAGCGATCGGAACAGTTGGGCAAGGCGTCATAACCTCCCCGAGTACGGTTGGTCTCACCACTGGCATCCTGCGAAATCTGACGACGCCCGATCTCATTGGCATCGGAGGTACCGGCGTGAACGGTTCCCTATCGCCGCAAGATCTGCGCACCCACTACGACGTTCCTCCGGCTTTGGATGGGACGGGGCAAACGATCGCCTTGGTTGACGCTCCCGGCCCCTCCAACTTCAACTACTTCGACGACTTGAAGGCATACAGCCAAGCCTTCGGATTGCCCGTGTGCGCAAATCTGGTGGGTTCCTGCTTCAGGCACATTGACTTGTCGAACGGCACCTTCGTTGGAACTGGCAACGGAGGAGCCACCGAGGCGACTCTGGACATCGAGATGGTGCACGCCATCGCGCCAGGCGCCAGCATCGTGCTTGTCACCGCGGCTTCCTCGAATCTTGCGGACATGCTGGCTGCTGTCAACTACGCAGCCTCGATGCCGCAGGTCTCGGCCGTCTCGGCCAGTTGGAGCTACAACTATCCGGCGAACGCGAGCACGATCATGAATGAAGAAACACAATTGGCCCAGTTCGTGGCGCAAGGCAAGGTGTTTTTTGCAAGCAGCGGAGACGCTGGGCAGTTTCCTGGGTATGGTCCGTCGTACCCTGCGATGTCCGCCTATTTCACGTCCGTTGGCGGCACTCAGATCCACTCCATATCAGCGAACACCGGCAGCCTTGCCGACACCTCGTGGATCTTTTCGGGTGGCGGTCCGTCGCCTTGGGCGGCGATGCCGAGCTGGCAATCCGCATTCGTCGGGGCAGCTCAGACCTCCGTCAACATGGGCGAGCGTGCTGTCCCCGATGTGGTTGCAGTTGCTGATCCATTGCACAGCCCCGTGGCGCTGTATTTCGAGCAACATTGGACGCTGGAAGGCGGAACCAGCGTGGGCTCGCCTGTGTGGGCTGGTATCGCTGCGTTGCTTGGGCAGCAGCTGGCCGATAGCGGCACGACGTTGGCGGCCCGCGTTGCCGCGACGCCAGGCGGCTTCAACAGGCTGCTCTACCGTAGCAACCTGTTCGCCGGTTCCGATCCTGCTTTGCAGCCGCTCGCTGCCGGAACCAGCTTCTCCCAAGGGTTGACTTGCGCGACCTGCAGTGTCGGGCCCGGCTACAACGATGTCGCAGGCCTGGGGTCACCCGACGTTGCAAGTTTGCTTTCGGCGTTTTGAGGGGCAGCTCACGATCCGCTCATGACCACCTATCTTGGCGGAAGGCGCCCAGGTCACGGCAAAGCGTTGTCAGCTGATCGCGTGCCTGTTCTCGGCCAAGAGCAGGCGCCCACCGACGTCGGCTCGCGGGCAGCCTGCCGGATCGGCTTCACGGCTACCCCCAAAAGAGCGATCGCCAGATGGCCAGGGATCGATAACATCGCGCCCGATGCCGCGCCTTCCCCGATCAATGCTCGTCTTTGCCGGAATTGCCACGGCTTCGTTGTTGGCTTGGGTAAGCTTGCACTCCGTCCCCCCGCTGCAAAGCGGAGAGCGATCGTACGAACCGACCAATCGGTCAATTCCAGAGATCCAGGCCGCCTCGTCATCGCCTGTCGGTACGCCGCTGCCGGTGATTCCATCAGCCGTTCCAGCTCCAGCACCATCGGCGTCTTCCGCATTCCCTGCGGCTGGCTTGGCGGCCCGCGTTGATGGCTGGTCACATTCGACGGCGCCCCAGGATGCCATGCGGGCCTACGAGGCCGTCGCAGACTGCCTACGGGCGCGATCACAAGACAGGACACCTCAGGACCAGATCGAAGCCGGTGACGGCGCATTGGAATCGGTCGTCGGCACTGAACGCGTGCAAGCACTTCAGGCAAGGCGTCACCACGCGGCACAGTGGTGCCAGGATCTGCGTTCGGACCAGATCGAATCGCGGCTCGCCTGGCTTTCACGCGCCGCCGCTGCTGGAACGCCGGGCGCTGCCCTCGCCTTCGATTTCGAGGGGCCGGACGGTCAAGGTGCACTTGGCAGCGGATATTCCTCGCTGCCCGCGCCCGAGGCTTGGTACGCGCAGCGAGACGCATACATCGCGCAGGGGTTACAACACTGCGACCGTACGCTGGCCGGCGCTTTGTCGGTGGTAGCAAGAGCTCCTGGCGTATCGATTGACCGGGCGACCGCGTTCTGGTTTGCCAAGCTGCAGTGTGGCGACAGCTCTGACCCATCGCTGCCGCTTTCCGACGATCCGTTGGCTGTAGAGTATCTGCGCCACATGGGCCGGGGCGAGCCGATCGCGCCGTTCAACGGACTGCCGCCGAGCAAGTGAGATTGCCGCGCTGCGGGTCTTCATAACCGACAGTAGTCAGCCAGAAGCGGCTGTTGGCAGACGTCCGGTTCCGGGCCGCCCAGAAACGCAAAGCGCGCGGTGATCCCGACATGCCTCGCTAGGGATGGGGCCAGGTTCGCGTTCAGCGCAGACTTCTCACATCCGGCCCGTGGTGCATCCGTACCTAGAGTCGCCAGCGGCATCGGGCTGAATCGCTGACACTTCATCGAAGTTCGGAGTCGTCATGCCCATCGAGGCTCTCTACAATCTGTCAAAAAAACGGATCGCCGTGGATGCCGCTGCGACCAATGCCTACACCCTTGCAGTGGAGTTGCTCGGCGCCGCGTTCCAGATGGTGTGCAACAACACCATGAGCGAGGGCCAGCAGCGGTGGTTCAAGCACTTCTTCGTCCAGCCAGCGATCACTGACGACAATCGGGCAAGAGTGGCGAACTATTTGCTGGCCACCCTCAAGGGCATCGAGGAGCACGGAATCACGATTTATATCGACCCGTTGATGAACTACGCCCACAAGAAGCCCGCGGTCGACACCATTTCGATCACGCGGGCCTGTTATGCCAGCGCTCCGAAGTGCGTCCGATACTTGATCCACGAGACGTCTCATCTCTACGCGGGTACGACTGACGATGCGGATGCCGGATACGTCAACGACGACGCGCAGTTTCGGGCGCCGGGGCTGACTGGCGACAGGGCCTTGGGAAATGCAGATGGCTTGGCTTGCTTCGCATTGCTGGCTTCGGGCAAGGCACTGGTTTGATCGACGGTCAACGCCGGCCCGTACCCGTCCTCTGCCCATGACCGGTTTCCGGCCGTCCTCCGAGCTGGCAGTTGCCTGTGCGAGACTGATTGCTCATCCGCGGCCACGAAACACACGTCCGATTCACACCACGGGTGCCGTGCGCCCGGAGAGGCTCGCACCATGTCCGCAGCGTTGCGCCAGACCGTCCTGCTGCTGGAGAAGTTCGGCGGCACGGAGGGGTTCGTCGTGTCCGAGGCCCTGATTCCCGAGCCCGGACCTGGCGAGGTGCTGGTGAAGGTCCTGGCTGCAAGTGTCCAGTTTACGGACGTCATGCTGAGAAAGGGCCGCTATCCCGACCTGAAGGAAAAGCCCCCGCTTGTACTCGGCTATGACCTCGTTGGAGAAGTTGTTCGGCTCGGCGCTGACGTCGAATCGCTGCACATTGGCCAGCGCGTAGCCGATTTGACGACCACGGGCTGCTACGCGCAGTTCCGCATCTTGAAGGCGAATCGCGTCACACCAGTCGATCCCTCCCTGGATCCGGGCGAGGCGACCACACTCGTGCTGAGCTGGACGACCGCGTACCAGCTTCTGCATCGCGACGCGAAGGTGAAGTCGGGCAACCGTTTGCTCGTCATCGGGGCTGCCGGCGCTGTGGGGCAAGCCCTGGTCGTGCTAGGTCAACTGGCCGGCTGCAGTGTCTGGGGCACGGCACGGGCGCGGCATGCTGACCTTGTGCGCGAACTCGGGGCGACTTACGTCGACAGCGATCAGGCTGACTACGCAACGCTGGTCGCCGGAGGGTTCGACGCCGTATTCGACGGTATCGGCGAACAAGGATTCTCGCGAGCCTGGCGCGCGGTCGGCCCGCGCGGGCACCTGTCGACATTTGGAATCTCGTCTGCCATCCAGGGCAATATTCCGTTCGCACGCGTCGGCCTCTGGTTTGCGAAGCTGTGGGTGTGGAACCATTTTGCAGGCGATCGTTCGACGAGCTTCTATTCCATCACCACGATGCGCCGAAAGCACCCTGAGTGGTTTCGCGACGACCTGGCCGAATTGCTGACGCTCGCGCAGCGCGGCGCGATTCGGCCGCGCGTCGCCGAGCGCATCGCCTTCGACCGCGTCGCCCAGGCGCATCAGCGCCTGGAGCGCGGCGGCTGCGAGGGCAAGATCGTCCTGGTACCTCACGGCTGATTTCATGGCGGCCTGGCGTACGATTGGCGGCAACTGCCGTGCCTCGATCGGCGGGGGAGACGGACATGAGCTACAGTTTCGGCAACGAGCTCCCTCACGCGCACGGCAACGCCTCACCGCGCCCGCGCACGCACTACCTGGTCGTCATCGACTCGGGCGGATTCATGGTGGCACGCCTGTTTCTCGAGTCGCGCGAGCAGGTCGCCGAGTTCGACGCCAGCACGGAAGAAGTTGCGCAGATGATCATGCACCTTCGGGCCGACAGCAGCGCCAGCGACCCGCAATGGGATCGCGCTCTGGCCGGTCACAGTGCCGCCGAACGGGCGGAGGCGCGAGTCTATGTGTTGGATATTTGACGATGGCTGGCGAGCATGGGAAGGTACGTAGCCGCCAATTGCAGTCCTTCGCCGGTGTCGGCGTTGAGGCCGTCTGCCATGCCCCCGATAGCATTGGCAGTTTTCAATCAAGAAGTGGCCAGAGTGAATCTTCCCTTGCACGTTGGCCCGGGCCGGCAAGTCCACGCTAAGTCGGCAGTTGGAGACACGAAATGAATCGACGCATCGCGCTGTTCGCCGTTGTGGTGGCCGGCGCCTTCCTGGCTGGTTGCGCCAGCGGTCCCAAGTTTTCCGAGATCTCGAACTCGATCGGGCCGATTCCCACCGCCGAAGGAAGAATCTATTTCTTCCGCTCGAGCTCCATGATGGGTGCAGCCATCCAGCCCGACATCCGCCTCAACGGCCAAGTGGTGGGTACGTCGAAGCCAGGCGGCTTCTTCTATGTGGATAGGCTGGCCGGCAGCTACACCGCCGCCACCTCGACCGAGACGGAGAAGACGGTCACCTTCACGCTCGATGTCGGCGAGACCAAGTACCTGCGGACCTCGCCCAGCTTTGGCTTGCTGGTGGGCCACATTGTCGTCGAGATCGAGGACCCACAGAAGGCCAAGGCCGAGATCGAAACCCTCAGCCTGACCGGCGGCACAGCGGCGAACTCGGCAAACGCGTCCCCGACGATCGCAGCTACGGCGACCGCCCCCGCGGCGAATCCGCGGGTGGATGCGACCGGCCGCCCTGCCCACACGCGTCATCTCGACGCAGCGGCGCTGGAGGGACGATCCTGGACCTTCCCCCATCCCCGTGACCCGGTGCGCTATCAGGACGTCCAGATAAGGTTCGCGAACGGCACTGCCACCGCCACCAATGCAAAAAGCGGGAGCTCAGGGCCCTATGCCGTCAAGGAGGATATGGTCTGCATCGACTTCCAGTCGCACGATTGGGGTCACATCTGCTACTACATCTACGAAAGCACTCCCGAGGCCGCCGGCGCACCAATGCCGATGCTGTGGACTGTGTTCACCCACCGAGGCGTGCCGCTCACGATCAACTGAGACGGAGCCGAGCCGCCGTCTCATGTCGGCAAATTGCGGGCTTTCGTCGATGACCGGTTTCAGGCTGTCCACCAAGCTGGCAGCAACTCGGACAGGTGCAAACGCGGATGCGACTCTTTGTGCAGACATGCTAGCGTCGTGCAGAGGCAATAAGGGAGAGAAGATGAGATCCATAGTGCTACGCGCAGGTGCGATGCTGCTCGCCGCGTTCTTGGGAGGCTGCGCATCGCGATACCAGGCTCCGACCATTGATGCGAGCACCGGGCTCTACGATGCCTCCACCGAGGTGGATCCCGGTGGTGTCCTGATGTCAAAGAGCCGCGTAAATCCTACGGATTTCGGCGCGGTTCTGCTGCTGACGAACTCCAACATCTATCCGTCGCATCTTGAGTTCATGGTTCGCGGGTCGCTGAACGACCTCGGCTATAAAAACGTCATCAATGTCGCAGAGTGGAAGGCTTGGGCCTCAGACAGAGGCTTCGTGGTACCTGAAGAGATCAAAGGCGACACGCTGAAAGACTTCTCGGTACGAGTGAAACCACTGCTGATCGTCGACATGCGGCACGCTGGCGGTGGCGAGCGGACATTCACAATGCTTCGCGTGGTCGACGGCAGGACTCTCGAATCGCTGCTGGTCGTTAGCCATCCACGAACGGTGTGGGTCAGCTTCGACAAGGAGGCGATCTACCCAGTTCTGAACGAACTTCGCAAGTGGCACCGCAAGGCAACTCAGCAGCCGGCGTGAAGGGAACATCCATGAAGACCACCCACAACTTCCGCGGGCTGATCGCCGCGGCGGCCTGTCTTGTCGGCTCCCTGGCTCGAGCAGACGACCACAAGTTCCCCGAGTATCAGTCGATGGACGACGCTGGCGTGATGTCGTACGAGGGTTACCAGGACCTGCGAATCGCTCCATTGACGTGGTACGTGGCCTACCAGGGCAACCGGAATACTCCGCCAGACTGGATCGAGGCCGCTTGGAGTGCGCGGGCGGCCCAGATCTGCCAGGCCGCTGCACTCAAGTATTTTGTTGCGCTGCGCTACACGATGGAGGCGCTGACCCCACAGGACGACGTTGCTGATGCGCGCCGCGGCACGTGGGACGGCTGGACCAAGCGAGATGCGGCTGGTTTCATCGCCATCCCGATTTATACGCCCGCAGCCCCAGCGCCAGTGCTCACCGGCCCCTCCAGGCTAGGCGCGATCCGTTGCATCGACAATCCCCAGTCCCTCAAGGACCCACATCGCGCGATTGCGGTCGACCAGGCCTTGCTCGATGCCCGCACTGCGGGGGTTAACGTCCGCTGAAGCCTATGCCGTCATGGTGCGTCTCGCGCGCCCCCTGCAATCAAGGCGCGGGCCCCGTAGGCTGAGCCGGGAGCTGTCGGTGGGCGATGGTTGCTTTCAGGTAGGTTAGGGCGTGTGCCTGCTTGATTCATGAGTTGTTTGTCCGCGAGGTATTTGGTGCATCTTCGTCATTCCTTGGGCCCTCTCTGCGTTAGCTTGGCCGCCGCCCTGGCGGGTTGTGAAACAGGCGAGATCTTTCTGTCCCCGCCATTGCACGTCCATGTCATTGACGCCTCGTCGGCTTTGCCGATTGAGGGCGCGAACATCACAGTCAAGTCGCCTGAAGATCCGGCGGCGCATGAGAATGGAGTTTCAGATGCACAAGGAGTTGTCGATTTGCCAGGATTGAGAGGAAAAGCTAGGACATTCCTATCGATGGATCGCGTTCTCGGCCCTGCTGAGATGACGATCGATGCGGTCGGCTACTGCACGAAGAGAGTGCGCGAATGGCCGAACCGCGATGTATTCAGCGGCGTCGAGCCTGTGAAGCTGATACGCGGCGATTTGCAGTCGTGCACCTCATAGTCTCCAGTTCCAGTCGCCGCGTAGAAATGATGACGGGCGGCCAGAAGCAGGCGGTCGCGACAGGCCGCTTTGTGGCTGTACGCTTGAGCCTGTTGGCTGGCGTCGAGACATCGACGGTCGACTAGCTGCGCCCATGTACGCCCCCGATTCCATCGATCCGCCGCCACGGCGGAGCCGGCCTTGACCCGCCGTCGCTCCTGGTGGCGCTCCTGGTGGCGCTCCGCCTCCGGCATCGGCGCCCTCGCGATGCTGACAGGCTGCATCTCCATCGACGCGCGCGCCTGGCGCGAAGCGCCAGATCGCACCGCGACGACCGCGATCGCCGGGTCGTGGCAGGCGTACGCGTTCTACCGAACGACGGGCGAGCTTCTCGGGCCCGCCAGCATCGCCGAGGCGCTGCAAGTGCCAGCGCGCAGCGCCGACGTGGTGGAGATCGCCCGCACGCCCGATGAAGGATTGTCGTTTACGTTCAAGGTACACGGCGACACGCTGCTCACCCGAACGTACGCCGTCGCGGACGGCCTACAGATGGACGCCACCGGCGCGTTCGTGCTCCCGCCCGCCACTACCTGCGCCGGCGGCGATCTCCAGACCGACTGCTCGCGACGAGCGATCACGCTCTTCGTAAACGCGCAGCGTGAACTCGTGCTGGTCACCGAGGCCAACGCGCTCGGTATGGTCACGATTCTGCCCATGGTTATCCATGCGAAGCACGTCTCCACGTTCGTCAGGAAGACGGGCGATCCGGATGTCGACAACGTGCCGCTAGTGCACTGAACGTCGCGCGTCCGGTGATCAGCGCTGCCGCGTCCTGCGCGTCAGGCCCAGGCCAGTCAATCCTATCGCCATCAGGGTGAGGTTCGCCGCCTCTGGAACGACCAAGACCAAGCTGGTCCCGGAGACGCTGCCGCTGCAGGCAAAGCAAGTGGTCGCACCCGACTCAGCCACCTATCCGGCGCCAGGCCATTTACGCGGAGGGCACATGGCGGCCACAAGCGGGCGCTGATGATCGACCGCTATCGGGTTGGCTGGCGCACTCGCTGCTGCCCCGGCTTTGAAGATCGGGCAGCGCGGGAATTTCAGGCCTGGCCCGGCAGAACTGGTGTCAAATTCGGTTCATGGAACAGATCAGCATTTCCGCAGAGCAGTTGACGCACTGGGCAGACGAGTGCTTGAGCATCAACCATCTGCATACGCTACTGCAACGTGAGCTTGACGGCGGGTCGCCGGCAAGGGCGGCAGACCTTTCGGAGCGGGCAAGGAAGCGCGCGTGGAAGATGGTGAACGAAATGTTCGATGCTGGCGCTTCAAAGCCAGAGGGCTACTGCGAGCCGGCCCCTGGCCCATGAGCCCAGCCCTCTCGTCCTACGAAGGTCTCAGGTCGGCCAATTGCAGACTGTTACGGTGGTCTGCTTTCGAGCTCGTGCCCTCGCAAAACCTGGAGATGAAAACTTGATTGCTTGTCCTCGATGCGAGGGTCATGGCCAAATCCGGGAGATTCAAATCCTGTCGACCGGCAAGCATGTATTCGTCTGCAGTGAATGCGATGCGACCTGGTTCGGGATCGATGACATCGGCAAGCAACCTTGGCGCCAGTTTTTCACGATGCTGAGTGAGCAAGGCATCCCCAGTACACACAACCAGTGGAGACTTTTGCCGGAGATTCCTTTCGAACCCTTAGACCCCACTGTGTTGACTGCGGCCATCGTAGATCTCGAAGGCACGATGATTGATGGGTCCGGCGAGGTTCGCGCGGGCGTGCGTGAGGGACTTTCCGCCATGCGCGGGCGCGGTTGGCCGCTGACTTGCGTGTCGGAACAATCGCGCGAAGTCGCGCTGCATCTGCTCGAAAATCTAGGCTTTGCTGCAGCGTTCGATCACGTTCTCGGAGCCGAGTCCATCGACCGCGACCGTGGCTACAAGATGCTTTTCGGGAAGGCGTGCGCTGCGATGGGCTCGACACCATTCCTGACGCTCGTGCTTGGCGATTCGCTTGATGACTGGAGCGAGGCGCGCACATCTGGGTGTCAAATCGTGTTGGTTGGCAATCCAGCGCCGGAGGTCGCGGCACGGGTTGACGGCGTCATTGCCCGGTTGGACGAACTATTTTCCTGAGTAAGAACCAGGACACCAGCCGCCTCCGGCTGTGACTGCTTTGCGGCGACGCATTCGAGGAGCCGAATGTCGCAGATGGCTCGGCAGCGTTACGATCGACCCGGCCGCCTACTGGCGGCACCCGGCCAGAACCAGGCGTACGAACATGACCGCTTCGGGGTAGGATTTCACGCCTACTGCCGTTGCGCTGTGGCGCGTTCACCTTTCCGCTATGAGGCGATACTTTGGAACCGTCGAAGGTACTTGAGTTGCGACGCCGGTTTGTTCGCCGGGGCAGGCTCGCATGGGGAGTGCCTATGGCCATCTTTTCCGCAGTGGCCCTCTGGCACTCGAGCTCGGCGCCGCCTCTGGATCAAGTTGTTGTCGCAATAGTCACGAATGGCCCGGAGTCGGGGTTGGGCAAGGCAGTGCTGTTTTTCGCGGCGTTGACTTCGATATGCTCGTTCTTTGCAGGACAGCTGTTTGGAGAGGGAATGTGGTGGTACGCGCGGGATCAAGTGATCGCAGCGGCGGAGCGCCATGAAAAAGCCGTGGGTGTGCCGGTGGTGGATCCTGAAGTGGAGTGATGTTCTAGAGGTTTCGGTCGATGCAGCCAGCGGACACGATGCAACCCGTCAACGTCGCAGGACGCTGAGCCACGAGCACCACTCGTTCTCTATGGCGTGCAGGCTTCGACACCCCTTGCTGACAGCCGCCCCCCTGTCGCATCGCAGCTTACGGCCGAGGTTGTGTGAAAACTCGCTGCTAGGGCTCGACCGCGAAAGAACGACGCGTCAGAACGGCGATGGTTGCGTTTTCTCGACCTCGCCAAGGGTGAGAAGACCCCCGAAATTGCTTTGCGAATTAGTTTTCACACAGCCTCGGCCATGAGCGGTCCTTCGCGAACGTCGCCTTTGGGGTAGGCTACCCGTCATGAGAGACCCCGCCCGAATCGACGACGTTCTTGCTGCAGTGCGCGCCGCATGGGCGGAATCACCCGACCTTCGCCTTGGACAGTTGATCGTGAACGCTGTCCGGCCCACGAACCCTTGCCCGGAAGTCTTCTACACCGAGGACGATGCGCTTGTTCAAAGGTTGAAGAGCTTTCAGGAACTGATGCAGGCGGCCAAGGCGGCGGGAACCGCCGGCGACCGACGCTGACGGTCGGGAGTGACGGCCTCCACGCGATCGACTCCAGGTCTACAGTTGCCCCAACATGAAGAACCCGCCCGAGAGTGTCATAAGCAAGCCGGCGCCCATGAAGGCTTGGCCAGCTGGTCGGGTCGTGGCAGCAGTGCTTACCTTGCTCTGGCTGTTGATGGCCCTGGAGGGGGTGTCCTTGATCGGGGGGATTCGTGACCAACATGTGCCTGGCTATCCGAGTGAAGGACAACTTCGATCCATGGTCTTCATGCCGCTTGGCGGGTCGGCAGTCAGCGCCGCAGCACTGGTCTTCT
>Ga0302310_10003092_pt1 | contig 13120 bp, 11 predicted proteins | sample III_Palsa_N1_2_FD_200451 | JGI IMG/M metagenome (GOLD analysis project Ga0302310, IMG submission 200451) | Peat permafrost microbial communities from Stordalen Mire near Abisko, Sweden - III_Palsa_N1_2 | ecosystem: Environmental > Terrestrial > Soil > Palsa > Peat permafrost | place: Sweden... | reverse complement strand
TTCCACCTGGCATACTGGGACGAGAGTTTCGGTCGGTTGGAAGTACGCTCGAAGCGAACAAAGAAAACCGAAAAGCCAATATCATAAAAGGATGCTTTGGTATTTCCATTCGCCTCCGCAGCGACAGTTCTGCGCTGAAGAGGGGTGCTCCTTTCATCGTTCGGTGGACGTTAGAAACGGAACTATTGCATCGGCTAGACGAGCTGGCGCGGAAAACTGAGGGGCGTGGCCGGTTGCAAGCGATACCACCGAGGCTCCAGGCGCCCGGGCCTGCATAACGCGTTGCACAGGCAGGATCAGGGACCGGTCGTTCAGAGCTTCAACATAGAGTCGCGGGATTCGGCCATAGCGCTCGGCCGTGGCGGGTGTGGTGACGGCACGCCCACCTTCTCCTTGAGGCGTCAGCATCGCCGCTGCGGCGGCGGCATCGCTTGCCGAACAATCCTGCAGGAAAATCGCGGCTGCCGCCTCGGCCGGAACGCGCGATACCCTGCGATCGGCTGACCATTCGAGGTAGGGCCAGATACCGGAAGCTTCCGGATGATCTCGCCGTACCAATGTAACGAGCTCTTCGAAACTCGTTCCGTCCGGCAACATCATTCCGACGACATAGACCAAACGCGACGTCCATTCGGGCCATCGCTCGGCGAAGGCGGTTATCAGCAGACCACCCCCGGAATGGCCGACCAGACTGACGGGCTGCTTCAGGGCACGGACTACGCCGTAGACGTGCTGCAGGCAGGACTCGAACGTGACTCCGGCCGGGTCCGAGCCATCGGCACCGTTTCCCGGCAGATCCACCGCATGGCCGACCAAACCGGCCGCTTCAAGATAAGGCGTGAAGCGCGCCCAAACCCAGGATCCCTGCCAGGCACCGTGGATCAGAACAACGGGATCAAATTCAGACATGTTGCACCGGCAATGACGCGCAGCGAGGCCCGCTTTATTTGTAGGTCCGCCGATACATCTCCCGAAGATGGCCTTCAACCGTCGTTGGAGCATATTTCGGAGCGCCACCATCCTCCAGGCAGGACGGCAGGCATTCGACCTGCTGGTCCGGATTGCCGGAAAAGAAAAAAGGCACGGAGTAACGCTCGCGGCCGGAAGCATTGACCACCCGGTGCACGGTTGAACGAAAACGGTCGTTAGTCCAGCGCGCGATCAGGTCACCGAGGTTGACGACGAAGGTGCCTGGAATCGGGGTCGCATGAATCCACTCGTCTCTGGCCTTGCCCTGAACCTGCAGCCCGCCGGCGTCATCCTGCAACAGCAGCGTCACGCCGCCGAAATCGCTGTGCGCACCGGCGCCCTTCTCGCCCGGCGCGGCATTGGCAGGTTGCGGTGGATAATGCAGGAGGCGCAACGTTGCATGCGGATTGGTACAATAGGCAGCGAAATAATCTTCATCAAGATCGAGCGCCAGCGCCAATCCGCTCATCAACTGCCGGCTCAGAACGACCATGGCGTTGAAATAGGCTTCGGTCACCGGTCGAAAGTTAGACATCCCGGCCGGCCAGAGATTGGGGCCGTGGTTGAAACGCCGCGCCACGACTCTGGGGTCATCGAGCGAGAGCTCAGGCCCGATGTAGAAGCTTTCCTTGAGGTCGGCCGGCGCCCCCGCCTCCAGCGTTTGCGCCCGCATCGGCTCAAAACCGCGCGCACAAAAGGAGAGGCTCTTATCGACGGCACTCTTGGTCGATGCGGGACTGTCGAAGAACCGTCGCGTCTCTTCGAAAAGCGCCGCAATGAGAGGCGCAGGCACGCCGTGGTTCGCGATGTAAAAGAAGCCATTGTCGAGGCAGGCTGCCCGAAGGCGCTCGGCCACAGCTTTCCGGTCGGTCAGTGAATCCGATGAAAGGCCCCCGATGTCGATGACCGGCAGGGCGGAATTCGCGACATGGATGGCTTCAAGGCTGAATGTCATGGCGGCCTCAATTAAAGCGTAGAGCCACGGTCCAAGGCGACGTGTCGGTATCTCGATATCGAGATACCGACACGGGAGTTAGGCTTCGCGGCCTAGACCTGGATGCAGCCTATTTGGGAATGCTGCCATCGATACCCTCGACATACCAGTTCATCGAGTTGAACGCAGCTTCCGATATCGTCGCATTGGCGGCAACCATTTCCTTTCCGGTATTGTCCTTGATCGGTCCACCAAAGGGATTCAGCGTCCCGGCGATCAATGCGGCTTTCTTCTCTTCGAAAACCTTGACGGCGGCTGGCGGGATCGCGGAATTAAGCGGAGCCATCACCACCATTCCCTCTTTCAAACCCCAGCGCGTATGCCGCTCGCCGGTCCAGGTACCGTCCAGCACCTTTTGCGTCTCGGCGATATAGTAGCCGGTCCAGTCTTCCGTCGTGCCTGAGAGCTGCGCCTTGGTGCCGAACTTCGACATATCGGCGTCGATGCTGAAGGCGTAAGTACCCTTTTCCTGAGCCGCCTGGATCGATGCCGGCGAGTCCGTGTTCTGCGCCACGTTGTCTGCACCTTCGGCAATCAGCGTATCCGCGGCCTGACGTTCCTTGCCTGGGTCATACCAGGTGTTGACCCAGATAGCCTTGGTCTTGACCTTCGGATTGACGGCCTGCGCGCCAAGGGTCATCGAGTCGACATTGCGAACCACGCTCGGGATCGGAAACGATCCGATGAAGCCAAGCGTATTCGATTTCGTCATCTGGCCGGCAAGCGTGCCGATCAGATAGAAGCCTTCCTCGAAGCGCGGTTCGTAAACCACAATGTTCTTCGCCGTCTTGAAGCCGTTGACGTGCTCGAACTTGACGTCAGGAAACAACTTGGCGACCTTCTGCAGCGGCTCCATGTAGCCGAACGAGGTCGCGAAGATCAGCTTGTAGCCGTCGGACGCAAGCTGACGAAACACGCGCTCGGAATCGGCGGTCTCGGGGACATTTTCCACGAAGGTGGTCTTGATCTTGTCGCCCATCGCTTTTTCGAGACCCAGCCGGCCCATATCGTGCTGCTGCGTCCAGCCGCCGTCGCCGCGCGGTCCCAAATAGACGAACGCGACCTTGAGAGGCTCGGCGGCGAATGCCGCTGCCGGCACGCTCACGGCCATGGCGGTCGCGAGGCACATAGGTACCAATTTCGAAATCTTCGTTCGCTGCATGATGCTTACCCTTGTTTGGAGCTTGAACTGGTTACGAAAACCGGACCGCGAGGCCCCTTGTCACGCGGCCGAATGGAAGCTGTGGCCGAGAGAGGCCGGTTGATTCAGCAAAATGGTCTTGGGATCGCGACAGATAATGACCAGCACGACCACCGTGGCGGCATAAGGCAACATCGACAGAAACTCTGTCGGAATCGGCAGACCGAACCCTTGCGCAAAAAGCTGGAATTGGGTGACACCGCCGAACAGATAAGCGCCGATGACAACGCGCGTCGGCTTCCAAGTACCGAACACAACCAGCGCCAGCGCGATCCAACCCTTGCCGGCCGACATGCCCTCGACCCACATCGGCGTCTGCACCAGCGAGAGATAAGCGCCGGCGATGCCTGCGGTCGCACCACCGAACATCACGGCCAGATAGCGGGTCGTTAAAACAGGCTTGCCGATCGCGTGGGCCACTCCGGGCGATTCCCCGATCGCCCGGAGCGTCAGGCCCATGCGTGACTTGGTCAGGAACCAGAGCACCCCGAGGTACAGCGCGATCGAGAGATAGACCATGATGTCGTAGTGAAACAGAAGGTCACCGATGACCGGAATAGCGGTCAGCCCGGGGATGGTGATCGCCGGCAACCGGTTGACCGGTAAGCCGGCATAATTGTAACCGACGAAGGCCGACAAGCCGATGCCAAACAAGGTCAGCGCAAGACCGGTCGCCACCTGATTGGTTTGCAGGTTAAGCGTAAGGAAGCCGAACACCAGCGACAATGCTACACCCGCGGCTGCCGCCGCCAGGAAACCGACTGCGTCGCTGCCGGTCGCGTATGTCGCGGCAAAGCCGGACACCGCACCAATCAGCATCATGCCTTCAATGCCGAGATTGAGGACACCGGATCTTTCGACGACGGTTTCGCCGAGCGCGGCGTAGATCAACGGCGTGGCCGCGACCACGGTTGAAGCAATCATCGGGACAAGAGGATTCATGCTGCGCTCTCCACTGGGGCCGGCGGCTTCACGGGGATACTCTCGGCCCGGGGGACCCGTTTCAGCCGGAACGTGATGAACAAATCCGCCGCCAGCAGGTAGAACAGCAGCAACCCCTGGAACAATCCGGTGATCGCGGAGGGCAAGCCCATCCCCATCTGCGCCGACTCGCCGCCGAGATAGAGCAACGACATCAACAGCGCACCGAACACGACGCCGATCGGATGTAGCCGCCCGATCCAGGCAACGATGATGGCAGCAAAACCATAGCCGGGCGAAATCTGCTGCTGCAGTCGTCCGATCGGCCCGGCGACCTCGCAGATGCCGGCAAGCCCGGCGGTCGCGCCGCACAGCATCAGCGCAATCCAGATATTTCGCTTTTCGGAAAAGCCCGCATAGGCCGCAGCCGCGGGTGCGAGACCCGCGACCTGCATGCGAAATCCGGCAAAGGTTTTCTGAGAGAAGATCCAGGCGACCACCGCCAACCCCAGGGCGTAGATGATGCCCCAGGTCACGCGCGTTCCGTTGATCAGGACCGACATGGTTTCGGCATCGCCGAAGCCCTGAGACTGTGGGTAGTTTTGTCCCTGGGGATCACGCCATGGTCCGTGCACCAGCCATGACAGCAATAGCTGGGCGATATAGACCAGCATCAGCGTGACGAGAATTTCGTTGGTGTTGAAGCGGGTTCGAAGGAAAGCCGGAATCGCGGCCCAGGCCATCCCGCCGAGAACGCCCGCCAACAACATCAGCGGCATCGCAAAGCTGGAATCGCTTTCCCCGAACCACAGCGCCACGCCGCCGCCGGCGATCGCCCCCATCGTAAGCTGTCCCTCGGCACCGATGTTCCAGACGTTGGCCCGGAAGCCCAACGCCAGACCCAATCCGCAGAGCAGCAGCGGCGTGGTCTTCAAGAACAATTCGCCAATGCCGTAGGTCGTCGACAGCGGCTTGATAAAGAACAGATAGAAAGCCTCTACCGGATCCTTGCCGAGCGCACGGAACAGCAGAAATCCCGTTATCAGCATGCCGAGCGCCGCCAGCACGGGCGACACAAAACCCATCACGGAAGAAGGCGTCGCGCGCCGCTCAAGCCTGAGCATCAGCAGTCTCCAGTTGCGGGTTTGCGGAAGCAGCGCCGTCGGTTGCCTTTTCGCCGAATTTGCCGCTCATCCACGTTCCGATTTGTTCGATCGAGGTCTCGGCCGGCTTCACTGACGGTGAAAGCCGCCCCTCGGCGATCACCGAGAGCCGGTCGCTGATCGTGAAGAGTTCGTCAAGCTCCTCCGAGATCACCAGGATCGCCACGCCCTGATCGCGCAGATCGATCAGCGCCTGCCGGATCAACTGCGCGGCGCCCACGTCCACGCCCCAGGTCGGCTGAGCCACGATCATCATCTTGGGCTGCAACATCGTCTCTCTTCCGACGATAAACTTCTGCAGGTTGCCGCCCGACAGGCTGGACGCCACGGACTGATCGCCGCCGCATTTGACCTTGAAGCGCTCGATCACGTCCTTTGAAAAGGTCTTCATAACGGACGGATGGATAAGCCCGTTCTGCACCATGCCTTTTCGCGCGCCCGTCAGCAGCGCGTTGTAGGCCAGACTCATCGGCGGCACCGCACCGCGACCAAGCCGTTCTTCCGGAACGAAAGTCAGCCCGAGCGCGCGGCGCTGCGCCGGATTGAGATTACCTACCGGCTGCCCGAACAGCTTGATCATCGAACCCGTGCTCAAGCGCTCACCCGATAGCGCCGTCATCAATTCCTTCTGGCCGTTGCCGGAAACGCCGGCGATACCGAGGATTTCGCCGCTTCGCACCGTCAGACTGATATCCTTGAGCGACGTTCCGAACGGGTCCGGGGAGGCCAGCGACAATTTCTCGACGTCGAGCCGCACCTCTTTGGCTTCGCGTGGCGTGAGATGGCACTCCGCCAATTCTCCACCGATCATCAGCCGGGCCAGGCTTTCATTGGTTTCGTTGCGGGGAATTGCTCCACCGCTGACGCGACCGCCGCGCAAAACGGTCGCGGTGTCGCAGAGCGCGCGGATTTCGTCGAGCTTATGGCTGATGTAGAGGATGCTGCATCCCTCCGACGCGAGCCGACGAAGTGTCTTGAACAAGATCAAGACCGCCTGCGGCGTCAGCACGGAGGTAGGCTCGTCCATGATCAGAAGCTTCGGCTCCTGAAGCAGGCAACGCACGATCTCGACGCGCTGCCGCTCGCCGACGGACATGCTGTGAACAAGGCGATACGGATCGATGGGAAGACCGTATTTCTGCGATACTTCGGTTATCTGTGCCGCCAGTTGCGCAGTCGGGACATGGTCGTCGAGCGCCAGAGCGATGTTTTCCCAGACCGTCAGGGTCTCGAACAAGGAGAAATGCTGAAACACCATGCCGATGCCCATCCGTCGCGCCTGCGACGGGGCCGTGATGGTTTCGTATTGCCCGTTCCACATGATGGTCCCGGCGTCCGGCTTGGTGACGCCGTAAATCATCTTCATCAGCGTGCTTTTGCCGGCACCATTCTCACCCAGCACCGCATGAATCTCACCGGGCCTGATGCTCAGCGAGACGTCATCATTGGCCACCACGCTCGGATACCGCTTGGTAATGCCGGTAAGCACTAACCGCGGCTTGAGGTCTGCAAATCCAGACTGGTCCATTTTTAGTTAGCCTTGGCTACAGATATGGCAGCGGGAGCCGCCTTCGTCTGCTTCCCAAGCAATCCGCGCGCCAAGCGGGCGACACCTGCTGAATTCCGAGATTAAATCTGATTTCGGCATCGATCTGGGAGCTCAAATCGATACTTCGTGGGGTGGATTCATATTTTGGCGAGGCCAAGATGCCTTCAAAGCGAAAACCCTCCGGCCGGGATCGATCCGCCGAGCTCTCGCGGCGGCTTGGACCCATGGCCATCCCGCGGGACCTCGGCCGTGTTGAGAGCGCCGAGCATGCAGTTGGCACTCTCCTTGCTCCGGGCTTTCGGACTCCCAAAGAATTCGAAGAGGCGGAGTGCAAGGGGCCGAACGGTATCAATGAGGACCTGGATTCGCGATCCGATCGCAATGCTCTCAACAGGAGGCAAGCGGGGCCTTGTCGTCGAGGATGGCAAGATCATCGAATTGGTCGAACAGAAAGGCCCCGCGTCAACTTGCGACGAGATATTCGACGCGCGGCGACACGTGATCATTCCAGGCCTGGTCAACGCCCATCATCATTTCTTCCAGACGCTGACGCGGGCTCATCCGCAGGCCATCAACAAGCAGCTTTTTCCGTGGCTAAAGCAGCTTTATCCGATCTGGGGCGCCCATCTCGATCGCGATTGCTTTCGTCTTGCCGTACGCGTCGCGCTGACCGAATTGCTGATGTCCGGCTGTACCACCGCATCCGACCATCTGTTTGTCTTTCCGGAAGATATGGCCGACGCGGTCGATATCGAGGCCGAGGAGGCTTCAAAACTCGGGATGCGCATGACGCTGACGCGCGGCGCCGTCAATCTCGGCTTTGCGGATGGCGGAATTGCCGACGAACGACTGATGCAGGATTACGACGCCATTATATTGGATTGCGAGCGCGTGCTGAGGAAATATCACGACCCGGCCGAAGGCTCTTTCCTGCGCGTCGCGCTGGCGCCGTGCGCTCCTTTCAATGTCACCAGGCAGTTGATGATTGATACGGCCGCTCTCGCCGAACAGCACGATTGCCTGCTTCATACCCATCTTGGTGAAACCAGGGATGAGGACGCTTACTGTCTTGAACACTTTGGCTGCCGACCACTCGACTATCTCGAACAAGTCGGCTGGATGAACCAACGTGTATGGCTGGCGCATGGCATCCATTTCGACGATGCCGAGATCGCGCGTCTCGGCAGGCACAAGATGGGCATCTGCCACTGTCCTACCTCGAACATGATGCTGTCGTCGGGAATCTGCCGAACCAGGGATTTGGAGACGGCCGGGGTAACGATCGGCCTCGGCGTAGATGGCTCCGCCTCGAACGACAGTTCGAACCTGATGGAGTCGGTCCGCCACGCCTTGCTGATGGGGCGTCTGGCCTATGATGCTCCCTCGATTACCCATCTGGATGCATTCAGGTGGGCAACGGAGGGGTCGGCAAAGTGTCTCGGACGCCGCGATATCGGCAGGCTGGAAGTCGGGCAGCAGGCAGATCTGGCTTGTTTCACGTTGGAAGAACTACGTTTTTCCGGCGCCGGCGATCCAATTGCGGCTCTTGTGCTGTGCGGCGCGCATCAAGCCGATCGGGTGATGGTCGGCGGCCAATGGCGCCTTACCGACCGAGCGCCCGTCGGCCTGGATTTGGCCAGACTGCGCCATGAGCACGGCCAGGCGGCGCTGAAGTTCGCGGTCAACGCCTGATCTGAGGGAGCCCTCGGAGCGACGGACCGGTATGCAATTGCCCACTTATCGCGTTTTTCTGCCTAGTTGTTAATCATGCGGGGGCTCGGCAGCACCAGACCAACCTTCGTACTTTCATCGAGGTTTTGCCGGATCAGAACAGGAACCCTTCCCCGGCAAACTATCCGCGAACAGGTACCCACTTCGCTCGAAAACGCTCTGGTCTAGCGAAGCTCGAATTGATCCTTTGAGGGCACACCGTGGGCGATCCGGCGGATGCTCGATTCTGAAATTGAGCTTGGCTCAGACGGCGCAACGTTTGCATCGTCGCCGCGGCGGCAAAGATATCGGACATGAAATGGCGGAAGACGCGCTCGTCGTCACCCAGCACTTTGACTCCCACCGAGTGAGTATCGACGCCGGTTTTGCCTGCAACCTTGCTTGTTTTCGGCATCCCTCGATCAGTCTCGTCAATTCAGATGGCTTGCGAGATCGCTTGTCCACGAAGCCGCGCTCGATCCCGAATTAGCCCGAGCGGCCGGAACTGGTTTCCCGAACGCTCCTGTTCTCCATGATTTGACGGAAGTCGGCCAGTATCTGCGCTGGCCCGGCCCTCGGCGCCATGTTAGGCGATCCTGATGGGGTTGGTTTGCGTCGGCGGGGAATGATGATCGAGGCTGTGATCTGGGATTTTGGCGGCGTGCTGACGACGTCGCCGTTCGAGGCTTTTGCGCGGTTCGAGAGCGAACGCGGCCTGCCCGCCGATATCATCCGGCGCACCAATGCGGCGAACCATTGGGAGAACGCCTGGGCGAAGTTCGAGCGCGCCGAGGTCGACATCGAAACCTTCGATCGCTTGTTCGCGGCCGAGTCGCTGGCGCTGGGCGCCGAGGTTCGCGGCAAGGACGTGTTGCCGCTGCTATCAGGGGATTTGCGGCCGGAGATGGTCGAGGCATTGCGGCGCGTCAAGGCCAAATTCAAGACCGGCTGCATCACCAACAACCTTCCGGCCAACAGCATCGGCAGCCAGGGCGGCCGGTCGCTCTATGTCGCCGAAGTGATGGCGCTGTTCGATCATGTGATCGAATCCGCCAAGATCGGCCTGCGCAAACCCGATCCGCGCATCTACGGCATGATGATCGAGGCATTGGCGGTCGACCCCAAACGCTGCGTCTATCTCGACGACCTCGGCGTCAACCTGAAGCCCGCGCGCGAGATGGGCATGACCACCATCAAGGTGCTCGACGCGCCGCAAGCGATCCGCGAACTCGAGGCGGCGACGGGGCTTTCTCTTCGCTGACGCGCAAAGATCGATGGTGAGCCGCGATGCGCCGCACAGCCAGCTACATCCTGATCGCGATCGCGCTGGCGATCGTCGCGGTGATGACGCCGGTGCTGCTCAATTTTTCGAGCCTGTATCCGCGGGTCTACGATGACCGGCGTTTTCCGGCGCTGAGCCGGTACGCCCTGGAGCGAACGCCCGACATCGCGCTGGTCGGCAGTTCGATGACCTTTCGAATCTATGAAGGGTATTTCAGAACACGCCTGCGCAATGTCTCGATATCGGGCGGGTCGCCGTTGACCGGGCTTGCGATACTCGCGAGCTATCCCTCGGTCCCGCATGTCGTGCTGGTCGAAACCAACATCATGTCCCGGGCGGCGGAATCAGAGCTGATCGAAAAATTCGGCAAGAATGACGCCGCTTCTTTTCAGTGGTTCCGGCCTTATCGGGCGGTGATTTCTTACGTCTATTATTGGCTCAAATATAAATCCGAAAATGTTGCCGCGCTTCGAAATTCCGCCCCCGCGACCTACGACATCTCGACTTCCGTGGAGCAGGCGGCGGCGGAATATGCCCGCTCGAATTTCGACAGCGCAATGGCGGACAACACCCAAACGATGCTGCGCCTGGTGTCGACCTTGCAAGCGCGCGGATGCAAGGTTTACTTTTATGAGCTGCCCTACCCGGGAAATCTCGGTAACTCGCATTTCGCCGTAACCGCGCGAACCCTGGTGCACCGCGCGTTTCCAAACCCGGAACAGTGGCCGCAACTGGATTATCCCGTGCCAAGCCTGCGCTGGGTCGACGCCGCCCACATGGATGAACGCTCCGCGGCCATCGTGGCGCAGCAAATGGATGTCGTTCTGGACAAGCTTGGCCGCGGGATCGACTGACGGCGCCTCCCAAGACATCGCGGCAGCCATCCCCCACTCACTTTACACGGCGATTAATCTTGGCGTTGGAACATCGCAGCAGCTTTGCCGTTTGCCCTTGTCAGGCTCTCAAAGGAAGTTCCACACATGAAACTCACCGCAATCACCGTGGCAATGGCTTTCCTGGTATCCGGCCCGTTAGCGTTCGCTCAAAGCAGCCCAGGAGGTCCCGGGACGCCGCGGCCGGCCGCGACTTCGGCAAGTTCGAAAGGCTCCTCCGATACGACAGGAATGGCTCCAAACAAGAGCGGCAGCGGCACGTCGACATCAGGCGGAAGCGACGCCAATGGAGACCAGGGCCGAGACACGATGCCGAGCAGCAACAAATCCGTGATGCCGCTTGATAGGCAGCACAAGCCCGAAAATAAGTGAAGCGTGTGCCGCGAGAGAACGGCAGCGCGAGACCTCACGCATAAACGGAGGGTTGGCCATGGCTGAAAAATTTGACCCCGCGCCCCACGACCGGCATGCGGCGGATCCGGCGAAGGCCGCGGCAGAAGACAAAAAGACGCATGACAGGCTGCTGTCGGGTCTCGTTGGGTCTTTTCCCGCTTCGGACCCGCCGAGCGCGAGCCAGCCGGGCTCTTCAAGGCATGACACCGCGCAAACCGGTAACTCGTTGTGGGCAAGGATCAGCGGAATTTTTCGATAGTCCCAGGGCAATCTCCAGGACAACCTCCAAGGCAACCTGAAGTTCGACGCTATCGAGTATTCCGCGGGCCTCCAGCGGCGACGATCACGGCGATGATGACGAGGCCGGTCACGAGCAGCCGCACGCCGGCGCTGACTCCGAAGGTGTTGAGCATGGTCAGCAACATCACCAGGAACAGCGAGGCGCCCCAGACCCCCGTGACGTTGGCCTTGCCGCCCGCAACCGAGGTGCCCCCGATCACCACGACCGCGATCGAGGTGAGCAGATATTCGTTGCCGATATCGAGCGAGGAGCCGCGGAAGTAGCCGGCCAGCAAGGCGCCGCACAGTCCGCCCAGGCCGCCGCTCAGCGCATAGGTCATCAAGCGCACGCGTTCGACCGGGATGCCGGCGAGGCGCGCGGCCCGCGCGTTTTGCCCGATCGCGGCGACCGAGCGCCCGAACGCCGTACGGTGCAGAACGAGCCCGATCAGCACGCTGAATGCTACCGCCGCGATGGCCAGCAGCGAGATGCCGCCGACCTGATCGCTGGTCGCGGCCGCGAAGCCCGGCGGCGGCTTCACCTGGAGTCCGCGGCCGTAGCTGATGCCGATCGACTGGATGACAAAGCTCGCCGACAGAGTGGCGATGATCGGCGGAATGCGCAAAAGCCGGATCAAGAGATAATTGGCGAGGCCAATCCCCACTCCGGACGCGATCGCCGCCGCCAGCCCTGCGGCGATCATGCTGTCGTCGCCGCCCATCACCTTCATCGCGACCGCACTGGCCAGCCCGATATTGGCCGGGAGCGACAGGTCCACATTGCCCGGCCCAAGGGTCACGACGAACATTTGCGCAATGCCGACGATCGCTGAGAAGGCGGCAAGCGCGATGGTCGCCGACACCATGCCACCGGCGCCGTAGCCGCCGGTGTAGGTAATCGCCGCGATCCACACCGACACGGCCCCGACAAAGGACCACAGCCAGGGCTGCGAAAACACAGGCTGGACGAGAAGCTTGATCCGGCTTCCGGTCATGCGGAAACTCCGGCGCGGTTGATCAGGGTGCGGGCCGCCAGCACGACGATCAGGATTGCGCCCTGCCCGGCGACCTGCCAGTCGGGCGAGATATGCATGAAGTTCAACAAGGATCCCGCAAGCGTCAGGGTCAGCGCCCCGATCACCGCCCCGATCGGCGACACCCGCCCGCCAACGAATTCGCCGCCACCGAGGATCACGCCTGCGATCGAGAGCAGCGTGTAACCGTTGGCCAGATTGGCATCGGCCGAGGTGGTCAACCCGATCAGCGCCATGCCGGCCAGAACGCCACAGAAGCCCGCGAGCCCAAACATGATCATCTTGCCGCGCAACAGCGACCATCCGGCACGCGACACCGCCACGGGATTGCCGCCGGCGCCGCGCAATATCACGCCATAGGAAGTTCGCATCAGCCCGACATAGGCCACGATCCCGATGACGAGAGCGGCCACGATCGGGAACGGTACCCAGGGCGTCTTCACGGCCATCAGGCCATGAAGCCAATCGGGCGCATGGCCGCCAGGTTTCGGCAAGACCAAGATGGCGAGGCCTTGCCAGACAAAGAACATGCCGAGCGTCACCACGATGGACGGCAGGTTACGCAGATGGATCAGCGCGCCGACCAACATATAGGCCAACACCAGTCCGACAAGGATCAGCACGCCAATGACGGGCTCGTCGCGCAGCCAGGTCGCCGTGACGCAGCCGACCAGGCCGACGAAGCTGCCAATCGACAGATCGAGGTCGTTGACCGCCATCACCATCATCTGG
>Ga0302310_10003086_pt1 | contig 13129 bp, 10 predicted proteins | sample III_Palsa_N1_2_FD_200451 | JGI IMG/M metagenome (GOLD analysis project Ga0302310, IMG submission 200451) | Peat permafrost microbial communities from Stordalen Mire near Abisko, Sweden - III_Palsa_N1_2 | ecosystem: Environmental > Terrestrial > Soil > Palsa > Peat permafrost | place: Sweden... | reverse complement strand
AAAACTTCGCGCTCGCGTCCGCGCTCGGCGACGAGCAGCATGCGCTCCTGCGATTCGCTGAGCATGATTTCGTAGGGGGTCATGCCGGTTTCGCGCTGCGGCACGCGCGCGAGATCAATTTCGATTCCGGCGTCGCCGCGCGAAGCCATCTCCGAGCTCGAACTGGTGAGTCCGGCCGCGCCCATATCCTGAATGGCGACCACGGCGCCCGTGCGCATGGCCTCGAGGCAGGCTTCGAGCAGCAGCTTTTCCATGAAGGGATCGCCGACCTGCACGTTGGGACGCTTCTGCTGCGATTCCTCGCTGAATTCGGCGGAGGCCAGAAGCGAAGCGCCGTGGATGCCGTCGCGGCCGGTTTTCGCGCCGGCATAAATCACGGGATTTCCGGCGCCGCGGGCGCGCGCGAAAAAGAGTTCCTCGCGGCGCGCGATGCCGAGCGCGAGCGCGTTGACCAGCGGATTATTCGAGTAGCAGGGCTCGAAAACGACTTCGCCGCCGACGGTGGGAACGCCGAAACAATTTCCGTAGAAGCCGATGCCGCGAATCACGCCGTCAAGAATGTGGCGGTTGCGCGCGATTTCTTCGGGCGTGGCGTTTCCGGCGGCGGGTCCCGGCGCGATGGGACCGAAGCGCAGCGAATCGAGCACGGCGATGGGCCGCGCGCCCATGGTGAAAATGTCGCGCAGGATTCCGCCAACGCCGGTGGCCGCGCCTTGAAAGGGTTCGACGAAGCTCGGATGATTGTGCGACTCGATTTTGAAGACGGCGCAGAGGCCGTCGCCGATGTCCACGACTCCGGCATTTTCGCCGGGGCCTTGCACCACACGCTTGCCCTGCGTGGGAAGGCGCTTCAGGTGCACGCGGCTCGATTTATAGGAGCAGTGCTCGCTCCACATCACGCTGAAAATTCCGAGCTCGGTGAAATTCGGGTCGCGGCGGAGGATTTTTTGGATGCGCGCGTATTCCTCGGGCGTGAGGCCGTGCTCGGCGGCGATTTGTGGAGTGACTTTGATGTCGGTATCAATCATCTTCGGGCATTTTCTGGTATTTTCCGGCGCGATCGCCGTTGTGCGGGCGAAAAAGCTGCGTTTACTGACCCCCCTAATTTGTTGCGATTAGAACGTGTCGCGGTCCTTTGTTTTCAGTGATTTACGGTGATTTCTAATCCATGTTGTTGCGATTAGAAACGCCCTTTTTTCGGGCTTCCTCTCGTTTCCTTGCGCGGCCTTTGTGCTGCGATGCGGCGCGGCGCGAACGGATTGTCCCAGTAAATTGAAATGGGGGCAAGGGGCTGGAGGCTGTGGAATTCGGCGCGGCGAAAAGCGATTAGAGTTTGCACGCGCGCTAAGCGGGAACGCGCTCGGCGGAGTGTGCGCCCTGCGCTTTGCTCTGCGAACGCGTGAGGCTTTCGACCATGGAGCGCAAAACCACGAGACCGTTGTCGGAGCCGAGGGCGGATTCGGCGGCGCGTTCGGGATGCGGCATCAGGCCGACGACGTTGCGTTCGCGATTGCACAGGCCGGCGATGGCGCCCAGCGCGCCGTTCGGATTCGCTTCGAAATCGTCGGGGCCGGCGGGACGGCCGTCGGGATGCACGTAGCGGAAAACGATCTGCCGGTTGCGCTCGAGTTCGGCGAGCGCCGCGGGTTCGCAGAAATAATTTCCTTCCATGTGCGCGATGGGCATTTCGAGAATTTGGCCGGGGCGCGCGGCGCAAGTGAAGGGCGTGTCGGTGTGTTCCACGCGCACGTGCACCTGGCGGCAGAGAAAACGGAGGCGCTGGTTGCGCAGCATGGCGCCGGGAAGAAGTCCGGCTTCGAGCAGAATTTGGAATCCGTTGCAGATGCCGAGAACGAGTCCGCCGGAGCGCGCGAAGCGGCCGACCGCTTTCATTACCGGGGAAAATCGGGCGATGGCGCCGGTGCGCAGATAATCGCCGAAGGCAAAGCCGCCGGGCACGATAATGGCGTCGAAGCCGGAGACTTCTTCGGATTGGTGCCAGATGAGCTCGACGGGCTGGTGCAGGATGGAGCCGACGGCGTAGAAAGTGTCATCGTCGCAATTCGAGCCGGGGAATTGAACGACTCCGAATTTCATGGAGTGATTTTATCACATTTGAAAGCGGGAGTGTTTGCGAGGGCGGCGCCAGCGGAACGGTACGTTGGCGGGCCGCAGCTAGCGGCGACGGGAACGCTTGGCGGGCTTGGATTTGCGGCGGGGTTTGGCGCGGCGCGGCTTGCTGCGGCGAGGTTTGCGGCTGCGCTTGGCTGGTTTTGCATTGGCTGCGCGGGCGATTTCACGGCGCTTTGCTGCGGCCCAGCCGGGCTTGTTGGCCTGGCGGCCGCGGGCGATGGCGAGCGCGTCGGCGGGAACATTTTCTGTGATGGTTGAGCCGGCGGCGACGTAGGCGCCGTCGCCGACGCGGACAGGAGCGACGAGCGCGGTGTCACTGCCGATGAAAACGCGATTGCCGATGGTGGTGTTGTATTTCGCGAAGCCGTCGTAATTGCAGGTGATGGTTCCGGCGCCGATGTTCGAATCGCGGCCGATGGAAGCGTCACCGATGTAGCTCAGGTGCGGGACCTTGGCACCTTCGTGCACCACGGACTTCTTGATTTCGACGAAGCCGCCGACGTGAGCGCCCGAGCGAATGTCCGAGCCGGGACGCAAGCGCGCGAATGGGCCGATCTGGGCTTTGGAGGCGACGCGGCTGGAATCGAGAATGGAATGCGGGCCGATGATGACGTCGTCGTCCACGCGCGCATCGAGCAGGATGCTGCCGGTGTGAATGGTGCAGCGCGCGCCAATGCGCGTCTTGCCGAGCAGTTGGACGCCGGGCTTGACGATGGTGTCTGGGCCGGCGGTGACTTCGGGATCGATGACCACGGTTTCGGGCAAGTAGATGGTGACGCCGGAATCCATGAGCTCGGCAGATTTGCGCGCGCGGAAGATGCGGTCCACGTCGGCGAGTTCGGCGCGCGTGTTGCAGCCGAGGACTTCGTTCGGATCAGGGGCAATGTAGGCTAAGACGCGTTCATTGCGCTGGCGCAGGAGGCCGATGGCGTCCGTGAGGTACAGCTCGCGGTGAGCGTTTTCCGGGCGCAGGGCCTGCAAGCACGGCCAGAGTTTTCCGAGCGTGAAGCAATAAATGCTGGAATTCACTTCGCGGATGGCGCGCTGTTCGGGCGTGCAGCTTTTTTCTTCGACGATGGCCTGCACGCGGCCTTCGGAATCGCGCACCACGCGGCCGTATCCGGTGGGATCCGGAAGCTCGGCACTGAGGATGGTGGCGGCTGCTTCGCCCCGGCGGTGGGTATCGAGCAGAGCGGCGAGAGTTTGTGTGCTTAGCAACGCGGCATCACCCGCAAGTACAACCGCGAGCTTGGCGCTCCTGCGCATGGCACGGTGCGCGACCTGCATGGCATGGCCGGTGCCGCGCTGCGGCTGCTGCAGGACGGTTTGGGCGCCCAGGGCGGTGACCACGGCGCTGACTTCTTCAGCCTGACGGCCCACGACGGCGAGCAATTGCGCGGGCTTGAGCGGCAGGCAGGCGCGAATGACGTGCTCGACGAGAGAACGTCCACCGGCGCGATGAAGGACTTTGGCGAGATCGGAACGCATGCGCGTTCCTTTGCCGGCGGCCAGGATTACGATGACGGCGTCTTTTGCGGCCATGTTCGCGGTATTGTCGCTTTCCCGTGTGGGTTTGGCAATCGAAACAGGCGAAATCAGGTGGATTCGGGCTTATGCGGGAACGGAAGAGGAAGCGTGTACGGAGTCGGCGGGTTGGGTGGAGCTTTGGGCTTGGGTGGTTTCGGTCCAGAGAGTGTGGTCGGCGAGGAGGCGGGTGACGAGTTGGGTGTGCAGCGCGTGGCCTGCTTTGTGCGCGACGATGCGGGCCTTGAGCGGGCGGCCGACGAGAGCCAGGTCGCCGATCAGGTCGAGAGCTTTATGGCGGCCGAACTCATCGGGGAAGCGCAGCGGGCCGTTGAGGATGCTGTCCTTATCCAGGACGATGGCGTTTTCGATGGAGCCGCCGCGAATCAGGCCCATGGCCTGCAGGCCTGCGAAATCCTTCATGAAGCCAAAAGTGCGCGCGGGAGCGATTTCGCGACTGAAAGACTCGCGGTCCACGGTGATTTCGACTTCCTGCGGGCCGACGGCCGGGTGATCGTAATCCACGAAGCAGTGCACGCTGAATTCGTCGGCGGGATAGATGCCGATGCGGCGATCGCCGTCGGAAAATTCCAGCGGCTTGGTGACGCGTATATAGCGGCGCTGGCGGCGCAAAGTGCGCGTGCCGGCGCGAGCGAGAAGGTCGATATAGGGCTTTGACGAGCCGTCGAGGATGGGGAGTTCGAGCGCGTCGAGCTCGACGTAAACGTTGTCCACGCCGCAGGAGTAGAGCGCGGCGAGCACGTGCTCGGTGGTCGAGAGCAGCACGCCCTGCTTCATTAAGCTCGTGGCGTAGCTGACGCGGGCGACGTTGCGCACGTGCGCTTCGATTTCGAAATTGTCGAGATCCACGCGGCGGAAGACGATGCCAGTGTCTGCCGGAGCGGGCACGAAACGAAGATGGCTGGGAACAGCGGTGTGGAGTCCTACGCCATCAATTTCGACGGGGCGTTGGATAGTGAGCTGGTAGGGCATGAGAGCTAGGCGTCCATTATAGGGGCAAGTTGGTGACCTGTGCAAACCGATTTTATGTCTTTATAATCAGCATGTTACACAGAAGGTAACGGGAAATTTATTTCTCATGTTGTAAGAATACAACAGTTGGGCGCATAGGGGTGTGTGTCGAAATGGACAGGTCCGACCGAATTATGCGTGAGGATGCAAATCGGACGCTGGTTAGCGCGAGCAGTTTCGCTGGGGCTTGAGGATGACGAAGCCGAGAGCACCGGAAGTAAGGGCTGAAATCACCCAATATGCGGCCGGCTTGCCTTTGAACAAAATCGCTGCGGCGATGATGGCCAGGGCCCAGACGAGCGACCAAGCGATGGTGGAAGTTCCGGACTTCGGAGAGTCGGGCTGCATGTGAGCATCGTAACATGGTTTTGCGCTGGCTTGCGCCAAGGCAGCGGAGGCATTGGCGGGGGCGTCTGGCCGGGTTGTTTCGGGTGTTTCATCCGCGTAGAATGGGTTTTCGAAACCGCGAAAATGGCGACTCCGTTTACGATTCTTCCGAACGCTCCCACTCCGCCGCCGGCGGCGCATCCGCGGCCGGACTGGCTGAAGGTGCGATTCTTCGGCGGGTCGAACTACCAGGAGCTGAAGCGCATCATGCGCACGCTCGATTTGCACACGGTGTGCGAGAGCGCGCGTTGCCCGAACATGGGGGAATGCTGGGAGCACCGCACGGCTACGTTTATGATCCTGGGGAATATTTGCACGCGGGCGTGCGGGTTCTGCGCGGTGCCGAGCGGAAAGCCGCTGGGCCCGCCGGAAGAAGACGAGCCGGAGCGTGTGGCGGAAGCGGTGGAGCGGATGGGGTTGCGCTACGCGGTGGTCACCTCGGTGAACCGCGACGACCAGGCGGACGGCGGAGCGGCTATTTTCGCGCGGACGATCACGGAAATCCGGCGGCGAGTGCCGGGATGCCGAGTGGAAGTGCTGATTCCGGATTTTCGCGGCGACTGGCAGGCGCTCGAAAAGGTGATTGGGGCGCGGCCGGACGTGCTGAACCATAATATGGAGACGGTGCCGCGATTGTATCGCGCGGTGCGCAAGGGCGCGGTGTATGAGAGGTCGCTCGAGCTGCTGCGGCGGACGCGCGAGCTGGCGCCGGATGTGCCGACGAAAACGGGAATGATGCTGGGGCTGGGCGAGACGCGCGAGGAGGTGTTGCGCGCGATGGAAGAAATCGCGGCGCAGGGCACGCACATTCTGACGCTGGGACAATATCTGCAGCCCACGCCGGAGCATTTGCCGATCGAGCGGTACGTGCATCCGGATGAATTCGCGGAATACAAGCTGCTGGGCGAGACGATGGGTTTCAAGCATGTGGAAGCAGGTCCGCTGGTTCGTTCCTCGTATCACGCCTTCGAACAAGAAGAATCCGCGCGGAGTTAGGCTTACCTAAGAGTGTCGAGGAAAGATTGCGCCATGGCACGAGTGCGTTCGGCGCAGCTTGGATCCGGGGGCGGAAGCTGGAGCACGGCCTGAAAATATTCCGCGGCCTTGGCGTTGCGGGACAATTCCGCGTTTAAATTGCCGAGCAAGAGCAGAAAAATCGGATTTTTGGGGTAGCGCTGGGCCAGAGGCTCGGCCACGGCGACCGCTTCGGCATATTGCAGGTCAAATGTGCGCAAATTTCTGGCGAGATAGAAGCGCGCGTCCACGCGCAGCAGCACGCCGCGATCGATTCCCACTTTCATTTGGCGGATGCCTTCGATTTTGTCTCCTCCGGGAATGCCCATAAAAAAGCGCAGCATCTTCACGATGGAGGAAAGGGAATCGACAAAATAATTGTAGAGGCCGAGGCCGGCGGTGGCGTCGGCCATATCGGGATCGAGCTCGAGGGCGCGAAGGAATTCGGTGCGCGCGGCGACACCGGCATGAGCCACGGCGCGATGTTCGTTGCGCAAGCCCAGCAGGCGGGCCTCGAGCGCGTGGCCCATGGCGGCGTAGAGGTGCATTTCGGCGGTGTCGGACCGGGCGACTTGGGCCTGGGCTAGTTGGATGACTTTATCGGCGAGCGCGAAATAGGCGTCATCCTCGGGGCGCCTGCCGCGCTTGGCGGCGTCCACCATGCCGTAGCGAATTTCGTAAGACGCGCAATAAATCTTCCACCATTGAGCCTCGGCTTCGAGGAGAAATCCCAGCGGAGAATCGGGCTGCGATTGCTGGAGATTTCGCGCGAGGGCGATGGCGGCTTGGGGGTCGCCTGCGTACATTTTGTCCAATGCTTGCACGGCTTCGGGAGGCAGGGTGAGGCTTCCGGCGCGGGCGGGAATGGCGCAGAGCGTGGCCAGGCAAACGCCGAGAAACGAAAGCGGGAGAAAAATCGCGGCGCGCGGGCGCGTCATTTCACTCTCTTGACCCAGCCGGCCAGCCAGGCGGAGGTAACGTACATCACGAAACATTCCAGGGCAAAGGGCGGAAAACCGAGAAAGCCGGGCGCGGGCATCTCGAAAATTTTCATGCGCTGAAACATGGGGAAAGTGTAGTGCCACTTGCCGCCGGCCCAATTGTTCCAAAATTCCCAGAGCCAGCCGCAAATCCAGCCGGAGAGGAAAAATCCGTAAAGACGGCGGCGAAAACCTTCGGAAAGATCGCCGAGGAAAGAGGGCAAATCGAGGCGGCGGTTGAGCGGGTCAAGCAAAAGCAGAAAGCCGATCCACACGAGAGCGAAAAGATATGCGGCGATGCGCTGGGGAATGACGAGCGGAAGAAGCAAACACACCAAGCCGCAAAAGATGAGCGCGTTTTCCGCGGCTCGCGAAATCTTCCAGGGCTCGGCGGGAAGGGGCGGGAGGAGAGCCTGCACGAGATCGGAAGTCTCGAAGATGGCGGGCGTGATGGTGGCGAAGGACCATATGTAGCCGAGATAGGCGGCGGGCCATTCGAGCGGAACGCCGACGTAGGTCCAATTGCGGAGACGCAGATTGTAGGCTTCGAAGATGAGCCACAGGGGAATGGAAAGCAGGGCCATGCGCGCGAGAGTGAGAGGCGCGTCGTGCAGGCGCGAACGATTGGTGAGAGCGAGGACGGCGGCGTCGGCGATGAGGATGTAGGCGCTCCAAGCGATGGGAGTGAAGAAGGTGGGGATGGGTTCGACGCCTTTGAACAACAGCCATTCAGCGCCGGCGAGGGCCAGGAGGCCGAGCCAGCCGTGGGCGGGAAAAGAACGGCGGCGGCGCGAGCGAAAGTATCCGGCGAGGAGAACGCCGACGGTGGCAGCGGTGACGGCGAGACCGATGGATGTGCGAAGGCCGGGCATGTGCATGGGTGCGTGCTGGTCGCTCGCCGGATATGGTAACGCAAAACGCGCGCGACACTGAGACCCGCACAAGAAAGGGGCTTTCTTGCTATGCTTTGCGTTTCTTGGGCGCGGAAACGCGATGAGCGAGCCGGAAAAACTCGAGCGGGGGCTGGGGCTGGTCGAAGCGACCTCGCTGAACATGACATTCATGGTGGGGATCGGGCCGTTCATCGTGATCCCGTTCATCATTCGGGAGATGGGCGGGCCGCAGTGCATTCTGGCCTGGGTGGTGGGCGCGGCGCTGGCGGCTTTTGACGGGTGCGTGTGGGCCGAGCTGGGGGCGGCCATGCCGCAGGCCGGCGGAAGCTACGTTTTTCTGCGCGAAGCGTACGGGGCCAATCGCTGGGGACGCCTGATGTCGTTTCTTTTTATCTGGCAGACGCTTTTTCAGGCGCCGCTGAGTATTTCGTCGGGCGCGCTGGGATTCGCGGATTATTCGAGGTACCTGGTGGCGAAACTTCCGGGCGGCGTGGGCTGGCTCAATGCCCACGCGCTGACGCCGAGCGCGGCGACAAATTACAATCGCGTGGTGGCCGGGGTGCTGATCGCGGCGGCGATAGCGCTGCTTTACCGGCGGATCACCGCGATCGGGAAAATTTCGACCGCGCTGTGGGTCATCGTGCTGGGAACGATTTTGTGGCTGATCTACGGCGGGGTTACGCATTTCAACGCCAGCCGCGTGTTTACGTATCCTCCGGGGAGCTGGAATTTTTCGTGGATTTTTTTCGCCGGGCTGGGCCACGCGTCGGTGCAGACGGTGTACAGCTACCTGGGGTATTACAACGTGTGCAACCTGGGCGGAGAAATGAAGAATCCGGAGAAAAATATTCCGCGGGCGATTTTCATTTCGATTTTCGGGATCGGGATTTTGTACGTGGCGATGCAGACGAGCATCCTGAGCGTGGTGCCGTGGCAAGAGGCGCAGAATTCGGCGTTCGTGGCGAGCTTGTTTGTGGAGAGAACCTACGGGATGAACTGGGCCACGCTGGCGACGGCGCTGATTTTGCTGGTGGCCTTCGGCTCGATTTTTTCGGCGACGCTGGGGTATTCGCGGGTGCCGTACGCGGCGGCGCTGGACGGGAATTTTTTCTCGGTTTTCGCGCGCGTGCATCCGACCAAGCGTTTTCCGCACATCGCGCTTCTGGCGCTGGGCGGCACGTCGATTTTGATTTGCGTGTTTTTCAATCTTTTCGTGGTAATTCGCTCCATCCTCGCGATGCGCTGCCTCATCCAATTCGTGGGGCAGGCCTTCGGGCTGCTGCTGTTGCACCGGCGCTGGCGGGCGGAACGCTGGCCTTTTCGCATGTGGCTGTACCCCGTGCCGGTGCTGATCGCCATCGCGGGCTGGATTGCAATTTTTATTTCCACCGGACGCAAGCCCATGCTGGCCTCGCTTGCGGCAACCGCAGCAGGTATTCTTGTCTATCTGGGACGAGCGCGCTATTTGCGCCAATGGCCATTCGAGGAGGCAGTTGGATGAAGGTGAAGCGCCCGCGGCAGGGGTGGACGAGGGTGGTGCTGGCGATCGTTGCGCCGGCGCTGGCGTTGGTGTGCACGGCTTTGCAACTCGCGGCGCAGTCGCTGCCGGACACGCTCGAAGCCATCAACAAATCGCGCGTCACCACGCGGATTCTTTTCGTCACGGCGCATCCGGATGACGAATGGTCGAGCTTGCTGACCTATCTTTCGCGGGGACTCGACGCCGACGTGGTACTTCTGACGATTACGCGCGGGCAGGGCGGCCAGAATGCGATTGGCCCGGAGCAGGGCGGGCAGCTGGGCGTGATTCGCACGGAAGAATTGCTGGCGGCGGGCGAGCATTATGGCGTGAAGCAGTTTTTCACGCGCGCGATGGACACCGGATATGTGAAGAGTCCGGAGCAGGCCATGAAAATCTGGGACGACCTGGCGCTCGAAGATATGGTCCGCGCGATTCGCACCTACCGGCCAAACGTGGTGATCAACGGATGGGGCGGGGTGCATTCGGGGCACGGGCATCATCAAGCCAGCGGAATCCTGACGCCGCAAGCGGTGGCCGCGGCCGCCGATCCGACGAAGTATCCGGAACAGCTGGCCGAAGGGCTGGTGGCGTGGAAAGTGAAGCTGGAAGTTCGACTGGCGCGCGACGGCAAGACGCCGGGGGCGGTGGAGTTGCCGGTAAATAGCGTTTCTCCGCTGTGGGGCAAGAGCTACGTGGAGATGGGAATGGAAGGGCACGCGCAGCATCGCTCGCAGGGGACGCCCGCTTTCTTCGGCAATCCATTTTTCCGGCGGCCGATTTTTCTGGTGGCGGAGACGGAGAAAGGCGACGCGGAGAAGTTCGATGCGAAAATTTTGGCCGAGCCGCTCTCGTCGCTCGCGGCGGAGTTTCCCACGCTGCAGGCGGCCATGGCTCCGCGGCTTGCTGCGGCGGACGCATACCTGAAAGCAGCCGTGGTGGCGGCGCAATCTCTGGACCGGACTGCGGCGGCGACCTCGTTAACTCAGGCAGGCGTGCAGATCGCGGAGTTGAATAACGAAGTTTCCATTCATACGACGAAAGAAAGCCCTGCCGCGATCTATGAACTCGAGCGCGTGACCGAGGGCATTGACCGAGCGCTGGCCGATGATGTGGCGATCCCCATCGAGGTGCAGGCCAGCCGCCACGAACTCGTCGCGGGCGAAACATTTTCGGTGGACGTAATGTTCAGCGGCAAGCCGGTGGTGCCGGTGAAGTGGACTCTGGACGCGCAGAGCCTGCATATGCCGCCCGGCTGGACGGCTACGCCAGCAGAGCAGAAGGAAGGGAGCGACAGCACGCGTTTCAACATCGCAATTCCGGCGAATGCGCAGGCGCCGAAATCCCCGGTGGATGCGATTCGGCCATTTCCGGGGGCACTCGTGCGCGTGGTGCTCGCGGTGGATTGGAATTCGTACCGATTTGCGATCTATCCGCCGGTGGAATCGGTGGAAACGACAACGACGGGTATCGCCACATATCCGCTGGAGCTCGTTCCGGCGGTGACGCTGACGGTGGAGCCGCAGCAAGTGATGGTTCCCGTGCGGCGCGCAACGGAGCCGATAAAACTTCTGGCGCGGGTGCGCTACCACGGAACGAAATCGGCGAAGGTAGCGGTGGGGCTCGATGTGCCCGCGGGCTGGATGGCGCAGCCCATTGCGCCGCTGGAATTTTCGGGCGCGAGCGACCAACTGATTCGCTTCATCGTCACGCCGCCGGCACAGACCGCACCGGGCGCTTACGAGTTGCATCCTTACGCGCGGCTGGGAGAGGAGACGTTTCGCACGTCGCTCGAGCCCATCCCCACGCTGCCGACGCGCAATTGGAGCGAGCCATCCGACGCGACGGTGCACGTGCTGGACCTGAAGATGCCGGCAAATTTGCGCGTGGGATACATCGCGGCGGCGAACGATCCGCTGCCGGAAATTCTGCGGCAACTGGGAATGCAGGTGGATTTGCTTGATGACGTGGCGCTGGCTTTCGGCGATTTGAGCGGGTACGACGCGATTACCGTGGGCATCCGCGCTTACGAGCTGCGTCCGGATTTGATGCGCGCGAATTCGCGGCTGCTCGATTACGTTGAGCGCGGCGGAACGCTGCTGGTGCAATACCAGCGCGATTTCGCCTGGGACAAGCTGCTTCCGGCGCCGTTTCCGGCTTCGATGGGCGATAAAGTGGCGCGCGTGACGGACGCGGATTCTCCCGTGCGCTTTCTCGTGCCGGATAGCCCGCTCTTGAATTCTCCGAACAAAATTACGCCGGCGGATTTTCAGGGCTGGGTGCAGGAGCGCGGACTCTATTTCTGGGGCACGTTCGATCCGCGCTACCAAGCGCTGCTGGGGCTGAAAGATTTTGGCGAGGCGGAAGTGAACGGCGCGCTGGTGTCTGCGCGGGACGGCAAAGGCCTCTATATTTACACCGGGCTGTCGTTTTTCCGCGAACTGCCGGCGGGCGTGCCGGGAGCGTACCGCTTATTTGTGAATTTGCTGAGCCAGACGCCACATGCCGCAGGAAAAGACTGACGCGCGGTTTGCCGGATCGGATGCGGGCGCCGAGTTCGCGCCTCCGCGCATGGTGCGAATTCCCGAGGGTTGGTTTCTGATGGGCAGCGACGCCGGGCAGGAAAACGAGCGCCCGGTGCATCGCGTTTGGATTGGCGCGTTTGAGCTCGGCGAATGCCAGGTGACGAATGCCGAGTACGCGCGGTTTCTCGCCGCTACGAATCACCGCAAGCCCCTGCACTCGAACGATCCCAATCTTTCGGACCCGGCTCAGCCCGTCGTGGCGCCCTCGTGGTTTGACGCGGTGGCTTACTGCGATTGGCTCGGCCGCGCGACGCAGCGGCATTTCCGCCTGCCCACGGAGGCAGAGTGGGAATATGCCGCGCGCGGAGGCCTGGAGCAGAAGCAATTTCCGTGGGGCGACGATCCGGCGGAATCGCTCGCCAATTATGCGTCGCGATGGAAGACGGGCCCGGAGCCCGTAGGACGCGCGGAGCGAAATGCGTACGGGCTTTGCGATATTGGCGCGAACGTTCACGAATGGTGCGCGGACTGGTTTGGAGCGGATTACTACGGCGTTTCGCCGGAGCGCAATCCGCAGGGGCCGAGCGAAGGGGCGAGGCGCGCATCGCGTGGAGGTTCCTGGCGGCATTATACGAAGGTGTCGCGCTGCGCCGCGCGGTCGAGCATCCCTCCCGAATTTCAGTATGCCGATTACGGATTCCGCGTGGCCTGCGACATCTCCTAGTAAACCCAGCCGGCAGTTCGGCAAGAGCTTCACCCATAAGCACAACCCGGCGTTTTATTCGTGGCGGAGGGCGATCACGGGATCGACGCGCATGGCGCGGCGTGCGGGGAGGAATCCGGCGAAGGCGGCCACGGCGGCGAGGGTGAATGCGACGGCCGCGAGTGTGACGGGGTCGTTCGCGGAGACGCCGAAGAGCAAGTGGCCGACGAAATGTGAGGCGGCGAGCGCGCAGGGAATTCCGACGAGCAGGCCAGCGAGGGTGAGGAGCAGCGTTTCGCGCAGGATCATGCGGAGAATCGCGCTACGAGAAGCACCGAGGGCGAGGCGGATGCCTATTTCGTTCGTACGGCACGCGACGGAATAGGCAATCACGCCGAAAATTCCGGTGGCGGCGAGAA